>Ga0209580_10000767_pt1 | contig 15973 bp, 12 predicted proteins | sample Coa_R1_5_FD_187153 | JGI IMG/M metagenome (GOLD analysis project Ga0209580, IMG submission 187153) | Surface soil microbial communities from Centralia Pennsylvania, which are recovering from an underground coalmine fire - Coalmine... | ecosystem: Environmental > Terrestrial > Soil >... | reverse complement strand
CGGCGCTTGGACCCGTGCTTCACAAAGCGGTCGGCGGCGCGCAAGCGGCCCGCCGGCGTCTCGCGCGCCGTGGTGGTCATGAACTGCATGGCCGCTTGGCGGTCGTCCTCGGCGTCCCCCGCCGCTCCGGCCATTGCGGCGGCGGCACTTCCGCCGGAGGTGGCGGCGAACGTGCGAGCGGCCGACGGCTCCACGCCGCCCCGTTCGACCAGGACTCGGACTACGTCAGCTCTCGACAGAGGGCCAAATCGCAGGCGCCGGCACCGCGACTGCACCGTCGGCAGCAAGGTATCGGGATAGGCCGAAATCAGCACGAGAATGGTGGTGCTCGCCGGCTCTTCGAGCGTCTTGAGCAGCGCGTCCTGCGCTTGCGCCGTCAAGGCGTCGGCCGGGTCGATAATGAACACGCGGCGCGCGGCTTCGAAGGGCCGATAGCCGGCGACGTCGAGCACGCGATCGCGGAGCGCCTGAATCTTGATCGACGCCGCCTCTCCCTGGTCGAGCGTCACGACGTCGGCATGCTGGCCGCGCGCGATGCGCTGACAGGTCGGGCAGGCGCCACACCCGTCGCCGTCGCGAGCCAGCGGACAATTGAGGGCCTGGGCCAACGCCAGGGCTGTGGTGCGCTTTCCCACGCCGTCGGGGCCGGAGAAGAGGAGGCTTTGGGGCACGCGGCCGCGGGCGACGGCGGTCCGCAGCACGTCGCAGGGCTGGCGGTGGCCGAGGATCGCGGCAAACGGCATCGTCCTTCATGATGCCATGGGCCCTCTCGGGGTGGGCCCGGGCCCGCTCCCGACCGGGCCCCGCGGACCGCGCGGCTATGCTAGACTCGCTCCGTGACTGACTGTTCAGTCATTACAATGAACTCACCAGTCCTGGCGACACGCCCCGGCGCTGCGCGGTCGACGAAAGCGACCGTCGTGTCCGACTTCCGCCGCGGCCAGATTCTCGACGCCGCCCGACGGATGTTCGCCCGCCACGGGCTCGAGGGCGCGACCGTCGACCACATCGCCCGCGCCGCCCACGTCGCGAAGGGCACGATCTATTTATACTTCCGCTCCAAAGACGAAATCCTCAGGCAGGCCGTCCACGAGGATCTCGATGCGCTCGGTCGGGCGACGATTCCAGGCGTGGCCGGACCCGGCGCGATCGAGGACCGCCTGCGCGGCTTCCTGGCCGGCATGCTCGCGTTCTTCGACGCGCAGCGCGGGTTCATCGACCTGTGCCAGATGGAGGTCGGCGCGGAAGTCCGTCGCCGCATCCGCCATGAATTCGGCGAGGTCTACATCGCGCAGACCCGGGCCTGGCAGGCCGCGCTCGTCGACGCCGTCCGCACCGGCGCCGTCCGCGCTATCGACCCCAAGCACACGGCCCTTGCCATCGTGAGCTTCGCGCACGGCATGGCGATTCAGCGCCTGCGCGGCTGGACGGACGCCACGCTCGACGCCGACATTGCGCAGGCCAGCACCATCCTGTGGAAAGGCTTGTCACCCTCATGAAGTTCCTCGTGACGACGGCTCTCGTCATCATGGCCCTGGGCGGCGGCCTGCGGGCGCAATCTGGCGTGCCGCCGTCCCAGACCGCGCCGACGGCGAGACTCGCGCTGACATTGAAGGACGCCATTGCGCGCGGGCTCGCGAAGAACCTGGACATGAGCCTCGCCACGGCCCGAGTCGAAGACGCGGAGGGCGGCCGCACGCGGGCGAAGAGCGATCTGCTCCCGCACTTGTCGGCCAACGTGCGCGAGTCACAACAGATCATCAGCACCACGGCCTTCGGCTTCAGCGGCTTCCCCGGCATCCCGAACCTCATCGGTCCGTTTAACGTGTTCGATGCACGCGTGGCGCTCTCGGCGCCGGTCCTCGATATCAGCGCGCATGAGCACCTCGCCTCCGAAAGCGCCTCCCTCGCCGCCGAGCAGCACTCGCTCCAGAACGAGCGCGAGCTCGTCATGCTCGCTGTCGCCAAGCTCTATCTCGACGCCCTCGCCAGCGGGAGCCGCGTCGAGGCCGTCCGTGCGCAAGTCGCGACGGCTGACGCCCTCGCGCACCTGGCCGACGATCAAAAGGCCAACGGCATCATCGCGGGCGTGGACGCGCTGCGACAGCAGGTCGAATTGCAGTCGGCTCGCCAGCGGCTCATTGCGGCTGAAAACGCCGCCGCGAAGGACAAGCTGCTGCTCGCGCGAGCGATCGGCCTCTCCGCGGATCAGGCATTCGACCTGTCGGATCAGATGCAGGATGTCGCGACGCCCGTGCCGTCGCTCGAGGCGGCCACTGCGTCGGCGATGACGGCGCGTGCGGATCTCAAGAGCGCCGGAGCGAAGGTCGACGCGGCGCAGGCGTCGCGGCGGTCGGCGGTCACCGGCCGGCTGCCGACCCTGCGTTTCGACGCGGATTACGGCGCCATCGGCAACACACCGAATTCCGCCGGCAGCACCTACACGGCGGCGGCCACGGTTCACGTGCCAATCTTCGAAGGCGGCGAAACGCGCGCCAAGGTCCAGCAGGCCGACGCCGAACTGCACCGGCGCGAGGCCGAACTGGCGGACCTCAAGGTCGGCGTGACCTTCGAGATTTCCGCGGCGCTGCTCGACCTCCAGACGTCGGCGGCCGCGGTCGAGGTCGCCAAAAGCACCTCCGACGTCGCGAACCAGGAACTGCAGCAGGCGCAAGACCGATTTCGGGCTGGGGTGGCGAACACGATCGAGCTCGCCGAGGCCGAGGACGCGGTGGCCGCAGCCGCCGACTCGCTCATCTCGTCGATTTATGCCCATAACCTGTCGAAGGCGGCCCTCGCGCGGGCCATGGGCGTCGTCGAGGATCGCCTGGCTGACATTCTGGGAGGACGATGACGATGAAGGGCAAGCAGCCCTGGGTGTTGGGTGGGCTGGCGATCGCACTGGTCGTCGCCGGGTTCTTCGTGTGGCGTTACCTGTCGCCGCGTGAGTCGACCGATGACGCTCAGGTCAGCGGGCATGTGAGTCCGGTCGCCGCGCGCGTCGCGGGCACCGTCGCGACGGTGGTGGTCAACGACAATCAGCCGGTCAAAGCCGGCGACGTCCTCGTTGAAATCGACCCGCGCGACTATCAGCTCGCGCTCGCGCGCGCCGAGGCGGATTTGGCTACCGCGGAGGCCAGCGCGAGCGCGGCGCGCACGACCGTACCGGTGACGTCGGCCGCCACCAGCAGCCAGTTGGACGTCGCGCGCACGGGCACGGGCAATGCCGAGGCCGCGCTTCACGCTGCCGAGCACGAAGTCGACGCGTCACGCGCGAAGCTGACGGTCGCGAAGGCGAAGCTCACGGAGGCGACCGCGGTCGCCAACAAGGCCTCGCAGGACCTCGAGCGCCTGCGACCCCTCGTCGCGAAGGACGAAGTGTCCAAACAACAATACGACGCGGCGGTGTCGGCCGATGAGTCGGCGCGGGCGGCCGTAGAGTCGGCGCAGGCCGGGATCGGCGAAGCGCAGGCCAACCTCGAAGTTTCCGAAGCGAAGCGCCTGCAGTCTGAAGGCATGGTCCACGACGCGAAGTCGGAGGCCACGGCCGCGTCGACTGCGCCCGAGCAGGTGGCGACGACCGAAGCCAAGGCCAAGGCAGCCGACGCCCAGGTCCTGCAGGCGCGCGCGGCCGTCGACGTGGCCAAGCTGAACCTTGACCGCGCGAGCGTCCGCGCGCCGACGTCCGGCATCGTCTCGCGCAAGAGCGTCGAGGTGGGACAAATCGTCCAGGCGGGTCAACCCTTGATGGCCCTCACGGCGCTCGACAGCGTCTGGGTGGTCGCAAACTTCAAGGAGACGCAACTGGACAACATGCGTGTCGGCCAGCGGGCCGACGTCTCGGTCGACGCCTATGGCCGTCACTACGCCGGCCACGTCGACAGCATCGCGGCCGCCACCGGGGCAACGTTCAGCCTGCTCCCGCCCGACAACGCGAGCGGCAATTTCGTGAAGGTCGTGCAACGGGTGCCGGTCAAAATCGTGATCGACAGCGACCAGAACGCGGCGGCCGTGCTCCGGCCCGGGATGTCGGTCAACGCAACGGTCTACCTAAAATGAGAGGCGGCCGCGCCCGATAGGTCCGGCATCGAGACCAGGGCATGCGACGACGCAGGGGCCTGCCGGTCTAATCCATCAGGCACCAGTCGTCGGCGAGAGCCGGCGGCAGGCCGGTGGAAATTCCTGAGCCTGGAGGGACTGATGCTGCTCACGCCACGTGGAGTTCGAGCGCGCGTGCTTTGGGTCGGCTTGGGCTGTGGCGTCGTGGGCATGACGACGGCCGCCGGGCAGGCCACTAACCCACAGCAGCCGGTCTTCCGCGCCAGCGTCGATCTGGTCCACGTCGAGGTCGTCGTGGTGGACGGCACCGGCCAGGCCGTGCACGGGCTGTCGCAGGACGCCTTCCGGATTCTCGATCGCCGCAAGCCGCAGACGGTGGCCGTCTTCGAGGAGGTCACGCACGAGGCCTCGTCAGTAGCCGCGACGACGCCCGTTGCGGCGGCACACGCCGACGTCGCCGACAATCGGGACGCCGCCACCCAGCGCCTCGTCGTCCTGGTGATCGACGATCTGCATCTCGACCACGCCCGCGAGGACCGGGCCAAGACTCTGGCCAAAGACGTCATCGATCGCATCGGCGCGGGCGCGTCGATGGCCATCCTCTTCACCAGCCGCGATCACAGCACCGAGGTCACCGAGGATCGCGCGACTCTTCTCGCCGCGGTCGACACCCTCAAGGCGCGTCAAGCCGTCCGGCGGCCACTCAACGTCCCGGAGACGCCGGGCACCCGTGCGAACAACGGCCAGGAATTCTTCCAAAACATCCAGGCGTTCAAGACGATCGACGACGCGGCGCACATGCTGGTGTCCGACGACCTGCGGCGCAAGACCTTCGTCATGCTCTCTGAGGGCGTGAACAAGCAAATGACGGGCATGTTCGACTACGCGATGACGCCGTGCGAAGCTCACGGGCCGGTGCCGACCGTCGCCGGCCAGACGCCGGTCATCCCGTGCGGCGCCTCGATCGGGCTGCACCAGATGATGGAAGACATGCGCCGGTCGAACGTCACGATGTACATCCTCGATCCGAGAGGCGCGGTCTCGGAACAGGACTTGACGAAGGAGAACTTTCCGGCCCCGGGCGGGTTGACGGCGCGCGGTGGGGTCACGACACAAGGCCGCTCCGGCAACCCGGGAGGCGGCGGCGTGGACTCTCCTCTGCGCCTCACCAATCCCGTGCGGGTCGCCCAGGACGGCCTCAACATCATGGCGGAAGCCTCGGGCGGTTTCGCGGTGACCAACTCCGACGAGTTCGATGCCGGCATCCAGATGATTGCGGACGACCTGAATCACTACTACCTGCTGGGCTTCCGGCCGACCGATCCGAGCGGGAACGACTACCGACGCTTGGACGTGTCGATCGCTGGACATCCCGACTGGGTGCTTCGCTTCCGGCGCGGCTACCTTCCCGGCGGACCTCCATCGCCGCCGGATGGCACTGACCCGTTGATCTCGGGCGTGACGCCGAAGACCGATCTGCCGTTGCGACTGGTCGCGGTGCCCCTGCCGCCGGCGGCCGGCTCAGCGACGGCGCGGGTCTCGGCCGTGCTCGAGGTCTTTACCCCAAAGACAGCGGTGGCCGACGCACAGGGTCTATTACACGACGACGTGTCGTATCAGGTCGTCGCGGTTGTGGAAAAGAAGGCTCAGGTGGCGGCGCGCGTCGCCCACGACGCGAAGCTCACGCTCAAACCGGCCCCGACGGGCCGTGGATCGGGTCTGCTGTCGTATCAGATCCCCGTCTTGCTCGACCTCGCGCCAGGGACCTATCAACTGCGCGCGTCGGCGTCGAGCACCCTGGCCGGCAAGGCTGGCAGCGTGTACCTCACCGTCGACGTCCCCGATTTCTCGGGTGCGCCAATCGCCGTGAGCGGCCTCGGGGTGGGGTACGCCGACGGCCCGCACGTGGCTACCGCCTCGTCGGACACGCCGGAGTCGGACCTGGGGCTGCCGTTCGTGCCGTCGCTCGACCGCATGTTCGCGCGAACCGACGCCCTCAGGACGTACGCCGAGATCACGCGCACGAACCTGACGAGTCCGGTCAAGGCAACGGCCTCGATCGCCGCCCCTAACGGTCGGCCGGTCGTATCAGTCACCCAGCAAATCGGGGCCAACCAACCTGGGCGCTTCGACGCGACGCTGTCGCTCGCCGCGGTGCCGCCGGGCACTTATACGCTGAGCGTCTCGGCGACGGACGGGCATCACAGCGCTTCACGCGAGGTCGGCATCGTCGTGAAGTGACCTCCGTCCCCTAAGTGCTCCAAAGGGTCTGCCGATAATCCTGAAAGAAGTGGTCGCCGCGCGGCCGCGGACGCCGAGTAGGAACGAACTTTTGTCGCTCTTCCGCCGAGTCGCCGCACGATTTCATGGTACCATCCCGGTCCAACAAGAGGCTTCGCTTGCCCCCAGGCGGACCACAACCCAACTCGATTGGTGAACGACTATGAAGCCCTTGACACGCGTGTGCCGCCTTGCCGCTCTTGGAGCCGCTGCCCTGCTCGCCGCTTGCACCAGTCCAGCCTCGCCTGCCGTGAGCTTTACCGCGCCGGGCGCGGTAGGCCCGGCCGCTGGCGCCAGCCTGAAGTTCTCCGACCAACCGATTACCCTCACGTTGGCCAATGCCGTAGAGACGAATCCCGCCACCCTGACCTACTCGGTGGATGTCGCCACGGACAATGCGTTTGCCAACAAGGTCGTCTCGAGGACGGGCATCGTCCCGAGCCCCGGGTCAACCACATCTGTGCCGTTGCCGGTTCTGACTGGCAATCAGACCTATTTCTGGCGCGCGTTCAGCGTCGTCGGCTCGATCTCGAGCACCGCCGTGGCCCCGAAGTCGTTCTACGTCGGGCCGAACGTCACTCTGTCCTCACCGGTGATCGCCTCGCCGTCCGGCGGCGTCGTGTCGTCAGCCACGCCTACATTTACCGTGTCTGACGTCACGCGCACGGGCACGCCGGGCGGGACGATCTTCTACGACTTCCAGGTGGCTTCGGATTCTGGCTTTACGAACATCGTCGCCGACAGCGGACGGATTTCCGAGCAACCGAATCAGACGTCCTGGACGTCGACCGTCTCGCTCAGTGCGACCAATTACTCCTTGCGCGTCCAGGCGCTGGACCCGGCCGACTCCGTGACAACGGCGTTTACGACCACTTCGTTCCTGGTTCAGCCGTTCGACGGGAGCAAGGCCATCATGCTCGCCAATCCGGGCAACTTCATGGTCGCTTGGGCCCAGACGGCGACGATCACGAGCGTTGATTTCGAACCGGGCGACTTCTACGTCGATTTCGACAAACGAACCAGTCCCGACCGCTGGCCGGACGTGCCGTTCGGCACGGGCAACCTTCAATACACGCTCGGTTTATGCCTCAACGTCAATGGGGCGGGACAGTGGTACTGCTCGGCCGCGATTCAGTACTGGTTCGGCCGCGACAATGGAGCGTCGGACAACATCGCCGGCGATTGGTACTACGATCCGGCACGCTGGGGACCGATGGCGGGCTACCAGCCACAGAACGGCGAGATCGTCGGAATCTTCGTTGGGGCGGGCAATCTCCGGGACGTGACGGATGGCTCGGGATCGTATGTGTTCGAGCGTTCGAATGTCCTCCTGATGCCATTCGGCGGGCAGTACAGCTTGAACTCGACTTCGCGTCGCGCCATCAAGGGCCTCAAGCTGCTGACGCCGCCGCCAGGGGTGCGATCGAGAGGCGGCCGTTAGCCGCCCGTCGCGCACCCGCCCGGCAGGCGCCGGCTATCGCGCGAAACGGAGATCCTGCACGAGCTGGCCGCCCTCGGTGAGCACCGCGTCCGTGATGTCACGATCCCCGGTGACCTCAAGGGGAAAATCCACCGCCATTTGATAGGATGCCGCCGCGAGGGCGCCTGACGGCGCTGGACAACATGTCGAGACGGACGGCGTGGGTGGGGTCGATCGCCTTGTGCGTGGCCGCGGGCGTCACCACCGGTGCGCAGCAGCGGCCGGCGGCGTCTGTCGAGCTCGGTTCCCTGATCGACGCGAGTCTCGTGCGTCCCGCCCGCGGGTCGGCGCCGTCCGTCGACACGCGTTCGACCGCGACTGCCCTCCTGGCCCGGCTGCGCGGAATCGACGCGACACAACTCTCGTTCGACGAAGACATCGATCGCCGGTTTCTCGAAACAATTCTCGTCGGGCGACTGGTCTCCACACCGGCCGGCCAGCCGATGGGCGAGGCCGCGTATACGCGGATGCTGCGCGAGCAGGATCTGTTGCCCTACGACGCCGCCGCGCTCTGGACATTCGCGCACGAGCAGTTCGATACCACCGTGCGGCAACTCGAAGCCCTTGCCCGTCAGATCGATCTCACCAAGACCTGGCTCGAGATCGCCAACGAGGTCAAGAACGACCACCCGGACGCGTCGCGCATGATCGAAGCCCACCAGGAGATCGTGGACAAGGCGCGCGCGCACGTGATCGCCAAGGACCTGATGACCTTGCCCTGGCCGGAGACGTGCACGGTCGTGCCCCGCGTGCCGACCGCCGGCAACAACCCGTATTACGGGGGCTTCTCCGGGGCGACCGCGCGGCCGCCCGGACAGGACGGCACGCTCCGTGGCGAGTGGCAGATCAACCCCTTCAATCCGACCTGGGATGAGGCGACCGCTCACGACTACCTCGTCGAGCACGATTGGGGGGTGATCCTCGTCACGGCTCCGCACGAGACGTACGGCGGCCATCACGTGCAGATCATGTATCAGATGCACAACCCGCGGAAGCTCCGCCAACTGCAGAGCACGTCGATGTTCAGCGAGGGCTGGGGGCTCTACAACGAGCAGCTGTTCCAGGAGACCGGGTTCTTCCCGGATGACCGAATCCACCTCCGCCAACTTCAGCTCAAGCTGTGGCGCAACGCGCGCGTGATGTACGACGTCGGTCTTCAGACCGGGCGGATGACGCGAGCCGAGGCGATTCGGCTCATGACGGATCAGGTCGGCTTCCTCAAGTGGGCGGCGGAAGACGAAGTCGATTCAGCGATCGGCCGCCCAGGGTACTTCATCGGCTATTTCATGGGGTTCTCAGAGATCTTGAAGATGCGCGACGAGTACCGTCAGGCCCGCGGCTCCGCCTTCACGCTCAAGGACTTCCATGACCACCTGCTCCGAATCGGCAGCATGCCGCCCGCGCTCGTGCGCGACGTGCTGATGCACGACACCGGCCGCTAGCGTGAGTCCCGCGGAGGCGCGCTCCGCAACCCGCGCGCCAGGCCAGCCCCCACTCGCTGGCCTGCCAACGCCTCATTGTCCCAATCTAGCCGAGGACCGCTTCGTTCATGGGCGGCGGCGGACCGCCTGGCGTCATGCCGTGGATGTCAACGAGGATCTTCTCGCGGAACCACACGTCGAACGGCTGCGTTGACGCCATCAGTGTCTGAAACACCTTGGCGATGTCCTGAGCCTCCCAATACACGACGGCAAAATCGCCATGGGGCGTGTGCTGCAACCAGACTCTTTCCTGCTTCAAGCCCGCCCGATCCCGTGACGCCTTGAGCTCAGCGTGCCGCGGGCCGGTCATTTCGGCCACGCGTTTCTTCCAGTCGGCGGTCTTGCCAGGCAGAATCGGCGTGCAGAAAGCGTAATGCGCCATTCAGAACCTCCTCGATGGGCCCAAGACGATACCAAGGTCCTGGCCTCGGAACAACGGGGCATCGCATCGCCGCTTGACCTTGGAACGATTCCAGCCTTTAGCGTAGGGTTGAGGTGTCACCCGTATGCTGACTGTGCTTACGACTGTCTGTCTCGCTGGTTCATGCCCACTCAAGACACGCGTCACGCCATGAACGATCGAGGGTCGATGGTGATGGGCTTTTCGTTCAAGGATCTCGGATCGGCCCTCGGCCAGCGAGAATCGGGCGCAGCACCGTGCCGGAGGGTTCGCGCCTTATGGGTGAACGGCTGCGGAGTCTCGAGGCCCGGCTCGAGGAATTGACGACGCGTCGAGACGAAATGCGAGTGATCGTACGGGAATGGGATGACCGGTTGGCGGCAACGCCTGACGGCCATCGGGCGCGCCTGCTCGATATGCTCGCTGGCCGAGCCATTTTGGAACGGCCTCGCTCGAAGGCGAGGCTCCGACCACGGTGAGGAGCGGCGGGCGGGCAGCGAGAAAATGGCGGGGCCGACGAGACTCGAACTCGCGACCTCCGGCGTGACAGGCCGGCGTTCTAACCAACTGAACTACGACCCCGCTAAGGGTGATGCGTCCCCACTCGCCGCGCCAACTGTCACTGGCGACGCCTGGAAGCGTTCGTCGCCTCCCTGGCCCACGGCGCGTCGACCTCGGTCGCCAATGGTGGGCGGTACAGGATTCGAACCTGTGACAGCCGGCGTGTAAGGCCAGTGCTCTACCGCTGAGCTAACCGCCCCGACCGGCAACACGCGATTATGGCATCCACCCTCGTCGTCTGACAAGCGTGCCGGTGGAAATGGCGGTCTCTGCGGTGGCGCCCGTCGCTTGACAGTCGCGGCCGCCTGAACAATTCTGGCCGTAGGATCCCCGTGCTGCCTCAATGCTGAATCTTGCCGCCCTTCGAACCGCGACCGTCGTGCACGATCCGTTCGACCACACGATCGTCGACACGTTCGTACCCGCCGATGCCGTGGCCGGCGTGAGTCATGACTACCCGCGCATCACGACGACCGGAAGTTTCCCGCTGTCCGAGCTGACATACGGCCCGGCATTCGACCAGTTAGTGGCTGAATTGTCGGGACCCGCCGTCCGCGATGCGTTCTCGAATCGCTTCGACGTCGACCTCGCCCGGTACGTATCGATCATCACGGTGCGCGGCCGGGTGGGCTCACACGACGGCGGCGTGCACACCGACGCCAAATGGAAGATCCTCAGTGTCCTGCTCTACTTGAACCCGAGCTGGGAGAGCGCCGGCGGCCGGTTGCGACTGCTCCGCGACAAGAACATCGAACACACGGCGGTTGAAGTCGTGCCCAAGTGGGGCACGCTGCTCGCGTTCAAGCGCTCCGACCATTCCTGGCATGGCCATCTGCCCGCAGAGGGCGAACGGCGGGTGGTGCAACTCAACTGGGTGACGAGCCAGGAAAAGGCCGACAGCGAGCTCAACCGACATCGGCGATCCGGGTTCTTCAAGCGACTTCTCGGTCGAAAGCCGTACTGATGACGGCCCGGCCGACGACGCCCGCGCGAGCGCGGCGCCTCGCCATTGTCCGGCTCACCTCCCTCGGCGACGTCATCCACACGCTGCCAATCGCGGCAGCGATCAAGCGGCAGGAGCCGGAGTCACGTGTCATCTGGCTGGCCGAGGAGCGCGAACGGGTCGTCCTCGACGACAACCCGGTCGTCGACGAGGTCATCGCCGTGCCCCTTCGGCGGTGGCGCGAAATGGCGCGACGACCGTCCGGGCTGCGACAGGCGAATCGGGAGTTTCGCCAATTCCGTCGTGCGCTCCGCGATCTGAAACTGGACGCGGCGATCGATGTCCAGGGCTGGCCGCACAAGACATCGCCCCTCGCGTGGTTGTCCCGGGCGCCGCTGCGCGTTGGCTTCAGCCGGGCGTTCGCGCGTCACCCACTCGCGACGCTCTTTACGACCGACCGGGTGACGCCTCCGGCCGACGCGCGACACATCGTCGATCAGAATCTCGCCCTGCTCGGGCCGCTGGCGATTCGCGCGAGCGATCCGGCTGAGTTTCCGCTGCCCCGGTTTGCCGAGGCCGAGACGTGGGCGGCCGCCTGGTGGCACGACCATGGCTTGGATGGACGCCGGGTCGTGGCCCTCCTGCCGTCGACCAGGGGTGCGGCGAAGCTCTGGCCCGCCGCGTCGTACCGGGCGCTTGCCGTTCGGCTGCTGATGGATCCGGCGACGGTGGTGCTGGCGCTCGGGGGCCCGGGCGAAGAGAAGCGGCTGAGCGAGGTCCTCGTGGACACGCCGCCGGCGCGCGCGTTCGCCATCGCGCCTCGCCCGATCCCTCACCTGGTGGGGCTCTTGCGTCGAGTCGACCTCGCCATTGGCAACGACACGGGCCCGATTCACGTGGCGGCCGCGAGCCACGTGCCGTCGCTCGGGTTGTTTGGTCCGACGCGGGGCGACCGCAACGGGCCGTATGGGCCGGTGGGCCGGTACCTTCAGAGCCCGACGAAAAGGATGGGCGACATCGACATCGACACGGTCTGGGAGGCCGTATGTCAGATGCCCGCGAAGACCGCACCTAGGACCTTGCCCTGAGCAAGAGGAGCGCAACGGCCAGCGCGAAGCCGGCGAGCGTCCGGAATTCGTGATTGGCTTGCATCTGGGACCACCGGAACCTGCGGTCGGACGGCACGGTTCGACCGTCGCGATACGACGAATAGGCGCCAGCCAGCTCGCGGTCGAGCGACGCCTCCTCGCGGCGTGCGGTCGTCGGCATCGTGAGCGCGAGATACGCGAGCACGACGAGCGCAGACCACAGCGTGCCTGATGCGATCGCGAAGCCGAGGCCCATCACAGAAGAACCGACGTAGAGCGGATGGCGCATGAGTCGGTACGGCCCCGAGGTCGTGACCTCGCGTGCCTTCTGCAGGTGTCCGGCGGCCCAGATTCGGAGCGCCTCGCCCGGCACCGCCACGAGGCACCCGAGGGTGATCGTGGCGGCCGTCGGCGCCGCGAGCCAATACGCGAAGACTCCAGCGACAAAGCCGAGCGGCACACGCCGGTGCGCGAGGAGCCAGACGAGGAAGGGCTCGTGCCTCGCGACTTGAAGGTGTGAAGGCGTGGAGGCTCGGGCGCCTTCCGCGCCGAGCTTCGCGAGCAGGGCCCGCGTCGAGTGATCCTTGCGATCGCCAACAATCGCGATGCGTCCGCCGATCGCCCGGATGACGTCGCGTTCGGGCACACTCTCGAGCGTGTAGTCGGTGCCCTTGCAATGCACATCGGGGCGGACCAGGCGCAACAGCCGCTCGACGGTGCTATCGGCAAAGACCACGACGTAGTCAGCGGCGCGCAGGGCGGCGACCAGTTCCGCTCGGGCCGCCGCCGGCAGAATCGGGCGCCCCGCCCCCTTCAACTGCCGGACGCTGTCATCGTCGTTCACCGCCACGATCAGGCGATCGCCTTCGCGCCGCGCCCCCTCGAGGTAGCGGACGTGCCCTACATGCAACACATCGAAGCAGCCGTTCGCAAACGCGATTCTCCGTCCCGCGGCCCGGTCGGCTGCCACGAGCGCGACCAATCCCTGATCGTCGACGACGCGGCCCATGGGAGATGCGGTCGGCACCTATCGTCCGGAGACGGACGCCAGCAGCTCCTCGACGGTGACCGTAGCGGTTCCGCGCTTCATGACCACCAGACCGCCCGCGTGGTTCGCGAGCCGCGCGGCTTCACGGAACGAGGCCCCGACGGCCAGCGCGAGTGCGAACGTCGCGATCACGGTATCGCCCGCGCCCGTGACGTCGGCGATCTGATCGGTGCCGACGATCGGGATGTGGTCGGTCGGCCGATCGCGCTCGAACAGCGCCATTCCGCGACTGCCCCGGGTCACGAGGACCGCGTCGCACCGTAACCGTCGTAGCAACTCACGTCCTGCGCGCTCGAGGGCCTGCGGATCATCACCGATCCTGATTCCGAGCAAGGCCTCGACCTCAGGCTCGTTCGGCGTGCATGCCGTCATGCCGTCGAACTTCGTCAACGCGTGGCGCGAATCGACCAGGGTCAGGGCACGCGCCTTGGGCGCTGCCATCTTGCGCGCGCGCCGCCACATCTCCGGCGTCACGAGGCCACTGCCGTAGTCAGAGACGATGACGGCGTCGGCTCCGGCCAGCGCCCGCGCGAGCGCGCGCTCGACGTGGCCTGCGAACGGCGCGCGGACCCGCCCGCCGGCACGGTCGATGCGCACGACCTGCTGCTTCGCTGAATGGACGCCGCCCGCCAGGATCCGGGTCTTCCTCGGGGTCGTGTGCCCCGCCACTCGCAGGACGTTGCGCGTGCGCGCGTTCGGCGGCAAGGCGTCCAACAGACGCCGGCCGGTATCGTCGCGGCCGACGACGCCGATGACGTCGACGCGCGCGCCCAACGCGGCGGCATTGTGGGCGGCGTTGCCGGCGCCACCGGGGACGATTTCTGTGGAGTCGTATTGCAGGATCAGGACCGGCGCCTCGCGCGAGACGCGTTCGACGCGGCCGTAAATGAACTCATCCGCGATCAGATCGCCAGCCACGGCGACGTGCGCCCGCCCGAGGCGGCGAATGATCTGGCGCCAGCGATCGACGGTCGGCTCGCTCATCGCTCGTGATCCCTCCTGGGCCGATCGCTGCCGGCCTCGTCGCGTCGGCGGCCATCCCGGTCGGCCGCGATCATCCAGGACGTCGCCGCGGCGAGATCCGGTGCGATCCATGCGGGCCGGATCGTACCACCCGCGCGGGCGAGCTCAGGTTCGCCTTGACCGGTCCGCACCAGCACACCCCGAGCGCCGACGCGCTCGGCCAATCCCATATCCGACGCCTTGTCCCCGACGACGAACGAGCGCGTGAGGTCGATCGCGTGCGTCGACTGCGCGGCACGAACCATCCCTGGTTCGGGCTTCCGGCACTCGCACGTGATCCGCAGGTCATCGATGGTCGCCCGCGGGTGGTGCGGACAGAAGAACCACCCGTCGACGTGGGCGCCGCCCGCTTCGAGCCGCTTCGCCATCGCATCGTGCGTGGCGCGGACAAAGCCCTCCGAATACAGCCCCAGGCCGATGCCCCCCTGGTTGGTCAACACAAAGACCAGAAACCCCGCGCGATTCAACAACCGGACGGCTTCGATCGCGCACGAGTACCAGTGCAGGTCCTCGAGGCGCGCGAGATACCCGAGGTCGTAGAGCATCACGCCGTCCCGATCGAGGAACACTGCCGCGCTCATCGGGCACGCGCCATCGCGGTCGACACCGCATCAAAGACCTGGTCGACTGTGATCCGTTTCATGCAGCGATGGTCGATGGGGCAGTCGCGAAGCATGCAGGGCCGGCAGAACACCGGCGCCGTCAGGACGGCGTGATCGCCGATCGGACGGGTGGAACGCTCGTCGGTTGGACCGAAGATGGCGATCACAGGCCGGCCCACCGCCGCGGCGACGTGCATCGCGCCCGAGTCATTCGAGACAAAGGCGCGGCATCGCTCCGCGACGCCAACGAGTCCGCTGACGCTCGTGCGACCTGTGAGATCGATCACGCGCGCGAGCGTCTCCGGGGCGCGCGCGCGGAGCCACGTCTCCATCGCGCGGGCGGCCGGCTGATCGTGCGCGGCTCCCACCACGAGACACGTCACATCCCGCTCGCGCACCAACCTTGCGGCCAGCCCGGCGGCCCGATCCGGAGGCCACTGCTTCGCTTGACCGTAGGCGGCTCCGGGGGCGAGGCCGACGATCGCGGCAGTCGGCGGCACACGCAGCTGTGCCAACAGCGCATCGGCCTGCGCCCGCGTGGCCGGCGAGGCCGTGACCTGCGGCGGACGTTCGTCCACCGTCATGCCCAGGCCGATCACCAGGCCGCGGAAGTAGTCGGCATGATGACGAACACCGCGTGTGCGCTCGGGCGTGCTGCGGCGGGTCAGGAGCAGGCCGCGCCCGGAGGTCGCGTAGCCCCAGCGATCCGGCACGCCGGCGCGCCGCAGCTCCCACGCCGACTGGAATGAATTCGGCAACAGGATACCGAGATCGAAGCGGCCGGCTCGAATCACCGCCTGGGCCGCCCGCCGATTCGCCGGCGCCTCGATGACCTGATCGGGCTGGGCCGCCGTGACTTCCCGGAAGATGGCCGCCACGGGCGCAGGGCCGGCCACGGCCAGGTGCACCCCCGGGAAGTGCCGGCGGATCGCCGCAATGGCAGGCAGGGCGAGCACGGCGTCGCCAAGCCAATTCGGCGCGCGGACGAGCACGCGTCCTGGCGGACGC
>Ga0209580_10000766_pt1 | contig 15984 bp, 11 predicted proteins | sample Coa_R1_5_FD_187153 | JGI IMG/M metagenome (GOLD analysis project Ga0209580, IMG submission 187153) | Surface soil microbial communities from Centralia Pennsylvania, which are recovering from an underground coalmine fire - Coalmine... | ecosystem: Environmental > Terrestrial > Soil >... | reverse complement strand
CGGAAATGTCTTGTTTCTTGGGCTTGTTTCGCTTGCCTTTTCCCAGCCCTCGAGAACTGTCGCGCCTCCGGCGCTCTGGCTTCGTTTCGCTTATTTTTTCCCAGCCCTGGCGGACTGGGCTAACTTCTCAACGCGCCTCCGGCGCTGCGGTTTGGTGATGGAAGCATTTGTCGTGGCCCGTTGATTCCCATTCCTGGTTGCCTCCGGCGCTCTGGTTTGGTTTCCTTACCTTTTCCCAGCCCTGGCGGGCTGGGCTAACTTCTCGGCGACGCCTCCGGCGCTGCGGTTTGTGGTTGCGGCTGCGCGGACTCGGCTAACTTCTGTCGCGTTCTCCGGCGTTTTACTGTTGACTACTTCCCTTTCTTCTCATTGTCTTTCGCCGCTGCTCTCTGGGCGAGGGCGTATTCGATTACTCGCTGCATTTCCTGCATGGGGGCGGGTTTGCCGCTCCAGATTTCGAATTGCCTTGCGCCCTGCTGCACGAACATCTCTGATCCCAGAATCACGTTCATGCCTTTGGCGCGGGCCATCTTTACCATCCTGGTTTCTGCCGGGGTGTAGACCATCTCAAAAAAATATTTGGCATTAAATTCCTGCTCCGAGACAGGAATGGGATCACGATTTCCTTCCATGCCCACCGGAGTAGCATTGATGATCACGTCAAACGCCATCTTCTTTAACTGCATTTTGTTCACGGCTTTGGCGCGGGCCTTCTTCGCCAGGTTCTGCGCCGGACCGGGAGTGCGATTGAAGACGTAAACCTCGGCGCTACGCTCCTTCAGTCCAAAGACGGCAGCGCGTCCCGCGCCGCCAGCGCCCAGCACCAGAATTTTTGCGCCAGGAAGCGGCAGACGCGATTCCAGCGGACGCACTACGCCGGTCACATCTGTATTGAAGCCGTAGAGCTTGCCGTCCTGGGAGCGAACCACGGTGTTGCAAGCGCCGATTTTGGCGGTCATGGCATCCGTCTTGTCCAGGTGCTTGAGGATCTCTTCTTTGTAAGGCATGGTGATGCTCAGGCCATGGATAGGAATATCGCGGACGCAGGCCAGCAGGTCGCTCATGGATTTGGCATGCAGTGCCAGATAGACCGCATTCACGTTCTCCCGGCGGAAGGCGGTATTCAGCATGATGGGGGAGAGCGAATGCGCGACTGGATCTCCGGCCACTCCATAGACGCGGGTAGCGGCGTCTACCTGCTCGATGCGGTAGACATCCCGCAGCTCCCGGGCGGCAATCTGTCCCGGGGCCGTCTCTTCACCTGGGCCGACCGCGCCAAAGGTGAACTGGCTGCCGGCGCGCACTCCCAGGACCCGGCTGATGATGCCTTGTTCTCCCATGCATACCCCGATCATGGAGTGCTCGTGGCTGTGTCCCTCGAGGAATTTCATCATGACTGCATTGTCAGAGAGGGTGTTGGCGGTGCTGACCACCTTAAAGAAGTCGGCGGGGTATTGACTCATCCGGGCAAAGGTCTCCTCCAGCTTGCGGGTGCCGCGAAAGTCATGAGAGGACAGGATGAGGCTGGCAGAGCGGCGGAGCCGGTTGAAATCCGCCGGTTTGAGATGAGCGGCGCTCTCGATTTCAAGGTCAATCAGGTGGCATCCCTGGTTGGCCGCCTTAACCAGGATGTCTATTTCCGAGGCGATGGAGCCCCGGAATTTGCCTCCGGCTGCCGCCCGCCGGCAGGTGACGATGATCAGGGCTTCGGGGTGGTATTCCACAAAAGCTTTGATCTTCTGGAGCGCCAGGCCGGGCTTGGGAAGGTAGTCTAACCTGAACTCAATAAAGGAGTTATCGCGCATGACGGCATCGGCTTTTTCCACCATGTCAGCGGGATTGGAGGCCACGATAGGCACGCAAATCCGCGGCAGTCGCGCGGGTAAAAACCGTGGCGAATAGGTTCCGGTCAATGCGCTCATTTATATAACGATAAAGGTCGCCATCATACGGAGGAAAAATTACAGATGCAAGAGTTGATTCATCGCCGCTTACATTTCACCGGCTGACACGCCGATCAATGCCTTTGCAGAATTGCGCCGGTAGTGAGTTGTACCTCAGTGCCGGAAAGCATCTCCTAAGTAACTAAGAATTCACCTTTTTGCGGCTTAGAATGCTGTTTTGGACTCGAGGGGAAAGCCATCTCTCGAAAATGACCGATATTACCGCTGGAGAGCAGGGGAGGATCTATGAGGAAGGTTGGGCTCGCGTTACTGGTATTTTCGACATTGGCATTCGGTCAGGGCGGGAGTACACAACCGCCGCAGACCGCACGGGAACTTCGCGGCGCCCCGCTTTTTGTTACTCCCAGCGACATGTATTGCTCCGGATTCATCACTACCCAGAACATTCCTGAGACCAGTTATGTGACCGCCGGGTGGAACAGCCCGGACCAGACGCATTATGCCGGCGCGACCGACTTTGTCTACATTTACGGCGGTTCCGCATACAAGACCGGCGACCGGCTTGAGATCCTTCGCCGGGTGAGGGACCCCAACCATTACGAACTCTACCGCCAGGAAAGAAAACTCATTGAACAGGTGGGACAGCCTTACTTTGAGCGCGGCTACGTGCGTGTGCTGGAAGTGCAAAAGAACGTGGCCATTGCCGTCCCGGAATTGAGTTGCGGAGACTTTGTGCCCGGCGATATTGCCATTCCCCTGGTGGAGCGCGAGAAACCAAATCTGCGCAAGGTGACTCTGGATCGTTTTGCCGCGCCGAATGGCAAGCCGACAGGCCGGATCGTGATGACCAACGAGTTTGACAGCATTGTCAGCACCGGCCAGAAGGTGTATCTGAACATTGGCGAAGATAAAGGATTGAAAGTGGGCGACTATCTTCGCGCAACCCGCACTTACCCCTATACATATAAGGACCCGGTAGACGGTCTTTCAACCTACGCGACCGATATGGAGGAGACCCAGAAAAAGCCTCCGAAGCTACCCAAGGACAAAGTGGGCGACCTGCCCCGAAAGACCCTTGGCGATATGGTCGTGCTCAGTGTCCATCCGAGAAGCGCTACAGCCATGATCATCACCTCGCTGGAGGATATTCATGCGGGGGACGGGGTTGAGGTGATGGACGAACAGTAGTTAGCAATTCGCAAAATCCAAAATCAACGGCAAGTGCGAAAACCTTTTTGGCCCGCGAGTGCACGCGAAAGAACGCGAACCAGAGAGATTGCCAAAATTTGAAAGACAAAGGCTATCATTCCTCAGGGGCTGAAAGCCCGCGCTTTCTTCTGTTCTTTTCGACGCGGCCAAGGCCGTGCCCTTTCAAATCACATTCGCCGTAATCCCCTGCTAAGAGCATTTTTTGGCCCTGCGCGAGCATCTCCTTTGCTGCGGCTGGATTCCAACTCAGTAACTCAACGAGGGGTAATATGAAACTGGGCCGAATCCTGGGGTTCTCTCTCTTCCTGTCTCTCAGCGCCACCATAGCTTTTGCCGCCGTCACCGTAACGGTCCATCCGTTACGAGCCCCACTCACACTCACACAGCCGCAGCAATTCACCGCCACGGTAGCCAACACCAGCAACCAGAGTGTGACCTGGGCGGTAGACGGCGTAGTCGGCGGGAACTCGACGGTGGGAACCATTACCACCGGGGGGTTGTATCATCCTCCTTCGAGCGCCGGAAAACATACGATCACGGCGCGAAGCGTAGCGGAGTCAACGGCGGTCGGCTCGGCAACTGTCTGGGTAACGAACTATGTGGGAATGTGGACCCACCATGCGGACAAGTTCAGAAGCGGCGTGAACTCGCAGGAACTGGCGCTCTCGCCTTCCACGGTCAACAAGAATACTTTTGGCAAGCTCTTCTCACGTTCCGTGGATGGACAGATCTATGCGCAGCCGCTGATTGTTACCAACCTGACCATCGCGGGGGCCAAGCACAACGTAGTTTTCGTGGCTACCGAGCATGGCAGCGTGTATGCCTTTGATGCCGACGGCCATATCACTTCGCCCTTCTGGCATCGCAGCTTCATCAATCCTTCCGCCGGAGTCACTACCATTCCAAAGCCTTCCTCCGGGCTGATTGAACCGGAGATCAGCATAACCGGAACCCCCGCGATCGATGGCCCCAGCGGAACCATGTATGTGGCAGTCTCCACCGTGGAGAGCGGAAAGATTGTCCACCGGCTGCACGCGCTCAGCATTACCAGCGGAGCAGAAAAATTTGGCGGGCCGATTGTGATTCAGGGTTCGGTTCCCGGGACTTATCCTGCATTGGCGGTGAATGGTCGAGTACCATTCGCAGCGCAAAGGCAGTTTCAGCGTCCAGCCTTGCTTTTCCTGAATGGAGTGGTTTACATAGCATTCGGCTCCTTTGGCGACGCCCTGCCTTATAACGGCTGGCTGTTTGCTTATTCGGCCTCGGGTACAGGCGTCCTGCACCAGGTAGGAATCTTTTGCACCAGCCCGAACAAAGGAGCGTCTTCGATCTGGCAGAGCGGCGGCGGCCCGGCGGCCGACACCAACGGCAACATTTATATCGCCACCGGCAATGGTCCATTTGATTTGAATACCGGGGGCCGTGATGCCGGCAATAGCATGCTGAAGCTGGCCTTGCAGTCGTCGGGGCTCACGCTGCTGGACTACTTTACGCCCGCGAACCAGGCGGAGCTCAACACCAACGATCTGGACCTGGGAACCAGTGGCCCGATGCTTCCCCCGTTCCAAAGTGGAGCGACCGATCCTGATCTCGTGGTTGAGGGGGGCAAAGATGGAAACATCTACCTGGTCAACCGCGACAATATGGGCAAGTTTAATTCCAGCACCAACAGCAATGTGGAAACAGTGCCGGCGGGCCGTCCGGATCCGACGAACGGGGTGTTCTCTACACCGGCGGCGCTGGGAACTTCCATCTATTTTGGAGAGGTGGGAGAGCGGCTCGAACTCTTTACTTTCACTCGGGGATTGCTTTCCAGCGCCCCTACGGCCCAGACGGCGAACTCCTTTGGGTTTCCGGGAACCACACCGATGATTTCAGCGAATGGGACCAGCAACGTGATCGTCTGGGCCCTGGATGTGGCCAGATATATTGGCAACAACAATCCCAATCCCGGCCCGGCGGTGCTGCATGCTTACAATGGCAGCAATTTAGTTGAGCTTTACAACAGCACCCAGGCAGGCACGCGCGATACGGCAGGGACGGCAATCAAGTTCACAGCTCCGGCAATTTCCAATGGAAGAGTCTTTGTGGGAACGGCGAACCAACTCGATGTGTATGGTTTGTTGCCGTAGAAAGAGAGCTAAGAGAGCCATTGGCCTTTGGCCATTAGCCCTTGCGCTGAACCGCGGCTTTAATGACCGTGCTTCATAGTCGTTGCCAATTGCTATTTGCCAGTTGCTATTTGCCTACTTCTTTCCCACCGGGGCCTTGCCGTGGGCGACGGCCGCTGCTTGCCTTTGCTCCGGGGTGGGAACTGGAGGTTCAGGGGCAATGCTCCTTAGGCCGAGTTCTTTACGGAGGTCGGTTTCCAGCCGGACGGCGATGTCCCTGTTCTCCCTGAGAAACTGCTTGGCATTTTCGCGGCCCTGGCCAATGCGCTCATTTTTATAGCTGAACCAGGCCCCGGATTTCTCCACCATATTCTTAGCCACGCCCAGGTCAACCAGGTCTCCTTCACGGGAGATGCCCTCGCCATACATGATGTCGAATTCAGCCTCACGGAAAGGCGCGGCTGTCTTGTTCTTGACTACTTTGATCTTGGTGCGGGAGCCGACCACCATATCGCCTTCCTTGATGGCAGCGATACGGCGGATATCCACGCGTACAGACGAATAGAACTTGAGGGCGCGGCCACCGGTGGTGGTTTCCGGATTGCCGAACATCACGCCAATCTTCTCTCTGATCTGGTTGATGAAGACCAGGCAGGTGCGCGACTTGGAGACAATGCCGGTGAGTTTGCGCAGGGCCTGGGACATGAGGCGGGCTTGCAGTCCCATGTGGCTATCGCCCATCTCGCCATCCAATTCGGCTTTGGGAACCAGTGCCGCCACCGAGTCCACCACGAGGACGTCAATGGCTCCGGAGCGCACCAGGGCTTCCGCGATTTCCAGCGCCTGCTCGCCATAGTCCGGCTGCGAAACCAGCAGGTTGTCCACATCTACGCCGAGTTTGCGGGCATAGATGGGATCGAGAGCATGTTCGGCATCCACGAAGGCTGCCATCCCACCCTGCTTCTGGGCCTCCGCAATTACCTGGAGGGCCACGGTGGTCTTGCCGCTGGATTCGGGACCGAATATCTCTACCACGCGTCCGCGAGGAAAGCCGCCTACACCCAGAGCGGCGTCAAAGGAAATGGAGCCGGTAGAGATGACGGCGATGGGAACGATGGCCTCTTTGCTCCCAAGCCGCATGATGGAGCCTTTGCCGAATTGCTTTTCAATCTGGGCTAAGGCCAGTTCAACTGCTTTTGCTTTCTCAGCTTTTTCGTCTGCCAAATTGTTTGTCTCCCCTGAAGCGGATTATATTACATCAGGGCGAAGAAAAAGAGAAGAAATATTAGTAAAAGAGAATAAACCTTGCTCCCGAACCTGCCGGGGGAACAGGTTCGGGAACAAGGCTGGGGGAAGGGCTCTACCAGTAGTGCAGGGTTACGTAGTTAAGCCAGGTTGAATACGAATGCTGGGCGGAGTCACCGTCCATCTGGAAAGCGACGTTCAGTTCATTGGCGCTCTGGGCCCTGGAGTTGAAGGTCATATTCACGTAGTGCTTGACTCCATCCACCGTAACCGCCACAAAGTGGGCCGCGGTTGAGTCACGATAGACTTCCCAGGTCAGGTGATGCCAGGTGAAAGCGGACGGCGTTGTGCAGGCTACGCCAGTGTGATGCCATGCGCCTCCAGCAGTGTCCCAGACGTCCCAGACGCCGCCATTCTTGATGTTGCACTGGGTGCCGAAGATGAATTTGCGGGAACCGTTGGACTGGTTGATATCGAACTCCAGCGATTGAGCATATTGTGGCGTGGTGAGGTAGAACTCCACGTCGTATTGGAAGTGAGTAGCGCCGTTCTGCGCTCCCAGTTGTCTCCACCAGAGAGCGTCAGAGTATGGAGTGCTGCCGCCGATGTGAAACTGCATGGACTTACCGTTCAGCGACGGAGAGCTCACAGACTGCTGGATCCAGTAGGAGGCGGTGGGGCCGCTTCCGCCCGATCCGGCACAGGTGGTGCAGCTTTGCCAGCCAGACATCTGCTCGATTAAGGAGAAGGCGCTACCGGTGCCTGAGGGGGTAGAGGGCGCGCTTGAGCCTCCGACGTTGATGGTGAACTTGTTTGCGTACACATTGCCATGAGTGTCCCAAGCCTGGACGGAAGCGGAGTGCGACCCGCTGCTCGCGCTGACGTTGGTACTCAAAGAGGCGGCATTCACGGTAAAGACGATCTTGTTGTCCAGGTAAACGGTCATGGCGGAAATGGGAAAGCTGCCGCTGGCAGAGGCGACAAAATGAACGGGCGAACTGGTTGTAGTTCCAGGGGTGGGGGAGCTTACTGAGACGCCGGCGAAAGCCATGGCGGACGTCAGACAGCAAGCAACTACGAGAGCGCACCAGCGCTTGGTTACGATTTTTGTCATCTTCTACTGAACTCCAGGGAATTTTTTATTTCGGTTTACTCCGCCGCTGCGTAGCGACGAAGGGGCAGCCTACGGATTGATCTACTCTGATTCAAATGTTTTTCCAGAGTGGCTGAAAAAACCCTAAACAGGGGATTAGTCAGGAACTAGGGCTCTCTGGCTAGGCCAGAAGCCTGAAGGGGAGCGATTGGCTCGCTCCCCTTCAGTTTCTATGCGAGTTGTAACGCTGGTTAACACCGCTCAGGTGTGCCAAATCCGATAGCGTCCAATGACTGAACCTTAATTCCACCAGTAACCCAGAGCACCTGATTGCAGAGGCAATGCCCCGACTACCTGTTGGTGGTCATGTTTACCAATAGGTGAGCTTAACGTTGTCCAGCCAGACGGAATAGGAGGTTCCGGTGCCGTCCATATCCATCTGGAAAGCAACATTGAGTTCCTGGGAGCTTTGCGCCTTGGCGTTATACGCCCGATTGACGAAGTGCTTCACTCCATCAACGGTCAAAGCGACAAAGACGGTCTGCGTAGCTGTGCGGTGTAATTCCCAGGTCAGGTGGTGCCATTTGAAGGCGGCCGGCGGACCACACGGAATACCGGTCGAGCGCCAGGTAACATTGGCTGCATCCCAGACCTCCCAGACGCCGGACTTGACTGCGCACTGGCTGCCAAAGATGAATTTCAGGTTGCCGATGCCCTGGTTCACATCGAATTCCAAGGCTTGAGCAACTCCCGGGTTGGTGATGTAGAAGTCGAGATCGTACTGGAAATTAGTGGCAGCATCATCCGCGCCCAGTTGCTTCCACCAAAGCGCATCTCCGAATTTCACGCCGCCGCCAATGGTGAATTTGGCGGAGCTGCCGCTGAGCGATGGAGATGCCTGAAACTGATTCATGGACAAACTGGTGACCGGGCCATTTCCTCCGATGCCCGCGCAAACCGAGCAGTCTTGCCATCCAGTCATGCTCTGGATCTCAGACTTCACGATGGCGCCGGAAGGCGGCGGTGTTGGATTGCCAGTCGAGCCGACGTTTACAGTCAACGCCTGCTTGTAAACTGTGCCGGCGTTGTCCCAAGCCTGAACTACGAGAGAATGGGCGCCTGATCCGGCGCTGATACTGGCGTTCATGCTGGCAGAAGAGGTCTTAGCGACCGTCGCGCTGTCCAGATAGGCGATCATAGCGACGATGGGGCGGGAAGCCGAAGCTGACGCAACCACCTGGAAGGGAGAGCCAACGGTGGCATTGTTGGCCGGAGAACTGACAGCCACTCCCGACGAGGAAGTGGTGTTCACGGTAATGGTTTCGGGCGCCTTGAGAATGGCTCCGGCGGAGTCCCATGCCTGCACCACCACGCTGTGGGTGCCGGCTGAGATGGGCACTAGAGTATCGAGATTGCTACTGGAAGTCAGGAAAACGCTGGTATTGTCCACGTAAATCCGTATGGCGACAATGGGGGCCGAAGACGAAGCGGAGGCGACGAAGTGGACGGGAGAAGCTGAGGTAGAACCAGGCGCCGGTGAGCTAATCGTGACGCCGGCAAATGCAGATGCGGCCAGCATCAGATTTGCGATTACGTACCGGATTGCGTTTTGCACGAAACTTTCCTCCTTCGCAGGGATTAAGGTCTTGCAATAACCGGGAGGAACGTTACGGTAGCATCTACTCTGGATACATAAGGAAAGCACTGAGTTTGGACTAGCTTTTGTTCTTAGCGACCTAAGGGAAGGTACTTAGTCACAGCAGGGAAGAGGGAATAGGAGCAGCTGTGCCACCGGCGGGGCCGGATTGAACAGGCTGTGACCCGCCGGCAAAGGCTTTGGCAGGTCGACAATCGCCGTGATCGCACGTGATCGCCGTGATCGCGCGTGATCGGAAAATCCGAATTGAACCATCATTGTCGTGCTGGAAAACGGCATTGGTTCCACCACAGGAAAAAATACAAAGGCAAGACCGCGTGCGCCAATGACGGTGCACCGATGACCCGATTCAGACAGAGTTGCCTTAAGCAGAGATTTTGATTGCCAGAACTAAGGGAAAATTCAGAGGCAACTCTGCTTTTGGACAGGTCTTCCAACCTAGCAGTATTTCGGGGGAAAGATTTAGTGGGCAAACTCTCACATGTTGCTGTAGGACTCTTAGGTCTGTGTTTACTGGCAGTAGCTGTTACGTCTTGCGCCGGGGGCTCATCGTCTACCCAGGGCCCTCCACCGCCGCCGCCTCCACCGCCGCCGCCCACCACAACAACCGCGACCCTTACGGCGTCGCCGACGACCATCACCGCCGGTCAATTCAGTACACTGAGCTGGACGACAGCGAATGCCACGTCCGTCACCATCAATCCGGCGATTCCGCAGGAAGATACCAGCACCATGCCGCTGAATGGCCAGGGGTCGGTAACGCCTGCCCAGACGACAACGTTTACGCTCACAGCGACCGGGCCAAATGGCACGGCAACGGCAACTGCCACTGTGACCGTGAATCAGGTGGCTCCGACGGTCACGTTGACGGCTTCGCCGACCGCAGTATCGTCTGGCGGCTCGTCCACGCTGACCTGGTCCACATCCAATGCCACCGCGCTGACAATTTCGCCTCAAGTGGGTTCGGTTTCGCCTGCATCCGGCAGCGCGCCGGTCACGAACATTGCCCAGACTACGACCTTTACCGCAACCGCGACCGGTCCTGGTGGAACTACATCCGCAACCGCCACAGTAGCGGTTTCGCCAGTGACAGTCTCAGTGACGGCTACACCCAGCACAATTTCTTCGGGAGGGACGGCAACGCTCACGTGGACAGCGAATGACGCCGTGAGCGTGAGCATAGACCAGGGCGTGGGGACTGTCTGCGGCACGCCCCCGTGTTCGAGTGGAACGACGACGGTTACGCCCACTAAATCTACGACCTATACGGCAACGGCCACTGATCCCAACGGAATCACCACGACATCCAAGGCGGTGGTTACCATCAGCGGCGCGCTGCAGCAGAGCATCAATCACATCATCTGGCTGGTGCAGGAAAACCGGTCGTTTGACAGCTACTTCGGGAAGCTGGGCATCTATCGCGCCAATCATGTGCAGGGTGCTAAATCCACCGATGTCAACGGCATTGACGATGATTTGAATCCAGCTTTCACTCTATCAGACCTGAATAACAATCCAGTGCACCCGTTCCACTACCAGACCGAGTGCACAGATAACCTGACGCCATCCTGGAACGAGAGCCATTTTGACGTGGATCCGCCGTCTAATGGCACCAACCAGCAGGGCAAGATGGACAACTTTATGAAGACAACAACTTCCGTGCCCCATCCGAATGATTCCAACGGATCCCGCGCCATGGGTTATTACACGGAAGCCGATCTGCCCTTTTACTACGAGTTGGCGACGGAGTTTGCCGTGAGCGACAGCATGTTCTCGCCGCTCCTGTCGAATACCATCGCCAACCGGCTCTATCTGTTTACCGGCACTTCGTTCGGCACCATCTATCCGGGGAGCAATCCCAGCACAGGACAGCCGGAATTCAACCCGGACTCCTACAAACAGAAGACGATCTTCGACGTGCTCAATGCGAACAATATCTCCTGGAAGTACTACTTCCAGGACAACAGCATCTTCCTGGCCAGCTTCTCTGACTGGCTCAATTCTGATGGGACGCCCAATACGGCAATCCAGGGGCACGTCTTCCCCATCAGCGACTACTTCAACATTCTCAGCAACCCTGCCACTGCCGACCAGAACCTGCCGCAAGTGGTCTTTATTGAGCGCGGGGGCAATTCTGCCGCAACGGATGAACATCCCTTGAATAACGTCCAGGTGGGAGCGGCGGCCGTGGCGCAGATGATCAACACCCTCATTGGAAGCTCCGCATGGCCGGACTCCGTGTTCATCCTGGCGTTTGACGAAGGTGGTGGACTCTATGACCATGTTCCGCCGATCAAGTTGGTAGCGCCAGATAGCCAGCCTCCGGACACTCAGAACGTCCCATTCAAGGTATTGCCCGGAGACTTCACGGACTCGGGCTTCCGCGTGCCTTTTGTCATGGTGTCGCCATGGGTGAAGCCGAATTACGTTTCGCATGTGCCGACGGACACCACCTCGATCCTGAAATTCATTGAGACCCGCTTCAACCTGCCAAACTTAACGGCACGGGACGGGTCCACGGCAGCCAATGTACCTCCCGGCGCTAACCCGGTGAGCGATCTGAGCGACTTCTTTGACTTCTCCAGCCCGCATCTGCTGACGCTTCCACAGCCCTTGCCGGCGCAGCCGACAACCGGCACATGCAAGCCGAGTCTGGAAACAGGGCCTTAGAAGAATTGGTCATCGGGTAATTGGTAATAGACATGGGTAGGTGGTTGCCCACTGTCCCTGTGACACCACCCTACATCCGGGTCCGCATACGGCGGTTCGGTGGGTTGATCCTATTGCCAAACGACTATTTGGCGGAAGCCCCAACAAGGTGAAGTAGGCAATGGGCAGGGCTATGGCAAGGGGTGGAGAATTCGCGATTCACCACGGGATTCTCTCCTTGAACCGCTTAAATCGCCTTAGGAGCTATACGCCTCCTTTGGCTCGCGTTCCGAGGTGAAGCAAAATTCTTTAACCTTGAGTTTCAACTGGTGGGTGATGAACTCACTCACGCTTTCTAAACCAGGGCGGATGCTCCGGTCCGCAGTTCTGGATAGAGTGGAAAGGATTCTGCCAATTCGTGCACCTGTCGGCGGATCCGGCTGAGTACCTGGGGGTTCTGGCGGTGGTTCAGGGCTTCCGCTATCCATGCGCCCACCTGGACCATCTCGCGTTCTTTCATGCCTCTTGTAGTCAGTGCAGGCGTGCCAATGCGGATGCCGCTGGGCTTTAGCGGGGGGTTGGCATCGAAGGGAATGGCATTCTTGTTGACCGTAATTCCGGCCTGCCCCAGAGCATTTTCGGCTTCGCTGCCCAGGATGCCTTTGGAGAAGACGTCCATCAGGAACAGGTGCGTGTCAGTGCCTCCGGAGATCACGCGGAAACCTTCGTCCATCATTTTTTGGGCAAGCACTTTGGCATTGGCTACAACCTGGCGGGCGTAGTCCTTGAAGGCCGGCTGAAGCGCTTCCTGGAAACAAATGGCTTTGGCGGCAATTATGTGCATCAGGGGACCGCCCTGAATTCCGGGAAAGACAATCTTGTCTACGGTGGCCGCTAATTCCTGCAGGCACAGCACCAGGCCCGCGCGAGGCCCGCGCAGCGTCTTATGCGTGGTGCTGGTGACGATGTGGCAGTGAGGCACCGGCGAGGGATGCACTCCACCGGCAACCAGCCCGGCAAAATGCGCCATATCCACCATGTATTTTGCGCCAACTTTATCGGCAATCTGGCGCATGCGGGCGAAATCAATGATGCGGGAATAGGCGCTGCCGCCGCCGATGATCAGCTTGGGCCGTTCACGCTCGGCAATTTGCTCCAGCTCGTCATAGTCAATGGTTTCCGTATCGCGCCGGACACCGTACGGGATTACCTTGTACATCTTGCCGGAAAAATTCAGGTGATGTCCGTGAGTGAGGTGGCCGCCATGAGCGAGATTCAAGCCCAGAATCGAGTCCCCCGGCTGGAGCAGGGACATATAGGCGGCCATATTGGCCTGGGAGCCGGAATGCGGCTGCACATTGGCATGCTCGGCCCCGAAGAGTTGCCGGGCGCGATCGCGGGCAAGAGTCTCCACCACGTCAGCAAACTCGCAGCCGCCGTAATAACGCTTGCCGGGATATCCTTCCGCATACTTGTTGGTGAAAACCGATCCTGCCGCCTGCAACACTGCCTGGCTCACAAAATTCTCTGAGGCGATCAGTTCCAGCCCTTCATGCTGGCGCTGCACTTCATTTTCAATGGCGTGGAAAATTTCCGGATCATCTTCAGAGAGCGGACGGGACATCCAGTCGTTATTCATGATTATTAAGAATGTTATCACCGGTCGGCGGGTTATCGAGCATGTGGAGCGTACCGCTCCAATACCGTTCATTTGCCATTTTTGCGGCGGAGTCTAAAAAGGCCGGGGGTTTGACCGCAAAGTGCGCTAAGGACGCAAAGTTAGACGAGAGTAACCGTAGGGCGAAAAACAAAAGACCGGGATCTGACCGCAGAGTACGCTGAGGACGCAGAGTTAGACGAGAGTAACCGCAGGCGAAAAATAAAAACCGGGGGTTTACCGCAAAGTGCGCTAAGGACGCAAAGTTACCCACTTCGACGCGAGACGAAAAGAGAACTTGTTCTCACCGATCTGCTTTTTGGAGGGCCGCTAGTTTCCGGAATGCGTGATCCGGATGTCGAGAGAAGACAGGCGCTTGAGCTTTACATCGTTCTTGTTGGTGGAGCTGATCACGGTAAACATTCCTGAAACATCCGCCTTCGAGACGACGTTTGGATCGCGAATATTGGTGGGACCTGGAGTGAGCGTCTGGCTGTCCGGCGGGCGGTCCGCGGACGGCTGCTGGGATGGCATGGCGATGTTGGTAGTGCTGCCGGGATTGAGGCCGGGATTGTAGGAGGCGTTAGCGCCAGCGGCCGCGGTGGCGGCCATCTGGGAAAGTTGCACGCGCTCCACCACCCCTTGTAATGGAACCTCTGCTCCGCCTTTGAGGATGGCTTTATCAAAGGCGATGGTCAGCTTAGACTCCGGGTCATCTTTGCTGCGTGGCTGGGCCGCTACCACGTGCCCGACGAGTATGGTTTTTTGCGGGAGAACCACTTTGCCGCCGCTGCGGACATCTTCCCATAGCCTGACGCGGAAGGTGTCCCCGGCATGGGCCTTCTTGACGTCAACATCACTGATCACTTCCACCTGGATCAGGGTGCCGGGAGCGATCTGATCTTTTGCAGCAGTCTCAGACGAAGCGGCCGCGGTGGCGGACTGCTGGCTATGGCCAGCAATCGGCGTGAGGACAAGAGCGATGGCGAGCGAGATTGAGTGGATACGCATGCTTGCTCCGGGATCGAGAAGGCAGAAGCTTACCACCGGCGGCGAAGGGCGAGAAGGAGAAAAAGCGAGCACCGGTATGCCGCTAACCGGCGTAAACGCCGGGGTTGTGCAGTTCCATCCAGCGGTCCGGGTTAGCCAGCGGCGCGAAGCCGAATTGACGATACAGGCCATGCGCGTCCCGGGTGATCAGGGACCATCGGCGCAGCCCTTGCAGATCCGGATGGGCTTTGATGCATTCCATCAGCCACTTGGACAGGCCCTTTCCCCGGTGCGACTCGACGACGAATACATCCGCCAGGTAGGCGAATGTGGCCCGGTCTGTAACCACGCGGGCGAAACCCACCTGCTGCGGCCTTTGATAAAGATAAATCCCAAAACAGATGGAGTGCCGGATGGCCCGCTGCATGATTTCCATGGGAACGCCTTTGGCCCAATAAGAGCTGGCGAGAAATCCGTGAACAAAGGCAAGATCAATCCGCGCGGGATCAGTGCTGATTTCAAACTCGCCATTCCTGAAGGAAAGATCATTCGCGGCCGCTGCAGCGAAATTATTCATAAGCAATTTTACCGTTGCCGCGCCGTTCGTAACTTGTTTCTAACAATGCATGTCATTATGCTGGCAGTTATAGGTTGCCTTCTTGAGGTGGTGAAGGCCCATGAAAGCGATTCTTGAATGAGGTGAAATTATGGCCACCAGGCCTGTTGCCGGCGAAGAGACCAAAGCGGCGTCGCAGGGTTTTAAATATATCCGTTTTGAGATTGCCAGCTTCATTGCCCGGCTTACGCTGGATAACCCGCCACACAACGTGCTGGCCGTGCCCATGATGAAAGAGATGGCCGAGGCGATTGAAAGCCTGAACGGCCGCGGGGATGTGAAAGCCATTCTGCTGCAATCCGCACAGCCAACTTTTTCAGCGGGTATTTCCCTGGAGGACTCCCGGCCCGACCGGGTCTTTCAAACGCTGGATGCATTCACACGCGTTTTCCAGGCCATGGTGGACATCTCCAAACCGGTGGTGGTGGTGGTAAACGGGCCTGCCATTGGCGCCGGATCTGAACTGGTGGGATTTGCCGATGTGGTGATTGCCACTCCCAAGGCCAAATTCGCCCAGCCGGAAGTCAAGCTCGGCGTGTTTCCTCCGTTTGCCGCCGTCATGCTGCCTCAGCTCATAGGAACAAAGAAAACTTATGAGCTCATCCTGACCGGTGAAGCCCTGTCTGCCGAAGAAGCGCTGAATTTTGGCTTTGTAAACAAGGTAGTCCCGGAACACGAATTGCGAACTCACGTAGAAACCCTGATTGCCAGAATCTCTGAATTCAGCGGTCCGGTGCTGGAAGTCACCAAGCGAGTGATTGGCAGTTCCGTGGGATTGCCGCTCAAGCAGGCCATGAAAAAATCACAAGACCTGTACCTGAATGAACTGATGAACCTGGAAGATGTGCAGGAA
>Ga0209580_10000765_pt1 | contig 15986 bp, 20 predicted proteins | sample Coa_R1_5_FD_187153 | JGI IMG/M metagenome (GOLD analysis project Ga0209580, IMG submission 187153) | Surface soil microbial communities from Centralia Pennsylvania, which are recovering from an underground coalmine fire - Coalmine... | ecosystem: Environmental > Terrestrial > Soil >... | reverse complement strand
TTGGACTCCCGGGAAACCTCTTTGCCGGGGCAACAAGCAGAAATAAAGGAGATCAGCGCCAACTGTTCGGCTGAATCGGGCAGGCAAAGGAATCAGGCGTGAATTAGTAATGGCGGCTTAACAACTCAATTCCCGCGCCAATGCCGCGCTCCGAGAGTAGGTCAGGATTTCTGTTTCCACCCACCGACAATCGAGCCAGGTAGAACCCGTCAGTTCAAGGCTCCGCGCTCCTGACGGGATTCATGAAAAGATACCCAGAGAGCAGAACCAGGAGAGCCGCGGACATGGCGAACTTCAAAGGAACTGCAAGTCCGGTCGGGGAAACGAAAGCTTCGATGGTGCCAGCGATGATTAGAATCGGCACGGTACCCAAAACCAGCATGGTCGCCTCGCGCCCGGCCATCGCCAAAGACTCTTTGCGCGGAAGCATTCCTGGAAACAATAGGCCGTGCGCAATCCTGAGTCCAGCCGCTCCGGCGATGAAAATTGCTGGCAACTCCAGCGCACCGTGAGGCGCGACAAAGCTCCACAAGCTCACACTCATTCCCGCCAAGGCACAAGCTGTCCCGATTACGCCAATGAGCACTCCATTGAAAAACATCATGTAGAGGGTGCCGATTCCGGCAGTGATCCCGGCCGCGTACGACAGGAAGCAGACGCTCATGTTGTTGGTCATAATGCGGCTCGAAGCCACCGGCTTCATGCCGATGATTGAATGGGTCCACATCTCTTTGCGCTGGATAGTCTGCACCATGTGCGGCCCAAGCACTTTCAGTTGAAAATCTGGGTCCTGCAAAGTGAGAGCGGCTCCGGTTAGCCCGCCAGCGACAAACACCGCCACCGCCAGTGCGCAATATTTCAAGTTGCGGCGGAATACCCGTGGGTACTCATGAGTAAAGAATGTCAAAATGGCCGAAGGATTCGCGCGATGGCCGGCATAAATGGTATTGTGAGCGCGCGCCATTAACTGATTGAGGTAGCGCGCAAAATGGATAGAGCTGGGATCCTGCCGGATGGCGGCAAGATCGGCGGCGGTTTGGCGATAAAGCAAGCTGAGCTCCTGAAGTTCGCCGTGGCTCAACGCCTTCACGCCGGCGCTGCCGCTCGTCACCAGCGATTCCAGCTTTTGCCAGTAGGGTTTGCGCTTCTCAATCCAATTTGTGGAGATCACCTGTGCAGTCCCTTGATCGTCTGGATATAGAAACCCCTGAACAGATTGCCCTAGAACTCCCGCTCGCCGGAATCGGCAGCCGTTTTCTAGCCATCGCGATTGACAGTGTACTGCAGTTTGTAGGCGTGCTTGCGCTCATTATTATTGGCGTCTTTGTATCAGCCAGCTACTCCGACTTACTTAGAGGTGTCGACAAATTTTTCTCGCAGACCGTGGCCGCGATTGTGCTGATCTTTGTCCCTTTCTGCGTGTACTGGGGCTATTTCGCCTTTTTTGAGATTCTCTGGCAGGGTAGAACGCCAGGTAAGCGGATCGCCGGGATTCGGGTAATTCATCAGACCGGAAGGCCCATGACCGCGATCGAGTGCATTGGCCGTAATCTGATGCGCGGCTTTGATATTCTCCCTGGTTTCTACGCGATTGGGCTGATCACGATGATGTGCAACGCGCAAAACCGCCGGCTCGGAGACTACATTGCAGGGACCATTGTTGTGCATGACAAAGCTATCGAAAGCGTTTCTCCCAGCTGGGGCGAGGTTGACGATTCCTCAATAGCGCCGCTGCAGCCCGAACTGCAGAAACTATCACCCGATGACTTAGTTTTGATGGAAACATACTTAAATCGCCGATACGAAATTGATCAGGTGATGCGAGTTACTACCGCCCAGAGAATTGTCTCCATGGTCCAGTCCAAAAGCGGCATCCAGAAACCGCCGGACCAGCGGGATGATGACTTTTTAGAAGCTATTGCCCGCCGGCTACGCGATGGTGCGAAGTTCCGGTAGCGCGTCTCGAGAAACCCCTTTACGCCGCCTGGGGACATGGCCAAAGCACGACGATTTCGCTTGAGCCGCTCTGCTTGTAAATGGTAATATCCCGCAAATTTCGCGTGGAGGCTCAATGGTCACCGTTCTCCGTCCCCTTTCTACCAGCGAATTACTGGACCGCACATTTCATCTTTATCGCAATCATTTTGTGGTTTTTGTAGGGATCACGGCGATACCTCAGCTGTTTGTATTGGCGCTCCAGTTGGGTGGTGCTGTGATGGTAATTGAACGCCAGTTCATCGGCTTTGGGTTGCTGGCGGTTGTAGCTGCCATCGCGAGTTATATTGCCATTGAGATTGCACAGGCGGCCACAGTGATGGCTGTTTCCAATTTTCACCTTGAAAAGCCGGTTAGCATTGGCTCAGCTTACTCGTTGGCCAAGGGCAGCATGGGACGCGTAATTGGAATTACTTTCGTGGTGGGGCTGGCTATCGGTGTCGCAACTCTTTTTCTAGTCATTCCGGGCATCTACGTCGCTCTGATGTGGGCGTTAGTGATTCCTGTGACGGTGCTCGAAGGTGGCGGCCTGAACGCCAGCACAGCCCGAAGCAAGGTGCTCACCAAAGGCAGCCGTGGACGTATCTTCGTAATTTATCTGCTGGTGTTCGTGCTTGCGATTGTTATAAGCGTGATCATTGAAATGCCACTGGGCATGGTCGGCTTAGTCTTGATGCGGGGCAATCCCCAAGGAGGAATTGCAGCCAGGCAGGCGATGCAAGCTGTAGGCAACTTCATCAGCACCAGCCTGGTGGGATCGCTTGCAACCATTGCTCTTACGCTCATCTACTATGATCAGCGGGTGCGCAAAGAAGGCTTCGACCTGCAGCTCATGATGTCGAACTTGCAGGGAAGCCCGCAGGCCGCAGCTGCGGCGCCGAGCGCATAGATCAGAGCCGCACCTGCCATAATGTCCGCCGCCCGAGTCGCGATAGTCCTTTTCGGTGCCTGTTGCCTTGCGTTTTCGGCGGGGCCTAAGACGCAGACCCTCTTGGCTTATCCGCCTAGACAGCTGTCGCTCACCGAGTACATCGCTGAACTCGATCAACTTTCAGCACTGGCCGCCGAAACCACCCACAACGGAGACGCTGCAGATCAGGCTATGACAATCTTGCGCGGTGGATGGAAGGTATCGGCCAACGGTAGCGCATTTAATATTCCAACAGACGAAATATTTGATGGATTCGAGAGGCTGAAGAAGGGGCCTGACGACCAGACGGAAGAGCGCCTGCTTTCGCGGCTAAAGGCGTTGAAAGCCGATGCACTCGCATACAATCAACTCCCGCCCGATTTATCTTCCGCTCACGCAACGCTGGCCCAAATCCTGTCTCGCAGCGAATTTCACAACGTTCACGGGCCAACCTGGTGGGACCGGCTGAAATACCGCGTGTTGATGTGGATCTCCAATGTGCTGTCGCGTTTCTTCGGTTCGTCTGCTGCGCCAACCGTGGGCAAAGTCTTTGTCTGGAGCCTGGTGGCCCTCGCGGTCATTGTGCTGGCTTACTTCGTCTATCGCACGCTGAGGAACAACGCGCGTTTGGAAAGCGTGGTACCACAGGTTGCGCCGATTTCAGCCAAAGGCTGGCGAGTCTGGATGGATGAAGCGCAGGCAGCCGCCGCGCACGGGCTTTGGCGCGATGCAGTTCATCTGGCCTACTGGGCGGGAATTTCGTTCCTGGAGGCAAGCGGCATGTGGCGGCCCGACAAGGCGCGTACGCCGCGGGAGTATCTGCGATTGCTGGCCTCGAGCAGTGAGTACCGTGCACCCCTGTCCGCCTTGACCCGCAACTTTGAGCTGACGTGGTACGCCAACCAGCCCGCCGGACCGGAGACTTTTTCTGAAACCGTTACACTCCTGGAGGACCTCGGATGCCGTCAAGCGTAAGCCCTGGCGACCGCAAGGTCCTTCTCATTGCAGCCGCGGCGTTCGCCATTTTGGTCGTTCTTGGATTTGCGCTCGCACCCTCGAACACACAGGACGAAGCGGCTACAAGTTACTCCACCGCATCTGGTGGCGCAAAAGCCGCGTACTTACTGCTTCAGGAACTTGGCTATCACGTTGAACGCTGGCAGAGTTCGGCAACCCAGCTCAAACCTGATAAGAATTCAGTTCTCATCATCGCTGATCCTGCGGCTATTCCGGACGGGAAGCAACGCGCAGCTATCGAGCGCTTCATTTCTGCCGGAGGACGGGTCATCACGAATGGGATTGTGGGCGCGACCTTTTTGCCGGAAAACTATGCGGAAGTGAATCCGATGCCCAGTGGTCCGGCGAACGAATTTCCGGCGCTGATGCCGTCGGCAATCACCCGCGCGGCGCCGAAGATTACGCTGGCCGCCGCCACATTGTGGCAGCACAGGTCGGGGATTCCGCTCTATGGAAGGAATGATGATACCGTGGCCACACGTCTGCCGCATGGCCTGGGCGATGCCATTTGGCTCGCTTCGGCGACACCGTTAACCAATGCAGGTATCAAGGAGACAGGCAATTTGGAATTTGTGCTCGCTGCCATTGGCGACAAGCTGCAAACTCGCGTACTCTTCGACGAGTATGTGCACGGTTATGGTGAAAACGAAAATCCGGAAAAAAGTCATCCGCTGTTGACTGCGCTCTTTCTGCAATCAGTCGTGCTCGCTCTGGCGGTGTTGTTCACCTTCTCTCGCCGCAGCGGGCCTTTGCGGCCCATGCCGCCAGAATCGCGGCTGTCTCCGCTTGAATTTGTTGAAACCCTGGGCGGCCTTTATCAGCAGGCGCATGCCGCTTCGGTCGCTGTGGATGTCTCGTATCAGCGATTTCAATTCTGGGTAACGCGGCGGCTCGGGCTCGCCAATAATGCCTCTGCCGAAGAAATTGATCGCGCTGTCCGCGAGCGCTGGCGCTGGGATGACGATTCTCTCCTGGACACCTTGCGTTCGGCAGCTTCGGCGCGTTACCAACCTGAACTTCCCCCGAGAGAGGCTCTTAGAATCGTCCAATCGCTATACTCCTATGCCATAAAGTTGAAACTGTTTCCACTTCCAAAGGAGAAGAATTAATGCAAGCTGTCCCGCAGCTGGTTGAGCATCTGCGCCGTGAATCCGGCAAAGTAATTGTTGGACAGGAAGAGTTTCGCGACCAATGTCTGGTGACCCTACTTTGCCGCGGCCACGCCTTGCTCGAAGGCGTGCCTGGGGTAGCTAAAACGTTGCTTGTCAAAACCCTGGCCCGGATTCTTGGACTGGAATTTCAGCGCGTGCAGTGCACGTCGGACCTCATGCCGGCCGACATTATCGGGACCAATGTCTTGAATATGGCCACGAGCACGTTCAACTTGCACAAAGGCCCCGTGTTTACTGATTTGCTTTTAGTGGACGAAGTCAACCGCATGCCTCCGCGCACCCAGGCTGCGCTGCTCGAATGCATGGAGGAATATCAGGTCACGATCGACGGCGCGCGCCACCAGCTTCCGGCCGAATTCAGCGTCTTCGCCACGCAAAATCCGGTTGAGTTCGAGGGAACTTATCCGCTGCCTGAGGCCCAACTTGACCGTTTCTTGCTGAAGATCCGAGTTCCGTATCCCGCCGCAGATCGGGAAGTCCAGATTCTCAGCAACGTACAGAACGGTTTCGAGGCGCGGGACATCGAGAATTTCGAATTCGAGCGACTGCCGGCCGGCCTGCTCGCGCAGGCACAGCAGGAAGCAAAGTCAGTCAGGGTCGAGCCGGCGCTCTTCAATTACATCGTTCAAATCGCCCGCCGCACACGTGATTGGCCGACGTTATCGCTTGGGGCCAGCCCGCGTGCCGCAATCAGTTTGATGGTTGCCGCGCGCGCGGTGGCGGCGGTTGATGCACGCGACTACATCATTCCGGATGACGTGAAAACCGTTGCGCCGGCTGTGCTTCGGCACCGTGTTGTGCTCAAGCCCGAAGCTGATCTTGAAGGATTAACTGCAGATCTCATCGTCGCAGATGTTGTTCGGGCGGTCGAGGTTCCCAAGTGACTGAAGCCGAAGCTGCAAGTTCCGAGCTAACGAATTCGGCGCCGTGGCAAGCCGAGCGCACGCAGTCCGAGACATTGATACCCCCTGAGGCTAAGGCTGCAGCGGAGAAGCGTAACCGGTTGGCGATCGCCTTCGGCCCGCGTTTTTTTCTGCTCCTGGCAATCGGGCTTGTCTGGCTCGGTGCGGCGTTTCACGATTCACGTTTCTATTACGCGCTCGCCGGTTGGGACTTACTCGTCCTGATCGCGTGGGCGATAGACCTCGCGGGCCTCCCTTCCCCACATCAATTGTCCATCACGCGCCGGTGGAATTCGGCAGCAGCGCTGTCGGTGCCTGTGAGCATTGAATTGCTGCTGGAAAACTTCAGCCGACGCGTTGTCCTCGCCAGCGTAATCGACAATGTTCCGTCTCAGTTTCGTCCTGAAGCGCCTGAACTCGAGCTGAAGTGCCCGCCACGTGGCGAGACTACCAAGTCCTATCAGATGATTCCGAGGCAACGCGGCGACGTAGAACTGGGTGCTGTTTATCTGCGTTATCAGAGCCCGATGCGCCTTGCCGAGCGCTGGGCGATTGCCCACACCGAACAAAAAGTTTGTGTCTATCCGAATCTGGAGGAGGCGCGACAGCAGTCGGTTTACCTGATCCGCAGTCGGCAAATCGAAATGGAGAAGCGGCATATACGGGTGCGAGGCGCCGGACGTGAATTTGAAAGCCTTCGCGAATATCGCGAAGGAGACGAGTTTCGAGATATTTGCTGGACCGCCGCCGCTCGCCGGGGAAAACTTGTCACCCGCTTGTTCCAGATCGAGCGCAGCCAAACCATTTGGCTGGTGATCGATTCAGGCCGATTAATGCGTACGCGAGTCGGCGGACTCAGCAAGCTTGACCTTGCGGTGAATGCCGCCTTGAGCCTTGCAGAAGTTGCCCTGGGGACTGGCGATCGCGTGGGCCTGCTGGCCTATGGACGCCAATTGCAAAAACGCATGCTGCCCTATCGTGGAAGCTTGCATCTTCGACAGCTGATTCAGCAACTCGCATACATACGGGCGGAGGCCGCAGAAGGCGACCATCTGCAAGCCGTCAGCGCCTTACTTTCAACTCAGAAACGTCGAAGCCTGGTAGTTTGGCTGACGGACTTTCCGGAAACGGCGATGGTCCCGGAAGTGATCGATGCGGCATCACAGGCAGCGTTGCGCCACCTGGTCCTGTTTGTAGTAATCGGCCAGCCTGACTTGGTGAAGCTTGCCGGCAGCGAGCCAGATTCAGTTCGCAACATGTATCGCACAACTGCCGCTCAGGAAACGCTGCATCGCCGCGAACTTCTCTTGGGCAAACTGCGACAGCGTGGTGCTCTTGCGCTGGAGGTTTCTTCGGCAGCCGCCTCGGTCGCGCTGGTGAATTCCTATCTCGACATCAAACAGCGGAACCTGCTTTAGGAACGAATTTCGTAGGCGCTGTCGCGGTTTGGAATAGCACGTTGGCGGTTGAGCCAAACACCGGCAAGCCCAAGCGCTGGAAAGTTAGGCGGCTTTTTTCGACGGAACCTTCGCGCCTTTTTTCCGCGCTTCCGATAGGCCAATCGCGATTGCCTGTTTACGGCTCTTGACTTTTCCCCCCTTACCGCCTTTTCCGGAGCGTAGCGTCCCACTCTTCTTGCGTCGCATTGCGCTTTCTACGCTCTTCCCCGCAGCCTTTCCATATCTACGCCCGCGCGAACTCTTCTTTCTAGCTGGCATGTTTCCTCCTGCCCCTTAGACATCACACTCTGGCCAGGAGGTTGCGCGATTGCCCCTTCGATTTCTACGAAGGCTGATAGATTCCCCGCCCTGGTGCGCGGGCTATCAGGGCACGAATTGTGCGTGAATATATTTCTTCCGGAGATCCGGTGGCGGTGACGGGCATCAGCACGCCGAGGTCCCTGTAAAACTGAATCAGGGGCGCAGTGCTGCTGTCGTAAACCTTCAGCCGGACCTTAACTGAATCCGGACTGTCATCCTCACGCTGATAGAGCCTTCCGCCGCATGCATCGCAAGTTCCTTCCACCTTGGGTGGCTTTGTGGTCAGGTGAAAAATCGCTTTGCAGCGCTCACACGTCCGCCGGCCGCTTAGACGGGAAACAATTTCCGCCAACGGCATCTCGTAGTTTACGACCGCGTCCAGCGTCAGCCCTTCCTGCTCCATTAGCTGCTTCAGCAGATCTGCTTGCGGCAAAGTTCGCGGAAACCCATCAAGGATGAACCCGCCGCGACAGCGAAGGCAATCGATCCGCTCGCGGACCAGGTCTGAGACGATCTCATCCGGCACCAAAGCGCCACGGCGCATGGATTCCAACGCCGCAACCAGCGCCGGCGTCTGGTCATCTTTGCCGCGATTCTTGGCTGCGCGAAAAACGTCGCCGGTCGATAGATGGCATGCAGTCAACCGAGCAGTTAACAGCTCAGCTTGCGTGCCCTTCCCTGCCCCGGGCGCGCCCAGTAGCACCAGGCGCCACGGCCACCCGTCTGGGTGAGGGACAATCGCACACCGGTTCGGAGAGCTTTGCAGCCAGCTGGCGCGGTCTTGCTTCTCCGCAATTTTCATTGACTTTCACCTGCAGGCGCTCGATGGCGCACATCTCTACTGGAACCTTATCGCGGTGATTTCCATTGCTCTGTGACGGGAGTCACACGGCTGCGTGCGGAAAGCACAGGCAAGGGGAGATGGAAGAAAGACTACTTGCGGCGAGGTTTTGCCGAAACTGGAGTCGCAGTTTTCTTCCGTGTGCGCTTTCGCAGAAATGAACGAAACGCCTCAGGGCTGGCAAGCTGGAGCAAGCGCCGGCGACGAGTCTCTACAGATAACTTTTGTCGGAGCATATCCCGGCGCAATTTCCCTACCTGCTCGACCCACGAGCTCCAGTCCGGACCGAACTGGTCTTCCAAATCCCGGCGCAAACGGGCCGCAAGCGCAGGCGCGCGTCCATTAGTTGAAATGGCGATTTGCAGCAGCCCCCTGCGAACGACGGCAGGATAAAAGAAATCGCAGTGCTCAGGGTCGTCCACTGCGTTGCACAGCACGCGTCGTGCCCGGCAAGCACGGAAAACAGCGCCATTAACTGCAGACGAATTCGTGGCTGCAATCGCTAGAAAGGCGCCTTTCACATCTCTCGGCGAAAACGTGCGTTGCTGCCACGTGAGCTCGCCCGCTCGCGCCTGGTCTTTAATCTCGCGAACCGCACGAGGGCTGACGACTACGATCTTCGCCCCATAACTTAGTAGTCCAGCGATTTTCCCGGCAGCGACTTCGCCCGCGCCCACGACCAGGCACTTCCGTCCCGCAATGTCCAGCACGATTGGAAAGAACGGCAGGTCCTGCCTCACGCGATGTTTCACCCCGCTCACCATCTTAGAGTGCCGCGCAGCTCACCTCAAGGACATTGAGTTTCACAGAGAAAACTATAGAGGTTTTGGTGCTTTCTGCTCTGCTCTGTGGCTTTCCGTGTGCCGCGGTGCTCGCTGGAGTTTAGGTCTTCAGTGTCTTATTCCCCTTTGACAAAGAGTCCATGGGGTTTTAGACTGTACGCTACGTAGCGTTGTGTCAATAAAAAATGCAGACTATCAATCAACACCATCCAGTCCCTGCCCTCGATCTTCGTCGGCGAACCAAAACGAGGGAGCGCGTGCTCTCGGCGGCTAGCGAGATCTTGCGTCGTGAGGGTTATTCGCGACTGACGATGGAGCGGGTTGCAGCCGACAGCGGAGTCGCGAAAACCACGCTCTACTCCCACTGGCCGACCAAAGCTGCTCTGTGCATGGATTTGTATCTAGATGTCGCCGCTAGCGAGCTACAAGATCCTGCCAGAGGAGATGTAGCCAGCGATCTCAAGCACATCGCACAGACTGTCGTGCACCTGCAGACGCGAACCGTCGCGGGCCCAGCATTGATTGGATTGATTACCGAGGCCCAGGTCAATCCGGAAACCCGCGCCGCCTTCTTAGCAGAATTTGCTGAACGCCGGAGAGAAGTCACACGCCAGGTCTTGCGCCGCGCAATCCAACGAGGAGAACTTCGCGCCGATACGGATAGTGATCTTGTGATTGACGCGCTCGGCGGGGCCGTTACGTTTCGGCTGTTACAAGGCCACGCTCCCCTCACGCGGAAGTTCACGGATGCGCTGGTTGACCTGGTGCTCTCTGGGTGCAAGAAGCCACGGCCCCAGAAAAGAGCGAACCCGTGATGAGTTATTACCACAACGCACTTAGTATCAGAACTCTTTCGAGTTGCGAAGAACCGCAATGATCCGGCGCTGCACTACTGCTGAATTCGACACAATACTGGCGATCATCAACCAGGCCGCACAGGCATACCGGGGCGTTATCCCGGAGGATTGTTGGCACGAGCCGTACATGACAAAGTCCGAGCTCGCGACTGAGATTGCGGCCGGGGTCAACTTCTGGGGGTGGAATGAGAAGGATGCCCTACTTGCCGTCATGGGACTGCAGAGCGTCCGCGACGCCACGCTGATCCGCCACGCCTACGTGATGCCTTCCCATCAGGGCCAGGGGATCGGCAGGGCCCTGCTTACCTTTTTAACCGAGCAGGCTACGGGCCCGGTGCTGGTTGGAACCTGGTCTGCCGCCGAGTGGGCAATCCGTTTCTACGAGCGGCATGCTTTCCGGCTGGTTTCCGCGGAGGAGAAGGACCACCTTCTCAACGCCTACTGGAACATCCCTTTACGCCAGCACGAGACTTCGGTGGTATTGATACGTGGCCGCTGATTTCCATCCGAAATGAGAGAGCAGGAACCTGCGGCATCGCGTAATTCTTGTAAACCTGTGAACTCTTGGTGAGCGTGAGGGATTGAACCCTGCCACTTCGGGAACACTTAGATCGTAGTTCGCCCTTCAGGGATTTCCGCATTAAACGTAGGACTCCGTCCCACTCCGTCTTCTTTCACAGAATTCAACGACGTCGAAGCGGTTGGACGCTCCGACCTTCCGGAGGACATGGTGAATGTGATTCTTTACCGTCTGTTCCGAAAGGCTCAATCGCAGCGCAATCTCTTTATTTGTGAGGCGCAGGCGCAACAGTTCGACCATCTGCTGCTCCCTTCGACTGAGCCCGAGATCCAATCCCCAGTCAGGTGTTGGCGAGAAAGCGGTCTGCTGCATAATGCTGCGGAACAAAACCATGCAAAGCGAGGGGGGACAAACCGCCTTCCCTGCCGCCACGGAGCAAATCGTAGCTGCCACTTCCAACGCGGAGGCGTCCTTCAACACATAACCCACCACGCCTGCCCGGACCGCAGCCAAGAATGTTTCCTCATCTGATTCCATGTCCACCATGACGATCCGAAGATTCCGAATGGCAGCGCGAAGACTGGAAATCAGCGTGGCTTTGGAGGAAAGCAATCCGCTTGAGTCTAGGACAATGATTTGAGGGTGCGCAGCCGTAATCTCGCGATGCACGACCGGCGAATAGGCATTCGCACCTACTACGCGAACTTCGCTCCTCTTACTGAGGAGCCGGATCAGCGCTTCACGCAGCAGACGATTCTCTGCCAGGAGGTACACTTCAGCGATCTTCCGCATATGCCCCTTTCCCAAATAAGGCGGAAGAGCATTGGCGCGCCCCCCTAGGCGCCCATGCTTCAATTATTTAGTTAGCGTGAAAGACGGTACGCAAGGATTGCGGCTCGGCCTCTCACAACGCGAAACTGCACCACGTATGTTTGTAAGTTGATGCTGAATGCTTATTGTCTCAGAATTGTCAGTAAAACAATACACAAAATTTGTAAACTTATTGTCATACCGTACCAAAATGAGACCCGGCAGATTGGATAGCACATGTATAGTGGAAAAGAATTAGATTCTAATCCAGCATGTTTGAACCATGGGTAAAGCCTTCCCGACAAAGAACCTACCAGTCGGCCCCAAAACTTATTTATCGATATTTTGCTCCCTGGTCGCGTCAAGCTTCGCGCCTCGATGAACTGTCTCCCAGCCAAGCGCAAAGTCCTCCCCCCAGTACCAAATCAGGTACTCGCAGGTTCGCGCAGTAGGTGCTGACAGGCACAAACCAAAAAGGGTGCGCAGAGAGGGATTATTGGCGTCCCCGACGGGATTTGAACCCGTGTTACCGCCGTGAAAGGGCGATGTCCTAGGCCGGGCTAGACGACGGGGACGCGTACCGCCCAACCGCTGAGCAACGAATGGGCATGCTTGAGAAATTGCTCCAGGACAGCTCTCAAGGAAAATGAGTGCGTCGTGAGGCCAGAAATCGATGTTAGCAGCGCGTACAAACAGTGTCAAAGCCACGTGGCCAAATTCAGCGCTCGCCAACATCCTGTTTGCATCACGCCTACAACCATGCTCGACTTGCCTGAATTTACAAGCGTCCTAAGCCGCCTTGCCGGTCGATCGAGCCACAAGAACCGGTTCGCTGCGGAACCGTTTTACCGCGAGCGCTCCCAAGGCAATAAAAATGGCCAGGACTGCGAGTTGCGCTACTATAAATGGCGGCTCTTTCTGGGTCGGGGCCAGCGCCCGTAACGCGGCCACTTTTTCGAATGCCTGCACGACCAAAACAAAAACATTGAAATAAAGGGCGAGGGTTGCGCTGATGACATACGTGCTGCGCCAAGCGCCACTAAGGTGATGCACATAGCGCGCCACGATCGCAATCGCCAGCACTACCAGCGAAATGATTCCCAGCTTGATGGCCGGTGTCACTTGCGTGAAGGGGAAACCGAATCCAGTCACGCTGGTGAGCGCTGTGGTCGGCAGAAATACCGCGGTCTAGCGGTCAAGGCGTTTTCGAGTGAGCATGCCATAGAGGACGACGAGCCCCGAAGCAATGCCGGCCAGGCTGATCAAGACATGAATGAGAGTGTAGGTTTCTAGACTCATGCCAAATACCGGCTGTGAAGAGTTCATCGAGGGCGTCCTTTCTTGCTGAGGTTGCGGGCGGGATGATGCTACGCCGTCGCGAGGCAAATTGCTAATGAGGATGGCAATTAATGCGGACAGGCATTGGGCTTAAGCTCAGGCGGTCTTACGGGAGGGCTAGCTCGATGAAACCTCTGAAGACGTGCCCCAACACGAAGCTTACCGCGCTCCCCCTGCGCGAGACGGCCTGATTGTAGGCGCGGTGGGACAGTTTGCGAAATGAGCCCGCATAGCGCTCGGGAATCAACGTGATCTCCTCGACCGAGGAGCATGTGCGCTATGCCGTGAACCACGGCCGCCCGAAGTAAAAAAAGCACTGTGACCAGAGAGGTTGAGGCCACAGTGCCGTAGTTGATCGGGTTTACAGGTAAAAACGTTTAGCTGATTCCGCGCCGGGCCTGGTCGGCTGCGACCGCAAGACCTGTCACAAAATTCATGAAGTCCTGTGACTGGCCGATGAACGCGCCCATGCTTACGAAACCCTGCAGCGCATTCTGCGCGGCATTCTTAGTTTCTGTTGGACGAATGATCGAGCAAGCCGGCAGCCCTTTAAAGAGTGTCGTCGGCTCGGGCATGATCAGGTTGGATTGCAAGTCCTCGCCAACGGGTGGATTGGCCGCAGCTGTCAGATCCGTAAAGAGCACCGGGACCTTCGTAACTGGATCAATAATGGGCGTGTTGTTTGGCGAAGCAATCGCATTACCCGCCTTGTCATGCCAGGTCTGGAAGTGCGACGTCTCGGTTGGCCCAATGCTGAGCAGGATTCGCAGAACATTTACGTCGCTGACTCTCTGCGCCAGCGAAGGATACATGCTGGAGCCGCCAACTTCGATGTTCGCGAAATGAAACCCGGCTGTGTTTGCGATCGCCTGCAGGAAAACCGGATCGTTCAAGTCGGCGTCGGTTCTGGGAATCGCTGTGTGCTGGTTTATCGCCAAACTGGGTACGGCTGGGGGGAAGGAGTCGCCGAGATCCGGATTGCCGGTCCGGCTGCGATAACGTGTCCACCAGGTCGTGTCTACCGTGAGCTGCATCAGGTTGGTGAGGCGTCCGACATTGTTGTTAGCGCCGGTCGCCTGGCTGCTCGGCAGAGTCCGGAATTTATCGAGATTGATTGGATTGTGCCCCTTCGACACCAGAAACGCGTTAATGAATGTCTCGTGGGTCAGTTCATCTTCAGTGTTGTCATGAATGTACTGCGGCATATCCTGGTCCAATTGGGCTACCGCATTCGAGTAGAGGGAACTGCCTCCGGGAGTGGTTGCCGGATAGTTGGGAATCTGTTGGCTAGCAATTTGCGCGACTTCATTGTCTTGAATCCCGGCCAATTCCTGGTACTGCAGCCAAAGATCGCTCTCAATGATTTCAGCCGCCGCGAGCCACTTTAAGATCGCTGCGTCGCCGCGCGTGAGATGACCCTTACCTGGTTCGGCCAGAGCCGATGGAACACTCTCCAGGACTCCCGTACCTGTCAGTACGGCCCCGGCAATTACGCTGCTCCGCATGAACGCTCGGCGGTTAAAGGATTTTTTCGCCAAAGAGGCCACATCTTCGCCGGTCGCTTGGTTTGAATTCGAGGGCATTTGATCTGGGGGAGTTTTGGTCTTCATAGTTTGATCATTTCCTTTTGCTGGATTAAGATTCGCCGGAATCAACGAGCCTGATTCCCTGCGTCGAGTCTAGGTAGGTATTTCTTCGTGGATGTCATGCTCAGGTCAAGGCTAAATCAAGGATTTGGAAAATATTTGTCTAGGAATTGTCGCGGAGTGTAGGGGCGGCTGGTGACTGCGTGTCACTCGCCGGTCAAGGGCAATCAGCAAACTGGGCAATGTTTGTGGGAGGATTGTCGGTGGGATCGCTGAGCTTGTCCGCGCATTTTTTGTGAAAAGCTTTTTGCGCGCAGCGTTGCGGCGATTTGTCAGAGGTTGACGCCGCTTAAGAACCCGCCGAGGTGCGCTGTCAAGCCGATAATCAAAACTCCCAATAGTTCAAGCGGAATGCGATAGCCGGGGAGTACCGACGATCCGGTTTTGCGCGCGCGCCAGTGCATCCACCAAGAGGCGATGACCAACACTGTTGCACCGGAAGCGGCCAATAAATGCCACAGCAAGAGCCCTTTAATCTTTTTTCCATCCAGGACGAACTGCCAAGCCAACAGGCCCGTCAAGACTGTGGGAATTATCATGGCCGCAGCGGCAGCGAGGTTAAAATATGCGGCGCTGGCGAACCGCGAGGCAATTTTGCCCCGCGATACCAAGTCGAAGCCGACGCCGGCAATAAAGAGCGCGATCGGAAAATGGATCAGCACGACGTGCTGTGCGTGCTTTGCCAGCACGATCGTTCGCAGGTCAAAAGGATTCACCATATCAGCATTGGTCCAGTCTGTTGAGGTTGGTCGTTAACAATCCTTGCTTACTGAACGACAATCTTTCCCACCATCTTCGGATGAATGCTGCAGTAATACGGGTAAGTGCCCGCTTTGGAGAAGGTGTACGAGTATTTCTGGTCGGTATCGAGGGCCTTCGATTTGAACAAGCCGTCATTGCTGGCGATCACGTGCGGAATGTCGTCCTTGTTTACCCAGGTCACCGTGCTATTCGCTGGCACAGTCAGCGTTTCAGGTGCGAAGGTGAAGTTATCCACTCTCACCTCTACCGCCGAGGCTTTCGCATCTTCACTGCGTGCGACCGTGGGATGCAGCATCAGCACGCTTGCGATCGCTAGCCCAGCCGCCACACTCAAAGCTCCAACAAGCAAACGTTTCCTCATGGCTGTAATCTCCTTTTCAAAAGGTATGCGTGGGGAGGACCCATCCCTCATACGAGGGATGAGTCCACGACAGCCAGTGCGTGCTGGCCCTGCACGTAAGTGACGTCCGTGATGCCAAGCAGGCTGCGCAGTTGCTCAGCCGGCACCTTCATCGGTCCTGGGCCATCCGCCTTGCCGGGCGCGGGCTGGACAAAGGCTGTCGAAAATGCGGTATGGAAGGTCACATTGCCTTCCACTTTCTGCATGGTCTGGTGAATGTGGCCGTTCAGCACCGTCACCGACCCGAACTTTTTCAGATACGAAAGCGCCTGCG
>Ga0209580_10000763_pt1 | contig 15996 bp, 10 predicted proteins | sample Coa_R1_5_FD_187153 | JGI IMG/M metagenome (GOLD analysis project Ga0209580, IMG submission 187153) | Surface soil microbial communities from Centralia Pennsylvania, which are recovering from an underground coalmine fire - Coalmine... | ecosystem: Environmental > Terrestrial > Soil >... | reverse complement strand
GAGATTCCGATTGACGACGTAGGTGACGCATTCGCCGACGGCCTGCCGCCGAAGCTCATCCGCAACCTTGACGACCGCGAGAAGGTCGTTATCCTCGGCGGCGCTCAAGACCATCCCATCTTCGAATGTCAAATCGTTCCCTGCAAGCGACCGATCGAGAAGACGCGCGACCGGCGAATGAGCCGCCGCCAGCGCTTGCTCCCAGGAAATTTCACGCCAGCGAGGATCGAATGCCTTCAACATGGCAACGTCTCCTTTTCACATCGCATAGCCGTCAGCGTCTTGAAGATTCCGCAAACGAGACCGCACGCACGCGCCGACGTATCCGGGCCGGAAAGAAAATTCAGGATAGATCGCCAGCCGCTCGCGCAAAACAAATCCCGACGCGGCAGTCCGCTCCGCGAGCGTGGAAATCTGCGGCCATGCCGCTTCAGGATTGATAAAATCTTGAGTGACGGGAGAGATTCCGCCCCAGTCGTTGATGCCCGCTTCAAGCAGCCGTGGATAATCATCAGCGACGAGATTCGGCGGCGACTGCAAATTCATTTTGCCGCCGAGGATCAGGCGCGCGATAGCTAAAGTCCGCAGCAGATCCTCCGTCGATGGCTCGGCGTCGAATGCCATGCGCGTATCCGGCTTCGCGCGGAAGGGCTGAACGATTACTTCCTGGACGTGGCCATATTTTTCATGCACGTCGCGAATCGCAAGGAGCGAATCGACACGCTCTTCGGGCTTTTCACCGATGCCGATCAGGATTCCCGTCGTGAAGGCGATATTGAGACGCCCAGCCTCTTCGATGGTCTTGAGCCGAATGGCGGGAACTTTGTCCGGCGCTTTCCAGTGCGCGCCCCCATGCAAGAGCCGCGGACTCGTACTCTCTAGCATCAATCCCATGCTGGCATTGGATTCCCTAAGACGGCGAAGATCGTCGCCGCCCATCACCCCCGGATTCGAATGCGGAAGAAGGCCGGTTTTATCGAGGACCATCTCCGTCATCGCGGCCAGGTATTCCAGCGTTCGCTCAAATCCCAAACGGCGGAGAAATTCTTTCGCCTCGGGAAAAAGTTTCTCCGGCTGATCGCCGAGACTGAAGAGGGCTTCCTTGCATCCCGCACGGCGGCCAGCTTCCGCCACGGCGAGAACTTCGTCGGGAGTCATGTAAGGCTGGCGGCCCGATTCCGGGTCCGCGCGGAAGGTGCAGTAACCGCAGTAGTCGCGGCAAAGATGCGTCAGCGGAATGAAAACTTTCTTCGAGTAGCTGACGGTGCGGCCCTTCAAACGATCGCGAACCGAGGCGGCAACATGCAGCAAGGGCGCCAGGCCGGCCGAATCCGTCAGCAGGAGCGCGTCTTCCCGCGCGATGCCGGAGCCTTGTTCGGCGCGCCCGAGAGCGCCGTGCACCAGCGACAGAGCAGCCGCTTTCATCGTGTGCCGCGCTTCGCAGTTCAGGCTCATAACAAGACTTTCCGGATGAATCCGCGCTCGATACACGCCGTCAAAACCGGGCGACGCTTCATGAATCGAGAAGTATAACAATCCGTTCACGCACGCGCATACGGAATTTCCTCCGTAGCTTTCTTCTCCAACTTATTCTAGACTTTTAGGTTCGTTTCTGCCGCTCGGACATCTGAGAACATCATGCGAACATACAACCCAGTGCGCGCCGGTGCTCTCATCATGCGAGAGGCTGCCTTCCTCGCGACCCTTCTATTCCTGGGCACCCTCTCCGGATGCAGCCGGCAACCCGCTAAGGTACAGGGCTTTTCTGCCATGCCGGTGAAAACACGAATTGCGCAGCTCGTGGAGATTCCTGATTCCTCGGAATATTTGGCAACCTTAAAGTCCCGCCGCTCCGCCGCCATCAACCCTCAAGTCGAGGGTTGGATCACGAAAATCAACGTACGTTCGGGCGAACACGTTCGCCAGGGAACCGCGCTTATTGAGATCGATCCCCGCGTTCAGCAAGCATCTGTCAACAGCCAGGAAGCGGCTCGCAACGCGCAAGCCGCCACTCTTGCCAACGCGTTGACCCAGTATCAGCGAGCCCAGAAGCTTTTCGATGCTGGCATCATCGCCGAACAAGATCTGGACACGTTCCGAACCACCTACGAAAATGCGCTGGCGCAACAGAAGTCGCTGGACGCGCAGGTGCGTCAGCAACGAGTACAGCTCCACTACTACAGCGTTACGTCACCCACCGATGGAATTGTCGGCGACATTCCCGTCCATGTAGGCGATCGCGTGACGACTACGACTTTGCTTACCACCGTGGACCAACCCGGCAATCTCGACGCCTACATCTATGTTCCCGTCGAACACTCACGCCAGCTTCGCGTCGGCGAACCCGTCTCTCTCCTCGACGGCTCAGGAAACGTCATCGCCCATAGCACAATTTATTTTGTCTCTCCGCAAGTGGATGACGCGACGCAGAGCATTTTGGCCAAGGCTCCCATCTCAAACGCTAACCGCCAGTTCCGCACCGACGAGTTCGTGAGCGCGCGCATCACTTGGCGTACAACCAAGGGCCTTGAAATTCCCGTTCTGGCAACACAGCGCATCAACGGGCAATTCTTTACGTTTCTCGCCGCGAATGGCCCTAAGGGAAGTGTCGCGCGCCAACAGCAAATACAGGTCGGCGATATCATCGGCAACAACTACATCATTCAAAGCGGCATTAAGCCCGGTGACCATATCATCGTCGCAGGTTTTCAGTTCCTGGCCGATGGAGTGCCGGTGAAAGAAACCGTCGAGACCTCTCCGCCAGAGGCGGCCTCTCGTTGACCAACACATTGACTTAAGGCTTGGCGAGAACCGCAAGGGTCTCGCATAGCAGAAGGTAGTGTCGGGCTTTGTTCGTTGATTTCTTTATCAAACGGCCGATCTTCGCGACTGTTTGCGCGTTGATCATCATTCTGGGCGGTGCGGTGGCTATCCCCACTCTACCCATCGCGCAGTTCCCGAACCTCGCCCCGCCTCAGGTGACCGTCACCAGCGCCTATAACGGCGCTGACGCGCAAACCGTCGAGTCTGCTGTCACTATTCCTCTCGAGCGCTCTATCAACGGTGTGGAAGGCCTGAAATACCTCACCTCCACCAGCAGCAATAATGGCGTAAGCACAATCACAGCTACCTTTGATGTCTCGCGCGATCCTGATCTTGCATCAGTCGACGTGCAGAACCGCGTTCAGGCTGCTCTCGGTTTGCTCCCTGCCGAAGTCATCAACACGGGCGTGACCATCACCAAGGGCCTCAGCGGTTTCGTTTTCGCCGCCGCCTTCTATTCCGACAGCAACAAGTACAGCGGCCTGTTTATCAGCAATTACGTGGACGTCTATGTGAGTGACGCCATCAAGCGTGTCCCTGGCGTTGCCAATGTCACGATTTTTGGTCAACGCGAGTATTCGATGCGGCTTTGGCTTGATCCCTCCCGCCTGGCCGCGCGTGGCCTTACAGCGACCGACGTGGTCAGCGCTCTCCGCGAGCAAAACGTTCAAGTCGCCGCGGGCCAAATCGGTCAGCCGCCTGCTCCGAAAGGGCAGGCGTTTCAAATCAGCGTCCGAGCCATGGGGCAACTGGTTGAGCCCTCTGAATTTGACAATATTATTTTGAAGACCGGGGTCAACGGCACCTTAGTCCGTGTCAAAGATGTCGGCCACTCCGAACTGGGCGCTCAAGACTATAACAGCAACCTCTTCATTAACGGGCACGAAGCCATCGGCCTAGCTGTCCAGCAGCTCCCAAATGCCAACGCTCTCGAAGTGGATCGTCTCGCGAGCGCTGAACTTGAAAAACTGTCCCACACATTTCCGCCCGGGTTGAAATATGGAATGGCTTTCGACACCACCGTCGCCGTCGCCGAAGGTATCCGCGACGTACTCACTACTCTGATTGAGGCCATCCTGCTGGTCATTGCTGTCATTTTTATTTTCCTTCAAGACTGGCGCAGCACGTTTATTCCCGCCATCACGATTCCTGTCTCTCTTATTGGCACGTTCATCTTCGTCAAGTTGCTCGGCTTCTCCATCAACACGCTCACACTTTTCGGTATCACCCTCGCCACGGGCCTAGTCGTCGACGACGCGATCGTTGTCATTGAAAACGTCCAGCGCCATATCAACGAAGGCCTTACTGAGCCTCACAATGCCGCATCTGTCGCGATGAGCGAAGTAGCTGGCGCCGTCGTGGCCACGTCGCTTGTTCTGGTTTCCGTGTTCGTTCCCGTCGCTCTTTTCCCGGGAACCACCGGCATTCTTTTCCGCCAATTCGCCCTTACTATCGCCTTCTCCGTGGCCATTTCGGCGTTCAATGCCCTGACGCTCACGCCGGCGCTCTCAGCCATTTTTCTCGGCCACCAAAAAGAAAGCCGAATGGGCAGTCGCCTCTTTGCGCCTTTCAATCGCATAGTCACCGGAGGCACCAACCTGTATCGCCACACTCTGCGCCATTTATTCAATTGGAAATTCGTCACCGCGATCGTCTTTCTCCTTCTCGCCGGTTCCACTTATTGGGTGTTTTACAAAGTCCCTCGAGGCTTCGTCCCTACAGAAGATCAGGGCTACATCATGATCCTTATCCAAGCCCCTGCCGGGGCCTCGCTCGAATACAGTTCCAACATTTGTCATCAAGTCGAAGCCATCCTTAATCGTCAACCCGAAACCGCTGCTGTTTTTTCCATCGCCGGCTTCAGCTTCTCAGGCGCCGCCTCCAATTACGCAATGGTCTTCGTCAACCTGAAGCCTTTCGCCCAACGGAAGGGCTCCGCTCATTCCGCGCCGACGATCATCAATCGATTGCGCGGTCCTTTCTTCGGCATTTCCGGCGCTGTCGTTGTTCCTTTCAACCCTCCCGCTGTGCAAGGTCTGGGGCAATTTGGCGGCTTTCAATTGGAAGTCGAAGATCAGGGCAACTCAACCTTGCAGGAACTGCAGCAGGCCACCCAAAAGCTCGTCCGGGCAGGCAACTCCGACCCGAAGCTTTCGGGGTTGTTCACCAGCTTCACGGCGAACGATCCCCAATTCGTCGTCCACATCGATCGATCCAGCGCCAAAAGCCTGAACATTCCGCTCAGCCAGATCACCGACGCCCTGCAAGTTTTTCTCGGCTCCGTTTACGTCAACAATTTCACATTCAACAACCGTTCCTATCGCGTTTACGTTCAGGCCGAGCAGCAATTCCGCTCGCACCCCGACGACATCAATCAATTTTATGTGCGTTCAAATTCTGGCCAGATGGTTCCCCTTGACAACTTGGTCAAGATCACCCAGACCGCCAGCCCGCAAGTTATCAGCCATTTCAACCTCTTCCGCTCGGCCGAAATTGACGGCTCCGCCTCGCCTGGCCGCAGTTCGGGCGACGCCATCGACGAGATGCAGACCCTGGCGGCCAAAAATCTCCCGCGTGGCATGTCTTATGAATGGTCTGGCCTTTCGCTCGAGGAAATTCAGTCGGGGAGTAAGTCCGCGGCGCTCTTTGGTCTTGGGTTGCTCGTCGTTTACCTGACACTCGCCGCGCAATACGAAAGTTTTTCTCTTCCGTTCATTGTGTTAATGGCCGTGCCAATGGCCATGCTCGGCGCTCTGCTTTTCCAGTCGCTGCGCGGCAATATCAACGACGTCTACTGTCAGATCGGCCTGGTCATGCTGATCGGACTCGCCAGCAAGAACGCCATTCTGATCGTCGAATTCGCTGAGCAGCTACGTGAAAAAGGCATGGATCTCTATGACGCCGCCATTGAAGCAGCTCGCATTCGTCTCCGGCCGATTCTCATGACTTCGTTCGCGTTTCTACTCGGCGTTTTGCCTCTCGTTCTCGCGACTGGCGCAGGCGCGGCAGGGCGTACTTCCGTCGGCACCACGGTTTTCGGCGGCATGCTCTTCGCCACTTCTCTCAACTTGGTTTTTGTCCCTGTCTTGTACGTCATCGTCAAAGGTTTCCGGATTCATCGCCACAAAACGGAAATCGGGTCGTAGAGGCAAAGGCGGTTCGACGGGACGATTTCGAGTTCGGGGACCGCGAAAATTGGCGGTTTGAAGTTGAAATGCGCCCTCTACCGACCCGCGGATTCGCGAAGCGCAGCCGGTTCCGCCGCGGATCGCATTCCGTAACTTGGGCGGAACGAGAAAAATCGATACCGGCAAGGATCACACCGGTAAGCCGGCGCGTTCAACGCTCGGAAAATCCACCGCAACCTGCCTTCTTCGACCCATCGCTTCCCGATGCGCTGCAGTTCGAGGTTTCCGCATCGAGGGCAGTGCGCATGCCGAAGGAATGCTAGCGCTACCACGCGTCCGTAAAACCGGCGCCTGCACCTTACGCATCTCCATGGCCGCAGCGCGGCAACCGTCACCAGCCAGTCGCCGATTTTGCGGCGGTGCGAGCGCGAACAATCTTCGTGTCCGCAGGATGGACAAATCATCGTTGACGCCACATTTTTTCGCGCCGCAGAATACATAACTCCGCTCTCAACTTCAACCATTCCCTCGCGCTGTCGGACCGGTACGACCGACTGCGTTTCTTCGCGTCCTTGTTCCCGCACTCTTGGCTTGAACCATCAAGGGCAACCAACCGCTGTCAACTTGCCTTTGCTTGTAGAATACCTCCGGAGGCACGCATGCCCGATTACACTGCCGCTCACTCTCGCGCCGGAATCAGCGCCAAGCTCCCCGCGCTCGACACTTGGCCGAACCATTTCCCCGGCTACGAAATCACCATCCGTTTCCCGGAATATACTTCCGTGTGCCCCAAGACAGGCTTGCCAGATTACGGGACGATCCTCATTCAATACGAACCGCGCAAACTGTGCCTCGAACTCAAAGCCTTGAAAATGTACCTTCTCGCGTATCGAAATCTGGGAATTTTTTACGAGAATGCCGTCAATCGCATGCTGTGCGACATCGTCGCCGCCACGAAACCTGTTTCGTGCCTTGTCCGCGGTGAATTCACCCCCCGCGGCGGCCTTTTCACCAACGTCGAAGCCCGCTGGCCGCATCGACACAGCTCGCGCCGCATGTCGTAGACTTTCCTCGCCCGGTTAGCGATAATCTCGCGAGCTTGCATGGTGAAGGCATTTACCAGGAGACGCGATGACCGATTCGCTTGACACTCCGCACACCACTACCGTTGTGTCTCCTCCCCCAGAGTCGTATCCCTATACACCTCGTTGGGTGATGCTCGCTCTGGTCGTCGCTTTCGCGCTAATCGGCTACTTGCTTTACGCGCTCTATCAGCAGCGCCAGCAAACCAACCAGGCGTTCGAAGCGGCCACAAAACGCGCCGGCGTCCTTTCCGCACAACTCGATAAAACCAACTCAGCCATTGGCGACCTAAAAGCCGAGCTGCAGGTCACGTCACAAAAACTCGGCCTCACCGAGGACGAACTGGCCCGCGCACGCGGCATGGCTCAAGCCCTCCGCAAGGCGCAAAGCGCTCAACAGGCCAACGCCGAAAAGCTCCGCCAGCAAATCGGACAGGTTCAGCAGCAAACTTCCACGCAAATCGGACAGGTCTCCGACGCCCTAAATGGCACCAAGAGCGACGTGGACGCAACGCGCAAAGATCTCGATGACACCAAAAACAAACTCAGTACCACTATGGGCGATTTAAATGTTCAATCTGGTTTAATCGCCCGCAATCATGAGGAAGTGCAGGAGCTAAAACGCCTGGGCGAGCGCAACGTTTACGAATTCAATCTCGTGAAGTCTAAAAGGCCGCAAAAGGTCGGCCCTATCCAGCTCCAACTCCGCAAAGTCAACACCAAGCACTATACCTATACCGTCGACGTCGTAGCCGACGACAAACATGTCGAGAAGAAGGACAAGACACTCGAGGAACCAGTCCAATTCTACGTTCGGGGTGCGCGCACTCCCTACGAAATCGTCGTCTACAGCATCACGAAGGATTTCATTACCGGCTATCTGACAACGCCGAAGGAAGCAGCCCCGGCGAACCCCAATAGCCCTTCCGGTCATTAAGATAGCCAGAGAGGCCTGGCATGGCCCGCTTTTTTGGTAATTGATCCGTGGGGGTCTCAGCCAAATTCAGCTTCCAGGAGCGCTTGATGAATCATCCGAACATGCAACGCGCCGGCGGATTAGCAACATCGGGACTGGCATTTTCGCGCGTTATTCCTGGGCTGGCGCGCTGCCTCGTTTTGTTTTGTTCCATGGCCTTTTGCGCCGGGCCTTCCCTTGCTCAACAAGGCTCACTCGTCGGTCGCCTCCCTGCAAATACGTGGCTCTATCTTCACTGGCGCGGGACTTCCTCTTTGACCGGCATGAACCATACGAACTCCGTCCTCCGGCTTTGGCGCGACCCGTCCTTCGCTGCGGCGCGCCAAAACTTCATCGATCGCATGTCCCAGGACGCGAAACAGAAAAATCCGAAATCAGGCGGACTCACGCAGGAACAGGCAGACGACATTCTCTCCTTGCTCGAAAATCAAGCGGTTTTCGGGGTGCTCAACGAGCCGGCGCCGGCGCGGAATGGCATCGCTAAATCCGTCAGCTCATTCCTTATCTACGATGCTACCGGCAAGCAGCACCTCATCGACAAATTTAACGCCGAGCGCGCGAAAAATTCAGCTTCCACGTTCACACGCACTCCCGTTCGCATCAGCAGCTTCACCGGCTATAAGATTCTCAACGGCAAGAACACTTCCTATGAAGTGCAAGCCGGTTCGTACTTCGTTCGCACCGACACACTCGAAGCTATGGAAGATCTGTTGCCGCGGCTGACCTCGCCTCGCCGCACGGCCGCATCATTCGACGAGACTGCGGCCGTTCCGTCGGCGTGCCGCATCAACGGCCCGGGATCTCTTCTGAATTTCCTGGCTCTTCCCGCGAAGCTCAATCTTGCTCAAATGCCGCCCAATGCCAATTTCGATTTCGCTGCGTTCCTCAAGTCTCTTCATCTTGACCAAGTGCATGCTGTTTGCGGCAACGTCGCATTCGAGGCGCAGGGCACACGTATGCGTGGTGCTGTGCTCGGGGATACTTCGCAGGGGAGCATATTGAATATTCTTGGGGATGGCCGCGAAGAGTTCGCGACGCTCGCGCTCGCGCAGTCCGGCTCAGCCTATCAATGTTCAGTTATCGATTTCGTCGCCCTTTACAAGACCCTCATGGCTGGAGTTGCTGCGGCTCTGCCTCCCGACAAGGCAGGCTTTGCCGCGGGAATCGATTCCCTGGCTTCGACGCTTTGGGGCATGCCTCCAAGCGAGGCCCTTGCCCTATTCACAGGCGAATTCGCCAGCATAAACTCTCACACTGACGCGGACCCCACGCGGGCCATTTATGCTTTCACCATTCAGCGCCCTGATAGGGTTCTTGCTCTTTTGCAGCATGCAATCCCGGGAGCTTCGACCACGCAGAAACAGGACGGCGACACGACTTACCTCGCGGTTACGTTTCCGCAAAACCCCAAGGTTTCGCAAGCTGCCCCGGCCGAGCCTTCCCAGTTTTTCTTCGCGGTCACGCCATCGATGTTGATTGCCTCGAAGCGACAGGGCGTTCTTCGTGACGCCGTCGTTCGCCTACACACACCCAGGAATTCCGCCCAGTCCGATTCTTTGTCCAACGACCCCGGTTTCAAGAGAGTTCGAGCAACAATGCACTCGAAATTAGCCGCTTTGAGTTACAGCGATCTGTCCCGCTACAACTGGGGCGCGATTATCGACACTATCGAAAAAGGAATGAACGAAAAAGCTGAAGCCGAAGCTCGCCGAAACGGAAAACCCGTGCCGGCCCCGGTCCACGTGTTTGCTGGATTCGATCCCGCGACAATTTCAAGATATTTGCATTCTTCCAGTGGAAGCGCGTGGAAGGATTCCTCTGGTATTTACTTTGACTCAGTCATTCAATAGAGCGCGGCTGCTTTTTGGGGTTTTCGCTTTGGCAAGTTTTGTCTGCACTTTTCGCGTTGCCGCTTCGCATCGTGCCCCGTCTCAACAATCAAGCGCACCCGCTTCGCGGGGGACACTCAAGGTCCGCGTCTCGCTGGTCAAGGTCGATACCAGCATTGTGGACGCGCACGGCAAGTTCGTCGAAGGCCTGCAAAAGCAAAGTTTCCATATATTCGACGACGGTGCGGAGCAGCCTATCACTTTCTTTGCTTCGACCGATGTCCCTGCCCAAGTCCTCGTTCTCATCGAAACCAGTCCCGCCGTCTCTCTCATTAGCAGCCAGCATCTCGACGCCGCCTATTCCCTTCTCGATGGCCTCGCCCCTGACGATCGCGTCGCCCTCGCCTCTTATTCGAACACGTCGCAGCTCATTCTGCCTTTGACCGCCGACAAGTCAGCTCTTGCTCGCGCTCTAGTTGACCTTCAATACTCGCTCGGCAGCGGTGAACTTAACTTCTACGATTCCGTCTCCGCCTCGCTAGATTGGCTTTCCGCCATCCCGGGCAAGAAGGCCCTCGTCTTGCTCACGACGGGTCTCGATAGTTCTCCCGCCGGCCATTGGCACTCTCTAGCCAACAAACTGCGCGGCAGCGAAGTTACGATTTTCCCCGTCGCGCTCGGCGGTTCGTTGCGTTCATTTCAAGGAGTAGCCTCCCCGGTCCCGGGTTTGAACCCCGCCGCGCCTCCGGGTCTTAGTTTCAACGCCGCTAATCGCGCACTCCAGACCCTCGCCGACTCCAGTGGGGGTCAGGCCTTCTTCCCCACGCAAGACAAGGAATTCGTCGCTATTTACCGCCGCATCGCCGAGGTTCTACGCCACGAATATACACTCGGTTTCGCTCCTCCAACGCCCGACGGAAAATTCCATTCGTTGCGCCTTGAAGTTTTCGACTCCAAGGGCCGTCCCTTCCCCACTGACGGCCCCAAACCGCGTTATCGCGTCTTCGCCCGTCAAACCTATCTCGCTCCCTCTCCGTGAATTTTCATGAGTGGCGGGCTCGATAAAAGTTCGCTGCTTCATCCACGGCAGTTATCCTGTATCCGCGGCAAAATGATTTGGTGTTACTCTCTTCCCTCGCATTCTCATTCTCACGTATATTGCGAAATTCTGAGAAATCGGAGCCTTCTTCCCGCATGAGACTCGCAAACAAAGGTAAATTCGTTCCGCTACCGTTCTTTCTTTATTTCTGCCTTGCATCGCTCGCGATTGCCGCGCCGCAAACTCAGCAATCTCCGGCTCCGGCGCCAGCGGCGTCATTCCGGTTCGCTTTTTCGGGCAATGTCGCGCAAGTTCCCGTCGAAATTTCGGATCATCTCGTCCTCGTCCCTGTCGGCGTGAACGGCGCAAGGCCATCGTGGTTTCTCCTCGATACCACGCGACCGGCTTCCTCACTCGACGATGTTCGCGCTGTCGCTCTCGGCCTTCTTCCGCCCGGCTCCGCGGGCTCGAAGTCCTTGTCCAACGCCGTTCTCGACTTTCCCAGTCTCAAAATTTCCATACCGTCCCTCGCACTCGATTCCTTCGGCGACCTCTCTTCCCGCGTTGGCCGCGCCATCCAGGGAATTTTGGGAGCTGACGTTCTCAGCCATTTCGTCGTCGTCATCAGTTACGATCGCCAAACTCTGCAGCTTTACGACCCGAAGTCGTTCCAGTACAAAGGTGCGGGCATAAAATTGAAAATGCAGCCCCTCACTGGCGTTCCTGCTCTCGACGTCAAACTCAGCGTCCGCCATCGCGGCACGCTTCGCGGCCTCTTTTCCATAGCAACCGCCCAAGCCGAAGCCATGCAGTTCTATCCGTCATTCGCCGCGGCTCATAGGTTCTCCGATCTCGGCCAGAAAATGATTTTTTTCTCGCCGCTCGATTCTCCGGGCGACTTTGACGACCATCTCGGCCGCATCGAATCTGTGCAGTTCGGCAAAATCACTTTGCACGATCCTTTCGCTATCTTCCCGGGAAAATCCGAACACGCTTCCGCGCAACCTTCTTCCGGCGTCGCGGGAGGCATCGGCGGAGAAATCCTGGACCGCTTCACCGTTGTTCTCGACTATCCCGATCAATCCGTCATCTTCGAACCAAATCCACACTTCTCTGATCTTTTCGTCGCGGATATGAGCGGCCTGGTCCTCGTCGCCACGCCTCCCGACTTCCGCGCCTTTGGAGTCGCCCGCGTCATCGAGAAATCGCCCGCTGAACTCGCTGGCATTGCCGTCGGCGACATGCTCGAAAAAATCGACGGCAATCCCGCCTCCGATTATTCCCTCAACGACGTTCGCGCCCTCCTCCGCCAGGACGGCACCGAACACACCCTCAGCGTCTTGCGCAACGGCCAGCACCTGCAATTCACGCTGAAACTCAAACCTTTGATTTAATCGAAATTGGGAAGCCAGGGGAGCAAACTATTCGTATTCGCTGAGGATCTTGGCCATTTCGCGGAGGCGTTCATCGGCGCGCGCAAAGACGCTGCCCTGCTCAAATTTTCCCTGCGCGTTTCGCTTTCCGGCTTTCACTCCCGTGAGAATCTCGATCCCTTCCTCGACGGTGGTCACCGGGAAAATATGGAACTTGCCTTTCGCTACCGCTTCAATCACGTCGTTGCGCAACATCAAGTCGTCGACGTTCTCAACCGGAATCAGCACGCCTTGCGTTCCGGTCAATCCCTTGACGCGGCAAACGTCGTAATAGCCTTCGATCTTCTCGTTCACTCCGCCAATCGGCTGAATGTCACCCTGCTGATTCACCGACCCCGTCACGGCCATGTCCTGCCGGATCGGCACGCCGGCCAGCGCCGACAACATCGCGTAAATTTCAGTCGAGCTCGCGCTATCGCCATCCACGCCCGAATACGATTGCTCGAAGCACACGCTCGCCGCCAGCGAGAGCGGTTTATCCTGCGCAAACGTTCGCCGCAAATAGCCCGAGATGATGTGCATGCCCTTGTCGTGTAGCCGCCCGCTTAAATTCGATTCGCGCTCAATATTAATGACCCCCGATTTCCCCATCGCCACGGACGCCGTGATCCGCACCGGCTTGCCAAACGCGTATCCGCCCAGTTCCAGCACGCTCAATCCGTTCACCTGGCCCGTGCGCTCGCCTTCCACATCAATCAGCAATAATCCCTTTTCGATCATCTCCTGAATTTTCATTTCAATCAGGTTGTGCCGCTCGATTTTCGCTTCGAGGGACTCCTTCACGTGCGCCGCCGTCACCAACTGCTTCTTTTCCTCTCGCGCCACGTAACTCGATTCCCGCGCCACATCCGCAATATCGAAAAATCTCGCGGTGACTTTTCCGCGCCGGCCCGCCTGCCGCACGCCATGCTCCATCAGCACCGCCATGGCCTCACGGTCAAAGGGCAGCAACGCCTCGTCGTCGCAAAGTTTCCTCAGCCGCCCGCAATAATGCGCGATCACTTCTTCGCTCCACTTCATCTCCTCGTCGAATTCCACGCGTACCTTGAAAATCTTTTTGAAATCATCTTCGAAGTTGTAAAGCAGCTCGTACATTTCGCGGTCGCCAATCAAAATAATTTTCACACGAACTTCGATCGGCTCCGGCTTCATCGCCGCGGTGCTGAATGGAAAAAACACGTCCACTGGCTGAATTTCGAGTTTGCTGTGGTTCAATGTGCGCTTCAGCGTCCGCCACACGCCCGGCTCGGTCAGCGTGTCCAGCGCATACATGATCAGAAAGCCGCCGTCCGCGCGCAGCAATGATCCGCCGCGCAGGTCCATGAAGTCCGAACTCCATCCGCCGCGCGCGTCGTAGCTCCGGTGAATCGTCCCGAACAGATTTGCGTATGTCGGAATTGTCTCGAAGATCACGGGACATCCTTCCTGCTCCCCGTGCGCCAGAATCACGTTCACTCCATACACGCGAAATGGATCCCTTTCCGAACGGTCCATCCGCAGGTTTCCGCCGCCTTCCGATGGCGGTTGGTCGTCCTCGCCTTCGCGCTCCTTGAATGGGTCGAGGTTGTCGAGAATGTGGTGCCGCACTTCTTCCAAGTATTCCGCCACGTGCGAATCCGCGTATTTTTCCTTGAGCTCCTCGATCACGCCATCCACCAGCACGGACGCCGCTTCCTGCTCAAGGTAGCTCATCTCGCTCGCCAGTTCTCGCGAGAGCGTCAGCGTCTTCCGGTAAACCACGGTAAATTCCTGGCGGAACTGATCGTATTTCCGTTCCAGATCCTCCGCTGCGGTCGTTTCGATTTTCCCTTCTTGCACCAGCTTGGGAATTTCTTCGATGGGCACCATGGCTCCCTCGAGCACCGGGAAAATTTCCGGCAGCGCGACAGCTCCTACTTGCATTCTCCCCAGCGCGAACTGCTCGCGCGCAATGCGTCGCGTGAAATCGTCCATCAATTCCTTTTCCCGCTGCGTGTAACGATCCACGATTCGCGATTTCTGCCGCTGGAAAGGTTCCCCCTCGAACACTTGCGGAATTCGCCGCCTCAGAAATTCGATCCCCGATTCCATTTCCTTGCGAAAAGCGTTCGCCTGTCCGGGCGGTAGAGTCAGTAGGCGGGGCCTGTCCTGATTCTTGAAATTATTCACGTAGCAGCGGTCTGGTGACAGCTGGATCTTCGGCCCGATCCCTTCGATCATCCGCACGATCATTCCGCCGCGACTCGTCCCGGTCAGCCCGCAGACGAACGCGTTGTAGCCCTGCGCAGTCATTTCCACGCCCATCCGCAGCGCTCGCAGCGCCCGCTCCTGCCCAATTTCCCCGCCAATCGACGGTGCTTCATTCGACGTCGAATACGGCACACTCGCCGGATCGCATCTCCAGCGCAATTGCTCGGGACTAAGTTCTTTCACGGACAAACTCTTGGGCTTCATCTTCGCTTTCCGATTTCACTGCCACGAACCGCGGCCCACTCTAGCACGCCTCTGCGCGGCGTCACACTTGAACCCATTACGCCGTTTCCTCGCGATGGGCCGGTCCCGCATACAGATCCAGCACACTCGCAGCCAGCGCCACCACAATCGGCCCCAATACAATTCCTAGCAGGCCAAACACCGCCATTCCGCCGATTACAGCGATGAAAACCACCAGTCCGCTCAGTCGCGCGCGCCCGCTCATAAACCACGGCCGCAGTACGTTGTCCACAACTCCCGCGACCACTGTCAGCAAAACCGCGAGGAAAATCGCGTCTCCCCAATGCCCCGTGGCAATTAAGTCGATCATCGCCGGAATCCAGATCAGCAGGTCCCCCACCGCCGGCAGCAGTGAGAAGAACGCTATCGCGACGCCCCAGAATACCGGCGCCGTAATGCCAACAATCGCAAATCCAATCCCGCCCGCCAATCCGTGGATCACCGCCGCCACCAGGCTCGATGTCACGCTCGCGAAAATCAGGTCGCGTGACTTCCCCAGCATTTCTTCGCGTGACGCTCGCTCGAAAGGCAGCACCTGCCGCAGTCGCGCCATCAATTCGTCACTGTCACGGAAAAGATAAAACATCGCGAGAATCGTCACCACCAGATCAAACGCAAAAATCGCCAGGTTCCGCAGCACCACGCCAATCTGAGATGCCAGATATGCCGCGACCGCCTCAATCGCGTGATGTAAGAATTGCGACAGGCTCTCCGGCGTCTGGCCTGGCACGTGCGCCCCCAGCCATGCCCACCAGCGATCCACCCACGCGAACCCTCCGCGATTGATTTCCTGTTGCACCGACCCGGCCGCTTGCAGTCCCTGATGAATGAACGCAAAGCCCACACCCATCGCCGGCGCAATCAGCAACAGCGTTACCAGGACCGTGCACGCTGCCGCCGCCCAAGTCTTTCCCCACTCGCGTTCAAGCCGCTTATTCAATGGATGGAAAACAACCACCAACACCGCCGCCCAGCACAGCGGCACAAGGAACGGCTCGAAAACCAGAAATACAAAATACGCGATCAGCGCGATGAACCCATAAAACAGCACCGCGCCCAGCCGTTTCTGCGCTATTGTTTTTTCCGCCAACTCCCGCTCTACCTCGTCGTGGATGCCTTGCAACCCCGCCAACCGAACAGCATCCATAGTTTCCTTTTCCATCTTTGTCAACTCTGGGCTTCATTCGTTGTGCCGTGCTTCGCCCACCGTCGCT
>Ga0209580_10000762_pt1 | contig 16013 bp, 8 predicted proteins | sample Coa_R1_5_FD_187153 | JGI IMG/M metagenome (GOLD analysis project Ga0209580, IMG submission 187153) | Surface soil microbial communities from Centralia Pennsylvania, which are recovering from an underground coalmine fire - Coalmine... | ecosystem: Environmental > Terrestrial > Soil > Unclassified... | reverse complement strand
ACTCTTCCTTGCTTCCGAAAGCGCCCGTCGATTCGACCAGCGAGTTGAGCACGTCATAGAGCGCGTCCAGATTGCGATAGACCTTGAATGTCGCGGGAAGACTTTCGGGCGCATTCTTTAAGTCGGTGAGCATGCCCGGCAATGCGTTTTGCAAGTTTCGCAACACCGATTGTGCGTCGTTTTCAGTCTGGCGCTTCGTATTTCCGTCCGTCTTCCACTTTTCGATGCGCAAGTGCGACAGGTCTTCCTGCGCATCCTGTGACGCCTGCTGCAGGTTGCCAATCATCTGGTTCAGCTCGGAGATGGAAGAGTACGAAACCGGAGCGGAGGCATTATTGACGGGCGCCTGCGCCATACCTGTGCCCGCGAGCAGCATCGCGGACCAACAAAGAACGACGGTTTTCGTGATGGCGTTCATGTTGTCTCTTTGACTCAGCATACTGATTTTTGCAGTTTTCGCAACTCGGATTCGGGTGTGGTATCCAATTAGGAAGAGGTTTAGTTCCTCGCGTGTTCCACCAACCGACTGGGCCACATTCGTAACCCAGCCCACATAGGATTTCCGCGTGGGTTCGCTTGGCAGAAGTAAACCCTCGGTATCGGCGGAATTGAGTGAACCCGGTCGTGGGGACTTGGTGGACCTGGTCGGGATCGAACCGACGACCTCTTCCATGCCATGGAAGCGCGCTCCCAGCTGCGCCACAGGCCCACATGAAGGAAACGATTCCTTTCAATTCTTACGCAGGTGAAGTGGTTAGTCAAACAAGTGAACCGCAACTTCTGCTTCAATCAATTTCATCGCGGGATTTCTTTGATCGCGGGCAAGCTGGCCGCGGCAATCGATTGCCCCACGCGCCGGCTCTTTTCGTCGGGAAGAGCGATCGAGACCGTACTGGCGATCTCAGGAAATTCTTTGCGTAGCACTTCGATGCTCTTATTAAGGATGATTTCGCCGCCCGGCCCCGTGGTGACACGTCCCAGAATCAGCACGTGCTTCAGATCATAAAAATCAGCGTAGTACGCCACGCCGTAGCCGACGTAGGTGCCGATGGTTTCGTAGAGTTTCGCAACCAGCGCATCGCCCTCTTCCATCTTCTTCTGTATCAAGACCAGCCTCTCGGGCAAGCCAAGCTTCTCAGGGAACTGCATTCCCGCGCTCACCGCAACGCGGTTCACAGCCTGCTGCGAAAAGAATTGCGAGCCGCAACAATCGCCCGACCATTCGTCGAGTGGGCCATTCATGCGGTAATCGACGGGCGCGAACGCCAGCTCGTTGAGCCAGCCTGTAATGTTGCCATCGCGGTTGACGTAACCCGAGGCCAAACTCGATCCCAGCGCCAGGCCGAGCACGGGATTTCCTCCCAGCGACATCGATCCAGCGAGCGCCGTTACCTCACCGTCGTTGACTACTTCCATCGGTACACCCAGCTCGTCTCGAATTCGCAGAAAGAGCGGCGCAATCTTCTCAGCAAACAATTTCGGAGGGACGGCGCGATAGAGTGATGCGACGCGAGCGCGGTTATTGATGTACACACCCGCGGCACTGCCTCCGACCGCATCCAGCCGGGGCAGGTGCGCAGCGGCGCGGCGAATAGAATCCATCACGCCTTGATAGTGATAATCGGGATCGCTGGCGTTTCGAGGGTCCCAGACGATTTCCTCGCTGAAAACCGCTTCGCCGTTGATCACAGCGCTCGCCTTGCGATCGCTTGCGCCCAGATCGAAGCCTACGCGGCATCCGTCCAGATGTCGGCCGAGCGGCATCGTGTTTTCCTTAGAAGGCGGCACAGCCTCCGCACTTGTTACTAGCACCTCAAAAGGATGTTCGTAAACCGAGCTCATGAAGGCAAAATCGAATTTGCGCGCGCCCGTGGGCGAATAAACCGATTTGATGTGCTCACCGACCTCAGCTGGGCCGCCGACATACAATTTCCAGCCGCCGCGCTGCCACAGCAAAAACTTCACAGTCCGCTCGATGAGAAGAAGCGTGGCTTGCAGGTGACCTGCTGCGGGCGGCACTACCGATGTGCGGAATTCCGAAATGGAACCGTCGCTACCTTCGAGCGCCAGCCGAAGCGGCACGCTGCCCACAGCTGAAACTAGTTTGTGATACTCCCGGTTGAATAGGGAGGCAGGCAGAAACGACGGATCAAGCGGCGGAATGATCGCGGGATCGACCTCTATACCGGCGACGCTTAGGCTCATTTTCGTTTTTTGCGTTGGTCGATTATCAGTTATTGAGCGGGATTGCGCAAAGCAGGCTTCTAACCGGCTGCGGATCAAAGAAGCCGGGCCGCGAGTTTTGGCAAGAACCTTAACTTTTCTGGGTTGGTCACGACGTAAATATTCTGAATGACTCCGTCCGCGATGTCGAAGGTCAGGACACAGCCGGCCCGCCCATCCGCAGGCGAATAAATCACGCTCGGCTGCCCATTGATTTCTTCAAGGCGAGTGCGGACATTTTCCGGCACCGATTTCCGGATAGCACCAAACAAAAAGCGCGCTACGTGATCGCGGCCGCAAATTGGATTCAGCGCGGCGTTGGCTTTTCCACCGCCATCGCTATACAGCACCACATCATTCGAAAGCAGCGTAACCAGCTCTGCGAGGTCGCCGGTTTTGCTGGCGGCCAGAAACTCGCTCAATAATTTCTGGTGTTGCGCCGGGGAAGTTTCGAAGCGCGGCCGGTCGCTGGTGATGCGCTGGCGCGCGCGCCGCAGAAGCTGCCGGCAAGCAGCATCACTCTTGCCAAGGATCTCGGCGACTTCGCAATGCTCGTATTCAAATACTTCGTGCAATAGAAATGCCGCTCGTTCCGCCGGCGTCAATTTTTCCAACATCAGCAGGAAAGCCATCGATAGCGATTCCTGCATACGTGAGGTTGCAGAGGGATCACTGTGTTCGCCGGTATATATCGGTTCTGGAAGCCACTGTCCTACGTACTCTTCTCGTTTTACGCGAGCCGACTCCAGGTGCTGAAGACACAGCCGGCTGATAATCGTCACCAGGAAGGCCCGGGGAGATTCGATTTCCGTCTGGGTGCTCTGCTGCCACCGGATGAACGTCTCCTGCAGCATGTCCTCGGCGTCGGCTGCGCTTCCGAGCATGCGATAAGCAATCGAGAACAACAAATCCTTGTACTGATGGAAGATTTCCAGACGAGCCTGCCGCGAGAGCTGCGAATTGGGCGTCGGCTGCGTCACATCTCTCGATTTGTTTTCATCCATCAGAATGCCTGCGGGTCTTTTTTTCGCATTAAACCGCAACCGCTACGTGGCTGAACTGATTGCGATTTCATGACCCGCGCGCCGGGACTGCTGGCTGCGAGGTTGGGTCGTATGGCCCAGACTAGCCAGTTCTGCTGGGTGAGACAACCACATGCCAATCCAGCCGGCGGCCAAAACTATGCTGGGCACGAGCGCACCAACGTAAGGATGCGTGGCCATGTACACAAGAAACGGACCGCCGGTAAAGAAGCGATGAACTGCGAGATGTGCCGCAATCGCTCCGCCCATGTATGACGAAACCAGCAGCAAACCGACCCAGCGGGTCGCCGGCAGCAGAAATAGAGTGGCACTCAGCAACTCCAGAACTGCTACCAGAAAAAACGTTCCGTTCTCGAAACCCATGGATGCCATATATGCCACGGCTCTGGGCGGATGCACAAACTTAACCGCCGAACTGAGGAGTAGCGAGTACCCGCAAAAACGAATCAGGACACTGCTCCACCGGTCGCGCTTCTCACTTACTGAATGATCTTCTGACAACAATGGTTTTGCGCTGTTCATAATGCCTGCCTTCTGATTTGGAATTGAGCGACAACGTTACTAAGATCGGAAAGCCATGGTTCGTGTGACAGATCTTTTGGAAGGGACCTGATGAATCCTCGGAAGCGAGTCGAGATAGAAAATGTATCCTCGTAACGATCTTGCATGTTACCCACTCTGATTCTTTGACAAATCGGGTTAAACGCCATGAACCCATGTACCTTCAACGGCTTGCACATACCCTCCTGTTCCCGGCAGCTTACGTACAGCACCGTATGGAACTTGTATTCCGTTCGCGTGTTTAATCACAATGATTAGGATTACAAGCGGCCGAAGCCGCAGTTAGGACAATTCATGAACAGGACACGCACAGGATTTTCCCTTGCAGCGCTTGCGGCGGTAATCTTGTTGCTTCTCCAGGCTGCACCTCGCGCCTTGGCGCAAGACCAAAATTATGACCAAGACCCGCCTACGCGCGCGGGGCGTCTCGGCTACGTGCAAGGAGCGGTATCGTTCCAGCCCGACGGCCAGGGAGACTGGCTCGATGCGGTGCCGAACCGTCCGCTTACAACTGGCGACAATCTTTGGGCGGACAGAGATTCGCGCGCCGAAGTTCAGATTGGATCTACGTCGATTCGGCTCAGCTCCGAGACTAGCGTGACCTTCCTCGATTTGGACAACGACGTCACACAACTTCGCTTATCCACGGGATCACTGTTCTTCCGCGTGCGCCATATCCGCGAGGGCGAGACTTTCGAAGTGGACACTCCAAACCTGGCATTTACCGTCGACCGTCCTGGCGAATATCGCCTCGACGTAAATGAAAATGGAGATCAGACCACCGCAAGAGTTTGGCGCGGCGACGCTGAGGTAACCGGCGGCGGCAGTTCGTATCGTCTTGAAGAAGGACAACAGGGAACTTTTTCCGGCGCTGACCAGCTCGCTTATGACGTCGGCGGAATCGGCCAAGAGGATGCGTTTGATGCTTGGTGTCGAGGACGGAATGACCGCGAAGATCGCGTCCGTAGCTCTCAATACGTATCCGACGAAATGACCGGCTACGAAGACCTTGACGACTATGGCCGGTGGCACAACGTCGAAGGTTACGGAAATGTGTGGTCTCCGTCGGCCGTCGCGGTTGGCTGGGCCCCCTATCGCTTTGGACATTGGGCTTATGTTTGGCCTTGGGGCTGGACATGGGTCGAGGATGAGCCGTGGGGATTCGCCCCGTTCCACTACGGCCGCTGGGCGTTTGCAGGCGGCGGCTGGTGCTGGGTACCGGGACCGGTGGCTGTGGTTCCAGTTTATTCGCCAGCCTTGGTCGCATTCGTCGGTGGTGGTGGTTTTGGCGTTGGCATCGGCGTGGGAGGCGGCGTTGGCTGGTTCCCGCTTGCTCCCGGAGAAGTTTTCGTGCCGTGGTATCGCACCAGCCCCCGTTACGTGCAGAACGTGAACATCACCAACACGCGCGTGACCAACATCCAGGTCACGAATGTTTACAACAATGTGACCGTGAACCATGTTACGAATGTGACTTACGTGAACCAGCGGGTGAACAACAGCGTGACGGTGGTGAATCACGACACATTCGTGAATGCCCGTTCGGTCCACAACAATTTAGTTCGGGTTGACCAGCGCCAGATCGAGCGAGCGCAAGTCACGCATGACGTGGCGAGAAACATCCAGCCGCAACGCCAAAGCGTGATGGGCGAGGCTCGTACCGCGCGAGCTGCGCCTCCACAGCAAGTGATGAGCCGGCAGGTGGTTGCAACCCGCCAGCCCGCGATTCAGAACCGGCCAGCGCCGCCGGTTGCTGGATTGTCACGCCCTGCGGCGCCTCAGGTGAGAACTGTCCGCGCGGTGCCGGCGACGCAGGCACAGCCGTTACAGCGAGGAGCGCGAGGGGGGACTCAGGGACCTGGTAACGCACCGGCAAATGCTGGACGACCCGCGCCGCCGGAAAACAATGGAGCGCGTGGGCCGGCCAATGTACCAGCAAATGCTGGACGTCCCGGCGCGCCGGAGAATGCTCCGCCTGCTCGCCCTGGCGCAGCAGCCCCGCGTCCGGGATCACCGGACAATAACGCTCCACGCCCGGGTGCAACAGTACCGCGACCGGGAGCCCCCGAGAACAACAACGCTCGGCCCGAAGCAGCGCCACGGCCTGGTGCTCCGGAAAATGCTCCTCCGCAACGAGGCCAAATGGCCCCGCGCCCTGGAGCTCCGGAAAACAATCCTGGGGCTGGACGTCCGAGCACGCCGGAAAGCAATGCGCCGAACAACCGTCAGGTTCCACGTCCGCCATCGGCTCGGCCGGAGCAGCCGCAGGCGCAACCGGAGCAACAGCAGCGGGGAAATCCGCAGAACGTCCGGCCCGAGCCGACGCGTCCGGAAAGCCCGCGCACCATGCCGGAAGAGCCAGCGCGTCCGCAAGGCAGGCCGCAAGCCGCTCCTCCGCAAGAGCAGCGTCAGCCGGCGCCTCCTGACAACCGGCGCGAGACGGCACCTCCTCAGGACAACAGACGGGAGACCGCACCTCCTCCGGACAGTCGGCGTGTAGCCTCTCCGCCTCCGGAACGCCAGCAACCGGCGCCACGGCCGCAAACGCGCACTGAGCCTGCGCCGCGCCCCGAAGCGAGACCGGCGGAGCCACCGCCGCAACGGGAATCCCGACAACCGGCACCGCGGAACGAGAAGAATCCTCCTCCTGAGAAGAATAAGGACAACAAGGACAAAGAGCCACCAAAGTCCCAGTTCCGCTAACGCAGCAGTACCCTTCACACTCGGCCAGCCCAGCAAACGGGCTGGCTTTTTGTTTGGTCGGAAATCATAAGACCGTTCGCTTGTCGCGCTTGGGGCATTCTATTTTCGCGATAGACTACTGACCAGAGCGTTAATCTCATTTACATGCAGGTTCGTGTCTTATTTTTCGGCGTGCTCAAGGACCTGACTGGGCGCCCGTCCGAAGCGGTCACGCTCCCAGATCAAGCCACCGCCGCTGACGTGATTAACCATTGCGCGCGGCAGTTCCCATCGCTAAAAGATTCTCTTTCTTCAATCGCAATTTCAGTCAATCAGCAATATGCGGACAGCAAGCACGAGCTTAGAGCAGGCGATGAAGTCGGTCTGCTGCCTCCTGTAAGCGGAGGGTCTGTTTCGCGCACCGACGAAGCCCATGCGAAACCGGATCGTGTCACCATCGTTCGCGAAAAAATCGACACTGCCGCACTCCTCGAACAAGTCAAGCAGCCGGAAGATGGCGCGGTTGTGGTCTTCGAGGGAATTGTCCGCAATCACACGCGTGACCGCCGGACCTTATTTCTCGAATACGAAGCTTACGAGGAAATGGCATTGAAACAGCTGGAAAGCCTGGCGGTGCAGGCGCGCTCGCAGTTTGCAATTCGAGAGGTCGCGATTGTGCACCGGCTGGGGCGGCTGGAAATCGGCGAAGCGAGTGTGTTGATCGTCGTCGCCTCGGCACATCGCGCGGCCGCTTTCGACGCCTGCCGATGGCTGATTGATACCCTGAAGCACACCGTGCCTATCTGGAAGAAGGAGCATTTCGAAGGCGGCGCCGTCTGGGCCGACGGAGAGCCGTTTCCAGAGCAACTCGCTCGCGGGACAATTTCGAGGGGCGGCGCATCCAACTGAATAGCCTGCCGATGAAGAGACTGCTTTCACTCCTGATTTTGGTGGCGGTGTGTCAGGCCCAAACCTCCTCCACCGTGCCAAAACCGCCTTGGGCGAAGTCCCCGAAACCGGCCGCCGAGCAGCAAGACGACACCACATTCAAAGTAGATGTAAAGCTGGTCAACGTGTTCGTGACCGTGACCGACGAGCACGGCGCCCCGGTCGCAGGTCTGACGAAGGAAAATTTTCAGTTGCTCGAAGACGACCACCTGCAGAAGATTTCCGTCTTCGACAAAGAGTCAGAACTTCCACTTTCCATTGTGCTCGACGTGGACACCAGCCTCAGCACGCGCAAGGACCTGCCGCTCGAGCTCAACTCAGCACGCCGTTTCGCGCACGCCATTCTTCGTCCTATAGACGCGCTCGCGGTTTACGGATTCAGCGAAATTGTTGATGAGGTGGTGCCGTTCACTCCCGACTTGAAAACCATCGACCACGGGATCGATCATTTGCATTTGGGTGCCGCTACAGCGCTCTATGACGCGATCTATGTTGGAGCGGGGTCGCTGGAAAAAAGGCAGGGAAGGAAAGTGATGGTTGTCATCACCGACGGCGGCGATACGGTGAGCAAAACTGACTACCAGGAAGCGCTACGGGCGGCGCAGATTTCCGAAGCAATCGTTTACAGCATTATTGTTGTGCCGATCGAGGCCAGCGCCGGCCGCGACACCGGTGGCGAGCATGCGCTCATTCAGCTCTCCGAAGACACCGGCGGCAAATACTTTTACGCGACCACGCTTCCGCAGCTCGATCACGCATTCCAGACCATCAGCGACGAACTGCGTACACAATATTTGCTGGCTTACTATCCATCCCAGCGCCTGGCCGATTCCGATTTCCGGCGCATCCAGGTGAACTTGGCTGGCGTCCCCGCAGCAACGGACTACAAAACCCGACACCGCACCGGGTACTACACGTCGAAAGCACGATAGCTGAAAACCGTGGCAGACCTCCGGTTTCTTAATTTCCCTCTGCTGCTTTCTTTGTCACATTGCATATTATTTTCGCCGAGACGTCTACAGGATTTCATATACATTCGTCGGTGAAGCCTCCGGTTTCTGGTAGATTTGTGCACTACCCAAGTATCAGTACCCCTAAGCTACTGAAAATAGACGCTGATCAAAATCGGATATCCTTGGAATTGAAGTTGCAACCTTCGCTTCAGGTGTAGGTCTGCGAACTTCTATCTCGGCAGCATTGAAGCCAATTGATCGCCGAAGAAAAAGAAAAAAAGGATAAGCGAGAGAAAGAGGAGAATTTTATGAGGTTTGGCCTGAACTCGACTTTCAGAGGATCGTCGGTCGTGAGAACCCTGTTATTCGTAGCTGTGTCTATATGCTTGTTGAGCGGCAGATGGACTTGGTCCCAGTCCATGGCTACGGGTGAGGTTGCCGGCACCGTCACGGATCCATCAGGGGCAATTTTGCCCAACGTGCAAGTGACCCTGAAAAGCGTAGAAAAAGGCTTCACGCAAGTCACCACCTCGAACAGTTCGGGCCAGTATCGATTTCCATTGCTCTCTCCTGGCAGTTACATTGTGACGGCCACTGCCTCCGGGTTCAAAACGAGTAGCGTCACACGAGTCGTGGCCGTGGGTGCTACCGTGGCCGCCGACCTTAAGCTGGAGGTTGGTACCGCCGGAACGGTAGTCGAGGTCACTGGGGAAGCTCCGCTTTTGCAAGCGGAAAGTTCTGAGATCCAAACCAGCATAAATCAGTTGGCCGTGGAGAGCCTGCCTAACCCAGGTAACGATTTGAGCTTCATAGCCCAAACTGCGCCGGGTTCCGTTATGAACACCCAATCGGGATTCGGGAACTTCTCCAGCTATGGGATTTCCGCCACATCGAACCTTTTTACGATTAACGGCATGTACGACAACGATCCCTTCCTGAACTTGAACAACTCCGGTGCCACCAATCTTCTGCTGGGGAACAACGAAATCCAGGAAGCTACCGTTGTTAGCAATGGGTATTCAGGCCAGTATGGTGGTTTCGCTGGCGCGACCGTGAACTACGTAACCAAGTCTGGCTCTAATAACTGGCATGGAAATGCGGCCTATTGGTGGAATGGCCGTGTCATGAACGCCAACGATTGGTTCAACAACAATACTGTTCCGAAGACTCCAAAGACATTCGACAATGCAAACCAGTACGCAACGTCGTTCGGAGGGCCGATTAAGAAAGACAAAGCGTTCTTCTTCTTTAACTATGAAGGACTGCGGGTGGTTCTGCCGGTTAGCCAGCAGGTTGTGCTTCCGACCCCGCAATTTGAGGCAGCCACGATTGCCAACCTGCAGAATCCGGCTGGCGCAAACCTTCCGAACTCAGTTCCGTTCTATCAGTCGATGTTCAAACTGTACAACGGCGCGCCCGGCATCAACCGTGCCGTGCCGATTAGCCTTAGCACACCGGGCGATCCGGGAGGATGTGGCAGCAGCTTCACCGATAGCGCAAGTGGTCTCGGCATAACAGCACCTTGCGCGCAAAGCATTCAATCCAGTATTACAAACCTTACCCATGAGTATTTGCTTGCAGGGCGGTTTGACTTCAACCTAACCAATAGCGACAGGGTCTTCATCCGCTTACAGGAAGACAAAGGCTTGCAGGCGACCTATGCGGATCCGATTAATTCAGTTTTTAATGCGCAGAGCGACCAACCTGAGTATCAGGGGCAGGCGAGCTGGAACCACGTTTTTGGCGCCCGCGCGGTCAACAACGTGATCTTTTCGTCGGCCTGGTACACCGCGATTTTCCAAAATAAGAGCATACCGGCAGCACTTGCTGCATTTCCGACAACGACGCAATTTATCGACGGCACGTTCAACAATGGCGCAACCGGTTTTTCCCTCGGTGGAGAGGACTTCATTTGGCCTCAGGGCCGCAACGTGACGCAATACCAGGTGGTGGACGATTTTTCCTATAATCTTGGGTCCAAGCACACCCTTAAACTAGGACTGAATTTCCACCGCAACCTCATTGGCGATCACGATTCTGGGCTATTTTCGAGCGGTCTGACGCTTGAGGATATCGCCACATATTTCAGCGGCGGGGCTGATCTTTTAATCAAGGCGTTCCCTAAGAAATTGGATGTCCCCATCGCTATTTACGGCTTGGGCTGGTACGTTCAGGACGAGTGGAGGGTAACGCCGAAGTTAAAGCTGACCGTTGACCTGCGCATGGATCATCCCTCGAATCCAGTGTGCCAGATCAATTGTTTCTCGCACTTTGGCACCGATTTCACCGGCGCGAACAAGGACCCGAACGCTCCCTATAATCAGGTGATCGTCTCCGGCCAGCGCCAGGCGGTGGCCGACTTTAACAAGATCATCTGGCAGCCGCGGTTGGGCTTCTCCTGGGCAGTGATGAAAAACACCGTTCTGCGCGGTGGTGTCGGCATCTTCGGCGACACCTTCCCAGGCCAGGTTGCCGACCTGCTGGCGTTCAATGCGCCATTTGAAAATACGTTCTTTGCTGCCGGACCGTTATCGCCAGCAGAGCCAGGGAATATCTTCGCAAGCGCCAGCGCTTCGAACAGCGCATTTGTTTCCGGGTTTGCCAGCGGAGCCTCATCAGTTAGTCTTGGTTTTACCCAGCCTGGAGTATTTGATAGCGGGCCGAACTTCAACACCGTCAGCAAGATTAGAAGCCCGATCTATGAGGAGTGGAACCTGGAGTTGCAGCAAGCGATCGGCAATGCTACTTCCGTGAACATCAATTACGTCGGGAATCACGGATACCATGAGACCGTTCAGTTTGACGGTGTCAATGGGGCAAATACGGTTTGTGGCGACGGGTCATTCCCGTCTTTCTTTGGCCCGGGTTCTTGTAAAGATGGCAGTACACCCACTTTTACAAGTTTGCCGTTTGCTCCTCCCGCTCAGGCTTTTGCCGATGTCAATGAGGTTCGGACAGTGGGCGTATCCAACTACAACGGCTTAGTCGTTTCGGTTCAGCACCGTTTCAGCCACGGGTTGCAAATTCAGGGCAGCTTTAGCTACAGCCATGCCTTGGACGACATTTCGAACGGAGGATTCAATCCATTCAACGAAGGAACAGCAGGTGGCGGTGTGACAGCGTTTCCGATCACTTCGAACCTGAGGCAATTCAACTATGGCAACGCAGACTACGACGTGCGCAAGTCCGGAAGCCTCAGCTATGTGTATGAGATCCCGTATAAGGTTGGTCCTACGGCACTGCTTCGTGGCTGGCAGCTATCTGGAACGCTGTTTGCACGCAGTGGCTTGCCGTTCACGGTCATCGACGCTGGCACTGCGGGTGCACTGTCGACGTATTACAACGGGAGCTCCGCCGGGCCGGTGTACGCTAACTTCAACGGAGTGGCGCAACCTTCGTGTGGTTCAGGGTCTGCTTCCTCAAGCCCAGGCGCGGAAAAGAGCCCATGCCTGCTCACAGCCGACCTCACGGCTTCTCCTAACGGCTTCGGCGCGCAGCGTCGTAATCAGTTCTTCGGGCCTAAGTACTTCAACACGGACCTGACGGTGATGAAGTACACGAACATCCCGCACTGGGAGTCGGCGAAATTGGGACTTGGGGTCCAGTTCTTCAATATCCTGAACCACCCCAACTTCGACCAGCCCATAAACGACGTTTCCAACGCCGGTCAGTTCGGCCAGGTCACCCGCACCGTGAACACACCAACCAGCATTCTTGGCTCGTTCCTGGGCGGCGATGCTTCACCTCGGCTGATCCAGTTGACCGCGAAGTTTAACTTTTAATAGTGGTGTTAAACTCTTTTCAAGCGGCCTTCTTCGGAAGGCCGCTTTTATTTTTACTTCCCGAGCATCTGATTGGGGTCGTTCTATTTTCCTGAATCGGCGTTGCGCGATTACAATTGCCTGGAGGTGCTCACACACATGCTTCGCAACGCTCGCTTCCTCATCGCGCTCATAGTGTTCATCTCGGCGGCATACGTCTTCGCTGATGACCAAGAAAAAGCCACCAAGGAGATCAAAAAGATATCTGCCATATCGGTCGATTCAAACATGCGTAGCGTTGTGAACCGCACGTTTGCCGATGCCCTGAAAGTCGGTCGGCTCGATTTGGTGCGTCAGCGGAAGGACATGACCGTTAACTATGGCGATCTTTTCCTTCTGACTCAGCTCGGCAGTGGGGTCAAGGTGGACGATATTACTGAGCAGCTCAAGGCTGGGAAGAGCCTTATTGACATAGCAAATGGGGATCACATTAATTGGAAGCAGGTCTCCGTCGAGGCAAAAAAGCTCAACAAGAAAATCGATGACAACATCGTGAAGTACTTCGCAGACACGAAAAAGCAGGCGTCGAGAGATCAGGCTGATGGGTACGATGCGAAAGCGGACAAGGTCCCGGCAGATTCCAATCTCAGCAAGGAGGACTACGCCGAGGCACAGGCCCGATATTCGCATCTATTGCAGCTATCTGGCCAGCAATTGCCAACGGGAGACGCAAACGTTCGCAATCAGGGTCAGGGCGAGTCGACGCCCACTGTCGGGCAGCCCCGCAGCGGGCCGCGCTGAGATACTAACTTCCGGCTAGGGATCCGGGCCATTGCTCAAGAGTAATGCCTCTTCTTGTTTGACCAACTTCGGCCAGCAACCAATTCGTGAGCACAGCAAATCTGTTGGATAAACGAGAATTCTCGAAGGGCATTAGCCGGCATCGGGAATAATGCGTAGGGGCTTGCCATGCGCGGTGCGCCGTGAGCTTGTCTCGCCACGCCTCATTGAGTTTGCAATTTGTTGTCGGCACAGTGACAATTGCCAATTCACCTCAAATCCAATATTCAGGTGAACGGAAAGATCGCGCATGAGAATCGCGTCACGGGGGAATGAGCGGGCAGTGTCTGCTCAAGCTGGGCCGGTGGCACCGTCTCCGCCGAATATTTGCGAATCCCCCATGAGGCCAGCGATCAGTTCAATCAGGCCGCAGCACTATCAATGACCATTTCGTGCCTGCATTGCTGAACTTGGGCATGCTTGAGATCAGGCAGAAGCATTACACCGATGCTGAGGTGCTTCTGGCCAAGGCGAGCGCGGCGGATCTCACCGACGTGAAGATCCTGGCATGGCTATGGCCATTACGATGCGGCCATCGCAACTGCACAGAATGTGCACTCGATGGCACACGCCGGCTATGCGTCAGTACACTACATCTCAGCCCGCGCACTCCTGGACGAGAACCGGACGCAGGATGCAGTTTCACAGTTTCAGTTGATGCTCACAGAAGAACCTACTGGCGCGCGAGCCGACGCGGTGCGAAAGGAATTAGCGGCTTTCGGGGCAGCGGCACCGCACTGAGTGCGTGCTTCGCGTTGAAGCGGTAAGAATGGCTCCTCGGCGGCAACCGCACTGCAGGATATCAAGAGTACTTGAAGCTTGACCCCCAAATGGCCCGATTGCGCCAGGTGCGCAGGCGATGACTAATTTCACGCAGCCAGAAAATTCATCGCGGTAAACTGCGTACAGAGTTGACCCGAGCAATGCCTGTGATCGGGTTGCAGCTAGCGTTTCTGTCCAGCCGACTTTAAGTGTCCGAACCTGGTCAAATCCAACAAAAACGTCCGAATCCGGCCGAATGTATTCCAAATTACATAGAAAGTCGCATTCCAGTTTTGGAATTTATTGACGTTTGCCGGATGAGGACGCTGAGAGGATCATTGTAAGCCACTGATTTAATTACGATTTCGTCGTCTTTCAAACTTGGAGCCAAGATTGCAAGCTGCCGTTCCGGTTTGGACAATCCATTCTGATGGAGCTCTGTCCGCATGTGCGCGAGGTTAACCCAGGAACCTGGTGACTTTCATTTGTTCCCCTGTCTTCTACAGGAATCATCCACGATATTGGTGTCGTCGCCACTCACCACTCGTCCCGCTTTGTCGACCGTGAAATCTGGACTTGAAAGGAAAACTGCCATGAAGCTGCGCCTGACCGTATTCAGTGGAATTTGCCTGTTTCTGTTTGTGATGCTGACCGCTATTTCCTTCTCACCGGTTGCCCTCGCCCAAAGCACAATTTCAAGCGGCAGTATTCAGGGAACCGTCACCGACCCGTCGGGTGCAGTTGTGAGTGGCGCGAAAGTTAACATAAAAGACCAAGCCACAGGAAAGGCCCTCTCGCTGACCACAAGCTCCTCCGGAGCGTACAACTCCGGACCGTTGACTCCGGGAACCTATCGGGTCGATATAACCGCAGGCGGCTTTAGGACAACGAGCGGAAACATAACCGTATTGGTGGGCAATACCGCGACTTTCAACGCCAAGCTTGAAGTTGGCCAAGAGAGTCAGACGGTTGAAGTAACAGGCGGCGAAGTGCAGGTGAACACCGAGCAGGCAACGGTGCAAGGGGTTCTGACCGAGCAGCAAATCGACAATCTTCCTGTCAACGGGCGCAATTTCCTTGACCTTGCACAGCTTGAACCAGGGGTTCAGATCCAAGACGGACAGAACTTTGACCCCACCAAAGCCGGGTACTCTTCTATCTCGTTCGGTGGACGGTTTGGCCGCACCGCTCGAATCGAAGTCGATGGCGTTGATGTCTCGGATGAAACAGTGGGTACCACGACCGAGAACATCCCGGAAGGTGCCATTCAGGAATTCCAAGTCAGTCAATCGAGTCTCGATATGTCCAGCGAGCTGACCTCGTCAGGCGCGGTGAACGTGACCACGAAATCCGGCACCAATAGTTTTCACGGCCAGGCATTCGGGCAATTCCGTGACAGCTCGCTTGGGGCGAGCTTGCCGGTACCACCGCCTTTGAAGGCGCCGTATCAGCGCAGCCAGTATGGCGGCGACTTTGGCGGACCGATCATTAAGGACAAACTCTTCTTCTTTATGGACGGCGAGAGGACGAAGCAGGACACGCAAGCGCCGGTTCCCGTATCTTCACCGTTCAATCAGTTTTCTGGAACATTTTCCGACCCATTCCGCGAAGACGACTTGCTCGGCAAAGTTGACTACCAGCTCACACGTAACGTCCATCTCTTCTCGCGCTACACGTACTTCAAGAATGTGCTGGGTGCAACGTTCGGGCAGGGGTTCTCGCTGTACGACAACAAGGACATTACGCGTAATGTAGTTGTCGGCGCGGACTTTAATACTGGTGGCTTCACGCACCAAATCCGGTTTGCCTATCTCAAGTTCCAGAACCAGATCGTTGATGCGACGACTGGAAGTACTCTTCCTTTTGCCAACATTCACGCGGAAATCTTCATGGGTGCCACCGGACTGATTGCCGGACCAAACCTTCTAGCGCCACAGAGCACGCCGCAAACCGACCACGAAATCAAATATGACGGCACGAAAGTCGTTCGGTCACACGTGATTCGCTACGGCTTGGCTTACAACCACCTCCAGGGCGGAGGCTTCGCCGCATTCTTCAGGAACGGCCCGGAAGTTAACGCGAACGTTGACCAGGGCGAGATCGCAGCCGCCGCGAATGGGCCCTTCCCTGGTGGGATAACCAACCCGTTCAATTATCCGGATGACTTGGTCATATTGAGCAACGGCCTGGGCTTTTCTACAAGCCAACCTGCTTTGGGATTCCCAGCTGGCGGCTTGGGT
>Ga0209580_10000761_pt1 | contig 16038 bp, 13 predicted proteins | sample Coa_R1_5_FD_187153 | JGI IMG/M metagenome (GOLD analysis project Ga0209580, IMG submission 187153) | Surface soil microbial communities from Centralia Pennsylvania, which are recovering from an underground coalmine fire - Coalmine... | ecosystem: Environmental > Terrestrial > Soil >... | reverse complement strand
AGAGGCCATCAAGAACCACGAAGTGCTGGTCGGGATGAACCACGATATGGTCATCATGGCCAAAGACCGTCCGCCTCAAAAACTGCGCGAGAAGGACGACAAAGGCGTCGAATACGAAGAATGGATATACGGGGCTGTTCCCCAGGACGTCACCTTTGTCCGCTTTGTCGGCGATGAAGTCACGTATGTAGAGACCATGAGAGTGGGCGGAGAAAAGGTGGTAAAGACGCAGAAAGAAGTTGACGTCAAAGATGGCGTTGTCTCGCTTGCTTCCGCCACTGCGCAAACCACCGCGGCTAACAACAACGAAGAACCAGTTTCTGACCAGCCGGTAAAACGGCCGACCCTAAAGCGTCCCGGCGAAGCCGATGATCCCGTTATTCCTCGACCGCATCCTATGCCACAGGACAGGCCGGTGGATCCCACTGGCCCGTCCGGCGGGCCCCCTGTCAGTCAACCGCCAACTCAGCCGCCGGTCCAGTAGCCGCCCAATTAAAGCTGACTGGCACGCTGCCAGCAGTTTAAACTTAAAGATGTGAAAATCGGGCTGGGCCAGATCAATCCCACGGTTGGTGATTTCAGCGGAAATTCAAGAAAGATCATAGAGTATGCGCAGACCGCGCAGGCTGCGGGCGCGCAGATGGTATTGTTCCCGGAGATGGCAGTCTGCGGCTATCCGCCGCGCGATTTGCTGGAAAAACCTGCTTTCGTGGCCAGAAGCCAGGCGGTAGTACAGGAGATCGCCCGCGCCGTGCCCGGAATCACGGTGGTTTGCGGTTATGTAACTCCGGCCAAAGTTGAGACCGGCAAGTCGGTCATGAATTCAGCGGCCGTGCTGCGCGATGGCGAAATTAAGTTTGTCCAGTCCAAAAGCCTCCTGCCTACATACGATGTTTTTGATGAAGGGCGTTATTTTGCGCCAGCCGAATCGCGGCACATCTTTCCCTTCAATAGCAGGCAGATGGCGCTGACCATTTGTGAAGATGCATGGAACGATAAGCATTTCTGGCATCGTCGTCTCTACAACATTGACCCCGTGGAGGAACTGCTGCAAGCCGGGGCCAATCTTGTGCTGAACATTGCTGCTTCGCCGTTTCATCTGGGCAAACGTGAGCTGCGCGGCAAAATGCTCCAGACCATCGCCCGGGACAACAATGTTGCCGTCGCCATGGTCAACCAGGTAGGCGGCAATGACAGCCTGGTCTTTGATGGATCCAGCATCGTCATCGCGCCAGATGGCCGCATTGTCGCCCAGGCCGGGTCATTTGTTGAAGACATCATTTACTTTGACTCTGAATCCCTGCAAGGGGACACGCATTCACAAGTGGAAGGCGAGGAGGCCAGCGCTTATGCTGCTCTGGTGCTGGGCACGCGCGATTATGTGCGCAAATGTGGATTTGAGCGTGTCATTGTGGGGCTGAGCGGAGGCATTGACTCTGCTCTCACCGCCGCCATCGCGGTCGAAGCTCTGGGCGCGGAAAGCGTGATGGGAGTGGCGCTGCCCAGCCAATACTCCTCTCCCGGCAGCATCACCGATGCTCGCGAGCTGGCCTGCAAGCTTGGCATCCGTTTTGAAGTCATCCCTATCGCTGAAATTTTTGATCATTACCGGCGCGCGCTCGGTCCTGTTTTCACCGGCTGGCCGGAAGATGTCACTGAAGAAAATATTCAATCACGCATTCGCGGCGCAATCCTGATGGCCCTGTCCAACAAGTTCAGCAGGCTGGTGCTTACCACCGGCAACAAATCCGAATTGGCGGTGGGCTACTGCACTCTCTATGGCGACATGGTGGGCGGCCTGGCCGTAATCTCTGATGTGCCCAAGACCATGGTTTACCGCCTTAGTTATTATGTAAACTCAAGGAAGCCGGTAATCCCGAAATCTACTCTGGAAAAACCGCCGTCGGCAGAATTGCGTCCGGGACAGAAAGATAGTGATGCCCTGCCTGCGTATGAAGTGCTGGACAACATTCTTGACGATTATGTGGAGGACTACAGCACGGCGGAGCAAATTGCCTGGAGCCGCGGTTATGATATCCAGTTGGTACGTAACGTGATTTGCATGATCGAGCGCAGCGAATACAAGCGCCAGCAAGCTGCGCCGGGACTGAAAATTACCCCAAAGGCCTTTGGATTCGGCAGACGCTTTCCTATCGCTCAAAAATCGGAAATATAAGAAAATTTATGATCAAAAAATTGCCCGCGATCTTATTCGTTCTCTGTATCTTTAACCTGATTGTTTCCGCGCAGACCTCCGCCCCACAGGCCAGCCAGCCAAAATCCGGTGCAGCAGGTGCGAACGCCGCCGCCAAAATGCCTGCCAAAGAGGACGTGGAGGTGGCCCTAAGACGCACTCTCGGCTACGATCCCGCAGTGACCTGGATCATCTATGATATTCGCCCTTCGGTCCTGCCTGGAGTGAGTGATGTACTGGTGTCACTCAACAAACAGGATCCGATCCATATTTATTGGGATCCAGCCAGTCAAAATGCCGTGATCGGCCAGATGCTTCCTTTTGGCGCCGATCCCTATGCTCCCATCCGGGCAACGCTCCAGGCTGCCGATGGTCCGGCGATAGGCCCGCAATCCCCTGCCATTGTGATGGTAGAGTTCAGTGATCTGGAATGTCCGCACTGCAAGGCCGCGCAGCCGATTATTGAAAAACTGGTTGCTGATTTTCCCCAGGTCCGCTACGTCTTTCAGCAATTTCCTCTTCCGGCATCCATGCATCCCTGGGCGTTGAAAGCTGCCGAATACGCTGATTGTGTTTCGCGGCTCTCTCCATCAGCTTTTTGGAAATACATTGACAGTATTTTTGAAAATCAAGGCAGCATCGCCGCTGCTACTGCGGAAGACAAACTGAAAGAGCTTGCCGGAACCGCCGGTCTGGATGCGGCAAAGATCTCTGCGTGCGCCGCTCTGCCTCAGACGGAAGCCAGAATCAAGAAGTCACAAGACCTGGGAGCATCACTGGATGTGACGCAGACGCCGACGCTTTTTATTAATGGACGCCGCGTGCTCGGCGTGGCCGATATTCCCTACGATCAACTCAAGAACCTGGTTCAGTTCGAGATCAATCACGCAGGGAAGTAATCTCTTGGCAGCCACCAAGGCACACACAGAAAAAATGAGAGGTCTCCCTGCTATTTGGAGCATCGGCATGAGGCTGATCTTTCCATATTGGTTCCCGTCTTGTTTTTCTTTTTGTGTTTCACGATGGCAACGGATGATCTTAGCGCCCTCGGCTAACAAATAGCCGATAGGGCTAATAGTCCTCGATTGACAACCCAACAGTTATGAAGAAATCTAAGAATGTCTAATCGAAACTGAGCTTAGCTGAACAAAGGTTGGGAATTCCGGTCCCAACCTTATTTTTTTTTGATAACTACCATCTAAGCTGGCAATCATTCCTGATTTTGAATCTTTGCAGAGAATTTACAATTTGCATTTTGTGTGCGCACTCCGTTGAAAAGACGGGCAGAAAGTGATTTCCTTCCGGGCAGTCCTCAAACAATTCTTGACATTCTTTGCACGATTGCGCTTGACCCACAAAAGCTGCCTGTAGTAAAAGCAGACTTAACTACCCCCCGGAAGGTAGGCGAAGTGCTCACTTCGCAAGATTGAAGTTTTGTGAGTCCCCTTAGATCGTTTGCAATTTTTTAGTGCTGTGATCTTCGTTCGCTTATATCGGCGCTTTTTTTGTGGCGGGAAGACGTGCCTGGCCCGATAGGTAAAACCGCTGAGGTCTATAGCACATGAGAATTGAATTTCAAATAGCGCAAGGGGAAGCCCGCGGAAGCAAAGAAGAAGAAAAAGGGAGTTACAAATGCTTAGCAACCTCCGAACTCGGGTAGCGGATGCGAAGGCGGTGCCGGGAACCGATGACAGCAAAGCCATTCACCAGTCACCTGGACACAATGTGTACCCCGTTGTGCATGAGCGGCGGCTGGTGAAGATCATGCAGACCTTGGAGTCGCGATTGCCCCACTCAGTTCAAGAATTGGCACGAGAAGTCAACTTGAGTCCAGCTCATCTTCAACGTCTGTATAAGCAGGAGACCGGAGCGGACATCAGCACCTTGCTGTATGAGCGAAGACTTCTGCGGGCTGCTGATCTGCTCAGCACCACGAGCATGGGTGTGAAAGAGGTGGCCTACGAGGTCGGCTACGGCCACCACTCAAGTTTTGTTCGCGCCTTTGAACGCCGCTTTGGCCAGCCGCCAAGCCGATACCGTCTGAACCGTGCCCGCAATCTTACCGAGAACCGTGCCGCTAATATCGAAACGAGGGCAAAATTCTCGTAATCGCGCGCATAACGGCCTGCTTCATCACTTAAAGATTTAAGATCAAGTTACGGGCCAAGGGTCAATTTTTTGGTGTCTTAGCCATTTCACGTGTTAATTATGGACGCATAGCGCAAAAAGCTAAGTAAAGTCGCATAAAGCTAATATTTTTCTGCGCCCTTAATAGGCACAGGCGCTAACTTAATATACTGATAATTGAATAGCCCGATTCAGTTTTCTGGAGGCCTGATTTTGCAGAGCAAGAGCGGAGCTTGGTTAGCACTTATATTGATAACCACTGTGGCTCTGTGTCTACCTCTCATTGACAGAGCCCCCGATGATTTTCGTCTGACCGGCCAGGATTTCGAGCTGGATCTCCTGAATGTCCTCAGCGTTCTGGGCATCTGGTTCATTCTGCTGGTGCGGTTGATCGCCTTTCTGGCAGACTACCGGGCGACGGCCAGAATTATTGTCAACTTGATTGCAAACTGCCGGTCTGTTTCCTGGCGAAGATCGCTCGATGTGCTTTTCTTGCCAGAGGAATCGTACGCTTCGTATGGTCCTTTTCCCCTTCTGATCTAATCCAAGCCGAATCCCTGCGCGCGTGTGTCTCTACGCTTTCTCTTTTTATTTCAACTCCATTTCCCCTTTTTGGAGACCTCGTTTATGTCGCGATGCAATGTTTCGGCCAAAGATATTCGCATTCGTAGAGTGTTGTCGAGAATTGAAGAAACTCCACAAGCCAGCATCCAGGATCTGGCACGCCTGGTGAAACTCAGTAGCTCAAGACTTGGACATTTGTTCAAAGCGGAAACTGGAATGGAACTCAGGCATTTTCTTCTGGAAGCAAAGCTGCAAAAGGCGGCAAAGCTCCTTCGGAATACCGATATGCAGATCAAGGAAATCAGCCATACAATCGGTTACCATCATGTGCCGAGTTTTGACCGGATCTTTCGCAAGAAATTCGAGCTAAGTCCCGCAGACTACCGCAGGCAAGAGCTTGAGACTATCTCGGAGCCCCGTGAAGCTGTACTGTTCGAGCGCACAAACCACACGGAGCATGAAGATAGCGAGAAATGCTAACCAAAACCTACGGGGGCTAATTGTTTTAACAACTTTTGTCTATTTGAAACTATAAGATTAAAAGGGCCTACAGATAGGCTCAGGATGAGGGCTCCTTACTTCAAATAGTGTATTTGAAGTCCGGGAGCTCTTCCTAGTTTTATATCTAGAAGTCTTAAGCCAGAAGTCAAAAGCTGCAAAAGCTATTACCAAACTAACCGCCAGACATGAGATCCTCCACCGCAAAAATTGCTGCCGTGGCTACAAAGGCTAACTGAAATCATCTTCCGCTAAGTGATTTGTGTTGATGAACACGTATTCGGGAGTATGTTTTTATCTCGTGGTCGGTGGGGCTCCGGAACCCTTCCATTTGCGCCATGACGAACAAGGACCGTTCTCAGCGTCTGGTTCGAGCATGGTAACTGACTTTCTTACATAGCCAGCAGTCAGACTTAAACGATTTCTCAACTTCGAAAATCCCAAGCGGAGGCATGTTTATGTACTTTAACGTTTTTGGAGAAAAGGTCTCCAGGCGACGCTTTAAAGAAATGGAAGAAGCCGCCAAGAACCGGCGCGAATTGATCGCGCACGGATTAACCAGCCGGCGCGACCTCTTCAAGATGGGGCTGCTGACTGCGGGTGGCATGCTGGTAGCCAAGAGCGGTCTAAGCGCGCGCGCTCAAGGGCTAGGGCAAGTAATGCCCCAAAGCAGCGGAGGAAGCAACACCAGCCCGGGAACGCAGCAAAACTGCATTCCGGGCAACCAGACTGCCAGCCCGCCGACGCGGCCATTTGTCGTGGCGCTGCCCATCATGCCGGTTGCCAGGAAAGTTTCATCCCTGAGTCCGACGCCCACGTTGAGCCCGAATGTCGGGGCAGGTGAAGTACGCGCGGCCGCCTTCCAGGCGCCCGGCATCGATTCCAGCCGGTTTCCGGTGGTTCCGGGCACTCTCTACCACTTTACGCAAAAGCAGTTCACTACCAGCCAGCATCCGGATCTGCCCACCCAGACCGTTTGGGGATTTGACGATGGCTCGGGTACCAGGAGCCCTGGCCCTACCTATCAGGCTTTCTATGGCACGCCGCAGTTGACCCGCAACACCAACTCGCTGCCAGCCGTAAACCAGGTGAATAACACCGGTTTCGGAATGCCATCGGTCAGCACCCACCTGCACAATGCGCACAATCCTTCAGAGAGTGACGGCAACCCCTGCGATTTCTATCCCGCTGGGCATTTCTGCGATCAGTACTATCCCAACGTGCTGGCCGGATTCAACTCCACCAACGAGCCCAATGGCGATATTAACGAGTCGTTGAGCACGCTGTGGTATCACGATCACCGCGTGGACTTTACCTCGCAGAATACCTACAAGGGGCTCTTCGGGTTCTACTGCCTGTTCAACCAGTTTGACACCGGCAATGAGACCACGGGCTTTCGTCTTCCCAGCTTCCCGCAGTTCGATATCCCCTTGGCCTTTGCCGACAAGGTCTATGACCCTAGCACCGGCAAGCTGGTATTCGATCTGTTCAACCTGGATGGCATCCTGGGCGACAAGTTCCTGGTGAATGGCGTAATCCAACCGTTCCTTCAGGTTTCGCCTCGCCGCTACCGCTTCCGTCTGCTGGATCCCGGTCCATCGCGTTTCTATGAGTTCTTCCTGACCGGGAACATCGGCGGATCAGGCAACCCCACCACCAATCCATTCTTCCTGATCGGAACCGACGGCAACCTGATTCCCAAGCCGGTCCAGGTCACCAGCGTGCGCATCGGTCCTGCGGAGCGCGTTGATGTCATCATTGACTTCACCAACTTTGCCGGCAAGACGCTCTACCTGGAGAACCGCCTGAACCAGCTCAACGGCCAGGGTCCCACGGCTGTGGATAGCCAGTTATTCCCCAATGGCGGTCAGAGCACCGGCACTACCGAGTGCCAGAATCTGGGCGTCACCACCAACGGTGCGATTCTGCCCGCGGGAGCAGGAAACTTGTTGCTGCAGTTCCGTGTGACCGGACCTCATGTGGCCGACAATAGCGTCGATCCAGCTACGGGTCCGAGTTTCTACGCACTGCCCAGCACCACCGCCGAGCCGCGGATCGTGCGCACCTTCAAGTTTGATCGCTTGAACGGCCAGTGGTCCATCAACGGTCAGTTCATGGATTGCGGATACGGGAACGGCGGAACAGGTGGCGAGTCCACAGAGACTTTCCGCTTCGCTGTGCGCCAGAACAGCGTGGAGCAGTGGCTCTTGACCAACCTCACCGGCGATTGGACGCATCCCGTCCACATTCACCTGGAGGAGCATCAGATCCTGAGCCGCAACCGCCTTGCTCCAACGGTGCCGACGGATATTGGACGAAAAGATGTCACGCAGTTGCATCCCAACGAGCGGGCGCAGCTCTTCTTCCGCTTCCGTGACTGGCTGGGTAAGTATCCCATTCACTGCCACAACGTCGTGCACGAAGACCACGCCATGATGGCTATATGGCACGTCGTGCCGCCGGGAGGAGAAGACAACATTAACGTGCCGTAAGGGCGCATATAAAGGAATGGTGAAAAGGAGATTGAGCCATGAAAACTGTATCAAGAAGAACGTTGTTGGGCCTGTTAGGAATGGCTCCTCTTGCCGGCGGTGTACTCGCAGCCGCCGGCGCCAAACCCTTTGTTGCCTCTGCCAACCTGACAGAGTCGGAACAGGCGCGCAGGCGGATACAGGAACTGCATTTGCCCAATGTCCCCTTGGTCACCCAAGAGGGCAAGCAGGTGCGGTTCTATGATGACCTGGTCAAGGGCAAGATCGTTACGCTGAACTTCTTTTATGCCAAGTGTGACGAAATCTGTCCCCTGGTCATGGCCAATCTGTCCAAGCTGCAAAAGCTGTTCGCTGCTGATCTCAACAAGGACCTTTTCATGTACTCGATCACGTTGAAACCGGAAGAGGACACCGTAGACGTGCTCAAGCACCACCACCAGATGTACAAGGCCCAGCCGGGCTGGACTTTCCTGACCGGCAAGCCTGCGGACGTGGAAAAGGTTCGTAATGGCATCGGCTTTACCTATCCGGATCCGGCTATTGACGCGGACAAAACTCAGCATATCGGAAACATTCGCTTCGGAAACGAACCGCTCATGCTTTGGTCGGCGTGTCCGGGAATGGCCCGTACTGAGTTCCTCGCCGAAAGCATCATCTGGAGTGTGCTGCGGCCGGATTCCATTGGCAATCCGAAATCCGCGGCAGCGGCCCGCTGAACAGGTTGGAAAACTTTGTGGACAACGCAGTTTTCAATTCCGGTGCCGGGGTAAATCCCGACGGCATTTCCGGAGGAGGATCTAAAGTGATGAAAAGCATAAGGAAGAATGCCTCACGGTTTGCATACGTTTTGGCGTTAGTGGGACTCATTTTTATCGGGGTCCCCAGGATGGTGGCTCAGCAGGACGCTCCGCCACCCGGTTCGGACGCGGATGACAATTTCAATCCGCCTCCTTGCGATTACACCGATCAGTTCTACAACGACAACGGGATTGATCCCGCCCAGGTTCAGGGCCGTTTTGGAACCTCCCGTCAATTCGGTCCACCTGCGCGTAATTCCAATCAGGCCAACTGGGTAGCCGACCCGACTTGTGCCACAACGGATACCGTCCGCAGAAACTTCCGGATCCTGGCTACGACAGGCGGCTATATCGACGATCAATCAGGCAATCCCACAGATTTCATCAGCCTGATCGGCTTCCTCCAGGGTCAAAGTGCCTTCACCAACACCTATCTGCGCAACGTTGGCTTCATCAACGGCGGTCTGGAAGGAGTTCAACAGAACCCTGGCACGGATATCTCAATCGGCCAGGCTTCGTTGGGAGAGGCCCCAGCCAACACGCTTCGTGCCTTCGCCTTGCAGGACATCGTCAGCAACTTCGAGGCCTATCCGGCCCTAAAGCAGACGCTGCCCTCTGGAACCTTCGCTGGCAAGTTGGCCCCCACGCCTTGCGGATCTCTCTTTGGGGATGGCTTGACAACCCCGCCCCCGCCAGGCACGCCTTGCTTCTCCGTAGCCAGCGCTGCTACGCCGAATCTCCGCCAGGACTGGAGGTTCGCGAGCAACCGCAATGCTATGGATGGCAGCGACAACAATGATCCGGTAGGCGCTGTAACTGGCAATGTGATCAACGCTCCCTTCGGCTACTTCTGCGATGACCTGCTGGGCATCTGGATCAATACCTACTTCTGGTTTACCCACCATGCGGTAGGCAACCCGGCTACGAGCGAGCAGCCCGATCCGATTTGCAACGGGTTCATGAATCAGTTGTTTCAAATGCACGGCAAGAACCTGGACGGCACCGGCGTCATCACCACCGGCAACGAGTTGAACTTCCTGGAAGGCAAGGACGTTTCGCCAGCTACACCGTTTGGCGCTGCCGCCGGTTCGGTGGGCCCCCTGTTCTCAGACGGCGAGGGCTGCGCGCGCGAAGGACAGTTGGATAATTCCGGCGTTGCCGATTTTCCGGGAGCGGTATGGGACATCTGCCCCGCCATCCCTGATCCTCGGTCCGGAGCTATTGCCTCGGACGCGTTCCTGGATTCAGTGCGCTTCTCCAATGGCAAGCCGGTTGATTTCCGTTTCAACCTGAACTTCGCCAGCTTGCAGATCTTTGGTGTTTTCTTTAACGAGCTGTTTTCTGCTTCGCAGCAGAGCCAGGCAACCACGGCAGCGGGTTCCGATTAACTCTAGCTCCACTCGAAAGAGTGGACTTCTGATCGTCCCCTGGAGAGGCAAATCCTCTCCGGGGGGTTTTGCCCATTCCCGTCAGGGAACTCTATCCACCATGCCCAGGGTAACAAAGAAATTTTCTCGCAGAAATTTCCTTCGATTGGCAGCCACCGCTGCTGCTGTTGGTCCTTTCTTTACTTTCTCAGAAAGTGCTTTCGCCGCCCATAAAACGCTCAAGATCGCCAAGTGGGCCCACTTTCTCCCGGAGTTCGATGCCTGGTTTGAAGGTATGGCCAGGGATTGGGGACAGCATCATAATACCCACGTCACTGTAGACGAGCTTTCCATAGAAAGCGTCTATGCTCAAGCCAAGGCCGAAATCAAGGCGGGCAAAGGGCACGACATCCTCATGTTTCCCTGGCCTCCAGCGGAATTCCAGCAGTACGTGATTGATCACGGGGAAATCTACAACGCTGCGGCTATGGGCTATGGCTCCATTCCCCAGATTGCTCTTCGCTCTACGCTGAATCTTAAAACCAAAAAATACTTTGCCTTTGCTGATTCATGGATTCCTAATCCTCTGCTCTTCTTCGAGGATGCATGGCTGGCATCCCGCATGCCTGCCGGTCCACTCACCTACGATACTCTACGCGTTGGCGGGCAACAAGTGCGGGAAAAGACAAGCCTCCCCTGCGGTCTGGCCTTCACTCCTACCCTCGAGGGCAACATCACCACCCACACCCTTCTGTACGCCTTCAATGGCCCGCTCATCAACGTCAGGAACCGTATCGAAGTGACTTCCCCGACCGTGGGTGCATTGAATTTTGCCAAGCTGCTGTACGAACAAGCGGGAACACCTGATCAGCTTACCTGGGGCCCGGGAGGGAATGTTGAAGCCATGCTCGCAGGAAAGGTTTCCTGCACCTTGAACGGCATCGGTCTCTTGCGGCGGGCAGAAAAGCAAAATCCTGACCTGGCAAAGAAGATCATGGTAGCCCCACCCTTGCTTGGCTCTTATGGGGTTACCGGATACCCTCAGGTAACCAACTGTTCGGCGGTGTGGAACTTTTCCCCGAATCAGGACGCGGCCAAGCGATTCCTGGCGGACATGATCGGCAATTCCAGGACTATCTACGAGAAAAGCCTGGGTTGCAATTTTCCCGCCTACCCGAAGACTGTGCCCAATTTGATCGTACGCCTGGAGAAGGATGCGCAGGCGTTTCCGCCGGACAAGTACTACGCTCTCAAAGATGCGCTGCACTGGACACCGAATCTTGGGGCGCCAAATTTCTCCACGCCAACATTCATGGAGGCATTCAACACCTTCGTGATTCCCAGAATGTTTGCCAGAGCGATCAAGGGCGAAGCGGCTCCCATGGATGCTGCTCATGCCGCAGAAGCGGAAATCAAGCAGATTGCGGAAAAGTGGAAAGACGTCTGAGGATCAATCTCGCGGCGTTAAAATTATGTTCATGCCAAAGATCATCGTGCCTGTGCTGGTTCCTCTTTTGGTCGCGGCTGCATTCGCCATGCCGCCTTCTGTCACCCCACATAAATCGCCCGAGTTCCTTATCTCCAATCCGTCCGATCCTTCCGGCAAGACCATCCTGCTGTCAAGTCTGAAGGGCAAGGTTGTGGTCTTGAATTTCTGGTTCATCCAATCAGATCACTGCTTGCGCGTTGCCAAAATGCTGAACAAACTCAACAGCGAATTGGCGCCCCGAGGCTTTCAGGCCTTGGGTGTGGTCTTCGATCCGCCCAACGTCAGGGGCGAAAGCGCAGGACGATTGATACAGCCTGCGGTGAACTATTTGAAACTCGGCTATCCCGTCGGTTACGCCAGCAAGACAACAGTAGATACCTATCTGGGCCGCACCGGAAATGAAATATTGAGCATTCCGCAGTTGGTGGTGATCGATCGCTCCGGATCCATTCGTGCCGTGAGCGGCGAGCACGCTGATCCCAACCTGGAGGATGAAAACTCCCTCCGCACTTTGCTGGATGGCTTGCTCAAGGAAAATCCGCCACCGGCAACGCATACAAAAGCGCCTGTGAACAGTAAGAAGACGCACTGACGAGGAGCCATGCATCAATTGCCAGCTGACAACTCTTGGTCTTTTCGTTTAACCGGCTCGCCGTTGATTGCTTTGTGCGCCTTGTTCCTGCTTAATGCCGCCCTGGCTTCGCCTCCTCAAAACCCAACCACACAGTTCGATGACGAGTTTGAAGCCGGCAAGAAGGCTGCCATGCAAAATGACTACATCGCAGCCGTCACCCATTTCACGGCAGCCAACCTGCTCACGCAAAACAAATGTTCGGATTGCTATATCTGGCTGGCCCGCTCGGAGATGGCTATGGGAAAGCTCGATCAAGCCTTGCAGGATTCTGCCCAGGCCCTGGCTGTTGCTCAGGACGATTTGCATCGGTGCAACGCGCAACTCTATCGCGGAGTCATTCTGGGTCGCCAGGGAAATCTGGCCCAGGCCGAAAACGCGTTCAAAGCAGCATCCGCTTTGAACCCCGCGTGCACCGAATGCCGCTTCAACCTCGGCTTTGTGCTCCTGAAGGAATCAAAAGACGTAGAAGGTGTAACGGTGTTAAAGACCATTGCTGTGCAATTCGCTGGCACCCCGCGAGGCCGCGAGCTGCAAAGATTTATTGATGATCCCAGCCGCGTCCGCAAAACCTACGCTCCTGAGTTTTCTGCAAAACTTAGCACCGGCGAAGACGTGAATCTGGATACTTTGAAAGGCAAAGTTGTCCTGCTGGATTTCTGGGGGATCTGGTGTTCTATGTGCCGCGTCGCCCTGCCCGCGCTGAAAGATCTCGCGTCGAAAATCGATCCCAGCAAAGTTGCCATCATCAGTATTGATGAATATGATCCCAAATCGCAATGGGAACAATTTACTCAGGCCAATGGAATGAATTGGGGCCAGGTCTACGATGCTGATCGCGTCTTGCACAGCGCCTTCCGCGTGGATGGTTTTCCGCGTTATTACATCCTGAGCAAGGATGGAATCATCCTGGAGGAGTTCAAAGGCTGGAACCAGAACGGCGAATCCACGATCAGCGACGCCATCAACCGCGCCCTCAAGAACGCCAATTAAGGGCTGAACTGGCGCGTTTTGTTACTACCGCACTCATCCTTAGCATTCTTCGACATGATCTCTTAGCATTTTCCAACATGACTTGGATAATGCTCAGAATGTCTCTGAATTCGAGTATCATCTACCGCACTTGATAAAAGAGTAGGCCCGGAAAGCCGCTCTTTTTGGGTCAAAATCGCAGAAAAAGAATTTTCATTTCACTTGAGATCTGCGTAAGAAGATGCATGACCCAACATTCCTAACCAGGTAGAAATTGTGACCTCCAGGAGTTGAGGGCTGCGTAGTCTTTGGTGCGGATCGTTCTGGCTGCAAGTTTTGATGGACGGGTGAATTTTCCAGCTAAAGGAGCCTTACAAAATGTCTCGATCGTTCCGCATTTCAGCATGGTTTCTGCCTCTCCTGCTTGCTTTAACAGCCCTGCCCGTCGTGGCGCAGGTTTCCTCATCAAGGTCGCCCAATGGGACGAAGTCCACCAGTTTGTCCACCAACTTGCGACAGCATGGTGTCAGGTGGGTGGATTCCAAATCCGGCGGCAGAGTTCCAGATGCATTTTCAACTCCGGGTACGGCTCCAGCGGGAGCCCACCTCACCTACTACGGTGGACCGGTTATTTCTAACATACACATTGTGGAAGTTTTGTACGGACCTGGTTCGTATGATCCACAAATTGCTGGAACCAGCACGCCCACCCTGGGCACCTTCTACCACGACATCACCAACAGCGGGTACATTTCGTTGCTGACCCAGTACAGCACGGACATTACTTCCCTTCCAGGGACGGATCAATCCATTGGCACGGGAACATTCGACGGCATATATCAGATTACTCCGTCAGCGGCCAACAGTGGCACCACCATTGACGATACGCAGGTCCAGGCAGAACTCATAGCCCAAATCACCGCTGGAAAGCTGCCTCCACCGGTTCTTGATGCTGCCGGTGACATGAACACCGTCTACATGATCTACTTCCCGCCGGGAGTCACCACTACAGACGGGGGATCCACCAGTTGCGTGTCCGGCGGTTATTGCGCCTACCACGGCGCTACGTCGAATACTTATAACTCGGTGAATCTTCTGTACGGTATCTTTCCGGACATGCAGCCCGGCAGCGGTTGTTACACAGGATGCGGCTCTTCTCCCACCGTTTTTGGTAATTACACTTCAGTTAGCAGCCACGAATTGGCGGAAGCAATCACGGACCCGATGGCCAGCCTCGCATTCACCCTGGCTTCGCCCGTGGCATGGTACGACTCCGTCAACGGTGAAATTGGAGACATCTGCAATGCGCAACAAGGTTCCTACGTGGCCAACGGCACCACTTACACCATCCAGTATGAATTTTCGAACGCTGCTAATAATTGCGTCCTGCCCCCGGCCGGAGGCCCGCCGGACTTCTCGCTGTCCGATTCTCCGGCCGACTTGAGCGTTACCCAGGGCAGCAACGGAACCACTACGATTACCCTTACTCCCACAAACGGATTTGTCGGAAGCGTGACTCTCTCTGCTTCAGGTTTACCCGCCGGCGTGACTGCCACCTTTGCCAGCAATCCGGCCACGTCAAGCAGTCTTGTATCGTTCGCCGCGAGTTCGACAGCTACTCCGGGAACTGCAATCGTGACCATCACCGGAGTTTCCGGCGTTCTGAGCCATACCACCACCCTCTCGCTGACTGTCAACTCGGCGGTGACGCAGCAACTCCTTGGTGATCCTGGGTTTGAGAAAGGCTTCCATGGCCATCCCTGGACTACTACGCCACTGGTCCTCAACAACTCCTCGTTCGAGCCGCCTCACAGCGGAAAATGGGATGCCTGGTTGGATGGCTACGGCTTTTCGCATACGGACACCGTCACCCAAACAGTGACGATCCCCTCCAACAAATCCAGTGCCACCCTGAGTTTCTGGCTGCACATTGATACGGCGGAAACTACAAGCACGACCGCGTATGACGTTCTCAGCATCCAGGTCTTGAACACTTCAGGCACCGTGCTGGCAACACTGGGGACTTTCTCCAACCTGAACCATGCATCTGGTTACCAGCAGCATTCGTTCAGCATGAGCTCCTTCATTGGGCAGACAGTCCAGATCAGGTTCAAGGGGACTGAAGACTCGAGCCTGCAAACCTCATTCGTGATTGACGATACAGCCCTGAACGTCCAATAGCGTTTGAGCTGGTTTGAATTGTCCGGGGTCCTTTGCGGACCCCGGACGGCCCCGTTCGATAGCGTGAAGGGCATTTCGCTTTTATCATGTCCTCCAGCAAAAAACGGAAATTTTTGGTCGAGTTCGAAGAAAGAACCAGAACAGCGAAGCCCACATCAATGACGCATAATGCAAGGCGTTGAAGGATGAATTTATGAAACTATCTATCATGATCAGCTTTTTGGCCCTCGTGGCATGCGCTCAAAAACCCGCTGCCAACCAGCCGGCCGTTGACCAGCAAAAACTCAGGCAGACGCCGAGTGTGGCTCTCGCTCAGACGGGAGGCTCGCCGGTGGTCGTGGATACAGACATGTTTGATGCCCAGAAATACATCGAGCAGGTTGACGGAGACAGCTCCAGCGTAAAGGTCAAGCGTGCCTCGCACGAGAACCTGCTCACGCGCGAGTTTTTTTCCGGCTTTAACGGCGCCAAGGATTGCGATGGAATCATCATCAAGGGCAAAGGCGACCAGCAGCCCCAATTCAATCTTCAACTGATAGTGGACTCCCACGATACACCGGGGCAAAAGCCAGTCTGGGTATGGATTCTCAGCGACGCTGCTAAGAACAGATTCATTGTCAAAGGCGAAGAGGACTCCGGTGCACTAGCAGCGAAGAGCATCTGCCTGGCGATTAGAAAAGCGTCTACTGACTCGGAAACCAAAACCGCCGGAAAATGATTGTGGGG
>Ga0209580_10000760_pt1 | contig 16049 bp, 6 predicted proteins | sample Coa_R1_5_FD_187153 | JGI IMG/M metagenome (GOLD analysis project Ga0209580, IMG submission 187153) | Surface soil microbial communities from Centralia Pennsylvania, which are recovering from an underground coalmine fire - Coalmine... | ecosystem: Environmental > Terrestrial > Soil > Unclassified... | reverse complement strand
GCGGGCATGCTGGGAGCCAACTATGGAATCTACGGACCCGCTTTCGAGTTGTGCGAAAACGCCGCCGCGGCGCCTGGCAGCGAGGAGTTTCTGTATTCGGAGAAATACGAAATCAAGCACAGAGACCCGAACGCGGAGGGAACTCTGAGGGACTTGATCGCCCGGGTGAATAGAACACGCAAAGACAATCCGGCATTGCAAAGCGACAGCAGGCTTCGATTTCACGAAACGGACAATCCACTATTGTTGTGCTTTAGCAAATCGACCGATGACCTTTCCGATGTAATCCTCGTCGTTGTGAATCTCGATCCCTTTCACAAACAGTCCGGCTGGGTGCATCTAGACTTAAGTTCGCTGGGAGTTGATGCGAATCAAGCATTCCAAGTTCATGATCTTCTCAGTGATGCGCGATTTCTGTGGCAAGGAACACGGAATTACGTGGAATTGACGCCAGAAAATCTGCCGGCGCATGTTCTCCGCGTGCGGCCAAAGGATTCATTCGGAGCCGGATTTTGATTACCATCTCCAACCGGAAGTTTCCCCTTTTCCAGCCACAGCTTGGAAACGCTCCTTGAGACTTTAGGAAAGGCTTTATGGAGAAACGGCGCGGCAGTGCGGCGGATCCGCTTTGGTACAAAGACGCGATCATTTACGAGCTGCACGTGCGCGCGTTCAAGGACAGCAATGGCGACGGTATCGGTGATTTTCCCGGCTTGATCCAGAAACTGGATTATCTCCAAGACCTTGGCGTCACGTGTCTGTGGTTGCTGCCGTTCTTTCCTTCGCCGCTCAAGGATGACGGCTACGATATCTCGGACTATCTGGGTGTTCATCCCATGTATGGCACGATCGAAGACTTCCAAACCTTCCTGAGCGCCGCTCACGATCGAAGCCTTCAGGTCGTAATCGAGTTGGTGATCAACCACACGTCGGAAGACCACCGTTGGTTTCAAGCCGCCCGCCAAGCTGCCCCCGGTTCGCCAGAACGCGACTTTTACGTTTGGAGTGACACGGATCAAAAATACCGTGGCGTCCGGATCATCTTCAGCGACACGGAAAAGTCCAATTGGACGTGGGATCCGGTTGCCAAAGCCTATTACTGGCACCGGTTCTTCTCGCACCAGCCGGACTTGAACTACGACAACCCAAGAGTGGTCGAAGAAGTCATCAAGGTGATGCGGTACTGGCTGGACATGGGAGTGGATGCCTTGCGGGTGGACGCGATTCCCTACTTAGTAGAGCGCGAGGGAACGAGTTGCGAAAATCTTCCGGAGACACACGGTGTCATCAAAAGACTTCGGCAGGAGATCGATGCAAATTACTCCGGCCGTATGCTTCTTGCCGAAGCGAACCAGTGGCCGACCGATGTGCGTCCATATTTCGGCGACGGGGACGAATGCCATATGGCTTTCCATTTTCCGTTGATGCCGCGCATCTATATGGCGCTGCGCCAGGAAGACCGGCTGCCCATCACCGACATCATCGCGGAGACTCCCAGTATTCCGGAAAACTGCCAGTGGGCGCTGTTTCTGCGGAACCATGACGAGTTGACGCTGGAAATGGTGACGGACGACGAGCGCGACTATATGTATTTGGCGTATAGCGCCGATCCGAGAATGCGCATCAATCTCGGTATTCGCCGGCGCTTGTCCCCTCTTGTTGACAACAATCGCAGGCGAATCGAACTTTTGATCAGCCTGCTGTTTTCGTTTCCGGGGTCCCCGATTCTCTACTATGGCGACGAAATCGGCATGGGAGACAACATTTACCTTGGCGATCGCAACGGGGTGAGAACACCGATGCAATGGAACGGCGACAGAAACGCCGGATTCTCCAATGCGACTCCGGCGCGGCTTTACAGTCCTGTGATCATGGACCCGGTGTGGGGCTACGAGGCGATCAACGTAGAGGCTCAACAAAGCGATCCATCGTCGCTCTTGAACTGGATGCGGAACATGATCGCTTTGCGGAAACTCTTTCGCGTTTTCGGGCGCGGCAGCATTGAATTTCTCGATCCCGCGAATCGCAAGGTGCTGGCCTATCTGCGAAGGGATGGTGATGAGCAGATCCTATGCGTGGCGAATCTTTCCCGCTTCGCTCAGCCTGTAGATCTGGACCTATCCAAATTGGAGGGAATGCTGCCGATTGAGATGCTGGGATATGTGGAATTCCCGGTTGTGGAGCAGCAACCCTACCGGCTTACGTTGGCTCCGTACGGTTTCATGTGGCTGGAGTTGCATCCCAAACAAGAACCCAGCACGGCCGGCGCGGGTCTGACGGAAAATCCGCCGCTGCCTTTCGCGAATAACTGGGAAACTATCCTTGAAGGCCTGGGAAGACGCCGCCTCGAGACCTCATATCTGATGGAGTATCTGCCGGCGCAACGTTGGTTCGCAGCAAAATCCCGCCAGATCAAAACAACACGAGTTCTAGACTGGGCCGTCTTGGAGACGTCAAAATCGGCACTGGCTCTGTTGGAAGTGCAGTACAACGGCGGAGACCCCGACACTTATCTGCTTACGCTCGGGGTGACCCTGGCCGAGCGGGCAGAAGAAGCGCGGCGCGCGGCTCCGAACGCCGTGATCGCGCCGGTCATTGTGCGGGAAAATTCCGGTTTGCTTCACGATGCTGTGTTGGACGACGAAACGTGCGGCGCATTGCTTGCGCTGATCGAAAACGAAGAATCGATTCCTGCTCGTCACGGCGGCGTGCGAGGAGTGCGCGGAAAGAAATTTCATGATGTCTTGGGATGTGTGGAAGGTCCCCTGCAGGTGCGGCGCGGCTCCGCTGAACAGAGTAATACTTCGATCTTGTTTGGAGACCGGTTCATTTTGAAGCTGTTCCGCCGTCAAGAAGCTGGTTTGAATCCCGAATGTGAGATCGGGAAACACCTAACCGAAAAAGTAGGCTTCGATCGAGTTCCGCCCTTTGCCGGCTTGATCGAGTACACATCGACGGAGAACGGCAACACGTCCACACTGGGAATTTTGCAGGGCCTGGTTGCCAATGAAGGCGACGGCTGGAAGTGGACGACCGAAGAGCTTGACCGCTATTACGAAACCTGTGCTCCCCTAGCCCCTCCCGAGAGCTTGGGGAGCGAACTGGGCGACATGGTGGAACTTGCCGAACACGCGCCGTCTCAACTGGCGCGAGATCACGTTGGCATTTATCTGGATGCCGCCGCCGCACTGGGGCGGTGCACCGCCGAACTCCATTTGGCGCTGGCATCGACGGCTGACGATCCGGCATTCTCGCCTGAGTCATTGAGCGCCGACGATCTGAAAGCGTTGATTGGCGACGTTCGCCAACACGCGTCCGCTGTTTTCGACATTCTCAAAGACCGGGTGCCGCACTTGTCCGATGAAGTAACCGAGATCGCTGGCGCAGTACTGACTCGGCGGCGGCGGATCCTGCAGCGTCTGGAAGTGTTGGGAAGCTCCAACATTCGGACGCAACGTATTCGAATTCACGGCGACTATCATCTGGGGCAAGTACTGCGGGTGAAAACGGATTTCGTAATTCTGGATTTCGAAGGGGAGCCGGCGCGCTCGTTGACGTACCGGCGATCCAAACAGAGCGCGTTGAAAGACGTCGCTGGCATGGTGCGTTCCTTCAGCTACGCCGCGTACGCTAGCCTGAGTGCCTACATTGCGAGACATCCGGGCGATTTTGAAACGCTCGAGCCGTGGGCGCTGCTTTGGGAGCGCTCCGTTTCCGCTGAATTCGTGCGGGCCTATCGGCAAACGCTCGGGAGTGTGGACTTCGTGCCGGGCAGCGCGGACGAATTCCGCATGCTCCTCGACACGTTTCTCCTTGAAAAGGTGCTTTATGAGGTGCGCTATGAACTGAATGGCCGTCCCACGTGGCTGCGAATTCCCTTGATGGGGATTCTGTCGATGTCCTTGTGAAAGAATTGAGAGCTTGAGGTTCTAAACTTTGCAAGTGGATTCCGTTCCGCAACAAGCGGTGCAAGACATCGGCCAACTCGACAGCGCCGACTTGGTGGTCGGCATTATCGCCGACCTGAGCCAGGAAGACACCGCCGAAGTGTGTGACGCCCTTCGAACACTTCCGGGAAATCCGCGAATCGTGGTGCTGCGAAACCGTCTTGCTTCCGACGCAACGCCGACCGGTTCCGCTGCACCCGTTCCAGATTCGTCAGTGTCTCTAATCCCTTGGTCTTTGCAGAATCCAAGTTCACCGATTACGCCCGTGGAGGGCATGCTGGCCGCTTACCAATCCATTCTCACGATTGGCGAGAGGCTTGGAGCTCGTGGATGCTGTGTCATTGCCTCCAAACTGGAACATGCGCCACAGAAGTGGGTCTGCCAGCTTACGGCGCCCTTGCTCGAAACGACTTGCGATTTTATCGCGCCGAGCTATGCCCGCCGGAAATTTGAAGGGTTACTAAATAGCAGCATCGTGTCCCCGCTTACGCGAAGCCTTTACGGATTGCGGATTCAAAATCCGATGGGACCAGATTTGGGAATTTCTCAAAGACTCCTCCGCAGACTCCTCGATGGAGATCACGATGGAAAGACGGGCGGGCGCGCCATGCGTCTGCTGGCGTCACTGGTTCCACTGGTCTTGTGCGGCAACCTCCAGGCGGCTCAAGCGTATCTGGGGGCGCGCAGCTATCCCCCGAGCGACTGGACGACTGTGAGTTCCCTGCTTAGCGAGATCCTCGGGCCCGTTTTTCTCGCCATGGAGAAAAATGCAGCCTGTTGGCAAAGAATGCGAACCTCGAGCCCGGTGAAGGCGTTGAACGAGCCCACTCCAGCGCCCCAGACGACGGGAACCGTGGAGATCGAACGGCTGGTGCATTCGTTTCAATTGGGCATTAGGGACTTGCAGGAAATATGGGGATTAATTCTGCCTCCCGCCAGTTTATTGGAGCTCAGAAAACTGGCGCGCCTGCCCACCGAGCAGTTCCATATCCCGGACGAACTCTGGGTACGCATCATCTACGACTTTGCGCTGGCTCATCGTCTCCGGACGATCAACCGCGACCATCTTCTGCCGTCGCTGACGCCGCTGTATTTGGGATGGGTTGCTTCCTATGCGCGCGAGTTAGAAACCGCCGAGGAAAATGCGATCGAACACCGCCTCGAGCGGCTCTCGCTCGCCTACGAGATAGGGAAGCCATACCTGGTGTCGCGATGGCGTTGGCCAGATCGCTTCAATCCGTAGGTTTGCAAAGGAGGGATTTATGTGGGGACAAGTCAAGCAAGCGCTGTATCAGTCGACGATCAGATTCGTTACCAGGCTGGCCAGTCTAGTGCCGGGATTTGTAGCCCTTTTTCTGGCGCTTCTGATTTCGCTTCTATTGGCTTGGATTGTGGGGATGGTCGTACGGCGGTTGCTCTCGAGTATGCGATTCGATGAACGAGTATCACGTTGGGGTCTTTCTTCTCTGGCGGAGTGGTCGCCCCAAAACAGCCCCACGCTTCTCGTGTCGGGGACGGTAGTCTGCGCAATTGTCGTGGCCGGATTCCTGATTGGTATCGCGGCCTTCAATTCTGACCTGACCTCTTCGTTGGTACGGAACATCGTGGCTTATGTGCCGAATGTGGTTGGCGCCATTGTTGTGCTGGCAGTTGGAGCAGTCGTTGCTCGCTACGTGGCGAGGAGCGTATTGATCGGAGCCGTTAATCTGAACTTGGGGTACGCGCGCCTGCTCAGCGTTGGTACCCGGTGGCTCGTGATGGTGTTAACGGTCGCAATGGCGTTGGTACACCTCAGAATTGCCGTGGGCATCGTGGAGCTTGCTTTTGGCATTCTCTTTGGCGGGATTGTTTTTGCTTTGGCGCTTGCTGTAGGTCTCGGCTCTAAGGAGCTCGTGACGAAATCACTGGAGCGAGATGCCAAGAGAACTCCCGCTGATACGGTCGATGAGCCGTTGCGTCATTTATAGTTTTCCGGGCACGAGCGCGCGACGATCGTTTCTCCCACCGCGTCGAGCGTCCGGAAGGCTAAAAATTGGGATGCGGGTGAATCCTACAGCTCGGCAGGGAAAAAGGTCTGGTCTTGAAGAACGGCGTCCACGGCAGTCACCAGAGTCAGCGCCGCTTGCGATTTGCGTACGTAGCCCTGTATTCCTATCTTCTGCGCTTCTTCCATATATTCTTTGTCGCGATGCATGCTGAGAATCACAATGGGAGTTTCGGGGGAGAATTCCTTGATCTTTCGAGCGGCATCAAAGCCGCTCAAAATCGGCATGGTGATATCCAAAATCACCAGGTCGGGCTTTAGTTCCCGGGCCTTTTCCACGGCCTCCTGGCCGTTTGCGGCTTCAAAACACACTTCAAACCCGTCGCGAGACTCCAAAAGCGCGCGCACGCCTCTCCTGACGAATTCATGGTCGTCAGCGATCAAAATCCGTACGGCTACCATGAGATGAAGCGAGTCCCGTGCCAAACCATATTCGGCAAGCATACATCACAAAACGAGGCCATGGCTAGGCCCGAAATTTGCCTGCTGTGCGGTTTTATACAGTAATTACTGTATGCCCCTCCGCCCGGCTTTCATGGTACGAAATTAGACTTCCTTATCTGAAAATGGGCCCGATAAAGCCCTCAAGATGGTCAGCGAAGCAGTCGGGATTGAGAACGTCCGCGAGTGAACCAGGCGCGTGGTGGCAATGGAAAGTAATCCGTCATTTTCTACGATTACTCCACGCGCAATGATGCAGAGGCAGTTGGGAGACAGGCATGAAAAAAAGTGACCATAACCCTGCAATCCCCAATACTAGCGGGGAATCGCAGATAGCATCGGAAAACAACGGGCGAAGCAAGGGGGCGCCGGGCATCCCTGATCTCAGCGTCATACTGGCAAGCCTGCAAACAATGCGCGACGGTGATTTCTCCGTACGCCTCCCCGGCGACTGGACAGGAGTGCAAGGAAAAATAGCGGATACGTTTAACGAGATTGCCGCAGCCAATCAGCAAATGGCGCACGAATTAAGACGCGTCGGACAAGTGGTTGGCAAGGAAGGCCGGACGCGAGAACGGACGCGATTCAGTCATTCGAGAGGCGCCTGGGGTGAGATGGGGGTTTCCGTCAACATGCTCGTCGAGGACTTGCTCCGTCCAACCACGGAGGTGACTCGCGCCATTGCGGCCGTCGCGCAAGGAAATCTCACACAGACTGTGCGGTTGGATGTCGACGGCCGGCCCCTCGAAGGCGAGTTCCTGCGTTCCGCAAATATCGTTAACACCATGATTCAGCAGCTTGGGGTTTTCACCGCTGAAGTGACGCGCGTCGCTCGCGAGGTCGGCACGGACGGCAAACTGGGCGGCCAGGCGCAGGTACCCGGCGTGGCGGGCACATGGAAAGACCTCACCGACTCGGTCAATTCCATGGCCAGCAACTTAACCGGCCAGGTGCGTAACATCGCGGAAGTCGCCACGGCTGTCGCCAGCGGAGACCTGTCGCGCAAGATCACGGTCGACGTCCGCGGCGAAATTCTCCAGCTCAAAGAAGCCATCAACACGATGGTTGACCAGTTGCGGTCATTCGCATCGGAAGTGACGCGCGTGGCGCGTGAAGTTGGCACGGATGGCAAACTCGGCGGACAAGCTGTGGTGCCTGGCGTTGCCGGCACTTGGAAGGACCTGACCGACTCAGTAAACGCCATGGCGGGAAACCTTACCGCTCAAGTGCGCAACATCGCCGAAGTGACCACGGCCGTGGCGCGCGGCGACTTGTCGCGCAAGATCACCGTGGACGTGAAGGGAGAAATCCTCGAACTCAAAGATACCATCAACACCATGGTCGACCAGCTCAATGCTTTCGCCGGCGAAGTGACTCGCGTGGCTCGCGAAGTCGGCACCGAAGGCAAGTTGGGCGGACAGGCCCAGGTGCCCGGCGTCGGCGGCACCTGGAAGGACCTCACCGACAATGTGAATTTCATGGCCAGTAACTTGACCGGCCAAGTCCGCAACATCGCTGAGGTAGCCACGGCCATTGCCACAGGCGACCTGTCGCGCAAGATCACCGTCGACGTGCGCGGCGAAATTTTGCAGCTCAAAGAAACGCTCAACACCATGGTGGACCAACTGAACCGCTTCGCCGGCGAAGTAACCCGCGTGGCGCGCGAAGTCGGCAGCGAAGGCAAACTGGGCGGCCAGGCTCAGGTGCCCGGCGTCGCAGGCACCTGGAAGGACTTGACCGACTCAGTCAACTCGATGGCCGGCAACCTTACCGGCCAGGTGCGTAACATCGCCGAAGTCACGACCGCCGTGGCGCGCGGTGACTTGTCGCGCAAAATCACCGTGGACGTGAAGGGCGAGATTCTCGAACTGAAAGACACTATCAACACCATGGTCGACCAGCTCAACGCCTTCGCCGGCGAAGTCACGCGCGTGGCTCGCGAAGTCGGTACTGAAGGCAAACTCGGCGGCCAAGCTCAGGTGCCCGGAGTGGCCGGTACGTGGAAAGACCTGACCGACAACGTGAACTTCATGGCGAGCAATCTCACTGGCCAAGTACGCAATATCGCCGAGGTGGCTACAGCCGTGGCGCGGGGCGACTTGTCGCGTAAAATCACCGTGGACGTGAAGGGCGAAATCCTCGAACTCAAAGATACCATCAACACCATGGTCGACCAGTTGCGGTCCTTCGCGTCTGAAGTGACTCGCGTGGCCCGCGAGGTCGGCACCGACGGCAAGCTGGGCGGCCAAGCTCAAGTCCCTGGTGTGGCCGGTACGTGGAAGGACCTCACCGACTCGGTCAACTCGATGGCCAGCAACTTGACGGGCCAAGTCCGCAACATCGCCGACGTATCCACGGCTATCGCCAGCGGCGACCTGTCCAAGAAAATCACCGTGAACGTGAGCGGCGAGATTCTCCTCCTGAAAGAAACCATTAATACCACGGTGGACCAGCTCAATGCTTTCGCCGGCGAAGTGACTCGCGTGGCGCGCGAAGTCGGTACTGAGGGCCGGCTGGGCGGTCAGGCTAACGTCCCGGGCGTTGCGGGAACGTGGAAGGACCTCACCGACTCGGTCAATTCGATGGCCGGAAACTTGACCGGCCAAGTGCGTAACATCGCCGAAGTCACGACCGCCGTGGCGCGCGGCGACTTGTCGCGCAAGATCACCGTGGACGTGAAGGGCGAGATTCTCGAACTGAAAGACACAATCAACACCATGGTCGACCAGCTCAATGCGTTCGCCGGCGAAGTGACTCGCGTGGCGCGCGAAGTCGGCACCGAAGGCAAGTTGGGCGGCCAGGCCAACGTGCCCGGCGTGGCGGGCACGTGGAAAGATCTCACCGACAATGTGAACTTCATGGCCAGCAACCTGACCGGCCAAGTCCGCAACATCGCTGAAGTAGCCACGGCCATCGCCAACGGAGACCTCTCCAAGAAAATCACGGTGGATGTGCGCGGCGAAATTTTGCGATTGAAGGAAACGCTCAACACGATGGTCGAGCAGTTGCGATCGTTCGCAGCCGAAGTCACCCGCGTGGCGCGCGAAGTGGGTAGCGAAGGCCGGCTGGGCGGGCAGGCCAACGTCCCGGGCGTTGCGGGCACATGGAAGGACTTGACCGACTCGGTCAATGCCATGGCCGGCAACCTTACCGGCCAGGTGCGTAACATCGCCGAAGTCACGACCGCCGTGGCGCGCGGCGACTTGTCGCGCAAAATCACCGTGGACGTGAAGGGCGAAATCCTGGAACTCAAGAACACGATCAACACGATGGTCGACCAGCTCAACGCCTTCGCCGCGGAAGTCACGCGTGTGGCGCGCGAAGTCGGCACCGACGGTAAACTCGGCGGGCAGGCGCAAGTGCCAGGTGTCGCGGGCACGTGGAAAGACCTTACGGACAACGTGAACGTCATGGCCGCGAACCTTACGGAGCAGGTTCGTGGAATCGTCAAGGTGGTAACCGCCGTGGCAAACGGCGAGCTTACGCAAAAACTAACGGTTAACGCCAAGGGCGAAGTCGCGGCGCTGGCCGAAACGATCAACAATATGACCGGCACGCTCGCCACATTCGCGGATCAGGTCACGACCGTGGCCCGTGAAGTAGGCGTGGAAGGCCGCCTCGGCGGCCAGGCCAACGTGCCCGGCGCCGCCGGCACCTGGAAGGACCTCACCGGCAACGTCAACCTGCTCGCCGACAATTTGACAAACCAGGTTCGAGCCATCGCCGAAGTCGCAACTGCCGTAACCAAAGGCGACCTGACCCGTTCGATTCAGGTGGAGGCCAGCGGCGAAGTCGCGGAGTTGAAAGACAACATCAACACCATGATCGACAACCTGCGGCTGACCACCGACCGCAACACGGAGCAAGACTGGCTCAAGACGAACCTCGCGCGCTTCACCAGCATGTTGCAGGGCCAGCGAGATCTCACCACGGTGGGACGCATGCTGTTGTCTGAGCTGGCGCCATTGGTCAACGCCCAGCAGGGCGTGATCTATCAGGTTGGGACGGAAGAGTCGGAAGGCATGGTGTTATTGTCGGCGTTTGCCGACGACGGCGAAGACGGGCATCGCCAGCGTCTCCAAGTGGGCGAGGGTCTCGTGGGACAATGTGCCGCAGAAAAACGGCGCATGTTGATTACCGATTTGCCGAAAGACACCGTGCCCATTCGCTCTGGTTTGTTCGAAGCGGTGCCACAAAATGTGATCGTGCTTCCCGTGCTTTTCGAAGATCGCGCTAAAGCGGTAATTGAACTCGCTTCCTTGAACGTTTTTACGGCCTCGCATCTCGCGTTTCTGGAACAACTGACCGCCAGCATCGGCATCGTGCTCAACAGTATTGAGGCAACGATGCAGACCGAAGGACTGCTCAAGCAATCTCAGCAACTCGCAACGGAACTTCAAACACAGCAGAAAGAATTGCAGCAGACCAACGAGCAGTTGGCGCAAAAGGCCCAGCAGCTCGCCGAACAGAACGTCGAAGTCGAGCGCAAGAACCAGGAGATCGAGCAAGCACGCCGGGCGCTGGAAGACAAAGCCAAGGAACTCGCGCTTACCTCCAAATATAAGTCCGAGTTTTTGGCCAATATGTCGCACGAGTTGCGTACGCCACTCAACAGCATTCTGGTTCTGGGTCAGCAGCTCGGCGACAACCCCGATAAGAATCTGACGCCAAAGCAAGTCGAGTTTGCCCGTACGATCCACGGAGCGGGCACTGACTTGTTAAATCTCATTAGCGACATCCTTGACCTGTCGAAGATCGAATCCGGTACTGTGTCGGTCGACGCCGAAGAAGTTTTCTTCACCAGCTTGCTGGAAACGGTCTCGCGGCCATTCAAGCACGAAGCGGAAAATCGACGGCTTACTTTCGAAGTCCACGCCGATTCACATTTGCCCCGCAGCATGGTGACAGACTCCAAGCGTCTCCAACAAGTGCTCAAGAATTTGCTCTCTAACGCGTTCAAATTTACCGAACAAGGAACTGTGCGGCTTGGCGTGTCGGTTCCAGAAAAGGGATGGAGCGAAGAGCATCCGATTCTGAGTGGAGCGGCCTCCGTGGTGGCCTTCGAGGTCTCCGATACCGGCATCGGTATTCCTGGCGAAAAGCAGAGAATCATTTTCGAAGCTTTCCAGCAGGCTGACGCGGGCACCAGCCGCAAGTACGGCGGGACCGGCCTCGGATTGGCCATCAGCCGCGAGCTCGCCAGTCTGCTCGGAGGCGAAATCCAATTGCGCAGCACCCCCGGGAAAGGCAGTACTTTCACGCTGTACATCCCCCAAACGTACGTGGGTCCTTCGACGCCCAGCATCAATGCGCTGGAAGGGAAAGCGGCGGCCTCTATCTCGCCCGTCAAGCTGTCCAGCATGACCGTGACGGAAATTCCTGTCGAACATATCCCCGACGATCGCAACAACCTGCAGCCGGACGATGCCGTACTGCTGATTGTCGAGGACGATCCGCACTATGCCCGCGTCTTGTGTGATCTCTCCCACGATAAGGGCTTTAAAGTCCTCGTGGCGATGCGCGGCGCGGAGGCGCTCGCCCTTGCCCGCGAATTCCATCCCACGGCCATTTCCCTCGACGTTTTTCTTCCCGACATGCTCGGCTGGACAGTACTTAACCATCTGAAGCAGGATCCGGCCACACGCCACATACCTGTCCAGATGCTGACCCTCGATGAGGATCGGCACCATGGCTTGGCGCGCGGCGCATTCGCTTTTGTTACCAAGCCAACCACTCCTGAGGGACTCGAGACAGCCTTGACTCGCATCAAGGAATACGCGATGTCGCGGCGCAAGCGCCTTCTGATTGTGGAGGACAATCCTGCCGAGCAACTTAGCATTCGGGAATTGCTCGGATATGACGACATAGACCTCTCCGTTGCAGCCACCGGCGCGGAAGCGCTCGAAATGCTCTCGGACGAGCAATTCGATTGCGTGGTTCTTGACCTTCGCCTCCCGGACATGTCGGGGTTCGAGGTTTTGGAGCGGCTCAGTGATACCCCGGCGCTGGGCGAATTGCCTGTGGTCGTCTTCACCGGCAAAGAACTATCGCCCGAAGAAGACGCCCGTCTGCACACACTGGCGCGCAGCGTGGTGGTCAAGGGCGTCGAATCGCCCGAACGATTGCTCGACGAGACGGCTTTATTTTTGCACCGCGTCGTTGGTGATCTTCCGGCGGAGAAGCAGAAGATGCTCGACCGGCTGCACAGTTCAGATGACGCTCTGGTGGGCAAGAAAGTGCTCGTAGTCGACGACGACGTGCGGAATATTTTTGCGCTCAGCAGCGTTCTGGAGCGTCGCGGGATGACCGTGCTGACTGCCGGCACCGGCCGGGAGGCAATCACCATGCTCGAATCAACGCCCGACACAGCGATTGTCCTGATGGACATCATGATGCCCGAGATGGACGGCTACGAGACCATGCAGGTGATCCGGCAAAACTCTTCTCTGCGCCGCCTGCCCATCATTGCCTTGACCGCGAAGGCCATGAAAGGCGATCGCGAAAAGTGTCTGGAAGCCGGCGCTTCGGAGTATTTGGCGAAACCGGTGAATACGGAGCAACTCCTGTCGGCTTTGCGGATGTGGCTGCATCGATAGATCAAACCGCGCGCCCATAGTAGGCGCCCGAATTCACTGAGGCAGAGAAAGGTGAACTGCATGCAGGAAAAGGCCAACATACTCATGGTGGACGATCAGCCCGCCAAGCTGCTCAGCTATGAAGCCATACTCAATGAATTGGGCGAGAACCTAATTAAGGCAAATTCGGGCAGGGAAGCGCTGGAGCACTTACTAAAGACGGACATTGCAGTTGTCCTTATGGACGTCAGCATGCCCGAACTTGATGGTTTCGAATTGGCCGAGATGATCCGCCAGCACCCCCGATTTCAGAAGACGGCGATAATCTTCATCTCCGCCGTGCATTTGACTGATCTCGACCGCCTCAAGGGATACCAGCGCGGAGCGGTTGATTACATTTCAGTTCCTGTCGTCCCGGAGTTGTTGCGTGCAAAGGTCAGCGTTTTTGCGGAATTGCATCGCAAGACGCATCAGTTGGAAGTTTTGAATTTGGAGCTGCGCCGGCTCTCCAGCAGTTTGATTGCGACCCAAGACGAAGAGCGACGGCGAATCGCGCGCGAACTACATGATGGTTTAGGCCAAGACTTGGTTGCGATTAAGATGATGCTGGATGGGATTTTGCAACAGGATCACTCCGCGTCGAAAAAACAAATGGCCGCCGACGTGAGTACCCTGATTGATCGCACAATTCAACAAGTCCGTAGTATATCTCACCTCCTGCATCCTCCTCTACTCGACGAAGTGGGCCTGCGAGCCGCGCTGAAGTGGTATCTGGAGGGATTCACAAAACGCAGCGGGATTGAGACAGATCTTGACGTTCAGCCTTCCAGTTTCCCGCGCATGGCGCCGGAACTAGAAACTGCTGTTTTCCGGATCGTGCAGGAGGCTCTCACCAACGTGTTTCGGCACTCCGACGCGCGCAAAGGATGGGTGACCATCCTCAAGCAGGACAGCCAGGTTGTCGTCACGGTGCGCGACGATGGCAAAGGAATTTCCGAACAGGTTACCGAGTTCCGACCCGACAGCATCGGCATCGGGATCGGAGGGATGCGGCAGCGCGTCAAGGAATTCGGAGGAGAATTGCGGCTTCGGAACTCGACTCCCGGAACCATCGTTGAGGTGATTATCCCAATCAAATCGCCGGCCGTTTATGACCAAGCAGTACCTGTCGCGGCTAACGTTCCTGGCAATACTGCGCGGCCAACCTTTTGATTTTCGATTCACTGGGATAGGCCCTGTAAGAATCAAACAGCCATCGCCCCTGCGAATGTGGCGGCGGCCTCATCCATTTCAACAGGCACACCATCCCGAAGCGTAATCGTCCTTCCAGAATTCGCGGCAACCCGGTCGCCGGGAAGTAAAATTCCAACCAGGTTCAATGGGTCTGCCGCTGGCACGTTCACAATCTCTCCAGCAGGTTCGGCCCTCCTGATCGCGCGAACAGACTCGACCGCCACGGGCAGCGCAAATTGCTCGCCTAGAAACCCGGTCACAAATCGGCCTCCCCGTATTTCGCCCCGGTCTTCGAGCCGGCGGAAAGCGATCAACAATTCGCGCCATCGGGGAACGATGCTTTCTCGCGCAACAACTTCGCGAAAGACCACGCCATATCTCTTGAGCAGCATCCAGCAGGTTGCCTCCACCGTGCGGGCCTTGTCGGGCGCTTCACTCGCGTAGAGCAGCGACCACCGGCCGAGGCTGTGCCGGGGACGCGCATTGTGGCCCCGGCCGTGGCCTGAGCGTCGTTTCGGGTCAATCAGCGCTCGAATATTATCGAACCCGTCGGCCGTCAACAGGCCCGCCGTCACCAATTCCCATAGCGCCGTTTCCACTTCCGCTTTTAGTTTCCCTGTGCCGCGTACAACATCCGCAAAAAATGACGCTCCGCGCTGGCGCAGGTAGATCAATATGTCGCGCGCGTCTCGGCTGAGCCCGCGAGGTTCATCGCTATCAGCAGGGCCAACGCCAGCCGCGTGCGGCAAAGCCATCCAGTCGGAGTCATCACGAATAAAGAATGTCACGGGCGCGACGCTGGTGGGAATCACGCGCCGGTTGGTGCCGCTCTGCTCTGCCAAAGTCGCCGGATGAGGAGACAGGCGTCCCCAGCCGGCCGCACCCGTCAGGCAAAGTTGGTCAAGCACCTTCGGATCGTAGTTCGCGATCCGCCGTGCCAGAATTTCCCGTTCCCAGGAATTTGCAGGCGCCTCAAATCCTTGGAGCTGTCGCAAGATTTCGAGCGTGCCACGCTCGCCAAAGACTTGCGTTCCGGGTGCGATGTGCTGCCAGCGCAACAACCAGCGCATAAATTGCGCCGCGGTCACCGGTTGAATTTCCTTGCGCAACGCGCCGAGCGTCAGCCGATGAATGCGCGCGAGCAGCCTGCGGTCGCACCACTCGGTTTCGCTGCCCGAAGCGCCCGTGAACTGTCCCCGCAACACCGAGCCGCTGGCTTCCAGGCGCAGAAGGGTCTGGTCAATTTCCTGACTCGCGATTCCGAGCACGTCGCCGAGGATCTGCGCCGTCACTGGACCGCTGTGCGACATCCAGCCCGTGACGCAAGCGGCCAGCAATTCTTCACGCGAAAGCGCTTCCGTACACCCGTCATTTTTCAAATCGGGGAGGGCCGCATCCAAAGACGCACTGGGGAAAAGCACCGAGAATATTTGTGCCTTTTCCGCCGCTACCCAATAATGTCTGTCACCAACAATCGCGCGGACAACCCTGCTGTCCCCTCGCAGGGCGGTGAAATAATCCTTCCATTTAGGAATCGACTTGCTAAGCATTTGACCAAGCGCAGATGTGCTATTCGAAGATTCTGGCAGGCCGATGAATGTCTGCAGCGCGTCGTGAAGTTCGTCCGCATCGCGCACATCGGGCCACGCCTCTTCGCGCACTTCCGCGATCGCGGCAGGGTCGAGTCGGCCAATTTCCGACAGAACCGCTTCCGGCAACATTCGCCGCATTTCGACAGCGCGCGCCCGCCGCTCTTCCAGCGGTGCGTCATCGAGATACGCGTACGGATTCGCATTCAAAATGTCGTGC
>Ga0209580_10000759_pt1 | contig 16051 bp, 14 predicted proteins | sample Coa_R1_5_FD_187153 | JGI IMG/M metagenome (GOLD analysis project Ga0209580, IMG submission 187153) | Surface soil microbial communities from Centralia Pennsylvania, which are recovering from an underground coalmine fire - Coalmine... | ecosystem: Environmental > Terrestrial > Soil >... | reverse complement strand
AAAACCGCGCTGATGATCAGGTTCCTTCGTCATCATGACGTTGGGGCCCGACGTGTCGCCCCGCACGAGGTAGTCGCCCTGAATCGTCGCGCCGGCCGAGCTCCCGGCAATCACGCCGCCGCGATCGAGCACGTGTCGGAACTCTTCGAGGGCACGCGTGCCCATATAGGAGTCCACGCAGTTCCACTGCCGGCCGCCGTCGAACCAGACACCGTCGGCATCGAGGAGCGGCTTGACGAACTCCGCCGTGTCGGCCACTTTCCTGTCGGCCGTGTGCAGCATCACGACGTTCGTGAGGCCGCGCTTCTTCCAGGGTGCGAGCGTCTGCTCTTCGTTGTAGACCTTGATCGATCCGTCCGCGTTCTTGTTGCCGTTGTTGGTGGGGATGATGACGAACTTCTTGTTCGGCCCCCCGGCGAGCTGGATGAACTTCTGGAGCAACCCCGAGGTCTCCGAGACGTTGCCACCGATGATGACGAGGGTGCCCTTGGCCGGCCCATACTCGGGAGCGCCCTCCGCCTGACGGTCGGGCGGCGTCGCCGCTGGTTGGACCGTGCCACGACCTGCCGGACGTCCCTGCGTGGGCTGGGTGGCCTGCCCGGTCTGAGCCGGCTGGGTGGTCTGACCGGCCTCGGTGACCTGGCCAGACTGCACGCCTCGAGCCGTGACCGCCGACGGTCGATCCGCGAGCACGAAAAGGACGACAAGGGATGCCGCGAAGACCGACAGCAGGCGGGCGCGCATAGGAAGTCCTCCGGCCGGCCAGAGATGCCTCGAAGCCGGCACACGAAATCGGCGGGATTCTAACGTACGTGTTATCGCCGTCGCGCTCGCGACATGCCGGGCGACGGCTGTTTTCGTGGGTCGCACACCTGGAGCGGAGACGCAGGCAACCGACCTGTCCCTGGCTCTTGGCACCCAGGGTCGGTGGGCGCGGCTAGAAGCGGCGGTCGCTTCGCCCGGTCAGATCGCGGATCGAGCCCAAGAGGCCGACGGCGATGAACAGTGGACCGAGCAGCGTAAACAAGTGAAGCATGGCAAGCTCGTTGGCTCCCCCGCTGCAGTGCAACTCCTGTGCCGGTCCGTTCGGCGGTCCCGGCGCAAATGCTGGCCGGCGACAAACCGCGCTACCGTCGCACGTGCGTGGCCAGGATCGACGCGAGGACGTCCGGGCGACCCGGTACCTGTTGGAGGTGCGGCTCACGAGGTCCCCCGCGATAGTCGACCGGCACGGTCGTGACCGTGCCGTCGTTGTCGATTTCCAGGTAGATCGGCGGACCCGGCCGGGCCGCGAGGCTGACGGCGGCGCGAATCCCATCGGGCGAATAGGGCTTGCTCCCGATCTTCAGGATTCTCATACCGGGCCCCAGGCCAGCCAGGAAGGCCGGAGACCCCACCAGCGCATCGACGATCGAGCCGTCAGCACTCAGGCGGACGCCGAGCGAGTAAGCCAGGTCCGTCGTATGTTCCTCGCCCTGCTCGACGGTCTTCAGATAGTCATTGCGGGCGTCGGTATACGCCAGGCGCCAGCCGGCGCGGTCGATGCCTTCGAGCGGGGCACGCGGTCCGATCGCGTTGACCCGGGCGAGCAGAAAGGTCCTCCAGTCGAACGGAGCAACCTGATTGAGCGTCGCCACGACGTCGTCGAGGGTATAGGGACTGACGGCGGGCGAGCCGCTGGCGCCGCCGTAGAACCGGTGGCAGAAATCATCGATGGCCCGCTCGCCCTTCGTGAGCTGGCGAATCTCGGTGTCGACGTCCAGCCAAATCAGCCACCCCTCGTCGTAGAAATCGGTACCGCGTCGCAGCGACGCCCACTGGGGCGGTGCCGCGTAGAGCAACTGGGCGGCCGTCGCGGTGTCGACGAGCGGACGCCAGGCTCGGCCAGGCGTGTGATCGAGCGAGGCGGCAATGCCGGCGAGCCGCTCGCGATAGTACTGTTCGGTCCAGAGGCCGCTCCGGACCGCGAGCACGTAGCCGAGGTACTGCGTCAGTCCCTCGTACACCCACAGCAGATCACCACGCATCGGCTCCTGGAAGTTCGGCGTGGCCAGACCGGACGGCCGCCTGAATTTCCCGTTCCAGGAGTGGACGAACTCATGCGCGAGCACACCCAGGCTCGGAGACTCGTTGACCGCAGCGCGCTCGTAGACGCGCGAATCGTTCGACTGATGATGCTCCAGGCCGAAGTGCGCGACGTGATCGCTGAGGCTCAACAAAAAGTGATAGCTGTCGAAATGCCGGGCGCCAAAGAGCGCGTCGGCCTCGACGACGAGCTGCCGGGCGTTGCCGATGAGCGCGGGACTAAACGCGAGCGCCGATGCGCTGTCAGCCGCCACGTCCAGTGCGACCGGCCGGTCGGACGTGTCGAGGGGAATGGACTTGAAGAACTCGCCCATGAGCACTGGCGAATCCACGAGAGTCGTCAGCGACACCTGGCCGAACTCGACGCCCCCGTCGCCATTCGATAGGGCGTGGAGCGCTGTCGCGTACTGCCACCCGGACGGCATCTTCAAGCGGGGCTGGATGTTCACCTGATCGGTGTTGACCCCGTCCGGATAGAGCAGGAGCTGATTCCAGGTCACCACGGCCAGATGCGGCGTCGCGGAGGCTGCCGAACTGAATCCCGACGTCGAACCGGCGGACAGGAACTCGAGCTCGACTTCGACGACGGTCGCGCCGGGCGGGACGCCGAGGTGGAACGCGTACATGTCGACCGGGTCGCGCTGCCACCCCATCGGCTTGCCGCCTGCCGAGAATGACAGGCCGACCAGATCAGTGATCGGCCCTGTCGGCGCGTGCTCACCCGGCAGCCATTTCGGGTAGACCAGGGTCATGGACCCCGGCGTCGCGGGTACGAGCTCGTGCGCGTGGTAGAGCTTGCGTCCGATGTCGGTTGCGTCGACGACGAGCGTCAACGGGCCGGTCGAGGGCGGCGGTGGGGGCGAGGGCTTCCTCCCACACGCGACGGTCAGCACCATCGCGGCTGCGCCGATCGTTGCCGCGCCGAGGCGAACGATCGTGCGCGGCATCGCCCCTCCTCGTTTGATCGGCGGGGCCCCCGGCACCCCGCCTGGCGCGCCTCGCTCGTGGGGCCCCGTCGCCCACGCCGCTCGCGCGCCATCTCGTTTGATCGGCCGGGCCCCGGGCACCCCGCCTGGCGCGCCTCGCTCGTGGGGCCCCGTCGCCCACGCCGCTCGCGCGCCATCTCGTTTGATCGGCCGGGCCCCCGGCACCCCGCCTGGCGCGCCTCGCTCGTGGGGCCCCGTCGCCCACGCCGCTCGCGCGCCATCTCGTTTGATCGGCCGGGCCCCCGGCACTCCGCCTGGCGCGCCTCGCTCGTGGGGCCCCGTCGCCCCACGCCGCTCACGCGCTGTCACACGCCGATGACGGTGGTCAGCTCACGCACGGCCGCAGCCGACTTCATCAGCGCCGCCTGTTCGTCGGCGGTCAGCGTGATCTGGATGACGTCTTCGACCCCGGCCTTGCCAAGTTTGACGGGCACGCCCAGAAACTGGTCGCGAATGCCGTACTCACCTTCGAGATACACCGAACACGGCAGGATGGCCTTCTTGTCCTTGAGGATGGCCTCGACCATCTCAGCGGCGGCGGCGCCCGGCGCATACCAGGCGCTGGTGCCCACGAGCTTGGTGATCTCGGCTCCGCCGTTGGCGGTACGCGTGCAAATCGCGTCAATCTTCTCTTTGGTGAGCAGCTCGGTGATCGGAATGCCAGCCACCGTCGAATAGCGCGGCAGGGGCACCATCGTGTCACCGTGGCCGCCCAGCACGAACGCATGGACGTTCTCAACCGAGACGTTCAGCTCCATGGCAATGAAGGTGCGCATCCGGGCCGAGTCGAGTACCCCAGCCATGCCGATGACGCGCGCGCGCGGAAACCGGCTGAGCTTGTAGACCGCCTGGCTCATCGCATCGAGCGGGTTCGCGACCGGCACGATGATCGCGTTCGGCGAGTACTTGATCACCTGCTCGGTGACCGCCTGCATGATTTTGTAATTGACCTGGAGTAAATCGTCGCGGCTCATGCCCGGCTTCCGCGGCACGCCGGATGTCACCACGACGACGTCCGAGTTGGCGCTCTGGGCGTAGTCGCTTGTTCCGATGAGGCGGGCGTCCGAGCCGTCAATCGGGCACGCCTGAAAGATGTCGAGCGCGATGCCTGCGGCCTTCTCAGCCGCGATATCGACGATGACCACATCCGCCAATTCTTTGACGGCGATAGCGCGCGCAACTGTGGCGCCGACATTACCGGCGCCGCCTACGACTGTCACCTTGCGATTCATGGGGGGATCCTGTCGCTGTCAGGGGGCCGGGCCTGGCGGATGCGCCGAACAGGCCTGTGCCCAGTTGCTGTCAGGGGGACGAGGCTGGTGGGTGCCCCAAGCAGCCCCGTGCCCTACATATTGTCTATCATCGCCGTGGCGAACTCCGATGTCTTGAGCTCCGTCGAGCCGGGAATGAGGCGCGCCAGATCGTAGGTTACGCGCTTCGACGCAATGGTCGCCTCGATCGCTCGACTCACCAGATCGGCCGCCTCGGTCCATCCGAGATATCGGAGCATCATCTCACCCGAGAGGATGACAGACCCGGGGTTGACCTTGTCCTGGCCGGCGTACTTCGGCGCGGTGCCGTGCGTCGCCTCGAACACGGCGTGCCCGGTCTCGTAGTTGATGTTGCCACCGGGGGCGATGCCAATCCCGCCGACCTGCGCCGCGAGGGCGTCGGAGATGTAGTCGCCGTTCAAGTTGAGGGTCGCGATCACGTCGTAGTCGGCCGGTCGCGTCAGAATCTGCTGCAGGAAAGCGTCGGCGATGACGTCCTTCACCACCAAACCGTTCGGCAACTTGCACCAAGGTCCGCCTTCGAACTCCTGCGCGCCGAACTCCTGCGTCGCGACCTCGTAGCCCCAGTCACGGAAGCCGCCTTCCGTGAACTTCATGATGTTGCCCTTGTGGACGAGCGTGAGGCTCTTGCGCTTGTGGTGAACGGCGTATTTCAGGGCCGCTCGGACCAGGCGCTGGGTGGCCTCCCTCGAAACAGGCTTGAGGCCAAACGCGCTCGTCTCCGGGAACCGGACCTTCTTGTAGCGCGCAGGGAACGCGTCGGCGAGAAACGCCTTGAGCCGCGCGGCGTCTGGCGTCCCGGCCTCGAACTCGATGCCGGCGTAGATGTCTTCGGTGTTCTCCCGAAAGATCGTCATGTCAACCAGATCCGGGCGCTTGACCGGCGTCTCCATGCCCTTGAAGTAGCGCACAGGCCGCAGGCAGACGTAGAGATCCAGTTCCTGACGAAGCGCGACGTTGAGCGACCGGATGCCGCCACCGACGGGAGTCGTGAGCGGACCTTTGATGCCAACCAGCAAGGTCCGGAACGCGGCGAGTGTCTCTTCGGGTAGCCAGCTTCCCGTCGCCTTGAACGCCTTCTCGCCGGCGAGGACCTCGTGCCACGCCAGCCGGCGCCTGCGATTGTATGCGCGCTCGACGGCGGCGTCGAACACCCGCACGCTCGCGCGCCAAATATCCGGCCCGGTGCCGTCGCCTTCGATGAATGGAATCGTCGGGTGATCCGGAACCACGAGTTCGTCATTGCGCCGGACGATCGCCTCACCGTGTGATGCCGCCATTCGCTCGTTCACCGCGTCAGACCTCGCATCGCGTTCCGGCCGGACCCAGCCGAATCGCTTTTAGGTCACGTCCCTCAATTTGGCCAGAGTCCTTCCGCAGAAGTTGTGGAAAACTTTGTGGAAAAGTAACGGCCGTACGACGATTCGCCTCGACTTTTCGCGAGCCTCAGCGACTTGCACCAACTTGGTGCGCCCTCTCCGACTCGGCGAGCGTCATTATATACATGCTGCACGCATCGCCGGTCCCGGTGCGACGCGGAACGCTCACCACGGGCTGCTAGCGCACTCGGTAGGCGATGCCCGACGCGGGGTCGACGAGTTCCACGAACCCATCAGCGATCGCGCGCACGACCAAGGCGCCGACCGTATCGCCCGGCCGCGCCAGCAGCACGCTGTCCCCGATTGAAAACGCCGCCGTACGGACGGCCCCACCTGGAGTGTCTTTGGACGTAATGGCCACAAGTTTGGGCAACGCCGGCGCCGGCGGAGGCGACGGCGGCGGAGGCTCGGGCGGCGTGACTCGGGACCGCGGCGCCACTGGCGGGGCGCCGAACCTGAACGGATCACGTTCGGCTGGTGCGAACGGCTCGAGTCGCCCCGCACGATCGTGGAGCTTCGCGACTTCCCCATCGAGTGCGGAGACGGCGGATGCTGGAGACGCGGGCACCGCGGAGACGAGAGCAGGGTCCTCGGCGAAGGGCGACACGCGCGCCAGCGTCCAACTCACGAGCGCCACGATGCCGCCGAGCGTGACGAAGGTCGCGGCGCGTCGCATACGATTCTTTCGTGAACCTGCCGGCATCGTAGCACAGCGGGACTCATGCTAAGATTTGTCGTGCCTGTAGTTGTTTCGTCCGGACTGGCACCCTCGCTTCGCTCCGCTCCCGTCGTCGCCATCATTCCCGCTCGGTATCGTTCGACGCGCCTCCCCGGGAAGCCACTGGCCCCCATCGACGGCCGCCCGATGGTCGAGCACGTCTATCGGCAAGCCAAGGCCGCGCGCTTGGTCGACGCGATTCTTGTCGCGACCGACGATCAGCGTGTCGCGGAGGTAGTCGACGCGTTCGGCGGAACGGCCATCCTTACCGATCCGAACCACGCGACGGGCACGGACCGACTCGCTGAGGTGGCCGCGTATCTCGAGGGCGACTTGGTCGTGAACGTACAGGGCGATGAGCCGCTCATCACCGGGCAGGCGATCGACCAGGCTATCCAACCGTGCCTGCGCCGCGATGGCGAGATCATCTCGACCCTTCGACGCCGCATCGACGACATGCGTGACCTCGAGACCCCGAGTGTCGTGAAGGTCGTCGTGGATCAGGACGGATATGCGCTGTACTTTTCCCGGTCGCGGGTGCCGTTCACGCGGCCCGGGCAGCCAACTCCGGTCCAATGGCGGCACTTGGGCTTGTACGTCTACCCTCGGACCTTGCTCCTGAGGCTTTCCAGATTAGCGCAGACCCCCCTCGAACAGGCCGAAGGCCTGGAGCAATTGAGAGCCCTGGAGCATGGCATCAGGGTCCTGACGGTCGAGACGACCGTGGACACGGTCGGAGTCGACACGCCGGAGGACTTGGAACGGGTTCGGTCGAGGCTTGAAGGCCTGAAGGCTTGAAGGCGAAGGCTGGGGGCCGGCAGGTTGGGAGCCTTGGAGGCTTGAACGCCGGAAGCGTGGAGGCTAGAAGGCTTGAAGGGTGGGGGCGCACATATGGCACAGACTGATCGACAGCGACCCGTCAAATACATCTTCGTCACCGGAGGCGTCGTCTCGTCACTTGGCAAGGGATTGGCCGCCTCGTCGATCGCCTGCCTGCTCGAAGGCCACGGCTACAAGGTCGCCCTCCAGAAGTTCGATCCCTACATCAACGTCGACCCGGGCACGATGAGCCCGTATCAGCACGGCGAGGTCTATGTCACCGACGACGGCGCGGAGACGGACCTGGATCTGGGCCACTACGAGCGGTTCACGAACATGGCGGCCAATCGCAACAACAACTGGACCACGGGCAAGATCTATCTATCTGTTATTCAAAAAGAGCGCCGGGGCGACTATCTGGGCCGAACGGTGCAGGTCATTCCCCACATCACGAACGAGATTAAGGACAGCATTCGGTCGGCCGCCCAAGGCGTGGACGTCTTACTCGTTGAGATCGGCGGCACGGTGGGCGACATCGAGAGCCAGCCGTTCCTCGAGGCGATTCGTCAGCTTCGCCAGGACGTGGGGCGCGAGAACACGGTTTACATCCACTTGACGCTCGTGCCCTTCATCGCGTCCTCGGGCGAACTGAAGACGAAGCCGACGCAGCACAGCGTGCGCGACCTGCGTTCGATCGGCATTTCGCCCGATGTCCTCCTCTGCCGGACGGATCGCCCGCTTGACCGGGATCTCAAGGCGAAAATCGCGCTGTTCTGCGACGTCAACGAGGAAGCCGTGATTACCGCCCGCGACGTCGGCAGCATCTACGAGGTGCCGCTCAACCTCGCCGGCGAAGGCCTGGACCGGATTCTCCTCGGCCGGCTCGATCTGCCGCAGACCGAAGCTCGCATGGAGGCCTGGGAGGACCTCATCGAGCGGGTCAAGAATCCGCAGGACGAGGTCGTCATCCACTTCGTGGGCAAATATGTCGAATACGAGGACTCCTACAAAAGCATCAACGAGGCGCTCCATCATGGCGGCTTCAAGCATCGTCTGAAGGTGCGGCTCGAGTATGTCGAGGCCGAAGCGCTCGAAACTGAGGAGGGCTTCAGACGGCTCTCGTCGGCGGTGGGCATTCTGGTGGCGCCGGGGTTCGGCGACCGTGGCAGCCGCGGCATGATCGCGGCCGCCGAATACGCCCGGACCAACCGGATTCCGTACTTCGGCATCTGTTACGGCTTCCAGTGGGCCGTCGTCGAATTCGCCCGGAACGTCGCGGGGATCGAGGGCGCCGACTCGACCGAAGTTCAGGAAGACGCTCCGCACAAGGTCATTTACAAGCTGCGGGACCTCCTCGGCGTCGATGACCTCGGGGGCACGATGAGGCTCGGCAGCTATGCCTGCCGGCTGGCGCCGGACTCGCTCGCAAGACGCCTCTATGGCGAGGAGATCATCCACGAGCGCCACCGGCACCGCTACGAGTTCAACTGCCTGTACGAGCAACCGCTGGTCGACCGGGGCCTGAAGATCGTCGGTCGGTCGCTCGACGGCAAGTTCGTCGAGATTGTGGAGCTGCCCGGCCACCCCTGGTATCTCGCAGTGCAGTTCCACCCGGAGTTCAAGTCAAAGCCCCTGCGTCCACACCCGCTCTTTTCCGGGTTCGTCGAGGCGGCCTACCGACGCCAGATGAGCCTCAAAGGCGTCGCCACGAACGTGACGTCGATCAGAGCGAGAGGATAGGAAGAAAACCTATAATTCCTTCGTGCCCGGCGTCACCCCCGTCCAGGTCACCGCCGACGTCGCCCTCGGCGCCGGCCCGCTGGTGCTCATCGCTGGTCCGTGCGTGCTCGAGAGCGAGGCGCACGCCGTCGGGCTAGCGAAAGCGATCGCCGCCATTGCAAGGCGGGTCGGCAGTCCTTATATCTTCAAGGCGTCGTTCGACAAGGCGAACCGCACGTCTGTCCGATCCTTCCGGGGCCCTGGCCTCGAGGAAGGCCTGCGGACCCTCGCCGCCGTCAAGGACGCGGCCGGCGTCCCCATCCTGACGGACATTCATGAGCCCGATCAGGCGGCGCGGGCGGCCAAGGTCGCGGATGTCCTGCAGATTCCAGCCTTCCTGTCGCGTCAGACCGACCTCATCGTGGCCGCGGCCAGAACGGGCCGCGCCGTGAATGTCAAAAAGGGCCAGTTTCTCGCGCCGAATGACATGCGCCATGCCGTCGAGAAAGTCCGGTCTGCGGGAAACGAGCGGGTGTTCCTGACGGAGCGTGGGTTCTCGTTCGGCTACAACAACCTGGTGGTGGACATGCGGGCCTTCCCGATGATGCGGGCGCTCGGCGTGCCTGTTGTGTTCGACGTGACCCACAGCCTGCAGTTGCCCGGCGGCGGCGATGGCGTCACGGCGGGTCTCGCCGAATTCATCGAGCCGTTGGCCTCCGCGGGCGTGGCCGCGGGCGTCGACGCCGTGTTCCTGGAGATCCACGAGGACCCGAGCCAGGCCAAGAGCGACGCGCAAAACGCGCTGGCCCTGTCTCGACTCGAGGCCCTGCTCGACCGGCTCGTCAGGATCCACGCTGTTACGCGGCCCCAGACCGTGGAAGGCCGCTGAATCTCATGGCCAAGCCTTTCGCGAAGACACCGTCGTCTGCCAACCACGACGACGAGATCGCCGTGGCGAGGAGTGTGCTCGAAACCGAAGCGAAGGCCATTCTTGGGTTGATTCCCCAACTTGGCGTCAGTTTCACTCGAGCGGTAGACCTGCTCGAGACCTGCTCCGGCCACGTCATCGCTACTGGTATGGGCAAGTCAGGAATCATCGCGCGAAAGATCGCGGCGACGCTTTCGAGTACGGGGACGCCCGCGGTCTTCCTACATCCGGCCGAGGCGCTGCATGGCGACTTAGGCGTGGTGCAGGCGGGCGACGTGGTTGTGGCTCTGTCGCAGAGCGGCGAGACCGAGGAACTCGTGCGTCTGCTCGAGGCCATGCGCCGGATCGGGGCGCGGCTGATCTCGATCACCGGCCGGCCGGACTCGACCCTCGGGAACGCGTCCGACGTGACGCTCAACTGCCACGTGGCCGAAGAGGCGTGCCCGATGAATCTCGCGCCCACCGCCAGCACGACCGCCGCCCTGGCGCTCGGCGACGCCCTGGCGCTCGTCCTGTCTCGCCGCAAGGGCTTCAAGGAAGAGCACTTCGCCGACCTGCACCCTGGCGGCGGATTGGGCAAAAGGCTGATGCGCGTCGAGTCACTGATGCACGCAGGTCCGGCCCTTCCGCGGGTCCATCCGGACGCCGAGATGCGGGATGTGATCCACGAGATCACGAACAAACGCCTGGGCATGACTTGCGTCGTGGGCGCCGACGACCGGTTGGAAGGCGTCATCACTGACGGCGACCTGCGCCGCCACATGACGCCGGGCTCCAGCCTCCTCGACAAGCGAGCGGCCGAAATCATGACCACGCGTCCCGTGACGATCGGGCCGGCCGTCCTCGCGGTCGAGGCCCTCCGGGTCATGGAAGAGCGCAAGATCACGTCGCTCGTGGTGGTGGACGACGCCCGGACCGTCGGGGTGGTTCACTTGCACGACCTCTGGCGAACGCAGATGATCTAGGGGCTCCATGGCCCTCTCCCCTGCTGCCCTGGCCGACCGACTTCGTGCTCTTCGAGTTCTGCTCTTCGACGTCGATGGCGTCCTGACCGATGGCGAGATCGAGTTGTCGAGCGACGGCGTCGAATCGAAGCAGTTCTCCATCCGAGACGGCGCGGCGCTCGTCTGGGCACAGCGCGAGGGCCTCACGGTGGGCCTCGTGAGCGGCCGGCCGTCGGAGGTCACGACGCGACGGGCCGACGAACTTGGCATTCGGCTTGTCGTCCAGAGCCACGCCAAGGCCGACGCGTACCGGCAACTCGCCGAAGCCAACGGGTTCGCAGACGAGCAGGTCGCCTACATGGGCGATGACCTCCTGGATCTTCCGGTATTCGCCCGCGTCGGACTCTCGGCCGCCCCTTCCGACGCGGCGGCCGAGGTGAAGGCGCGAGTCGACTGGGTCAGCGCACGCCAGGGCGGACGCGGCGCCGTGCGCGAGTTCATCGAACTGGTGCTCAAGGCTCAAGGGCGGTGGGATGCCATCGTGGAAGGTCTGGCCGGATAGATGCAGGGCTACGTCGTCCTCTTAACCGTATTGGTCGCGCTGCTCGCCGGCATGGCGACGGGCAAGGCCTGGGAGCGCTACAAGCTCGTCGAGGGTCGCTGGATCGATCGCCGGCGGGTCCGGCAATCTCCTGACTACATCCTCGGCCTGAACTACCTCGTCTCGGGTCAGGTGGACCTCGCGATCGAGTCCCTCGAGAAGGCCTCGCAGCTCGATGCCGGCGCCTTCGAGCTGCAGCTCGTCCTTGGCAATCTGTATCGGGAGAAGGGCCAAGTGGGCCGTGCGATCCAGGAGCACCAGACGCTGCTGCAGCGCCCGAGGCTCAACCGGATCGATCACGTGTCGGCGCTTCTCTGTCTCGGGCTGGACTACCGGAGGGGCGGGTTCGTCGACCGAGCCGTGGCGACGTTCAGCGAGGTCCTGAAACTCGACGCGGCGAACGAGGCCGCCCTCACCAATCTCGAGAAGCTCCAGGAGGACCAGCACCAGTGGCAGGAGGCGTACGTCACGCGGCAGCGCCTCTCCCAAATCGCCGGTCCGCCTGAACAGCCCAAGTCGCAGTCGATTCTGGCTTTCCTCGAGAACGAGATCGGGCTCCAGGCCATGAAGCAGCGGGACTTCGCCGAGGCGGCTCGTCGATTCGCCGCCGCCATCGAGCTCGACCCGTCCGTGACGCCCGCCTATCTGCACCTGGGCGATGTTCGACACGAGCAGGGAGACCTGGTCGGGGCGATTGCCATGTGGGAGCGTGCCATCGACGTCTCGCCCGAACGGGCCTACCTCGCGCTCGAACGGCTCGAGGAGGGTTATCACACACTCGGCGCAGACTCTCGCTTCGTCGATCTGTGCCGGCGGCTCATCGCGGAGGCGCCGCGGGAGTGGCGCGCCCGCGCGGCCCTGGCTCGACACGTCGCCTCCCAGGGCCAGCAGGCCAAAGCGGTGGACCTCCTCTTCGCGGCCCTGGAGCACAACCCACATGCGCTGGCCATCCACCAGGCGATCTGGAACACGCTCTCGGCGCTCGACCTTCCCCGCGTCCTGGTCGCGCGGTACATCGACGTCACGCGAGAGTCGGTGTTCTACCTGGATCCCCACGTCTGCATGCGGTGCCGGTACCGGTCGACCGAACTGCTCTGGCAGTGCCCCCACTGTCACGAGTGGAACACGTTCGTCGAGGAGCGGATTTCGCCGGCCACGGACACGGAAGCCGAGATCCCCGCGAGCGTGTCCCAGTAGCGCGCTCCGCGACTGGACATGCCTGCCGATCTGTCCCCACTGCGCGTCGCGCTCACCGGCGGGATTGCGACCGGCAAGTCGCACTGCCTTCGGACCTTTGCTGCCCTGGGCGTGCGCACCCTCGACAGCGACGTGCTGGCGCGCGAGGCTGTTGAGCCCGGCACGGCTGGGCTCGAGGCCGTCCTTGTGCGGTTCGGCCGGGGGCTCCTCCGGCCGGACGGCACGCTCGACCGGGCCGCCCTCGGCCGCATCGTGTTTGCCGATCCGACCGCACGGCGCGACCTCGAGGCGATCATCCACCCGCTCGTCTTCGCCGCGATTCGGGCACGCACCGGGAGCCCCTCTCGCACGCCAAGCGGACTCGGTCCCGAGGTGCTCTCGATCGCGGACATCCCGTTGCTCTACGAGAGCGGACACGCCGGGGACTTCGACCGCGTCGTCGTGGCGGCCTGCCGACCCGATCAGCAGTTGGAGCGCCTGATGGCGCGGGACGGCCTCAGCGAGGCCGACGCGCGGCAGCGGATCGGCACGCAATTGCCGATCGAGGTGAAGGCGGAGCGCGCCGACTACGTGATCGATACCTCCGGTCCCCTGGCCGACACCGACCGCCAGGTCGCTCGGGTCCTCGAGAAGCTTCTGGGAGAAGGTAGAAGGTAGAGGGCAGAGGGCAGAACGAGGAGGTCAGAAGGAAGTTACGGGCCGAAATCAGGAGCGCGCCATTCGCGCTTCGGCCGCCTTGAGGGTGTTCGCAAGCAGCATGGCGATCGTGAGGGGTCCGACGCCACCCGGCACCGGACTGAGCGCGCTCGCCACCTCGGCCACGCCGGGATGAACATCGCCGACGACGACCGATCCCCTTCGGTCGAAATCAGCCACGCGGGCGCTTCCCTCGCCGAACATGCGCACGACATCCTCGCGGCGGTCCAGTCTCGCGATGCCCACGTCGACGACGACCGCGCCGGGTTTGACCATGTCCGCCGTCACGAAGCCGGCCCGACCCACCGCCGCAACCAGGATGTCCGCCTGCCGGGTGATGGCTTTGAGGTCTTGCGTCTTCGAATGGCAAATCGTCACCGTCGCGTCGCGCTCGAGCAGCATCATCGCCATCGGCTTGCCAACGATGTCGCTCCGGCCGAGGACGACGGCGTGCCGGCCGCGGAGTAGAATGCCTTCCCGCACAAGGAGTTCGATGACGCCCGACGGCGTGCACGGCGCCAGAGTCGGCCGCCCTTGGGCGAGCCGACCAACGTTGGTCGGGTGAAAGCCGTCGACGTCCTTCAGGGGATCGAGCGCGTCATTGATCTGCTGCTCGAAGGCCGGACCGAGCGAGGCTGGCAAGGGCGACTGTACGAGGATGCCGTCGCAGGCCGGATCGGCGTTGAGCTGGGCGACGAGTGAAAGCAGCGCAGCGCCCGTGGTCGTCGCCGCGAGTCGATGGACGGTCACACGAAGTCCGGCCTCGGCGCCGGCCTTCTCCTTGCCCCGGACGTAGATTTGTGAGCCGGGGTCATCACCGACCAGGACGATGTGCAGGCCGGGGGATCGACCCCACCGAGCGGCAAATGCCGCCACGGCGGGGGTCAGTTCGGCGCGGATCGCAGCCGCGGTCGCGATGCCGTCAAGGCGTCGGGCGGGCGGCACCCCTCACTATCCCGTCTTTCTCAGCTCGCTGTGCCTGTAGCCGTATGCGAAGTAGATGGCGAGTCCGATTACCGTCCAAATCGCCAATCGCATCCAGGTCACGGCTGGCAGAAAGGCCATGAGCGAGAGGCTCACCAGGGCCGACAGAATTGGCACGAGCGGCACCCACGGGGTCCGAAATGGCGCCCGCAGGTCCGGCCGCTTTACCCGCAGGAAGATGATCCCGAGCGAGACGATGACGAAGGCCAGGAGCGTGCCGATGCTGACCAGCTCGCCCAGCACGCCGATCGGCGTGAGACCAGCCGCGATGGCTACCGCCACGCCGGTCAGCACGCTCGTGATGTGGGGCGTCCGGAATCGCGGATGAATTTTCTTGGCAAACGGCGGCAGCAGACCGTCGACCGCCATGGCATAGAAGATGCGCGGCTGCGCCATCATCATGACCACCATGACCGAACTAAGACCCGCAATCGCACCCAGTTCGACGAGCATCACCAGGACGTGCAGGATCGGGCTGCCCCCGGAGGCGACGTCAGCGGCGCGAATCGCCACGACCAACGGCGCGGCTGACATCACCATCTGTTTATAGGGCACGAGCCCGACCATGACGCCTGATACAAGGATGTACAGCACCGTGCAGATGACGAGCGACCCCAGGATGCCAACCGGCATGTCGCGCTGAGGGTTCTTGGCCTCCTGCGCGACGACCGACACGGCGTCGAATCCTATGTAGGCGAAGAAGATAATGCCCGCCCCTCGCACGACGCCACTCCAGCCGTATTCGCCAAACGTGCCCGTGTTGGGCGGAATGAACGGATGCCAGTTGGCGACGTTCACATACGCGGCACCTCCCAGAATCACAATGATCACGACCGCCAGCTTCACCAGGACGATCGCGCTGTTGACGTTGGCGGACTCGCGGATCCCGATGACGATCAATACCGTCACCGCCACCGTGATGAGCACGGCGGGCAAGTTGAACACGGCGGTGATTGGGCCGCCAGCCGTCTGGATGATCGTCCCTGGCGCGGCGGACAGCAGCGCCGGAAACTCGACGCCGACGAAGTCATGCAGGAAGCTCGTCAGGTGCCCGGACCAGCCGACGGCGACGGTCGCGGCGCCGAGCGCGTACTCGAGCACAAGGTTCCAGCCGATGATCCACGCGAAGAACTCGCCGAGGGTCGCGTAGCCATAGGTGTAGGCCGATCCCGAGATCGGCACGGTCGAAGCGAACTCCGAGTAGCACAGACCCGCCAGAGCTGAAGCGATGCCAGCCAGCACCATCGACAACACAATTGCCGGTCCGCTGTTCGCGGCGGCGACCTGGCCAGTCAGGACGAAGATACCCGTGCCAATGATGGCGCCGATGCCGATCGTCACCAGGTTGAGCGGTCCGAGCACGCGCTTCAACGAATGCTCGCCGCCCTCCGCAGCCTGAGCTCTCAGGCTCTCTATCGACTTCGTGGCAAACAAAGGCATTATCCAATCCGTCCTTTCGCCTGACAGGCCGATGGGCCGGGCGATTATAGCGTGAGACCCGACAAGGCCTTTTGGTACTGCTGGATGCGCACGGCCGGGTCCCCAACGAGCAAGTCGGAAATCACCGCGACCGATGCGGCGCCGGCCGCAAGGACGTGAGGCAGGGTTTCCAGGGTCAGGCCTCCGATCGCCACGACTGGAACGCTTCTGGCCGCCGCGTGCCCGGCCGCGCTCCGAACACCGTCGATGCCTACGGCAGGATC
>Ga0209580_10000758_pt1 | contig 16070 bp, 12 predicted proteins | sample Coa_R1_5_FD_187153 | JGI IMG/M metagenome (GOLD analysis project Ga0209580, IMG submission 187153) | Surface soil microbial communities from Centralia Pennsylvania, which are recovering from an underground coalmine fire - Coalmine... | ecosystem: Environmental > Terrestrial > Soil >... | reverse complement strand
CCTTCCCAGCGTGATTGGTTGTCGAGCCACTAGAACGTGAACTTCGCCGCCAGCTGAATTCCGCGCGGTCCGCCGCCGCCCAAAAACGGGTTGCCAATCCCCACGTCTCCGGTCGCCACAATCTGGTACGCGCCGTTCCCAACTTCGCGGTTTCCGTTTACATGGAAACCGCAACCGCACCCCGCAGGCAGTCCCGGCGGCGGATTAGAAGGCAACGCCAGATTTGCCGCCGGATCGGCGATAAACGCCGGTAATTCTGGATTCGCGAAATTCGGATGATTCAGAATGTTGAAAAATTCCGCGCGCAGCTGCATGTTCACTCGCTCGGTGATCGCCGTATTCTTATAGATCGCCAGGTCCCACTGTTTGTACGTCGGCCCGCTCAACACGTTCCTCCCAAGACTTCCGTAGTGACGCGTTCCCGGCTGGCAGTCGGAGGCAAATCCCGACAGATTTGTCTGATTAATCCCGGACGCGATCGTGCATGGCATCGCAAACGAACTCAATTGCAAAAATTGTGCGGGATTATGTTTGTTGTAAACGATTGGTCCGACCACATCCGGGCGATCGAATCCGTCTCCTCCACCGCTGTAATCATCCTCAAAGTTGTAGTTCAGCGTGAACGGCTGCCCGCTCTGGAGTGTGACCGTGCTGTCCATGCCCCAGCCATTCTTCAGACGCGCCATGTTGCCGCTCATCTTGGGGAACTCAAAACCCGCGATCCACACAAACCGGTTCGGCACATTGAAGTTCGAGGGCCCATATTCGTGTTGCGGGTTGTTGCTGTCCTGTGGCTGCGCCGCATTGACGATGAAATCCTCGCCGTCGCTGGAGTTATCCAGAGACTTCGACCAAACGTAATTCACGATGGACGTGAACCCGTGATAGTTCTGCACGTGCAGGCTTGCCTGTAGCGAGTTGTAATTCGACTTTCCGGTCGAGTTCTGCTGGAAGATGTAAACCGCGCCGGCGGGGAAGCCGTAATTGCGCGGCACAGTGAAGTCGTTGATGGAATTAGGCACGCAGCCCGAAGTCACTCCGTTGTCGCAATTATTAATGGTCGTCTGGTTCGGTTGATTGATGTCGAAGAACCGAAACAGCCTGTGTCCCTGCGATCCTACATACCCCACCTGCAACGCCGCATGTGCGCCGAACTGCTGTTGCAGGTTCACATTGTAGTTTTCGATATAAGGAGTCTTGATATTCCGGTCAAAGGAAAAGATGTCACATTCGAAGTTGCAATTTGGGGTTCCGTACAGGGGAGTGCCCGGAATATAAGCTCCAGCACCGTTCACCGCTGCCGGATTAAGGTTTGCCATCTGCACCGGCGCAATCCCGATCGGGTTGTATGCCGGCCCGGGCGCATAGAAGGTCGGATATGGCAAATGTCCCAGCACCATGTCCTGCGAGAATGCGTCGAAGAACAATCCATAACCAGCGCGCAGGACCGTTTTCCCCTTGCCGGTCGCGTCCCAGGCAATGCTCACGCGAGGCGAGAAGTCTTTTTTGTCCGGCTTATACAAGCTCGACAGCCCACCCGGCGCCACTTGAGTCAAGCTCCCATTCGTTGCCGATGTGGGCACGAAGTCCGAGAATAGATGATTTTTCTCCGCCACCACCGCGTAGTAATCCCAACGCAATCCATAGTTCAGCACAAGCCGCTGGTTCAATCGGAAGGAATCCTGCACGTAAAATCCGAATCCGTTCTGGTATGTATGCCGCCGCGTCAATCCCGTGTAGGCGAAGGTTGATAACTGCTTGGGAGAGGGGATCATCTCCAGCAGAGTCTCGAGATCGGGGAACCTCAACCTCCCACGCGAATACTTATCAAATCTCTGCTGAATGCTGGTGCGGTGAAACTCCCCGCCAAACTTCACGTCATGCTTGTTCATCTTCCACGAAAAGCTGTCAATCACCTGAGTATTGGTGTCTACCCGCTGCCTCGGGTCGCCTGAGGTGGCCCCTAGTTGTGAAAAGAATCCTGACCCGCCCGTCGGCGTCGGCGATAGCAAAATGATTGGCAGTCCTTGCGAGTGGCAGGTACCGAACGTTACCGGCACATTGCACAATCCGAACGTGCTTGGATCAACATTGCTGTCCTGCGGAAAGAATCCCTCTGCGAAGCGGTTCCATCCGAAGCGCAGTTCATTCACAGTCGTCGGCGAAAGCACCGCCACCTCGGAGATTGAAACTAGCTGCACTCGCGTCGGCGTGACCGTGTCGAAGCCGGGGAGTTGTCCGCCGGTCGCGTTAAGCGCCAGGGGGAACTGTTGCGTGCTGTCGCCAAAAAAGTATCTTCCCGAGATGCTGTTTCTCCTGCTGAAGCTGTGGTCAATTTTCGCGATGAAACTGCTCAGGTTATTCAATGACGGCGCAATCGCGGTGTAGTCCGGTGCGAAATTAGTTCCAGAAAAGCACCCGGCATCGGTCGCAATAATACCCGGGATGTAATTAGCGGCATTGTGGGGCCAGAAGTTGACTATGCTCTGTCCGACGGAGCTGAGACCTGCAGGTGATGCCGCTGCAACGGCGGTTTTGTCCTGAATGAGGGCCAGGGTGGGCACACATGCCAGGCTGACCACTCCCACTTTTTCGCGCTGACCTTCATAATCTAAGAAGAAAAACGTCTTGTCCTTCACGATCGGTCCACCAATCGCCCCTCCGAACTGATTGTTGTGGAACGGGGCCTTGGGAGCTGGACTCTGATCGAAGTAATTCCGTGCGTCGAGAGCATTGTTACGGAAATATTCGAATACATCCCCATGCACAGCGTTGGTGCCGCTCTTGGTAACGATATTTACGATGGCGCCGCCGTTGCGTCCATACTCTGGCTGAAAATTCGACAGCACACGCATGTCGGAAACCGCATCAATCGGTAGAATCGTCGCCGGAGTAGCGAACACACCAGCCTCATTGATCGCTGGGTTATTGCGATACCCGTCGTTCATGTCAGTTCCGTCTAACAGAAAATTGTTCGAACGACCTCGCGCGCCATTCATAGAAAACTCGCCAAATGATCCTGGAGAGTCAGTGATCTGGTCGGGTGAGCCGGCCACCCCGGGATTGAGATAAATCAATTTCGTGTAGTCGCGGCCATTGATCGGCAGATCCTTTACGTCCTGCTGGGTGAGGACGCCTCCTAAGGTATCGTTCGTGGTCTCCACAATGGGCAGTGTCTCACCGGAAACCTCCACGGTTTCGGTGACCTGGCCGGCCTTCATTCCCACGTCTACGCGTTTTTCCGCCGCGACATCCACAGCTATGTTCGTGATCGACGATGTCTGAAACCCGCTCTGGCTCACGGTCACTGTGTAGGTTCCGGTCGGCAACTCAGGAACGGAGTAGCTTCCGTCGGAACTGGTCTGCGTGGTGCGTTCCAGTCCGGTATTCACATTGCGCACCGTAACTTTCGCGCCCGCTACGACTGCGCCCTGCGGATCAGTCACCGTGCCAAGAATGGTTCCGCGGAAGGTTTGTGCCAGCAGCGGAGAGGAAATCAGCAGGACAAAGAAAATAAAACCTGAGCATCGCTTCATAATGCCCCCTTGCGGCATAAAGGAATGGTGGATGGCGGCGATTGTATCGCACCGACACTTGCTTCTTCCAGCAGTTAATCAGAATTCCAAAGCGTCGCGTGAAGAGAAGCGTTCTAGAAACGATGAGTCGGGAAGAAAAGGATTCGGGGAAGGAACGGAATTGCAGGGGGAATTCAAACGACGGAATCTAAAAGCTAAATGCTACCCCGCCGCGAACTGCACGGGCGGATTGCACTAGATACACTGTGTGCCCATCCTGCCCAAAAACTGGGACGTAGCCTTGCGCCAGCAGATTGCGGATTTCAACCACTACGTCCATGTGTCCGGGCAGAGAACTTGTTCCTGGAATTGGCTGTCGCAAGAATACATCCAGGAAAGGGTCGGCTTGGCCGGCTGAGGTATTGAACATGTCCACGGAAGTCAGCGCCCGGCCGCTCGTCCATCCATACGACGCGATCCAGCGAGTCTTGGTGCACGGTGTGCTGCCGCTCAGCTTCGCGTCTAGAGCGTGCCGATAGCGCACCACGCTGCTCTCCCGCGCATCTTGCAGGCGAGCCTCAGGATTCTCAAGGTCGAGTACGCCGCCGTAGCTGTAGTCCATTGTCGCGGAAATGTCCCGCGCAACTTTGCGCTCGAACACCAGCCTTACGCCCTGCGTCTGAAAGTTACGCCCTTGATAAGTGAACGTTCCTGAGAGCGGGTCGGGGAGCACTTCGCCGTTTACCGAAGCGAATTCGCCCACGCCGGTCAATGCAGGATCGGCGATTCGATCGCTATACATCGCCACCTGCACGCTGTTATCTCCATCGCGGTGTGAGAGAGCAATCTCCTGATGATGTGCCTTCTCCAAAGCAGCCGAATAGCCAGCCATGCTCACCCGCGGATCAGCCTCGCTCAAGTCCGCCGGCGCGGATTCGAATCCTTTTTCTCCCCGGCTATCTGGACGCGATGTCGCGTACCGATACGTGAGCACGGTGTCCGGCGAGAGGTGTGCGCTGATCGACCCGAACGGCCGCACAGCGGTAACCTTGCCCAGGAACTGTATGCTCTGCAGTTCGCTTCCGAACTTCAGCTCCAGCACGTCACCGACCGTGATGTCGTCAGACGTTGCCAACGCCAGCGCTTGCAGGTCGGCGTTGTGAAGTCCCCAATCCGGAGACGAGAGCCGCCGCATAGTGAAGGAAATTTCCGGCGTTGAACCATTCGCCATCTGGTGCTTATATGAGGTCCGGATCACTGCATTGGGTAGCCCCGGTCCGTAGCCGAGATCGCCTTTGAATCGCAGCGTATCTGCTGAAAAGAATGATTTCTCTACCAGGAAACCCGTACTCATATCCGAGACTGAGCCGAAGCCTTGCGAGGACGAGCCAGCAACGAAGGAGAGCGTGCCACGCAAATCCGGAGACGATTCCTTTGCTTTCGCCATCACAACCGGAGAGCCATCCGCCAGAATTCTTAGCACGGGGCGGTTCGCGGTCGAGCGCAGTACCCAGTCCCAGTCGCCGTCATCGGCGGCGCCCCGGCGCGGCGCAAACTGGATCGCGTCGAACAATGTGCTCAACGTGAGATTCATCAACACGTTCGCGCCTGCGCGCAGCCCAACCTTTTCACGCAACGTTGGAAGGAAAGCGGGCGCGGAAACTTTTATGCTGTAGGTTCCGGGCGTGAGGCCACGCGCTGAAAAGAATCCCTTCTCGTCGGTAAAGACTTTCAGGCTCTGCAAAGCTGATCCGAGCACCTCTACTGCAGCGCCCATTTGCGGAGTTCCCTGGGAATTACGCACGTACCCAGATACGGAAGCAGAGCGATCGGCGCACAAGGACGGCAGCGTCAAACCAAGCACCATCACGAAATAGCCGAACTTGCGCAAGATCAAATGACCTCGTTATTCGACGGCAAAGGTTGCAGACGGATCCAGGGTCTGCTTCGAGATATTGTCACTCACTTTGATCTGAATACGATACACCCCGGGGTCAAGATTTGCAGCAGCCAACGCCTTCTGCAGCGTCACCTGTTCGCCAATATTGCCCATTTTTTCGGAGGAATCGATGGTGTGCACCACCTGCTTGTTGGTGGCGGCATTCACAACATCGTATTCAAAGGTGGCGGACGGCTTGTGCGTCTTCTCGTCCACGCTGAGATTATAGACCTGCATCCAGAAGTTCACCTTCTGGCCGCGCTTGAAACTGGCCGGCTTGCCATCCGCAGGACCGACTCGCGGCCGCACTTTAGTCGTGCCGATCACAAACATTCCCGTGCCCACGCTGTTCGTAGGCACCGGTTCCACGTCATCGGCCACAATTAAGGAAGAATTGGCCAGCTTCTCCTCAGAGAAATCCGGAACAATGATGCCGCGGCTATACGTCCCCACTCGGTCGCCATTGACGTCCTTCAAGACCACGTCCAATTTGTAGCGCCCAGGACTGAGCGGGACCGCCTTGGAATAGATCTTTGAACTCTCGGCTTCGCGCGCCAGCAACTCGCTGGGCACATCAGCTGAGACGGTGTCCTCGAAAGTTTGCACCACTTTGCCCGTGAGATTGCTGATCCGCCCGAAGATATTCACGACCCCGTGCTCGACGCCCTCTTTGTCAGCAAACGTGATGTCGCGGTTCTTAATTTGAATCGTTACTGGAACGAGCACGGTTGAACTGGTGATCTTCACAAAATCCGTGCGCACATCGAAGGGCATGGGGTTGAGGGTTATGTGATGACCAACGGCTTCTGCCAGGTCTTTGAATTTGATCGCAGGCGCCGAGTTTAGTTTGGCGTACTGCTCCAGACGGTCGAACTGTTTGTTTTGAATGTTCTCCGATGCCGGTCCGCCCCCCAAAGTTTCTAACCCGTTAGCAAAGCGGTTCGCTTTAGAAGACAACCCCATTTCTTCATACAGGGTCAAACCGGCGCCCGGAACCTTGGCGAGAGCGTCTTTCTCGCCGCGGTCAATTGTCATGTGGTACTCGCCGCACATGCAGGTGTCCACAAATTCGATAATGACTTCCTGCCCAATGTTTTCGAGGTAGCGATAACGCCAGTCCTCAAACGGAAAGGTCGAAGTCTCGCCGCCGCCTTCTTCCATCGGGCGCTCATAAGTGCCGCCGCCGGCATGCGATTCGATCTCGTCTGGCGGTCCATAAACAATGTAGATTCGCCCACGGTCGGTCTTCCACCCGGGGATTCCTGCCGCGTAGTGCTCGTTCGCATACTCGATGCGGCGATAGTGCTCGTCTTTAAACTCGTTGTCTTCGCTGTCAGGATTCGGATTGCGGCGGTCCCAGAATGCTTCGATGAATTTGTCCCGCTCCTCATCATTCGAGAGCTGCATGAAGGCCTTGCGCTCTTCGTCGCTGATGATCCAGCGCACGTCCTCATCCAGCCACTTCCTATATTCCCCTCTCAATTCATGCTTTAGCGACCTGGCATTTTCCTTCTTGCGCTTGTCACTGAGCGGCCTTTTGAGCGGATCGCCCGATTGATCTTGAGCGGCGTCGGCCTTACCTTGGTCCGGCTTGGTTGGATCCGCAGCTTTAGTTGGGTCTGAAGCCTTGGTTGGGTCCTGGGTGCCCGTTTCCTGCGCCAAGGTGGCTGGGACCAAGATCAACGCGAGCACACAAATTGCGGCTACGAGATGCAAACTTGAACGGAACATGGGGCCTGGGACTCCTTCGAAAACACTACAGGTGAGGATAATTCTATGTCTTTGAGCGGGGGAAAACAAGGCTTGCAATAGCACGGCGCGCGCACCCTGTATGGCCAGATTCTGCCAGCTACCTGTTTGGTTGTACATGGTTTGCAAAATTGGCCCAGGTACCTATTTCAGCTCCGCTTTTGTGCAAATTCGATACGTCCAGCATCTAACCTCGCATCCGCCAAGCTATAATCGCGGAAGCTGGAATCGGCCTTTCTTGGCTGGAACTTTTCAGCCGGATGCGTCGTATTTCCTGTTAGTGCCAGCTGCGGACACCCGGTAAGCAGTTGCACGCTGCAGCTCTGTTCATAACCAAAGCCCAAGTCGCCCGTCCAAAGACTTTAGGGACTTGGCTCAAGGAACTTGCGAAGCACAGGTGTCCCCGGTGGAGCAGGAGAAAACCATGGCCACGGCCGAAGTAATCAGGATTGATCAGCCTCAGGTGTCCGCCCCGCCTGAGTCTTGCATGATTTTCACCTCGAACCTGTGGAAGACCTATGACATGGGTTCTGAGCAGCAGGTGCATGCCCTGCGCGGCGTGAACCTGCAAATCCGCCGCAACGAATATGTCGCAATCATGGGGCCGAGCGGCTCGGGCAAATCCACGCTGATGAACCTGATCGGCTGCCTGGACAGCCCCAGCCAGGGCCAATACTGGCTCAACGGGCAACTCGTCAGCGAGCTGGACGACGACGAACTGGCGCGTATTCGCAATAAAGAAATCGGATTCGTGTTTCAGACCTTCAATCTGCTCGCACGCGCGACTTCACTGCACAACGTTGAGTTGCCTCTGATTTACGCCGGTGTGCCTGCCCATGAGCGGGCCGAGCGAGCACAAGGCGCTCTGGCCGCGGTGGGCATGGAACCGCGCATGATGCACAAGCCCAACGAGCTCTCCGGCGGACAGCGCCAGCGCGTTGCCATCGCGCGAGCGCTGGTGAATAAGCCTTCCATTATTCTCGCCGACGAACCCACGGGAAATTTAGATTCGCAAACCGGCACCGAAATCATGGCATTGTTCGACCGGCTGCACTCCGAAGGCAATACCATCGTCCTCGTCACCCACGAGCACGACATCGCCGAATATGCCCACCGTGTGATTCAAATTAAGGACGGCGTGGTCGAGCGCGACGAAATGAAAAGGTAGCCCTCTTACATTCGGTCGCTCTTATCGACGTCCAGTCGAAGCAAAATCTGACACGGCACACCTGTAGCCCAGGATCCTGCATCGTTGCGGCAAAAAAAATCTTAGTCAGCTTCATTACGTGAAAAAGATTTTACAAAGTGCCCGCCTTTCAAACTTGATTTCCACAATCCGACGCAATTACCTTCGTCGCTGTTATCGCGAGTAGATGATTTCTCCAGGGGCCGTGAAATGAGAGGTCACTTAACGCGATAGTTCTTCCCCATCGCTGCCGGAATCTCGGTAGCGCAGCTGTGTAACTACAACAGTGCTGCGTATCGCCGTGCGCCTCGGCGCGCCCAGCTGGGCGTGTGTCGATAAACCGCATGGTTGATGCTCAGGAGGAAGAACTATGCGAATTATTAGCCGTCTCGCGCTGAGTTCGTGCTTTATCGTCATCATCATTACCGCTAACCTTTCCCGCGCTCAGTCTCCCCAGATTACTAACGTTTCTCCGACGGAAGCTTTTGTCGGGACTCAGGTGTCTATTACAGGAAGTGGGTTTGGCGATTCGCAGGGCTCGGGGTTTACGTGGCTGGGCACTGCCAAAGGCATCATCGTGAGCTGGAGCGATACACAGGTTGTTGCCACAGTGGCACCGGGTTCCGGCACCGGGCGAGCGCAGGTCCAACAGAACGGCGCGTCGTCCAATCTGATCGCCTTTACCGTTGATACAGCCACCGTTAACAGCGTGTCCCCGGCCAGTGCCGCTCCCGGTACCCAAGTGACGATTACCGGCACCGGCTTTCACGCTGTACAAGGCTCCGGACAAGTTTGGCTCGGCACCGCCTTAGGACAAGTGAATAGCTGGGGCGACACTCAGATCGTGGCGACGGTGGCCGCGAACTCAACCTCGGGGAATGTCGAGCTTCTCCAGGACGGCCTGTGGAGTAACTCCATCAGCTTTACCGTCCTCGGTCCACCACACATCACGCAGATTAGCCCGAACTCAGGGCCTGTCGGCACAGCCGTTACCATCAGCGGCAGCGGGTTCGGTTCCTCCGAGAGCAGCGGTGTTGTATGGATCGGCGGGACTTCAGCCAATGTCACGCAATGGAGCGATACCTCGATTCAGGCCACCGTCGCGAACAATGCGGTCAGCGGTGTGGCCAAAGTGCAGCAAAATAGCGTCTGGAGCAACGCCACTGCATTCAGAGTGACATCAGGAGGGTCCGGATCGAGTGCTTCGGTAACTCTCGCGCCCGAGATTATGAGCATGGTCGTAGGTGACACGCGGTCGCTGCAGGCGCTTGATTCGAACTCTCAGCCCGCTACTGGATTGTCGTGGTCCTCCAGCGACACAACAATTGCAACTCTTTCGACCGACGACCCGCCGATCATTACTGCCATAGCGCCCGGAAATGTGACCATCTACGCCGGACAGGCCTCGGCGGACATAACCGTCTATCCCGGGCCAACGCTGCCCATTGGGACCGTTCAGTGGTCATACTCCGGAGATGGTTCCGGCTGCTGCGGCACGATCTACCCAGCAGTCCCAAGCGAAACCGGCGTCGCCGACGTGTTTGTCCAGAACGATTCTGGTAACGTGCAGGCCATCAGAAGCAACGGAACAGTGGCGTGGACCAGCAGTCTGCCGTCCAACGTAACATCGATTCTTATTCCGGATTTTCAGGGCGGCCTGAGTATCTTCACTTTGAACTCGATCTATAAGCTGGATGGCATGACTGGCCAGCCATATCCGGCATACACGGGGACTTCCAGTGAAGATCAGCTCCTTGGGGGTATCGGATATCCAGCGATTCACACCGATGGCACAGTATTCACTTTGGATTACAGCTGCACCCCAGATGAGTGCGGGTCATCTTTCTACGGAAGTAACGGACAGCAAATCCCTAACACCGACACCACCAATGGCGCTTGGGTAGTCGGTATCGATCCTTCCACCGGTCAGGCAAAATTTAAGGTTCCCACTACCAATTGGGGCAATACGTACAGTGCCTCGGGCACGGCTTGTGGAGGATATACGAACGGGTCTTCCCACTCGTGGCCTTACGGACCAATGATTGCTGGGGATGGATACTCGTACTCGATTTATTTTCAGGTAGATTCGGCGTCCGTGATCCAAGATGCGCCGGTAGAGCCTGAACCGGTGCCCACCTACCCTCTGTTCCGGCAGCTATCCGCCGACCTGAACTCGAACAAAATAAGCGCCGCGATCAGCGATCTGTACGCATTACAGTCGTATCTAGACCAGCCGGATGAAAATGGAAATGAGCAAGGACCCCTGACTCAGCTCGACCAGGCGCTTGCCAATGGCGATCCCTCTCAGGTGGCGGAAAACTACTTTAGTTCCCTGTACTCGCTGCTTACACCTTTGTGCAACGTATCGCAGACACAGACGTTTAACCTCCACCTGCTACGAGTTGGATCGGACGGCTCCTCGGCGGATACGGTGGTCCGCCAATGGTCGTCCAGTAGCAACATCGTGTACAACGGGACCCCGGATAACCCCTACGCATTCAATTATGTCCAATCAGCTCCAGCCCCCTATCTCGACGGGACCTACATGATTACCAACGCGGACCAAGGGGCGCTGATTAGTTGGAAGTTAGTCCTACCAGCCTATTGTGCGGTTGAAACCGACCAAGGCTGTTCGAGCAATGTTGCTGACAAAGTCGAGTATCATCTTTCGACCTCGAACGGAACTGACACCACCTGGAACGAAGTCGCGCCGAACCAAAACGGGCCGGTGGACCCGGTGCTGCAGCTGCAGGATGGCTCGTTCGTAGGCACCGCCTCGCCGGGTGGCCGTTACGCATCGGGTGGGCCGTACATGGTGAAGTTCGACACCTCAGGCAACGTGCTCGCAAACACTTCAGGCTACTACCCGCAAATGGCCACGGCGGACGGTGGCGTGGTTTCGCAGGACGGCACGTTCTTTGACGCAAACCTGAATATCACCAGCGCGGTTTCGAGCCTGCCGACTCAGTCTTGGTTCAACAATGCCTACACCAGCTCTTCGGCACTGGTTTCCTTACTGGCGCAGCAATTCGATTACGCTTCTGCCTACAATGCGGTGGTAGGTGGTAATCGCTCCGCGAACGGTACAGCCGTAAAAGAGGCGTGGTTCCCTCCATTGGCATCCTGCGCGAATGCAGCATTAAACCTAAGCTGCCCGCAACCGGGGGACCTGATTTGGAACTCTAACCAAGACCTCGCAAACCAGCTCAACAACGATAAGGCTTGCTCCGATGCGGCCCAGCAGTATGTGTTCAGCAAGTTTAATGACGCCAACGGACACGCAATCACTGCAGCCAGCTTTACCCGATATATATTGCACCAGCCGGGTTTCTACGACCCTACACGATCGACCCTCGATTTTAAGTATGCCGTGTGCGGCGACCCCGGAATTATCACGCGATTCAATTGCAATGACTCCCCAGGGCACACAGTTAAAGGCGACTTCGCGGATAACGACACCGAAACGGCTCTCACGGTAACACCAAGCTACCCGTTTAAGAGCTTTTGGCGGCCGATATTCACCCCGCCGACGCAGCAGTCTGACCAGGGCTTTGGTGTCGGAATCGACCCGAGCACCGTGGATCCCCACCGCTTTGGGGTGAATATTTACAACGAGAGCGCCTTACTTCACGAAGCACTCCACGGAATCACAGGTAAGTATGACGAGGACCTAGAACCTGCCCTGGGGATTGCCGCACCGTCGCTCAATATCAGCATTTACATCAAAAATAACGTTCTCAGCAAATGTCCCACATTCAGGTAGGGGAGCAGGGTATGCGACGCACTTTGCGGTTATGGCTTCCAATCGTGCAGGTCTTGTTGGCCGTGACATTGACCGGCAGTAACTTCATCAGGCAGCACTCAACTCAGACCGCTTCATGGCGTGACCCCGACAGGCAGTTCTGCGATGCGCTTAACGCACCTGCAGCTCTGGTGAGATTTTTTCTACTGAAGGGAGTCGATTACTGGCTTCCAAACCATTCCTGGATCGATTTTTCGATCGAGACGATCGTGTACTTTGGCTTGGTTGGCTTATTGTGGTACTCGGTTGGCATTGAGCTAGGCGGATCCGAGGGCAGAAAGCCCAGTGCGCTAGTAAGCCGAATACGACTCGGTGGTCTCGCCGACGCAGTATTAGTTTGCTTCGGTCTTTGCATAGCATTGACCAGCCTACTCGTCCTGCGTCAGTTCGGTGCCGTGACGAGCTATCCGATCATTCTCTCTATTCCTTACTTTGTTTGGGGAGCAGCTTTGGTCCTCTTCTACGCGCGTGACCTCAAGAAACGTCTGACTGGGGCTACAGAGAAAACCGTGATCAACCAGCAATGAATTGCCCAGGCCCGATTTCGAGGGGGGATTTATGGGCCTTCACGCACGTCAAGGTCAAGTTGCGCGTGGGAACGGACGGTTCATCGTCCGACACCACTATTCGCCAGTGGTCTTCTTCGTATAGCTTTCAATGGACGGCGATCGATACCAATACCGAGTCGCAGTCAGGAGCGGCCCCGTACGTGAATGGAAGCTATCCGATCACCAACGCGGACCAGGGTGCGCTGGTGAGCTGGGAGCTGGTGCTGCCGGCATACTGCGCCTCTGCGACCAATGGAATCTGCTCGAACAACGTTGCCGACAAAGTCGAGTATCATCTTTCGACCTCGAACGGAACTGACACCACCTGGAACGAAATCGCGCCGAACCAAGTTGGCCCGGTGCAGCCGACGCTGCAGCTGCAGGACGGCTCGTTCGTAGGCACCGCCTCACCGGGTGGCCGTTACGCTTCTGGTGGGCCGTACATGGTGAAGTTCGACACCTCAGGCAACGTGCTCGCAACCACTTCAGGCTACTACCCACAGATGGCTACAGCCGACGGAGGCGTGGTTTCGCAGGACGGCACCTTCTTTGACTCGAACCTGAACGTCACAAGCGCAGTTTCGAGCCTACCGACTCAGTCATGGCTCGGCAACAGTTACCAGAACGGTTCGGTTGAGCAGCTGTCTCTAGACTCCCCTGTCGTTGCCAGCTCCTTCTGGGCGAGTGCGGGAGGAAATCCGTCGAACAATTCTACAGCGGCGCAGAGATTTGAGGTTAAGCTGCACACGTTTGTACTGAGTGGAACCCAAACGATACCGCTGCGCAAATACATAGAATCGGCACGAGATACATGGTCAAAACAAAGCAACGGGACGATTGCTCTGGTGTGGGGCGACAACCAGCTAAACGTTGATCCGTGCGTTATTCCAGGATGTATTCGCGGTATTGATGAAGATGACCTTCTCGAGATACCGAGTTACGTGAGCGACGAATTTTGGAGGAAGACAAATTACTTCTTCCAAAAGTTTCCTAATCGTAAAGGGATTGTCGTCGTCCACAACGCAACGTTAGCAAACAACGGCGTCGACCTGGGGCTAACACTTCCGTTGCCTTTAGCGCAGTCCGGGCAGTTTAGCACAACGCAAGGAAGCAACATTATTGTGCTTCCAAATCAGACCGGCGACGTCTTGAAGCACGAAATCGGACATGCCCTCGGATTGATCCACGTCGACGATCCACTGAACTTAATGTGCGGCACTCCTCCTGGCATGAACTGGATTCTTGCTCTTATAGACCCGATTCCCTGTTGGTCATCTTTAACTACTGATCTTAGCCAAGATCAGCTAAAGAAAGCCAAGTCTTTTGCAGCGGATTTGATGGAAAAATGAGATCCCTTAGACAGATTGCCGCGCGCGCTGGAATTGTGATCGCCATCATCACTTGGGCATTGATGGTTGATCGAATCGCAGTCATTGGCAACCCTAAATACGCGTTTCCCTTTCCTGCAGCACGCCTATGCGCCAGCGTGGCCTCCGGTACCACGCTACAAGATTTAGAAGCCAAAATACGCGCTACAGGCAAGCCGCAGTGGACTACGTATAAAAAGCAGCAGTTGATTATCGGAAGCATCGACTCACAGTGCACGGTCACTGTTGATGAGAGGAGCGGACGGGTCCTGAAGGCCACCATCTCAAGTGGGCCTATCTTATTCTGAGGGGTCTTTGTCGAATGAAGAAGCGTCTACAAGCTGCGGTTCTAGTTACTCTCGTCGGCACAATCCTGGGAGGCGTACCGTCGATTTACGATGCCGCACTGTTCCTTTCCCAGGCCCGCACGTTCGAGCAGGTTAGGATAGGAATGCCAGAGGAAGAAGTGAGCACGATATTAATGAATGCTCACGTTCGCTGCGGAATATCTTTACACAGAGAACACGTTTGCTTCTTTTCCGACTTTTGGCGCGACTATGAGATCACAGCGGACCCCGATACTAGGATGATCTCTTCTCTGGTCTACTTCCCGAGGAAGCGGCTCTCGATTCTGCAAAGGATTATCGGCAAAGCGTGACAGGATTATTCTTAGTGCCGGTCGCACCTCGCGTCAGGAAATGGAAAGAACCTGGAAAGAACCTGGGGACAGACGGAACGTTCCCCCGATGTCTGGTCGGAAATTGGGGTACGTCCCGTCTGTCCCCCGTTTGTCCCGTGTAAAACCTACGGCGGAACCGTCACGGTGCGGAGCCCACAGGGGCGTGACTATGGAAAGCTGGGTATATACTTCGATCCCAACAACGTCTTGATTAATGGCTTCTCAAAGTGGTCTCAGAACTGAGTTCGCATGATCAACATCAAGCGATGGTGGCCGCTCACACTTGGCGGTGCGGCGTTTGCGTTGGCGCTGGCGATAGCTCTCGCATTCGCCGTCACATATCGGGCGAGGGCGGAGGCGGCCAGGTACCTGCGTTTAGTGATACCACTGCGGATCGGCACGTCTTACGATGTGGCGGCGGCGCAACTACGCAATGCGAACCTGCCCATGAGGGCGGCATCCGGTGACTGCCACCTGGACTGTAGTCTCAGCTTTCTAGTTGGGGACAAATGGCTGTACAAATTGCATTTGGCCCCTCCTGTGGGATTCAGCGGGCGGCTCGACTTTCGCAAAGGCACACTCGTCTATAAGTCAACCTCTTTGGGTCAGGACCCGATGGTCTGGTCCGCTACAGTGAGTGAGGGTTCACCCGGGTTTGGATCCCTGGTTCCGGGCCTACACGGAACACAAGATTCATCAGGAAACGTCAGGCATTTATCCGTCCACTTGTCGCCCTCCGATTTCACTGAATACCGGAACAGGTCGTACACATTCAACCTTGCCTGCATCGGCTCGATAAAACCTTGCAGGGCGGACGAGTATCTACCAACAAACGACTTAAGGCGCTTAAGCCCTCAGGTAGCACACTGAGACTAGAAGACGGCCGCTCCTGGTTATGGTCGTGGCAGGGCGCGAAAACCTACGGGCGCGATCCCTCGAACCCGAGCTTCACCGAGGGGGGAACCTGGGGACAGACGGAACATGCCCGCGATGTCTGGTCGGAAATTGGGGTACGTCCCGTCCGTCCCCCGTTTCTCCCGTTTCTCTGATCAACTATGCAGACAGGGACAGGAGGAACGCCGGATGAACAAGGAACTAAGACGAAAAATCATACAAGGTGCAATTTGTCTGGTATGCGTCATCGTGGTCTGGAGTTACTGAGCGACCCGAGACATAGGTAACAGATCGTACCGGACACATAGGTTACACTTTCCCCTTTTTCTTGGGGAGGAAAGTGGATGCCGTGGAAGGAGTGTTCGGTAATGGACGAGAGACTTAAGTTCGT
>Ga0209580_10000757_pt1 | contig 16073 bp, 15 predicted proteins | sample Coa_R1_5_FD_187153 | JGI IMG/M metagenome (GOLD analysis project Ga0209580, IMG submission 187153) | Surface soil microbial communities from Centralia Pennsylvania, which are recovering from an underground coalmine fire - Coalmine... | ecosystem: Environmental > Terrestrial > Soil >... | reverse complement strand
TAACCGCACCGCCATCTCTTTTTGCCGCCCCGAAGCGCGCGCCAAGAGGAGATTGGCGATGTTCAGCGATACGATGAAAACGACCAGGACCACCGCACCCATCAACACCAGCAGCATGGGCCGAACCTTGCCCACCAAAACTTCTTGCAAGGATTGAATCTCAATTGTCCATTGCGCCTGCGGCGGGTAATCGGTGGGAAAGTCGTGGCGTAATTGGGCAGCCATGGCAGTGAGCCGCGCCTGAGCTTGCTCCAGTGTCAAGCCGCGCTTAATTCGTCCGATTGCAGTTCTTAAAACCCGGTTAGGACGGATCGGCGGGGGCAAGGGATCTGCGCTGAACCCCAGGGCGCTGAACACTTCCGTGTCGCCGGAGATCGTCGGTCCAGGATGGCGAAATTCGCGTGGCAGAACCCCGATAATTACCAGGGGATCATTGTCGAGCCAGAGGGTACGGCCGATAACGTTCGGATCGGCGCCATAGGCACGGCGCCATAGGCCATCGCTGATCACGACCACGGGAGCGAAACCGAGCGTGAAGTCCTGCGGACCATACAACCTTCCAAGTTGCGGGACCGTACCCAGCATGGAAAAGTAGGTGAAACTGCTATTGACCCCCTCGACACGCTCGGGCTGTTTGCCGCCGGTCATATTCTCGCTGCCCGCATAGATTGGGCTCACATCTTCAAATACACCCGATCGCGTCAGCAGGTCATCCAGTTCCGGCTTGGAAAACCGAACGTCCCGCAAGCCTATGCCGGGCTCGTTAAAGAAGATTCGCACCAAACGATCGGGATCGGGGTAGGGCAGAGAGCGCAGCAACACGGTATCCACGATGCTGAAAATGGCCGTGTTGGCTCCCACGCCCAGAGCCAGAGTCAGGACGGCCACGATCGTGAATGTGGGCTTCTTGACCAGCATGCGCAAACCATAGCGAATATCTTGAAATAAAGTCCCCATGAGGACGCTCCTCTCGGTCAATATCAGTGACTATCAATAGATCGTCCAGGCAACGGACAAGATCTTCCATTGCCCATCAAGTTTGCACACCTGCCAGACCTCGAGGCCTGAATGGTGAACCTTGTCATTGATGACAAAATCGTAATTAAATGTCACCAGCCCCAGAGGACCGTCCTGGCGAATCTCGATGTTGCGAAATCTCTCTTCGAGTTTGTCTTTGGACGTAGCGAGGAGTTTTGCAAATCACGCTACCTCCACTGCCTCTACTTACCGGTTGTAGCGGAGTACCGACAATTCCACAAGTTCATTATTCTCACCATGATGTTGCCGTTTCCGCACGCTTCTGCTATTAGTTGGGAGGAGGTTTTAGGAGTTACTTTAGGAGGATCCCGTGCTCGACGATTTACACGCGCTCGTAGAGTTTGCCCAGGCCGGGTCCATTGCCGGTGCAGCCGCATGCTCATAAACGGGCTCGAGCTCTGCCAAATGTGCCAGGGCGTCAATGAAATTTCGCGTTCGCTGAAGAGGGCCCGTCAAAGGAAGCTCATTAAGCGATCGCCAACTGTGCAATCGCATCGGCATGAATGCCCGCACAGTCGACCAGTGGGAATGCGGCGGTCTGTTCGTTGAAGGCCAACGCGAGGTCGGTACCCCCAAGCATGATCGCCTCCGCGCCGTGGTCCTCGAGCAAACGGTGGCTCACGGCTTTGAAGATCGAACGCTGATCCTCAGTCACAAAACCCGACGTGGCCATCGAAACGTACGCTCGATGCACATCGTCCATGTCCGGTTCGCTTGGCAGAACGATCTCCGCGCTGGCGATGCGCCCGTAAAAGCGCGTCTCCATCACGGTGCGAGTTCCAATAATTCCGATTCGTTTGAGACCCCGAGCTTCGATGGCCCGTGACACTTCAGCAATCATGTCAACAACGAGAAGCGGGGATACGACCTTGAAGTCGTCGATACAAAAATGTCCGGCAATCGATGTGATGCCGACACATTCGGCCGCCGCCGAAACAAGGCGGTTGGTGAGTCGGTGAAATATGGCGGTCTGTGCGGCTGCGTCATTCCTGGTCAGGTTGCTCACGAGCGTTGGTGTGTCAGCATGCACAATGGTCAGCTCCAGCGTCGCGTTCTTCCTGGCGAACGTCGAGATCAATCGCCGATAGTAAAAATCAGTCGCTCCAGGACCGATGCCTCCAATAAGGCCGATATGCATTTCGCCAACCCCCATTGCCCATCACATAAAGTTAACTCATCAACTGGTTGTAGTCTTATCGCAGAACTGATCGTTCGACAAGTTCATTATTCTCACAATGATGTTGCCGTTTTCGCACGATTCTGCTATTGGTTGGGGGGTAGGAGTTACCTTAGGAGGATCCCGTGCTCGAAGATTTACGCGCCCTCGTAGAGTTCGCCCATGCCGGGTCGATCGCCGGTGCAGCCGATCGTCTATTCCGGACTCCCTCTGCTATTACCCGGCAAGTGCAAAGGCTAGAGGCTGCATTGGGTGCCGAGTTGCTCGACCGCTCTGTAAAGCCTCCGCGGCTGAACTCGCTTGGCTCAAGAGTCCTCGAACAAGCACGAGATCTGCTGCAGCGGACGGAGGCGCTGAAATCTCTTGCGTCGCGCGACGCCGAACCTCACGGCCTCTTGCGCATCGGGCTCGCGCATCCCTTGGCCGACGGGACGTTTATCGAACCGATTCGGGCTCTGACTGAAACATACCCCAAGGTCAGACTGCTGCTGTTGAGCGAGCGCACGCCCGAATTATTTAACCGGCTGGTCGCGGGTGAGCTCGATGTTGCAGTCGTGCCTTTACCTGAAGGTAGAACGGCGCCTGCACCACTTGTGACGAATATTGTCGCGACGGACCGTGTGGAGATCGTTCAAAGCGCGGCAGGCAACTTCGGCGGCGATTGGAAGAGCTTGAGCCGGGCACCCTGGGTCCTCAATCCGCGCGGGTGCTTCTTTCGGGCCGGCCTCATCGATCGGATGGAACGTGCCGGCTTCACCCCTTTGATTGCGGCTGAAATCCACAACATGCATCTTCAGCTGGCGTTCGTTCAGTCAGGATATGGAGTCGGGTTGCTGCCGGCGCGATTTGTTGCCAGTAACAATTCTCTCGACACGGTTGAAGTGTTGCGCCCCCCATCATTTGACTTGCACATGTCCGTCGCGATAGTGCGGCTTGGGCAACTCGGCGCCTTGGAGAGTGCTGTCGAACTGTTGGAACACGGCATTCGGCATTTGTTTGAGGCAGCCAACACCACGAAGCCCGAAACGAGGAGCCGAAGGGGTGTGCCCGCGAATCGGCGGAAGTCGCAATCGCGCAAGTAGTCGCCGCGCACGTCCGAAATCTCAAATGCGCACTTCATGAGATCGACCTCCATGCGCCGCCTCAGGCCTTGACAACGAGATCGATCTCGACGCAGGCCCCAAGCGCTAGCGCGGCGACCGCGATCGTCGTGCGGGCGGGAAAGGGCTGACTGAAATACTTTGCGTAGATGCCATTCATCGCGGCGAAGTCATTCATGCTCATGAGAAACACACGGGCCTGCACGACATCATCGAAACCCTTGCCGGCCGCCTTGAGAACCGCCGAGAAGTTTTGGAGTATGCGATCCGTCTCGGCCACAATGCCCCCCTCGACCAGTTTGCCGGTGGCCGGGTCTTGGGCGACCAGTCCGCTGAAGAAGATGAAACCATCGATTTTGACCGCCTGGGAAAACGGGCCGATCAGCGGCGCGAGCTCAGGCGAAGTAATTGCGGTCTTACTCATGGAAAACTCCTTTGGATACTGGGTCAGATGGTCAGAACGGTAGAGCCGGAGGTGGCGCGCGCTTCCAAGGCCTTGTGGGCGTCAGCAGCGTCCTTGAGCGCAAAGCGCTGATTGATCTTAATGCGCACCTTTCCCGAAGCCACCACATTGAACAACTCGTTAGCGGAAGATTCAAGCTCTTCTCGTCGCGCGATGTAGTGGAAGAGCAAAGGCCGTGTCAGAAAGAGCGAACCCTTCTCCCGCAGTAGAACGGGTACAATAGGGTCGATTGGACCGGAAGATTGTCCGAACGTCACCATCAAGCCACGCGATCTTAGACAATCGAGCGAGCGTAAGAACGTGTCCTTGCCGACGGAATCGAAGACCACCGGCAGTTTCTCGCCGCCCGAGATACGAGAAACCTCTGCGACGAAATCCTGTTTGGAATAGAGGATGGTGTGTTTGCAGCCGTGGGCGTGGGCCAGCTCGGCCTTGGCTTCTGTCGAAACGGTGCCAATGACCGTCGCGCCGAGGGCGGCCGCCCACTGACAGAGAATGAGCCCGGTCCCGCCGGCTGCGGCGTGCACGAGGATCAAGTCACCCGCTTTGACGGGATACACCTGCCGGATCAGCACCTGAGCAGTCATACCCTGGAGCATCATCGCGGCTGCTTGATCGAAGGAGATCGCATCGGGCAAGCGCACCAGTCGATCGGCCTCGATGAGGCGCACCTCGGAATAGCCACCGGCGGGACCGGCATAGGCCACCCGATCGCCGACTTTTAGGCCACGCACAGCCTGCCCGATCGCCTCGACGATCCCGGCACCTTCGACACCCGGGATAAAGGGAAGCGGCTCCGAGTAAGATCCCGTGCGATGATAAAGATCCATGTAGTTCACGCCCGCCGCTGCCTGGCGCAGGCGCACCTGACCCGATCCGGGCTCACCGACCTTAATCGGTGTCCAGTTCAGAACCTCGGGACCGCCAGTCTGCCGAATTTGAATCGCGTAAGGCATCAGGTCTCCACAAACGCATAAACTCCTTATTGTCTTAGCAAAGAACCGACAATTCCACAACTTCATTATTCTCACAATGATATTGCTGTTTTCGCACGATTCTGCTATTGGTTGGGACGAGGTTTTAGGAGGATCCCGTGCTCGACGATTTAAACGCGCTCGTAGAGTTTGCCCAGGCCGGGTCCATTGCCCGCGCAGCTGATCGCCTATTCCGAACACCATCGGCTATAACCCGGCAACTGCAAAGGCTGGAGGCTGAATTGGGTGCTGAGTTACTCGACCGCTCAACGAAGCCGCCGCGCCTGAACTCGCTGGGCTCCAGGGTGCTTGAGCGAGCGCGAGATATGTTGCAGCGGACGGAGGCGCTGAAATCTCTTGCGTCGTGCGACGCAGAACCTCACGGACTCAACGTGTATGTAGTCCACCTCAGTGACCGGACCGTAGCTATACCCGCGCTCATCCTGGGCACGTGCATTAAGCGAAAGTGAGGAAACTGCGAGACACATGGATTAAGATAATAGTCTTAATATCATTTTCTCTTCACCTCTTGTGATATATCTACCCGGCTAGCAATATCCTGATGCAAGGCTGTGATTATCAATCGATCGTCCAGGCGACGGACAAGATCTTCTTCCGCTGCCCATAATTTTGCACACACCTGCCATTGTTCGAGGCGATCGGCGCTCCTACTTAGACCAGGGCGGAACCACGCCGTTGCTGCGCGCGTACGCGATCGACTGCCCCAGATGCTCGTGTTGATCTTCGAGAATCAGCATCAGCGCGCCCAGCTTCGTCATGTCTCTTCCGAACAGTTTCACCGGCGCCTGCGCCATGGCACTTCCGGCGAGCGCGCCGGCCAGAATCGTCGCTAAAAATAGTGACCGCAGCATTTTTACTCCTTAGTGAATATCGGACTGATACCCGCGAAGCGCACGCTTGCCGTGCGGGCTACTTGTAGGTTGCGTTGACTCGTACAAAATCTGCTTGCGGTGTGAAGTTGACCATCATCGAACCAAACGCCGGCCCGATCAGCGAGTTCTTATCGAGGGCAGCGCCAAGGGCCACTTGGAACTTGTCCAGACCCTCCTCGCTCGGCATCACGAAGCTAAAATGTAACTGAGCCCGCGAATCGGTGGTGTGGATCATCTCCCGGGCGATCTCGTATTCGACGATTGTGCCGTCGGCGAGCATCTTCTCGAACACCGGCACGTAAAAGCTGCTGAGCGCCCGCACGGCATCGTCGGCGTCGGGCGCATCGGGCTTGAGCTTGTAGGTACCCGCGTACCCGTAGGCGCCCTTCCAGGACCCGGCTTTCCAGTTGTAGAAGCTACTGATGTATATCTGATCCCAGTGCTTGGTCGAGCTGACGAGCAGCGGCGAACTCGAGCCGCCGCCCTTGCGGAAGGCCTCGAGCACTTTCATTAAGCCCGCGATCGAGTTGGCCTGCCACCAGTTGTCGTGGGTGAAGCCTTCAGCGGAGTGCACTTGATTCTCATCGTCGCCGTAGCCGACGAGGGTTCCGTCGGCGAGCGCAGGTGCGAGGATCTTCTGGTCACCCGCGGCGTTGTCCTTGTCTACGTCCCCCCAGTGGGCTCGCGGAAACGTCCAGTGCGATACGTACCTGTACAGCGGCGGCTTTTCCTTCACTTCGAGGGTTTGTGCGCCGCCCAGCGTTGCGGTCATCCCGAGCACCGCCAAGCCCACGACGCCCATCATCACTCTGCGCACTGATCTGTTCATAGTGCCTCGCTTTGCTTTGCCGAAAGGCTTGTTCTTGCTTCGGGCCTCGGCTGTTCCCGTGGAGACCGGAATGCGCCCCCCAGATTGATGTAGGTGGCCAATCTCGATTTCATTCTTTTCTTCTCCTCTTGTAGGCCCTGTCAGCCACAGCGTCATCCCAACGCCAATATGTTCTTGCCGATGCTCCTGCTCACCGGACAATATGACGCGAAGAACCAGCGTTTGCAGGAAAAGTGACATGCGGTGTCCGCACTGAGACAAGCGGTCTGTCCTCAGTGATGTCTCCTTCGAAGGCTCAGCTATAATCCGTTCCGGAGAGGTCGACACACCCATTGCTCGAGGCCACGCCAGATATGGGACGCACGAAATGGATTTTGATCCCGTGTGCGTGGACGATGGTAGGACTGTTGTTCACCGTGCAGGAGATCGTGGTGGCGAAGGTCCACGGCGGGCAGGTCAACTGGGTGCTCGTGGGTGTGATCGAACTCGTCTACTGGAACGTATGGGCGGCGTACACACCGCTTGTGATTGGTCTGGCCAAACGGTTTCCGTTGACGGGGCCGAGGTTTGTATCTCATATAGCGATCCACACAATCACGTCGCTTTTGATGGCTCCCCTGGCATCTGTCACCGAATACTTTCTGAGCGGTGGACTTCTGCGACTACTTTTTCGCATGACCGATCCTGGTGTACCACGCCCTCTTCCCACGTTCACAGGCAGTGTTGTATCGATGAGCTTCACTGGCGTGCTTACGTACTGGTTAGTTGTGGGACTGTATCAGTCGATCCACTTTTACCAGGCCGCGATGGAGCGCCAGACCAGAGCAGCGCAACTGGAGACACAGCTCTCCCATGCCGAACTTGAGAACCTTAAGAGCCAGTTACATCCGCACTTTTTGTTCAACAGTCTTCACACTATTGGAGTCCTGATGCAGGAAGACGTCGATGCTGCAAGCCATCTGCTGGTCAGTCTCGGCGACTTGCTGCGCATGGCCCTCGAACGGCGGGAGAACGAGATCACCTTGCAGAGCGAGCTCGAGTTTGTCGGCAAGTATCTGGAGATCGAACAGACACGCTTTCACGATCGATTGAAAGTTCACATGGACGTGCCGCCTGATCTTCTCGGAGTCTATGTACCGAGCCTGGCGCTTCAGCCACTGGTTGAGAATGCCATCAAGCACGGCATCAGCGTCGATTCCGCCGCAAGCCGGCTGGAGATCGCTGCGCAACGCCACAACGGCAGAGTTTGGCTCTGTGTCCGCGATGATGGCCCGGGTCCGGGACCGGGATCGCACCTGCGGTTCGGCGTCGGACTCACCAACGTCCAGTCACGCTTGAAACAGCTCTACGGGGACGAGTCGTCGCTGGAACTTACCGGGGGCGACGGTCGAGGCTGTGAGGCCATCATCACCATTCCACTGCGGAGTTCGCATGAAAACCAGAGTCCTCATCGTCGATGACGAACCGATTGGCCGGCGCGGTATCCGTCGCTATCTGGCCGAACACGACGGCATTGAAGTTGTAGGCGAGGCGGCGAACGGAATGAGTGCGGTGGAGCAGATCAATGAACTTCATCCCGACATCGTTTTTCTCGATGTGCAGATGCCTGATCTGGACGGTTTTGGAGTCATCGAAAATGTGGAGCCATCGACCGGCCCTGCTCCCGTTTATATCTTCGTCACGGCTCACGATGTGCACGCCATTCGTGCATTCGAAGTGCACGCTGTTGACTATCTCCTGAAACCGTATGATAAGGAGCGATTTGCCAAGGCCCTGGTTCACGCACGCCAGGTCCTCCAACAGCGCGGGAAAGCAAATCGAGGCCTCGAGCCACTGCTCCAATCCCTCCGTAGTCTCCGCCCGTTGGAACGCTTCGTGGTGAAGGACAAGAAGCGGATTTTCTTTGTTCCCGTTTCCAACGTTTTGTGGATCGAAGCCACGGGAAACTATGCTTGCATACACACCGCCAGAGACAGTCACCTGTTGCGGGAAACTTTGGCACATCTCGAAGAGAAGCTTGCGCCACACCGCTTCATCCGCGTGCGGAAGTCGGCCATCGTGAACGGTGCCTGTATTAGCGAGATTCGTCCGATGTTCGATGGGGTTTACGACATCGTACTGGCAGAAGGCACGGTGGTCACATCGAGCCGCAGATACGCTCACAAGTTACGGGCGCTGCTGGAATCCTAGTCTTGGCAACTGGGTGTAAATTGGCATGTCGGCGTGGAATGCCAGCGGCGAATGATCCGGTTCCATAAAAGTGCGCAAGATGGCTGGTTACAAAGACAATTCTTCCTCCAACGCTCATTCGCGGCAGCGCCCCGTTGACCAAATTTATCTGTGCGGTAAGGTTCAGCCGCATTAGGCACACTTTAGTATCCGGTTGAGTCGAACTGGACCCTTGGGAGGATTAGTCCTGATAAGTCGGCTTGTATGAATCCATCTCAGAAACTCCTGGATCATGAGCAAACCGGAAGTCAGAAACCGAATCAGCTCGGCTGGTGACCTACTCGGGGAGATGGAAGGCGGGCTGGGAGTCAAACCCGGATTTGCAGCTGCGGCGCGGGTTACCGCCTCCACTCGCTCTTCCCACCAGCTCTTGCCGTAAACGTTTTGGGTCACATCAATATTGGCGTGGCCCATATTGTCGCGGACGACCTCCGGCCTTGCACCTTCGCGCAGCATGAGGCTCAAGTGCATGGTGCGCAAGATCGGTAGTTGCCCCAATAGAGGATTCCGGATAGGCCGTCTTTGAGCTTGTCCTGAGAGCCGCTGAGGAGCAGGTCTTGGAGATAGTGATCGAGATCGATCATGCTGGGGAAGGCAAGCTCGCACCCAGCGACGCAATCGTAGGTCACTGGCGGGTAATCGGACGTGGCAATCGCCTCAGCCTTAGCCAGGTACCGACAGAACGCCACGGTTTCGCTGACATCGAAGACATGGCTGTCGTTGCGCTTCTAAACCCCGGTTGCATACTGGAACGGGCGGTGTGAGAAGATGCTAGATTGCGCCGTCGGTTTCTAATGTCATCGTTGATTTCCAGCCAATTTGCTTTTCAGTGCCGCTTGATTGCCAGGTTCATCGCCATCCGAGCCATGTGTCTAACACTGCTGGTTGGCGCCGGACACGGCCAAAATACGGAACCGGCGGAGACTCGGGGCCAGCAGAACGGCATGAGCACCGGGGTCGCACATGCTCCCGTTAAAGACGCTCTGTCCCGTCCTATTACGGCGGGCGGGTTTGTGGATGATGCGCCAGTCATCTTCTCTGATATCACCCACGCAGCTGGCCTGGACAAGTTTCGCCATAAGTCTGGCACTCTCGAGAAAAGCACGATTCTGGAGACACCTGGCTCCGGTGTGGCCCTCCTCGACTATGACAATGATGGGTGGCTCGATATTTATCTGCTCAACGGTTCTACGTTTCCCGCGCTGAAAGGAAAGGAGGCTCCGCCGCGGGCAATGTTGTTCCACAACAATCATGACGGAACTTTCACGGACGTGACCGACAACGCTGGAGTGGCCAACGAGCGTTGGGGCTTTGGTGTGGCTGTTGCCGACTACGACAACGATGGCTGGCCTGACATCTACGTTTCTAATTTCGGCAAAAACCGTCTCTACCACAACAATCACGACGGGACGTTTACCGATGTTGCGGAAAAGGCGGGGGTCGCACTGGGGGGATGGTCAACGGGTGCGACCTGGGGAGACTACGACCGCGACGGCTTGCTCGACCTCTTCGTCCCGGGTTATGTGAAATTCGATCCTGACAATCCGCCAATCGCGGGCAAGGGAAACCTGCCGCCTGGTTTCTGCCAGTTTCGGGGGATCAACGTTATGTGTGGGCCGCGCGGCCTGCCGGGCGAGGCCGACCATTTGTTTCACAACAACGGCGACGGAACCTTTACCGACGTGAGTGTGAAGGCCGGAGTTTCTGATCCCAGAGGTTATTACGGCCTGGCGTCGGTTTTTGTTGATGTGGATGACGACGGATGGCTTGATTTGCTGGTTGCCAATGATTCCGTACCGAAGTACCTTTATCGCAATAAGCATGACGGTACATTCGAGGATGTCAGCTACCTCTCGGGATTCGCTCTCAACGACGAGGGCCGCGAGCAGGCGGCGATGGGAATTGCGGTTGGCGATTACAACCGCGACGGCAAGGTGGACTTTTGCGTCACGAACTTCTCTGACGACTACAACACGCTGTACCGCAACGATGGAGAGGCCAGCTTTACCGACGTGAGCATTGCCGCCGGCATCGCCAATGTGTCCATTCCGTTTCTCGGCTGGGGAACGGGTTTTCTGGACTATGACAACGACGGACTGCTCGATCTTTTCATTGCAAATGGGCACGTTTATCCTGGCGTGGACAAGCAGGATTGGGGCACGACCTGGGCCCAGCGCCCGTTATTGTTTCGTAATTTGAATGGCTCCAAATTCGAGGAGGTCGCTCCCGCCACAGGCAGCGGGCTGGCGGTCGTGGTTTCCGCGCGCGGAGCGGCTTTTGGCGATCTGTTCAACGATGGTCACACCGACGTAGTGCTCAACGTGATGGATTCGACCCCGGTGCTGCTGCGGAATGTCGTCAAGAATTCCAATCATTGGCTGACGTTAAAATTGATCGGCGGTCCGAGGAGTCCGCGGGATGCGATCGGGGCCAAGGTGTTTGTGACCGCTGTAGGTGTCCGGCAACGCGGCGATGTTTTCAGCGGTGGCAGTTACGCCTCCAGTTCCGACCAGCGTTTGCACTTCGGGTTGGGAACGGCCACGAAAGTTGACCGAGTGGAAATCTTCTGGCCGGATGGAGTGAAAGAGGAGATTAAGATCCCGGCCATTGATCGGATTGTTACGGTAGTGCAAGGTAAAGGAACCGTGGAGCCGTGAAGCTTGAGCCAGCATGCCAGTTCCAGCGGGTTCCCCTGATGCTCCTGCTGTTTTTCTTGCTTGCCGCTTCGCCCCGGTTTGTCGCGACGCAAGAACGCACTGTTTCGTCGGCGCCAGCGCCCAGTTCTGTTGAATCCTTCGTTGACGTCACGCAGCGGCTCGGCATCAATTTCCAGTACCACGCGTCCCATACCTCCAGGAAGTACCTTCTTGAAACTATGGGAGCAGGGGTCGCGTTGTTTGACTGCGACAATGACGGGCGCTTGGATATTTATCTCGTGAATGGCGCACCTCTAGGCGATCCCACTCCGAAAGGGACAATCCCGCAGAAAACGGGCCCGCAGTACTGGAACCGTCTCTACCATCAGAAGGCCGACGGGACCTTCGAAGACGTTACCGAGAAAGCCGGCTTACAAGGAGCGGGATACGGGATGGGGGTGGCTGTAGGTGACTACGACAACGATGGATTCGAGGACCTCTATGTCACCGCCTACGGCGGGAACAAGCTTTACCACAATAACGGCAATGGCACGTTCACGGATGTAACAGAGAAGGCAGGCGTCGCAGGAGGCGGTTGGTCCACCAGCGCGGCATGGGTCGATCTGGACGGCGACGGGTTCCTGGATCTGGTCGTCTTGCGCTATGTGGATTGGGATTTCGACGATGTCTGGTGCGGTGAGCACAAGGAAGGGTATCGCGCATACTGTCATCCGGATTACTTCAAGCCAGTCGCTCCGCTCGTCTATCACAACAATAAGAATGGAACGTTCACCGAGATCGCACAGAAGGTGGGCCTCAGCAAACTGGGGAAAGGACTCGGCGTGGCGATCGCGGACTATGATCGCGACGGCTATATTGATCTCTTTGTGGCCAACGACTCCATGGTCGAGTTCCTCTATCACAACAAAGGAAATGGTACTTTCGAAGAGGTCGGTCTTCCTTCCGAAGTTGCGGTGGACATAGACGGACGCACCTATGCCGGGATGGGTGTAGATTTTGCTGACTACAATAACGATGGGAGGCCTGACATCGTAGTCACCGACCTGGCGAACCAGCGCTACGCTCTCTACGAGAACAATGGTGACGGCACGTTTACCTATACCAGCCAATCCTTGGGAATTGGATCGATGACTCTGTCCCACTCGGGCTGGGGAGTCCGATTTCTCGACTACGACAATGATGGATGGAAGGACCTTCTCATAGCTCAAGGCCACGATCTCGACACCGTCGAGCTGAATTATCCCAATCTGCATTACCGCGAACCTATGTTGCTCGCCCATAACACTGGGCATGGATTCGTGGATATTTCTGCGCAGGCAGGCAGCGTCTTCCGTCAGCCTTGGGTTGCGCGTGGCATGGCAATCGGAGATTTGGATAATGATGGACGGATCGATGCAGTCGTGACTACAAATGACGGACCGGTGCACGTCTTGCACAATGAGACCACGCCGCAAAATCATTGGATTCTGCTGAAGTTGGTTGGCCACAAGAGCAACCGCGACGCGATTGGCGCGGAGGTCACTTTGGTGACCGGCTCCGGCTCGCAATACGCAACGGTTTCGACCGCCAGCAGCTATCTCTCTGCCAGCGACAAGCGGGTACACTTCGGGTTAGGCCAGGAAACTACGGCGCAAAGAATCGAGATTCGCTGGCCCAGTGGAATCAGCCAGACGCTCAAGGATATCCCCGCCGACCAGATTCTTCAGATCGACGAGCCTGTCGCTCCATCCACGCCACAAAAACCATGAGTGCGCGCCGTGCCAAAACCGGCTTTTTCCTGTCCTTGGTAGTGGTCTGGTCTCTATGTGGAATCCGGAGCTTCGCGCAATCCAGCAGCGATTTTGATCGTGGCATGGCGGAATTTCGAGCGGGGAACTATTCCGCCGCTGCCGCCCTATTTGCCAGTGCTGAGGCTGCCTCTCCCGGCACAACGGATGCGCTCCTTTATCAGGGGAAAGCGCTGGTGCACCTGCAGGACTTTGCTGGAGCGGAGCTGGCACTGCGTGGCTACATTGGGTCGCATCATGATTCTTCTGATGCACTGTATATGCTGGGGTTCGTTTTGAACCGGGAGAACCGCCCCGCAGATTCACTCAGTGCCTACACCCAAGCAGCAACAATCACGCGTCCCACCGCTGACGATTTGAAAGTAGTTGGTTTGGATTATGTGCTTCTGGACGACTATCCCGATGCTATTAAGTGGCTTGAAAATGCCGTGGCACTCGATGGCAAGAATAAAGACGCATGGTATTACCTCGGCCGCGCTTACTACACCAAAGCTCGGATTAGCGAGGCGCGTAAGGCGTTTCAGACGATTCTCGATCTCGATCCACGCAACGCCAGAGCGGAGAATAATCTCGGGTTGATCTTCGAATCCGATGCGCGGCCTTCGGAGGCAATGGATGCTTATCGAAAAGCAATCACGTGGGATGAAGCTAATCCGCACCGGAGCGAGCAGCCGTACGTCAACTTGGGGAGTTTATTGCTGGAGCAAGGTCAAACGAAAGATGCAATCTTGCCGCTCGAAAATGCGGTAACACTAGCGCCGGAAAATGCGTACTGCCGGTTGCGCTTAGGCACGGCTTATTTTCGAGATGGTCAAATGGACAAAGCGCAGCGTGAACTCGAAAAGGCGACTGAGCTTGATCCTGAGAATGCGGCCGCGCATTATCAATTGGGCAAGGTCTATAAAGAGACACATCAACTCGACCGCGCCAAGGCTGAGTTTGACCGGACTGCTAAGTTGCAAAGTCGCGCGGCAAGTTCGGAAGCCCGTGCTACCGATCACTGACGTCATTAAACCTTAGGATCGCTGGATTAACCTTCAATGCGCAAATGCATTTTGTTACGAGTTAGGGAATTTAACGATTTTCCGAAACTTGCGTTTGAAGGGGTGTATTCTACTCCGTGTACGCAGTAGCGCGGAGCAAGATCTTAGGCGTCCTATGATTTTCGTAAAAAGCATCGCTGGAGGCTTAGCTGCGGCCAGCGCTGCCTGGATCGTTATTATCACCATTTACATGCGGCAACTCGCGTTGTTGAGCAGGCGACAGGGTGGTAGCGGACTGATTGCTGTCGCAGGTGGTTGGGATTATCTTCTCGGCAAGCCAATGACCGCGGTGCTCTTGGCAGCGGCGTTCGGAGTTGGAGTTTACCTGACGGCAAGATGGGCAGGCGGATCATAGACCAGAAGTGCATGATGAGCAGCTCTGGCTCCAAACAACACTCTACGCGCTAAACTAAGCGTCGCTCGGGAAACGGCTATGAATTACGTGAAAGCTGCATCCAGTGCATTCGCAGCCACATCTGCAGCGTTGCTCATATGGGCCGTCGCGCTCACGCCGCGTGCACCCGGAGTCGGCTGGAATCCTGTACGCGTGCCAACGTTGTTGACCCAACCTTTGTTTTGGGCCCTCGCCATTCTGATGTTCGGCGCTTTGTTTGTGGCCAGTCGGCTGAGCAGGAGAATACCGAGAATTCTGTTGTTCTGGGCGCCTACGGTAGCTTTGTCGACTCTCGGGCTCAGTGTCTTGGCTTTGGGTGTTTACGCGTGGATCCATTCCTGAACGTCTGCCAGGGCTGACTGTCTGTCGACGACGATTCCGCCGCGAGAAGCGGAAGCAAACGGAAAGACATTCCTAACAGCCCGACTTCGAAGACTGCAGCGCTCCCGGCTTCTAGTTGTGCTCGCGATCAGGCGTCTCGGTTGGGGCTGCCTCAGATGGCGCTGGCTCAGCTTGCTCGTGCCCTTTGCGTTTTCTCTCAAAGACCTGTTGTTGATGTTCGCTGGCCTCTTGCTTGAGCCTGACGAAATTGGCCAGTGCTGCCTGCGCTTCCTCGGTCTGATGCAATCGCCGGTATAGTTGGGAGAGTTGATAGTACGCCTGCTGCGCAATGTCCGGGTCCGTATTCGGCTCGGCGACTGCGCGTTTGAAGTCCTCGACCGCTGCGGGATTATTCCCGAGCTGCATTTCAGCACGACCAAGGTAATAGTATGCGTTCGGCAAGTTCTGGTTCTCTCTTAGTGCTGCCTCAATGAGCGGTTTCCCTTCCTGTGGCTTGCCGCGGTCCACGCGAAGACTGCCGAGCTTGTAAGTAGCTAATAAGCTGTGAGGGTCGATGGCCAACTCCTGCGTGTACTCTGCCTCGGCCTCGTCCAGTTTGCCGCTCTTCCAATACTCCGTCGCTAATTCCTCATGTAATCCGGGTTGGCCGGGTGCGCCTTTGATCGCGGCCTGGTACTCGGCTATGGCGTCCATGTCCCGATCAGCTTCGGAAGCTGCCTGAGCGAGGACCTGGTGGACGCGCCAAGAATCCGGATTCACGCGCAACATGTGTTCGTAACTCGCCTTGGATACGAGCATGTGCGCATGGCCGCGATGATAGAGGATGTCCACATCATCAGGGGCGAGCTGAGCGGCTTTATCGAGAGCCACAACCGCAGCCTCTGGTTTTTCCGCCGCGAGTTCGGCCACGCCCAACCACATCCAGGCTTTGGGGTCAGAGGGATTTATCCTGGTTTCGGCACGAAGAGCAGAAATGGCTGGATCGTACTGATTCAGTCTGTACTCGGCAATCCCGAGGAACAGATTCGCTCCGCGCAACTTCGGGTCTAACGCGAGCGCCTTCTGCAGACTGGACACAGCCTCACCGAACTGGCCCTGCTGCTCGCGAACCAATCCCAGATTGAAATATGCCCCGGCGAAACGCGGT
>Ga0209580_10000756_pt1 | contig 16077 bp, 12 predicted proteins | sample Coa_R1_5_FD_187153 | JGI IMG/M metagenome (GOLD analysis project Ga0209580, IMG submission 187153) | Surface soil microbial communities from Centralia Pennsylvania, which are recovering from an underground coalmine fire - Coalmine... | ecosystem: Environmental > Terrestrial > Soil >... | reverse complement strand
AGCGCCGCAAGCGAAGCTGCAGGCGCAATAGTTTTGAATCGGCGCGGCGAACTTGTTGCCCAATAGCTCTAGCCGTAGCTGACGGCCCTACTGTTGCAATCCGACACGTTGAAGCAGCTGCTGGAAGCGAGGATCGGAGCGGAGATTGTCGGTTCGCAAGTCCGGCTTCAGTATCCAGGCAACATCCAGTGACTTCTCACGGTAGGCCTTTTCTATGAGTTCCATCGCCTTGTCCTTTTGGCCAAGGCCCGCGTAGATGGTGGCTGCGAGATAGGGCGAAGCCTTACCCGATTTCGACTTCTCTTCAATGTTATGCAAAATTTTCTCGGCCTCGGCGCGGCTTCCGATCGCGGCGTAGGCGTGGCCAAGTGAAGCGACACGATCAAGATCACCGTTCGACAACTCGACCGCTTTCTGATATTCGGCAATTGCTTCCGGCAGTTTGCCAGTTCCTTCGTAGGCGGTCCCGAGATCCGAGTGCGCGTCCAAACTGTTCGGATCCGAAGCGAGCCGCAGCTGGCTCCATTTCCGCAGATGCTCCCAATCGCGAAGCTGGAAGTAAACGGCAGACTCGACCCCCGTCGAGATCGGACCAGGATCAAGCTGCTTGCTTGTTTGGAGCTCGGTTAGGGCTTGGTCGCGCCGTCCCATCAATGCCATGAAAATAGCGCGATCTTCATGAGCGCAACTGAAACTCGGCGCCAACGCGATGGCTTTGTCGAAGGACTGCTCCGCGGATTTCCAATCGAGGTCATGCCAATTCATCTCGCCGAGAGCGTCGTATGCCTCGCCATTGTTGGGATCCAATTCCAAAGCCTTCTGAACCAAGTTCCGCGCGGAGCGATAGCCGTCCTCGGCGGTGATTTCGCCTTTGGCGTAAAGGACCAGACAGATGTAAGTTTCCGCCAGCCCGGAATAGGCGGGCGAAAAGTTCGCATCCTTTCGAATTGCATCTTCAAAGTAGGTCTTGGCTTGATTGAGCGAGGCGGGGTCAGTGAACGAAACGTTGTAGATGTAATAGCGGCCCCTGAGGTAGGCTTCGTAGGCTCCCGGATCCACCGGTCTTGCTGCGGTGAATTGCTGTTTTAGGTCTGGAGTCAATTGCGCTCGGACTTGCTGGGTAATGGCCTGTGCAACGTCACTTTGAAGTCGAAGAACATCGCCTAGATTGCGTTCGTAGGTCTCCGCCCAAATATGTTGGTCCGACGATGCATGAATCAGTTGCGCAGTGATCCGCAGGCGCTCACCAGAGCGTACGATCGATCCTTCCACAATCCCGTCGACGTTCAGTTCGCGCGCGATCTCGGGCAGGGGTTTGTTGGTGTGCTTGTAAAGCGTGACCGTGGTCCTGGAGGTAATCCGCAGGGCGCCTACTTTCGCAAGATCCGTGATTAACTCGTCCGTCATGGCATCGGCGAAATAGTCCTGAGAGCTATCGCCCGATAGGTTATCGAGGGGAAGCACGGCTATGGAACGAATTGGGCCAGTTGCGGCCGTGTGATGCGAAATTGCTGGCACCAGCCAGAGCGCCAGGCCCGCGATGAGAAGTAAGGATCCAAAAAGTATGGCTGCGGGGAGCAATTTACGGAGTAAGCCGGGCGCCGGCTCAATCGTCTTTTCACTTTGCGACGGCTGCACGACTGCTAGTCGTGGGGGTGCGGCGGGAGCTTCCGGCTCGCTTTCTGTGATCGGAGCAATGAAGCGATAGCCCCTGCCGGTGACGGTCTGTATGAAGCGCGGCTGTTCCGGGTCGTCATTCAGAACCAGCCGAATTTTGCGAATAGCGCCGTTAATGCTGTTGTCGGTATCGAGAAAAACGCCCTTGCCCCAAACCCTATCGACGATCTGCTGACGGCTTACTAATTGTCCGCGCTGCTCGATTAAAAGACTGAGAATACCGAACGGAGTCGGCTCCAGCTTGAGAGTTCGTCCGGAGTGGCGAAGTTCATAAGCGGCGGAGTCGAGCTCGAAATCGTCCCCGAATTTGATTGACCGCTGGAATTTGACGAAATCGGTGGCCACGGCGTCCCTAAGGTGTTGGCAATTCTACCGCCAATTCTGCATCTTTGAAACATCATTCGTGTTTTCTGCGGCTTACAAGCACAGCAAAAATTAAGATTGCCAACAGATGGCCGCTATTGATTGCAAGTGTTTGATCCGCGAATATGCAAAGCGCTGCTCGCCAGGTTGCAGGGATCGCCTTGCTGAGATACGCAGCTTTGCCGGAATGCCAGCCGTCAGGCGTTGAGGGATGACTCTGACCATAGCGGCTTTTGGCCAAACCGTCCGTTGAAAGTTCTGGAATTCAGAATAAGGAGAATGTGATGAAACGTACTCTGATGAAAATTGGTTTAGTCATTTCTTGTCTGGTACTCGCGGCAGCGATACAACCCGACGCACCCACCAGAATCGCGCAGGTGGTGGCGCTTGATGAGTGCGATCCGGCAACGTTCAACGCCCCGACAGCGGTCGGCCCTGACTTCTGCAAAAACATAGCCGTTGGAGCCTCGACCACATTTCAAGACCTGTTCACTGAAGCGGCCGAGGGTAGACCCGACAAGAAGTGGGACTTTGAGCCCGACTCGCTCAACGTGAAAGAAGGGACCATCCTTTCCGTGGTCGATCAGGGCGGAGAGCCGCACACCTTCACCGAGGTAAAGCAGTTTGGCGGCGGGTTTATCTCAGCACTGAACGATGGGCAAGACCCAGTTCCCGAATGCGCGGCTGGATTTAACGATGTGGCCGTAGCCAAGACCCGGATCATTCAGGGCAGCACGTCGCTGGTCACCGGCCTCTCAAAAGGCACACACTACTTTCAGTGCTGCATTCATCCGTGGATGCGGTTCAAAGTGGAGGTGAAGTGATCAGGTTATGCGCGAGAAGTTTGGGCGCGGCTAACCGCGCCCTTTTTTCCAATAGTAGTTCCCAAACTTCCACTACTGTAACAACCCGCCGTTCGGCTCCTCGTCTGGCGGGATCACAACGGCTGCTGCCACTCTGTCCCCCGGCTCCATATGCAGCAGGCGGACACCCTGCGCGCTGCGGCCGGATTCGCGGATGGTGCCAGAATCCATGCGAATGATTTTGCCGTACTGGCTGATCAGCATGAGCTCGGACTTCTCCGTGACCTGCGCAATGCCGGTCACTTTGCCGTTGCGCTCGGTTGTCTTGACGTTGATCACGCCTGAGCCGCCGCGTCCCTGGAGGCGGTATTCTTCCGCGGGGGTGCGCTTGCCGTAGCCGTTTTCGGTGATCGAGAGAATTAACGATCCCTTCACCGGCAGAGTCGCGTCGGTCGCCGTCGCTTCCGGAACGCCGGCTTCCGCCTTTGCTTTTTCGGCTTCGGCTTCGGCCTTCTTCGGGTCTTTCGGCGTGGTGGCCATGCCGACGATGTAGTCTTTTTCGTCGAGCTTCATGCCGCGCACGCCGTAAGCCGGGCGGCCCATGTCGCGCACGTCGGATTCGTCGAAGCGGATCGCCTGGCCATCGTGAGAAGCTAGAAAGATGATCTGATTGCCGTCGGTGAGCGTGGTGCCAACCAGCTCATCTCCCTTGTCGATGCCGATGGCGATGATGCCGCGCGACATTACGTTCGAGAAGTCTTTCAGCGGTGTCTTCTTCACTGTGCCATTGCGGGTGGCGAAGAAAATAAATCTGCCTTCTTCTTCCAGATTGCGGACCGCGAGCATGGTGCGCACTGTTTCGCCGGGTTGCAGCGAGACCAAATTCGTAACGTGCTTGCCCTTTCCGGCTGCGCCCACGTCGGGGATCTCGTAAACCTTCAGCCAGTACACGCGACCTGTGTTGGTGAAGATGAGAATGTAGGCGTGCGTCGAAGCGATGAACAGATGCTCGACGAAATCCTCATCGCGCGTCTTCATGCCGGTGCGGCCCTGGCCTCCGCGGCGCTGTTGGCGATAAGTCGAGATGGGCGTGCGCTTCAGGTATCCGCCGTGACTGACGGTGACCGCAACCTGCTCGTCGGCGATCAGGTCTTCGAGTTGGATCTCGGCAGCTTCATCTTCAATCACCGTGCGGCGCTCGTCGCCGTAGAGCTTCTTGATTTCTTCCAGCTCGGTGACGATGACCTTGCGAAGCTTCTTCTCCGATCCCAGAATCGATTCGTATTCGGCAATGCACTCGCGAGTGGTGCCCAGCTCTTTGTTGATTTCGTCGATTGAAAGCCGCGTCAAGCGGTGCAATTGCAGTTCGAGAATCGCGTCAGCTTGAATCGCCGTGAACGGCTTTTCCGGATTGAGCTTCGGCGCACGGCCAGTCGTATTGATCTCGATCTTCTTGCCGCCGAAATACAGAACTAAATTTTCGCGAGCCTCGCCGCGATTCGCGCTGCCTCGGATGATCGCAATCACGTTGTCGAGATGATCCAGCGCAGTGAGATAGCCTTCTAAAATGTGCTCGCGGTCTTTTGCTTTCTGCAGCAGGAAAGCGGTCCGCCGACGAACAACATCCACACGATGATCGATGAAGTGCTGAATCGCCTGGATCAGCCCCATTTCTTTCGGCTGGTTGTGCACCACCGCCAGCAGGATCATGCTGAAGTTTTCCTGCATCTGCGTGTGCTTGAACAGCTGGTTCAGGATGATCTGCGGTTCGGCGCCGCGCTTCAGCTCGATCACGATGCGCATGCCGTCGCGATCGCTCTCGTCGCGAATGTCGGAAATATCTTCAATAGTCTTGTTATTGACCAGCTCCGCCATACGCTCGATCAGGTAACGCTTGTTCACCTGATACGGAATCTCAGTGACGATGATGGCTTCGCGATCTTTCGAGAAAGTTTCAATCGCCGCCTTGGCGCGCATGGTGAAGCGGCCGCGTCCATTTTTATACGCGTCGAGAATGCCTGCTTTGCCATGAATAATTCCGGCGGTAGGAAAATCCGGACCTTTTACGATCTTCAGAATTTCAGGGAGCGTAGTCGCGGGATTGTTTACCAGCGTGATCGCAGCGTCGACGATCTCGGTCAGATTGTGGGGCGGAATTTTCGTCGCCATGCCTACGGCGATTCCGTCCGATCCATTAATAAGGAGATTGGGAATGCGCGTCGGTAGAACGTCGGGCTCAACCTCGCTGCCGTCGTAGTTCTCGCGGAAATCAACGGTGTCTTTATCCAGATCTTCGAGCAGAGAGCTCGCAACCCGGGTGAGCCGGGCTTCGGTGTATCGGTCAGCCGCTGGCGGATCGCCATCGACAGAGCCAAAATTCCCTTGTCCATCCACCAGCGGATAGCGCATGGCAAAGGGCTGCGCCATTCTGACCAACGCGTCGTACACGGCAAGGTTGCCGTGCGGATGGTACTTACCCATGGTTTCACCGACGATGCGGGCGCACTTGCGCGTGGCGCGGTTGGGCTGCAGGCCCATCTGCTGCATCGTGTAAAGAATGCGGCGATGCACCGGCTTCAGGCCGTCGCGAACGTCAGGCAGCGCGCGTCCGATAATGACGGAGAGCGAGTAGTCGAGATACGACCGCTTCATCTCCTCTTCAATATTGACCGGCTGAATGTTCGCCGCGCCGGGGCCGCCATCGCCGGGAGGAGGAGTTAAAGGAAGTTGGGGATTCTGATCATCTGCCATAAAAGAAGTTCTTAGCCGCTGGCTTTTAGCTCTTAGCTGAACCTGACGGTCGGCTGGAAGAGAACTGGATCAGACTTTCAGGTAACCAGCTAATCTATTGAAAACAAGCGCATTAACTATGCTTACTGAGATGATTAATTATACCACGGGCAAGCCTTCAACCGCCGCGCGCCGGTGGCTTTCGCGTTGCCGAAATGAGTTCGCGGCTCAGCCAATCGCTCACGCTTAGTGATCAACCAAAGAAGCGCCGAAGGGGCGACCCAGCTTAGCCCAGGGCGGCGGCCCTGGGTATGCGAAGCAGCAAAAGAACGCGCAGGGCGTGAGCCCGAGCATGTTTACGGGAAGCCGCCGAGTGTCACCTGATTTTTCGATTAGACGGCCCGCCAAAACTGGAGGCCGCGCAGCCAATTGAATCCGGATTCTCCTCGTCCACATCACCATAGGCATGGCAGTCTTAGTTGTCCTTTTCACCGCATGGCTAATCTTTCGCGGTCTCGGCACGCTTGGAATTTCAGCCTTCGCGTCCTGGCAAGCTTCTGCGCTGTATGCGCTCGCGGTGATGTTTTTCTTTACCGCGACCGCGCACTTCAACAAAATGAAGCATGACCTGGTGCAAATGATTCCATCTTTCTTTCCGCAGCCCTTATTGATCGTTTATGTCACTGGTGTTCTGGAATTTCTGGGAGCGGTGGGGTTGCTTCTGCCGGCCACGCGCCCGCTCGCAGGAATCTGCCTGATCGGCCTGATCGCCGGCATGTTCATCGCGAATGTGAACGCGGCAGTAAAGGGAATGACGTTGCGCGGCAAGCCTGTAACAGCATGGCTGCGCACTCCAATGCAAATCTTATTTATTGCGCTTCTCTGGTGGTCCACTTCACCATCTCACCTGTGGCACCCAGCATGAAGGACTTGTCAGGATGAGGTGAGGACTTTTGAGGACTGATCTCAAATGCGATATTCCAATTAATCACTCTGTGGGGGTCATTACGCCAATTTTGGCGAGCATGGATGTGACAGCGCTCACAGACTTCCCACCACGATTGGCATACATTTCTACTTGGCTGAGTGTGGGTGCTCGGTTGGAGGTGCGGTCATGGACGTCCGCACTGTGTTGTGTATTGACGACCGTCCGCAGCTGCTGGAGCTCCGAAAAGCAGTTCTCCAATCCCACGGTTATCGCGTCAAAATGGCCTTAAGCGGCCATGTCGCGATGAAGATGCTGGCGGAAGCGCCAGTGGACGCTGTTCTACTGGAATACAAGTCTGAAGGCTTGGACGCGGAGGCCGTGGCCTGCCATCTTAAGTTGCGATTTCCCAGCATACCGATCATCCTGCTTTCCGCATACGCCTGTATGCCAGAGCGAATACTGTGGTTAGTGGATGAATACGTGATGAGGAGCGAACTATCCGAAAGACTCCTACCGGCCATTGAACGAGTGGCCTGCCGGCCCCAGATCGAGGAGAAGCGCAAACCCGCATCACGTACTAACGCCGCCTAGATACCCCAAAGATGACGGAGCCGATTGCGTCGTGTCTTACTAATCGGAAGAGGCGGGTGCCCCCTTAAATGACGCTTGTATGCGCACCATTCGCACCGAGGGTGCCTGTGATCTCTCAAGACATTGTTCCCTTTCCAAGTGAACGGGAAGCCCGTAGCCGCCGGAGGGGTGCAAAAGTGGAAATCAGCCGTAACGATTTCCGAAGCGCAAGGTTCTTCGACACCTGGTCGACGAATGCCGTGGAGTGCGGTGAATTCCTGAGCCGCATGCAACTTCGAGGGGGCCTCCTGCAAGGATGCCCCCTCGATCCCATTCGTATCTGGGGTTAAACCGAATACCTCACGGACAGGTACAACCGGTGATGGTATTCGTGTCCAACGTGACCGCACCGTTCCGCGCCAGGGCTCTACCTTCCATCTGTGCGCCAGTAGTCACCGCGATGGAGGTCAGAGCCAGGATGCTTCCCTTAAAGACAGAGTTTGTTCCAAGAGTCGCTGAGCTACCAACCTGCCAAAAGACATTGCAAGCCTTGGCGGCATTGGTCAGGATAACGTGGCTACCGCTTCCCGTGATGAGCGTGGACGAAATCTGGAAAATGAAAACTGCATCCGGATTCCCCTGAGCGTCAAGAGTGAGATCCCCTGTCAACCCAAGCGAGGACGTGGATTTATAGATGCCAGCGACAAGGGTTTGCCCGCTTAGGTCTCCCGCAACCGTCGTACCGCCCGATCTTCCGGCTGCATCGATATACGCGGTGGTCAAGGCCGCCTGGGCCTGGGCTGCGGCGCCATCCGCGGAATGGATCGCCCCGCTCGCTAGCCCCGGTGGAAAGCCAGTCACGGCTGTGCCTGGACTCACCCCAACATCTCCTGAAACTACGGTAGAACCCGTGTTGGTGACTGTGGAACCGGCCAGAACTGCAAAATCTCCAATGAAAGGACAAAGGGCCACTGGCGAAGTACCTCCACCTTGGCACGGGCCAGTGGTGAAGGTCTGCAGGAACGGGGCGGCAAGAGCCACACCACCCATGTCTTTGGCTCCAGTGGTCACCGTGATTGTGTAGGCGGTGTTTGCCCCCAGGGTCGTAGGCGTCAGAGTGGCAGTTTGTGTTCCGGCATCATAGGTCACCGAACCGGTTATGCCCGCAATGAACACCGTTGTGGAATTGATCGAAAGAGAGTCCATGGGTTCATCGAAGGTGACCGTAATTTTTTGATTCAGAGGCACACACGTAGCCCCGGCCGCAACATTGATGGCCACAATCTTTGGCGGAGAAGTATCTTTGGTTGAGCGCGTCGTAAAGGAGAAGTTGAAGGGCGCTGCGAGTGCGATCCCCTGGAGATCTTTAGCTCCCGTCGTAACCGTCGCGTTGTACGTAGTGTTGGGCGCAAAGTCTGAAACGGGTTTACAGGCAGCGATTTTGTTGGTGACATCGTAAGTGACATCGCCGGCCACGCCTGCGATCATAAAGGTACTGGAGTTTATGGTCGCTGGATCCATTGGCTGGGCAAAGACAACTGCGACTTGGCGGTTTGTCGCAACGCCGTTGGCTTGCGGAGCAACCATCAACACTGTGGGAGCTCCTTGGGTGTTCACGACGGGTGCGTTTGGCTGGAGGCCGCTGCACCCGATTAAAGAGACGAGTACTGCGGAGATTGCCGAAAGCTTAGCGAACTGCTGCTCCGTCAACATAGTTACGCTCCGCCACCGCGTTCGCGGTGGATCACATCTCTCATGCAGAGATGCGCAACTCTGATGAAGGGCAGATTTGTAGGGTTGGTGTCAGGACGCTTAGTGGCCAAAAATAAAAACCAGCCAATGTGTACACAATTGAACAGTATGTAGCAGAGATCTGTGATTCAGGCTCGCGACTAGATTCACGTGCGACGCCTGGTAACAAAAAGCGAGCCATTACTTTCACAACGGCGGGCCCACCCTTAATGACGTTTGCGTGCGCCATTCCCACCGAGGGTGTCCCATCCTTGCGTTTTTTGCAAGAGCCTGCCCTGAGCTTGTCGAAGGGGTGGGCAGCGATGCTGCGTGCGCTACTTCATTGGTTACGACGCGACAAGGATCAGCAAACTTGCGTCTGCATTCCCGACTCCCGCCCTTCGCGAAGAACGCGAAGGAACGGGGCACCCCTCTGAGTTGATAATGCCCGCGAGATCTAAAGGGGCGGGCGACCCGTCCTCCTCTTGGTATTGCCCGCGGTATGTCCAGCCCAAGAGGCAGATCGCTTCCAGCGCCGACACACTGTCGTGCCACGATCTGTCCTGTTGTAATCTGCTCTTCCTTGTCTTGTGTTGCTGGAGCTGCACCAATCCGGCGCCGCGTGACTGTGGTCTCAAGAAGCTGTCGAGGGCTAACGCGAGACGTTGAGAAAGAAAGGAAAAGCCGGCTTGGGGAAAGCCGGCTCTCTAGTTTGCAAATTACCCAAGCGTGGTTGCGCTTCGGATTACCGAGCCTGGGACTGTGGGGCGGAGCCGATCTTGGTTCCGATCACCTCGCCCGAAACTATCAACTCGACGCGTCGATTCTGCTGGCGGCCTTCGGCGGTACTATTTGATGCAATGGGTTGGGTTTTGCCCAAGCCCTTTGCGGTCATCGAGGATTCTGGGACTCCTTGCTGCGCAAGGTAGCTCCGGACCGCCTCTGCACGCCGCTCTGAGAGGCCCTGGTTATAGGCATCGCTACCAACGCTGTCGGTGTTTCCCTCGATTCCAAGTGTGAGCGCGGGATAAGCGAGCACGATGCCACTGATCTTGGCTAGCTTCTCGCGCGCCAGCGGGCGAAGTGTGTGCTTGCCGGTGTCGAAGAGAACGTCAGACATGTTGACGACCAGGCCGCGCGCCGTGTCGCGAGTCTGGAGAATGGTGTTGAATTGTTGTAGCAGACGGGCGCGGAGTTCCTCGCGCTCACGTTCCGCTTGCTGGAGTTTTTGCTCGGATGCTGCGGCGGCAGCGCGATTGCGCTCCGCTTCGGCCTGAGCGCTCTGTTGCTGCTGGAGAGCAGAGGCTTGGGCTTCGCGCGTCTGGCGCTCAGCCTCGTCACGTGCGCGAACTGCTTCGGCGGTGTTGGCTTCGGATGCTGCGGCGGCAGCGCGATTGCGCTCCGCTTCGGCCTGAGCGCTCTGCTGCTGCTGGAGAGCAGATGCTTGGGCTTCGCGCGTCTGGCGCTCGGCCTCGTCACGTGCGCGAACTGCTTCGGCGGTGTTGGCTTCGGCGCTGATTGTCTGAGCCTTGGCGTTGGCTTCGCGATCCGCTGCCGCCCTGGCTTCGGCGTCAATGCGCTCTGCTTCTATGCGCTTGACCGAAATCTCACGGGCGTCTTCTGCCGTCTGTACAGCTTCGCGCGACACTGAAATAAAGGATTTCTTGTCGATGTGCTTGCGGGTGGCGTATCCATCTGCCTGGTTCATCAGGCGGACAGCATGCTGATAGCTGTCGCTGGCGTACTTCTCAGCTCCCTCGGATTGAGCGATGCGCAACGCATTGCGCGCCTCAAAGAATTCCAACGGCAACTTGGCATTCATGACGACCGGGTCGAATTTGTAGCCCGTGGGGATGTAGCCACCCCGTTCGAGAAGCTCATATTTGGCATTCACCGCTTGGGTAGTTCCCACCGTGTCCTCGCGAATCACGTTTTCGAGCACTACCACGTTGCTGGGACGCCGCACCGCATAATAAGGCTCCGCGGTGACTATCAACGCGAACGCCTGGAGATCCGTGGTGACATCCAGCTTGCTGCTCTTGCCACTCACCAGTACTTCACCCAGGTTCACTGACCTGCCCTCCGGCGTAATGGCCCACATAACGTAGGTCAGGTACTCATTGCCGAAAGTCGTGGGCTTCTCTAGTTCGTGAAATTCAACTTCAATTGCGATATACCCTTTCTTGCTTTTCACTCTGGCTTGGGCGTGGGCTGCGGGCATCAGTTCCGTGCCTTTGAACCCCAGTGTCGTAGCTCCGCCGCGGTTCCGATAATTAACTGCTTGCACCGTCCGGCTGATTACGTTTACCCGGAACGTGGGCGTCGGAGCCATCGGCTCGACGGGAATTGTGGTTTGGGTCTGCTGAGTAGTTTGGTCGGTTGAAATGTTTTGCGACTGCGACGGTGGGGGCATCGCTAGCGCGGAAGCCCCCAGAGCCATAAGGGATGCCAGGAAGATTCTTATGCTCTTCATAGTTACTCTCCTTGTGGAGGGACTCTTCTTTATTTATTACAATGCTCAACGTCGGCGCCTCGGAATACTGGTCAAAATTGATCAAGCCGGTTTCTGGCTGCGCCTCCGCCCTGAAGACCATGCGTGAGCGCGCTGGCAAGTTCAACGTCGAGAAAATCCGGCCGCAGGATCTCGCGGGAGCCGGAGGGCCAGCAGACGAGGAGGTCTAGACCTTCTGCGAGGGTTGGCGCGGGCTTATCCGTCCGGCAAGAGTCGCGATCCGCTGAAGAGACACCAAGCCTCTTCGATATTCGACGGCAAGAGCGCGAAAAGCGGAAGCGTGCAGAGCAACAAGTGGCAGAGGATCGGGCCAGGGCCGAGCGTGAAGCGGCAGCGGCGAAGGCCCAAGAAGCACGACTGGCACCACTGAAAGCTGAGTGGTCTGAATATTCGGCGCAGCAAATCATGGCCGGTACGCCGTTAAAGGAGATCGCTCCGCTATCGCGATGGGTCGAGCTTAACGAATCTCTTCGGGCACAGATCATGGAAGCGATCCGCAAAGACCCGAATGCGAAGGTGACCGGCCTTAGACGATAAGTGTCACTCGGTTCATCGTGTGTTCAATTGTGAGACTCGGCATTACTTTCGTAACGAAGTTTGTCGCGTAACGCGCAATTTCCACTTGCCTTTGGCGTAGATTTCCATCGCGCCTTAAGAAGGCTCAGAACTTGTGGATGCCTTCCTCACTGTCTGCGTTTTGGTGTTGTGTTGCCTGATGTATTGGCGATCTCGCCGGAACCGCCGGTCTATAGAGGCGAGAGAAAACAACAGTAGTGAAACGCGGCTTGCTCTGATCCGACAGAGGGCCGTAGCTGAGCGATCTAAAACGTTGGACTTCACGAGCACGTCTGCCGGGCCGCTTCTGTGTGATGTTTGTCGCAAGCGCAGAGCTATCGGCTATCGAGAAGGTGCAGACAGAGGGATTGATTCCATCACTGTGTACTGTCGAGAGTGTGGCGGGACAGGAATGAGGTGGTTCTAGATGCTCGGAGAATTAGTGCTAAACCTGTTGTCAAAGTAAGGCGCTACCAGGGTTGCCGACACCTATCGATTGATAAACACGGCAGGTGTGAAGAGTGTGGTACTTGGGCACCATTCTTCGATCCACCGGAACGACGGCCAGACAAACGTGCATCAGAACTCTCGATCCTGGCACTTGATGAACCGCATTCTGAATCTACTTCGATCTCGAACGTTCCAAATGGATGAACCTCGGCGTGAGGCAGCAACCGTTTCATTTCCGCAGTGCCTAGCTCGTTCACCGAGTGGATCCACGACACGACCGGCGAATTCCTGTTTTGCGAGATAATGCGCGACGCGGACGCCGCTGGCGGCGGGCCCACCCTTAATGACGTTTGCGTGGGCCATTCCCACCGAGCGTGTCCCATCCTTGCGTTTTTTGCAAGGGTGGGCAGCGATGCTGGATGCGCTACTTGATTGGTTACGACGCGACAAGGATCAGAAAACTTGCGCCTGCATTCCCGACTCCTGCCCTTCGCAAAGAACGCGAAGGAACGGGGCACCCACTGTGTTGATAATGCCCGCAAGATCAAAAGCTCGGGCCACCCGCCGGAGCAGAAGGGGTGGGCGGCGATGACTGCATGTGCGCTGACAGCGGCACAAAGGGTGCCCATCAGCCCGTGATTTATTGGCCGGACTGCACTTCGGTCTGCCGTCCCACGGACATCCGCCAGTCGACAGTTCCGCAGGCGATGCCCCCCAGAATCGCGCTCAGGATTGGAAACACTGGATAAACAAAATATGCTTCCAGCAGCATGTCTCCCATTGACCAATACTGGGGACGAGGATAGTGATCGTAGATGAAAAGGCCAACGATGCTGGTGACGGCTACTGCCACCAAGCCAATAGCAACTGCCTTCCAGAGGTGGCGCCGACGGTTGCTATGTTTTGTGATGGCAAAGAGGAGAGCCCAGGACACCATTGGCTGGATCCACTGGGCCCAGAAAATCGCTGAATAGGCCCGCTTGCCATCCCAGAGGGTTGCCTTGTGGTTCTCGCGGCAGGCTTGATCGGTCTGGCATTGCAGATAGTTGTTTCGAAACACCGCGACAGGGAAAAAGCATGTGATCCATTGGATCAATATCCACAGAAAGATGAGGGCTGGAACCCTCCATGGATTTGTGTTTTTCATGCCTGCACTCTGACTAGGATACCTGAAGGCAGGAGAACCTAGGGACAGACGGGACGTTGGCTGGTTGGCTCACCCTTCTTGCTTGCCTACCTCCACCCCAACTGAGGCTGCCCCACCCTTTGTGGTTTTCAAAGGGTGGAAAACTCGCGACCGTTTGCGCTACCAAGCTTTCGCGCTTTCTACGTTTCATCTCCGCTCGCCTCCGAGGATTTAACAGCGAGCGTAGGATAAAGACAAACTAATCGCGACGTAACTTCATACACAGGGGGACGCGTATGCAGCAGCGTACAACCACAGTCAATCCTTCGGAGGAGACCATCAAGATTGGTCCGCTAGGGATCCGGTTCCTGCTCACCGGCGATGATTCCGGCGGAAGCGTCTCGGTGTTCGAGGTTGTCGTCCCGGTCGGACAGAAGCTGGCAGCGCCGGCCCACAAGAACGATGCCTACGAGGAAGTCCTCTACGGTATCAAGGGCGTCCTTACCTGGACGGTTGACGGCACGCCCATCGAGGTTGGTCCCGGACAGGCACTATGCATCCCGCGAGGCGCGGTGCACCGCTTCGAAAATCTTGGCAACGAGGATGCGAAGCAGCTCGCCGTTATATCGCCAGCGGTGATGGGCCCCGCGTACTTCCGAGAGGCCGCCGAAGTTATCAATGCCGCTTCCGGTGGCCCGCCTGATCGCGCAAAAATGATGGACGTCTTCCGCCGTCATGGCATGACGCTGGCCGCGCCACCTCCGGCCTGACGGCTTAACGCGCAGATTCCGTGCGGATGAAGAGCACGCCGGAAGTGTCCATCGATCACAGGCGATCACACTCAGAACCGGTCAAGGAGTGATATGGAGATTTTTCTACAATCATGTCCTTCGGGGCTCTGTCAGAAAGGGGTCCTTCATGGAAGATCTAGACAAACTGAACGGTCTAGAGAGGTCCGCACCAGACTGTCCGTAGACGTGGGCTCATTAGGTTCAACGCCATCAAACTCGAACCTCAGGTAGACGAGTTGCTCTTGGCAAACCCACCCGGCCTTTTCATGTGCAATTTCTACAATGTCCTGAGATGCGCCTCGGCTAAACGAAACAAATTTTGACATGACGAAGTAGTTTTCGACTTCGCTTCGTTTCATACCGGGCTTTAACACTCGGGAGTATGTCTTGAGGATGGCGTGGTACTGTGCGTCGCGCCATGCGATACCAGCAGTGTGTACCAATAGCACGATCGTTGAAATGGCGGCTATGATCACCGCGACCAAGTGATGCGGCTTTATTTTCAAGGCATTTTCCGCCAAGTAATATTATGCGCCGTTCGATGACTGACGTTATCAGGCGATAGCGCTCAAAACCCCTCCCCAAAGCATTTTGAGCGTAATGGCGATATAAGGACAGTTGACCAAAGTGCTCTTAGATTACAACACGCTGTGACCGCGATCACTGACACTACCGAACTTCAAGCCGAAAATGCCCGTGTAATTCTCTCGCCTCTCCGAAGAGCAGTTCCCGCCCGTTGAGACGGAGCACCCCCTGAGGCGAGCCGTACATCCACTGCAATCCCGCCCCGCTTCCCCCACGGGCCGCGGGTCGGCCTTGTGACCCTATGACTTAACTTTCAGTCCAACGCTTCATTGCAACTCATGAAAGGAGTTCATCATGTTTGCACGCATTCTGGAGTTTGTCCCGAAGCTGGAGAAGAAAGAGGAGTTCGTCCGGGTCGTCAAGAATGAGGTTCTACCCATTCTGAACAAGCAGCATGGCTTCCTGGAAATGCTGCCTTTCTTCCCCGAGATCAAGAACGAGAAGGCGATCGCCATCAGCCTGTGGACTGAGAAGAAGGAGGCGGAGCGCTACGAGCGGGAGTGGTTCCCGAAAGTCGAGGAAATCCTCAAGCCCTATCTGACCACCCCCATCACCTTCAAGTACTACATGGTGGAGACCACCCTCTGCGAGCACTTCGAGAAGACCCTCGCCGCCTGACCGAAGCAGGTCTTTTCTCTAGGATCACCGGGCTGGAGCAACGCTGTGCGCTCCAGCTCGGTGGGAGACCAATAAATGCCGAGAACGGCGATATGACTCATTGACCATGGAGACGAACGCAACCCAAAGCGAACCTGGTGGTAAACATAATCTGCCAACCACCCGCCAAACGTGTCCCAGCTGGCGGCTTTCCTCCTTACCCCTCCACGCTACAATCAGCTCACATGGAGGAGAACCGGCTCTATCCAGGCACGCAACCCATGTCAGGCATCGAAACCTTCACCGTCGCTGCAGACCACGCCGGCAAGCGTCTTGACCAGTTTCTCGTCTCTCAACTTGCCGACACCAGCCGGGCCCGGGTGCAGCAGCTGATCGCGGAAGAGAAAGTTCTGGTGAATGGGTTAGCGGCCAGAGCGTCGCTCCACCTGCGCGGCGGCGAACAGATCGAAATTGTCGGTGAGGTGCAAAGACCGCCACTGCGCGCCATTCCTGAAGACATCCCGCTCGAGATCGTTTACGAAGACGACGATCTCGCCGTGATCAACAAGCCTGCCGGAATGATGGTGCACGCGGGCGCAGGCGCCACGGAAGACGAGCGTAATTGCGGGACTCTGGTCAACGCGCTGCTGCACCGGTTC
>Ga0209580_10000755_pt1 | contig 16085 bp, 10 predicted proteins | sample Coa_R1_5_FD_187153 | JGI IMG/M metagenome (GOLD analysis project Ga0209580, IMG submission 187153) | Surface soil microbial communities from Centralia Pennsylvania, which are recovering from an underground coalmine fire - Coalmine... | ecosystem: Environmental > Terrestrial > Soil >... | reverse complement strand
TCTGCCCTTGAATCCCATAGGCTACGGAGATTCTCCGTTTCAATGCTTTTCATCGGTGGCGGGAAATCCCTTGCTCATCACTCTCGACGCGCTGGTCGAGGAGCGAGTGCTGAGCGCATCCGATCTCAACAGTCCACCTGCCGTTCCCGATCAGAGCGTCGACTATCACCGGGTGGTTACGTTCAAGCTTCCGCTGCTGAAGCGTGCGGCGCGAAATTATTTCGAGTCGGCCTCGGCAGCGGAGCGAAGTCACTTCGAAGAGTTCTGCAAAGTCAACGCGCACTGGCTGGAAGATTTCGCGTTATTTATGGCCTGCAAGGAGGCACATGCGCAGATCGCCTGGACGCGCTGGCCCAGCGACATTGCCAACCGGACCACGGATGCGGTTCATCAGCGTAAGCGGCAGTTAGCGCTCGAGGTGCAAATCCAGAAGTACTGGCAATACGAGTTCTTCCGCCAATGGCAGAGGTTGCGGGCTTACGCGCATGAACACAAAGTTCAGATCATCGGGGATGTCCCGATCTACGTGGCGCACGACAGCGCCGATGTGTGGGCCAACCGGGATTTGTTTCTGCTGGATGCGAGGGGCCGCCCGGAAAAAGTGGCGGGCGTTCCGCCGGATTATTTCAGCGCCACGGGACAGCTGTGGGGCAATCCCATCTATAACTGGCCGCGAATGAAAGAGACCGGGTACCGCTGGTGGGTCGAGCGCTTCCGCTCAGTGCTGGGTTTGTACGATATCGTGCGCATCGATCACTTCCGCGGATTCGAGGCGTACTGGGCGATTCCGGCGGGCGAGACCACGGCGATCAACGGGGAATGGGTGAAGGGCCCGGGCGCCGAGCTATTTTCGATTTTGCAATCAGAACTTGGGAAGCTGCCCATCATCGCGGAGAACCTGGGCGTGATCACGCCGGAGGTCGAGGCGATCCGCCATCAATTTGAATTTCCGGGCATGGCGATTCTGCAGTTTGCCTTCGGCATCGATCCGCAGGGGCCTAGCTTCCGGCCGCACAACTACGTGAGAAATCTTGTGGCTTATACGGGCACGCACGATAACGACACGGCGGCAGGATGGTGGGCAAGCCAAGGCACGACCGACAGCATTCGCACGCCGAAGGATGTTGCCAAAGAACACGCGTTCGCGCGCGCGTACCTGGGCTTCAAAGACGAGCCGATCAACTGGGTTCTGATTCGAGGGATCCTGGCATCGGTGGCGAACACAGCGATGATTCCGTTGCAGGATGTTCTCGGGCTGGGGAGCCAGGCGCGCATGAACCTGCCGGGTACGGCGAGCGGCAACTGGCGCTGGCGCTGCGCTCCCGGCGCGCTCACGGAAGAGTTGGCGGCGCGTTTGCGCGAATTGAATTCGATGTACGACCGCTAGGGATGTGACCCTTCCGTTCCCGTAGTAAACTTCCGCCATGATTTCCAAGCGCTCGATGACTAGATTGGGCACGGCAGTTTTGGCGGTCGTTGCGCTCGTCGGCACGCGGGAAGCGTTCTCCAGGCAACAACACGAAGTCACGAAACAGCCCTTTGGCACGCGTGATGGGAGGCCGATCCACTTGTACACCATGACCAACGCCCACGGCCTGCGGATTCAGGCGATGAATTACGGCGGCATTATCACATCGATGCGCGTGCCCGATCGCAAGGGACAACTCGCCGATATCGTTCTGGGGCATGAAACGCTGGAGGGATACATTCCCAATCCTCCGTATTTGGGGGCGATTGTAGGGCGTTACGCGAATCGCATCGCCAATGGCACTTTCACGCTGGACGGGAAAACGTACACGCTGCCGAAGAATGACGGGCCGAACACGCTGCATGGCGGCGTGAAGCGGACCTTCGACAAAGTGGTTTGGGATGACGGGGCTCTCGAAGGCAAGAATGGTGTGGCATTCAGCTACCTGAGCAAGGATGGCGATGAGGGATTTCCAGGGAATTTGAAAATTCGAGTAACTTATGCCCTGACTGAGAATGATGAGTTGATTGTCGATTACGAGGCGACTACGGACAAGGCCACGCCCATCAACGTCACCCAGCATAGTTATTTCGATCTCGCGGGCGAAGGGACGGGCGACGTTCTGAACCACGAAGTTATGATTAATGCGGACCGCTTCACTCCCGTGGACAAGAATTTGATTCCGACTGGCGAGCTTCGCGCGGTGAAAGGAACGCCTCTGGACTTCACGACTCCAACGAAAATTGGGGCGCGGATTGACGACAACTACGAGCAGCTGGTGCTGGGTCACGGCTACGACCATAACTTTGTGATCAACCGCAAAGGCGATGGGATGGAATTAGCGGCGCGTGTCTACGAGCCGACCAGCGGCCGGGTGCTGGAAGTTTCTACCACGCAGCCAGGCGTGCAGCTCTACACCGGTAATTTTCTGGATGGCACGATCACGGGAAAGCAAGGTCACATTTATAAACGCCGTTACGCGTTCTGCCTGGAGACACAGCATTTTCCCGATTCACCGAACCATCCTGAGTTTCCGTCGACGATTTTGCGGCCGGGCGAGACGTTCCACAGTAAGACGGTGTTCAAGTTTTCAACGCGGTAGGTGCAGAGGCGCGAATAAGAAAGTTCGCGTCGCGATTGATTGTCACCCCGCTTCGCGGGCCGACAGCGCGGTCGCTGACTCAGATCCCCTTCGACTTCGCTCAGAGCAGGCTCTTCGGCGACGGAAAAGCATATCGCCTCAGGATGACATAAGGAAAGAAATTGGAGAGGCCATCGGCGAGGAGTCGAGCTTTGCTCGACCGGACAGCCCCTTCAGCTCCGCTTAGGGCAGGCTTGCGCGGCTGTCCCCACATGGGGATTGCTTGGTTTGGCCTCATCGCCGCAGGATGACATCACAAAACGGGGTCTGGCTTTACAGGGTCGCAGGATGACAGACTCACTCTTTCTTCAGTTCTTCGAATAGCGCCTGCTCCACCTGCTCGCGCTGCTCAGCGGTGAGCTTCTTCCCATTGGACGTCAGGTAAAACGTGTCGATCGCCATTTGGCCTTCGGTGTCGATGAGGGCAATTTCGATGTTGCACCGAAGGTTCGAGAAGCAGGAGGCGATGCGGTGCAGCAGGCGGGGACGGTCCTGGGCAATCACTTGCACCAGGGTACTGCTGGACGAGCAGGTGTCGTCGAAATCAATTCTGGTTTCGACTTTCACTTTGGCGACATGATTTTTATCGGAGCGCTGACGATCGCGCAACATGCGGTCGAGATCGTCTTTGCCCAGCAGAACGCGGGTGACGCTGTTCTTGAAACGCTCCCATTCAGAAAGATTCAGTTCCAGAGTTCGAAAGCGATCGGTGAAATAAAGGGTGTCGACGACGATTCCGGCCTGGTTGGAAAAGGCGTTCGCTTTCACAATGTTCATGCCCCAGGCGGCCAGCACTCCGGCGAGCGTCGCGAAGAGGGCGGGGCGATCCCTGGTGACGAGGGTGAGCTCGTACCAGTGGCGTCCGCGCTTGAGTTCGAGCTGAAGGCCGTCTTTGCCAATCTGGTCCGCCATCTCCATATGGCGCATCACTTCCTCGGCGGAGTGCACGCGGAGATAGCGCTGAGGAAATCCCTCGAGAAACGCCTTGAACTTGTTGCTGGTAACCGCGGCTAGGGAGCGCAGGCGGGCAAGCTTTTCATCGTGAATGTCGGCGTGGACGCGCTGGTCGGCGCTGCGGTTCAAGTAATTTTCGGCGGCGATGTAAAGCTGCCAGACGTTTTCCGCCTTCCAGGGCGTGAGCGCCTCGGGATTCACGGCCTTGATATCCGCGTAAGTGAGCAGGCAAAGCATTTTTAGGCGCTCGGGCGTGCCCACTTTTTCGGCGAAGACGGCAACAGTTTCAGGATTGAAGATGTCGCGGCGCAACGCGGCGGATAGTTCCAGGTGATTGGCAATCAGAAATTGCACGGTGGCACGTTCGCTGGGATCGACGTCCAGGCGGTCCATGCATAGGTTGGCGATTTCGACGCTAGCGCCCACGTGGTTGTGGTTGCCGTCGGGCACGCCTTTTCCCGTGTCGTGCAACAACAGCGCAAGATACAGAAGTTCGGGATCTTCGAGTTCTCCGAGCAGCGCGGCATAACGCTTGTCCCATTCCGATTGCGACTGCTTCAGGCGATGCAAACTTTCGATGGCCAGGAAGGAATGTTCATCGACGGTGAAGCGATGGTAGTAGTCGCGGACCACCAGCGAATCAATCGGCTTCAGTTCGGGTAGAAGCAAAATCAGCAGGTGAAGCGAGTGCATGGCGCGAAGCGCCTCGGCGGCATGAGGCTGCAAGAGAGTTTCCTGCAGGTAGAGCCAGAGTTCAGCACCGCGCGGAGGAGTTGCCGCCAGCGCGGGCAAGGCCTGCTCGATGCGATATTCCGTAGTCGCGCTGAGCCTGAGGCCGTGATGCGCCATGAAATGGAAGAGGCGCAGCAGCATTTCAGGATCCTGCAGCGCGGAGGGTTGCTGGAGGAAGATCAGGCCATCGACCACGGAAAAATCGGGGGTGGAGAGGCGCGAGCGCCAACTTTGAAACTGGCGGTAAAGTGCCGACCAGGTTTCCGGAATTTCTTCAAGCAGCTGCCCGACCGTGCGTTGCACGGCGCGGGCATGACGGAAGTAAACGCGCATCCAATCGGCGGCGGAGAGCTCGGAGGGGGCCGCGACTCCAATCTTGCGCGCAGCGGCTTCGGCCTGCGCTTCCCAGCTCAAAATGTTGTCGTCGCGTCCATGGCGAAAATGGAGGAAGCAGCGCACTGCCATCAGGAAGTCGAGCGCAGACTCCAATTGCTTGCGCACCGGAGCGCGCAACGAGCTGGCATCGGGCCAGTCGTGGAGCTTGTCCATGGCGGAAATCAGAGACAGCCAGCAGGCCAGGTTGTAATCGCGCAAGCCGCCGGGAGTTTCCTTCAAGTTGGGTTCGAGGTGAAAAACCGTATCGCCGTATTTGGCATGGCGTTCGCGCGTGACCTCGGCCAACCCGTGCAGCAGGGGAGCGGATTCGCGCATCACCAGTTTGGGGATCAGCTTGTCATGAAGGCGCGCAAACAACTCTCGGTCGCCGGCGAGATATCGGCAGTCCAGCAGAGAGATTGTGAATTCGGTATTGCCGGGATCGAACTTGTCACACTCGGCTAGAGTGCGCGACGCGGGGCTGAGCTTCAGCCGGAGGTCCCATAGTTCCTGGGAGAACTGGCGGACAGAATCTCTCGAGGCCTGCTCGCAATCACGATCAACGTAAAGAAACAGAAGATCGATGTCGGAGTAAGGGAAAAGCCAGCCTCGTCCGAAGCCGCCCGTGGCGACGAGGGCGAAACCGGAAGGCCCGTTCTCCTCGGGGGAAATTAGGTCATGCCAAAGGCGCTTGAGGATGTCTTCGATCAGGAGAGTACGCTGGGCTACGGCAGCGCGGCCATCGCCTGTGGCCGCAAAGGCGCGCTGCATGCGGGCGGACTCGTCGTTCAGGGAATCGCGGAGTTCTCCGATCATCGAGGACGCCGGCGTCATTGAGAATTAAGGCGCAGACCTCACAAAGCTCCTTCGCCACGCTCGTCGTTGCGGATGCGGATAGCCTCGTCGATGCGGGAAAGAAAAATCTTGCCATCGCCGATTTTTCCGGTTCGGGCCGCGCTCAGGATGGCTTGCACGGCTTTGTCCACGATGGAGTCAGGCAGCACGAATTCCAGCTTAGTCTTGGGAATGAGATCCACGCTGTATTCGCGGCCTCTGTAGACTTCGGTATGGCCCTTCTGGCGGCCGTGGCCGCGCACTTCGAGCACGGTCATGCCCTCAACTCCAATTTCGTGGAGCGCAGCTTTTACCGCGTCCAGCTTGGAGTTTTGAATAATCGCCTCGACCTTAGTCATGATTTACTCTCGAACTTCCTGTTGGGCGTTTTGAGGCTTGCGCGATCATCCTGGAAGCAGCGAAGGGTCTGCGTAATCCCCCTGGTTGCATAGATCCTTCGTTCCGCAAAAGACGCGGACCTCAGGATGACAAAGCGTCTGAACCGGAAACATCATCACGAATTCTCCATTTGTGGTGTCATCCTGAGCGAGGCGAAGGATCTTTGTAATCCCCAGTCGCACAGACCTCACGGCCCGCAAAAGACGCGGACCTCAGGATGACAAACCTCAGTCTCATGCCGACGTCTCCCAATAGTATCCTTCTTCGCCGTGCTGGGAGAGATCGAGGCCCTGGATTTCTTCATCCTCGGAGACTCGCAGGCCGATGGTCACGTCCACGACCTTGAGGATGAGCAGCGTGCCCACGATGGCCAGCGCCCAGGCGATTGCCACGCCGACGAGTTGATTCAGTAACTGGGGAGCATTGCCCTCGATCAGGCCGGAGGCAACGGCGTTGCCGCGCGCGTCCTTGAAAATTGGATTGACCACACTGGAAGCGAAGATGCCCGTGAGCAGAGCGCCCAGAGTTCCGCCGGCACCGTGCACGCCGAAGGCATCGAGCGAATCGTCGTACCCAAATTTCGCTTTGACCTTCGCGACCATCCAGTAGCAGAAGACACCGGCAATCAGGCCGATGAGCAGCGCCGACATGGGGTTGACGAATCCGGCAGCAGGAGTAATAGCGACGAGTCCCGCCACCGAGCCGGAAATTCCGCCCAGCACGCTGGGTTTGCCGTTGCGGATCCATTCTGCCGCGGCCCATCCGATCGCGGCAGCGGCGGCCGCGAAATGGGTTGCAACGAAGGCGCTAGTAGCCAGGCTGCCCGCCGCCAATGCGCTTCCAGCATTGAATCCGAACCAGCCCACCCAAAGTAAACACGCCCCGATGAAGCTGAGCACCACGCTGTGGGGAGGCATAGGTTCTCTGGGATAGCCGACTCGCTTCCCCAAGTAGAGCGCGCAGACGAGGGCGGAGACTCCGGAAGTGATGTGCACGACTGTGCCACCGGCAAAATCCAGGGTCGGGAAACGCCCGCCCAGCGAGGCATTCAGAAGGCCTCCTTTGCCCCATACCATGTGAGCCATGGGATCATAGACCGCCACCGACCACAGGATCATGAACACCAGCATGGCGCTGAATTTCATGCGTTCGGCAAACGCGCCGGCAATCAGTCCCGGAGTGATGATGGCGAACATCAGTTGATAGACCATGAAGGTTTGCAACGGGATGGTGGCGGCGTAGTCGGCGTCGGGAGCGGCGCCCACGCCGCGCAAGAACAGATTGTGCAGGCCTCCAATGAAGCTGTTTCCCGAGTCGAACGACAGACTGAAACTGAACAGCGCCCAGAGAACCGTGACCACAGCCATCAAGGCGAAGCTCTGCATCATCGTTGCCAGGACGTTTTTCTTGCGGACCAGGCCACCATAGAACAAGGCCAATCCGGGACCCGTCATCATCAGCACGAGGGCTGAACTGGTGAGCATCCAGGCGTTGTCGGCGGAACTCTTGGCGTCGGCGGTTTGCTGCTCAAGCTTGGTGAGGCGCGCCGCGGGATCGACCGCTCCGGAGTTAGGGCCGTTGGGCGGGCCCTGGGCGTTCTGTGCGAACAGGTTCGGAGTTAGAAGCAAAAAACATAGGATTGTCACCGATGCGGCAATCAGCCCTTTTGGCTTCAACACGTATCGATCGCTCCCAGAAACGACTGGATTCCCCAACTTTCGGAACGGGCCACTTTATCGTTCGCGGCAGGTTCACGGAAATTGAAACTATTTATCGTGGGCATCAGGTTTTGTTATCGAGGGGAATGTCGTGCGCGTTGAGTTGCTTCGGTGCATACGTGGGTACGACCGGGGGCGACGGGGAATCCCATGGGAAGAGCGGAGTTGCACAGATTCTGCGCTGCGCGAAGGCCGGCAGCAGGTCAGGGACGATTGCTGTAACTATATTTCCCCGACATTTCGGCTATGACGAAACGCTGGGAAAGGAGCGCGTCGACTTTCGATTTCTCATGCGGGGGCACAAACAAGAAGAGCCGCGCTTGCCCCGTCCATTCTCTCTGCAGGTCGGCACCAGTCAAATAGATCTTGGGAGCGTCGGGAAAAGTGGAGCCGAACCACATCGAGGTAGTGCGTCCCTCGACCAGTTCAATGGGTGGATGCAAATAGAAAAGCAGAGACGAGCCGAACGCCTGATCGCCGTAAATCAATACTTTGTCGCCGGGACGGATCCGGGCCGCGATCTGGCTGGCCAGATCCTTGGACGAGAGATACGGTCCGAACCTTCCGAGAGCAATGTGCGCGGCGATCAGGAACAGAGTCATGCCCACGGCGAGAGTCCAAGTCGCGACGTAGTGCCGCCGGCGCATTCGAAACAGAAACGACAGCAGCGGGAAAATCAGCAGCGCCATAGCTGCCAGAATTGCGGGGAGCCGGAGCGCCGCAAACGAGGCGTAACTCAGGTCCAGCATGTGCGAGGTGGAAAGCGTGTCGGAGGCGAGATCGTGCTTGGCCAGCACGGTTCCAATATCAGGCTCGAAAGGCAGATGGCGAGACTGCCAGAGTCCGGTCAATAAGACTGCGCTGGAAGCCACTCCAATCACGGCCAAGACTGCCGCCGAGGTTCGCAGCCAACCGAGCCACAAGTTTCTGCTGCAATCGTTCCATTCGCAATTTCCGATTCCATCCGCCAGCAGAAGGATGAGCGGCAAATAAGCGGGGAAGGTGTAGTACTCCTGATTGGTGGAGATGGCGAAAAAAATAAGCACGACACCGGCAAACAGGCAACAGAGCAACCGGGTGTGAGCGGCAAACGAGAGCGGACTTCGGCTGGATTCGGCGGCCGCGTCAGTTTGCTTCACAGGATCTTGCTTGAATTGATCGATGACGGCGCGGATCGCCGCGGGCAGATAGAAGCTCCAGGGAAACAGCCAGACCAGGTGCAACGACCAATAAAGTGAGGCAGGCAATTTGTTGTAGTCGCGAGGATAGCGCTTTCCGATGAAGCGCAGAAAATGTTCGTTGACGAAATAGAACCAGAGGAATCCGTGGTTACGGATTGCGGCCAGGATGTGCCACGGCGCAGCGATCGCCATAAAAAATAGAATTCCCGAGAACAGGCGAAACTCGCGCCATCGCCGCCATTCTCCAGTGATCGCCAGATACAAGACTGCGGTCGCGCCGGGAAAGACCAGCGCGATCAGTCCTTTCGTGAGGACGCCCAGAGCCATGCAGCCATAGCCTGCGTACCATCGCCACGGCTGTTTTATCTCCAGAGCCGTCACAAAGAAGTAGAGCGAGGCGGCTATGAGCAGGCTGAGGAGAACGTCGGGAATCAGAATGCGGGTGAACAGGTAGACCCCGGCGCAGGTGTAGACGAAAAGTGCGGCGTAAATGCCCGCCCGCCGGCCGAACGCGCGCCGCGCCCACGCCGCAGCCAGCAAACCCAGCAACATCACTGAGAGAGCCATCGGCAATCGCGTGGCAAATTCATTCACCCCAAAGATGCGATAGCTGAACGCCACCAGCCAGTAAGGCAGAGGAGCCTTTTCGAGATAGCGCACGCCATTCACGTGAAGCGTCACATAGTCGTGCGTCAGATACATTTCGCGGGCGGCTTCGGCGTGCGTGCTGTCGGCATCGTCGAGCAATCCGGGAGAAAAAAGGGAGCCGAAATAGACGCTAACAAACACGAGAGCGAGCGCTGCATAAGATAGTCGAGGCCAGGTCGCGGGAGCCTGCGTCTGGCCTGCGGCGGTGTTTTTGACTGGCGCTGGGATTGCGCTCAATTCGAGGTCCCTCGAATGAAGTAATGCCACTTATCCATGGCGGCGGGGACCGCGACGTCAAAAAATCCCACCATCATTTCGTCGGAAGTCTGGTCTCCCCAGGTCACGGTTTTCGAGGGATCGGGATTGTGCGGATTATTTCGAGAATTGTCATACCACGCGACGGCTCGCAGTCTGGTTCCGGCCTTCAGAAGACGCGGTTCGGCCAAGCGGTAACTCAGCTGCCAATGGAAGTGATAATTCACGCGGAGAAGCGTTTCGATGGTGCCATCCTTGTGCACGATATCGTATTCAAAGCGCTTGCCGCGCAGATGCATGTGAGGAAACAGGCTCAGCAGAGTTGCATCGTTGGGCAGAGTGCCCTGGACTTCGGCGCGAAAGTCATCGGCGCCGGGCGGAATCAGCAGTGCGTGATCGTTGAGCTGAAGCGTGATCACGCGTTGCTTCGGAGGGGCCTTCGCGAAGACGAGCCCGATGCTGGTTCGATCCGCGGCGGCGTGTCCATTGGTTGTGTAGTGCATTTGAAAAACCAGATCGGATCTTGCCGGGACAAATTTAGCCATGCCGTCGGGCCACTGATCCGGGGCGCTCCCCGGGGCATAGACTAACAGCAAGTCGCTGGTGGTTTCGTGCGCTTCACGACGCTCCTGCGGATCGCTGAGCGTTGATGCCGTGAACGGCTCTCCGACCGGGGCGTGCTTCAGCCAGGACGAATCCGGCGGACGAATGTAAACCACCGCATGGTGCACATGAGCAGCGCTGGAGGGCTTCAGTTCCGACATCTGCACCCATTTATCCTCGGAAAAATGCGTGGGCACGATCTCGTAGGTGTACTCCACTTCGCCTTGTGCCGGAATCTGCACTGGTTTGGGCAGCGTCACGACCATATCAGGCTTGGGAACGTTCCAGCCATCGGTCCAGGGACGAGGCGGGGGAGCATCGTGCGCATCTCCCGCAGGCGCGCCAGCCGCTGCCCACGCTTCAATCAGAGAAATTTGCGACTCGGTCAAGGAGGGATCGTCGGCGAACCGGCCATATCGAGGATCGGCAAACCAGGGTGGCATCATCTTCATCTGGACGGCGGCCGCCATTCTTTTCGCCCACGGTTTCGCCTGCTCATAAGTAACCAGTGGCATGGCGAGTTCACGTTCGCGATGACAACTCTGGCAGTGGTCTTGCAAGATGGGTAATACGTCACGATAGAACGTGGGAGGCGCGGGCTGGGCCGGCTCTGGGCGAGCAGAGGCGGCGTGCAGTGCGACTCCTATCCCGGCAAGTGCCGCCAGCGCGAGAAGCCTGGAAACCATACAGGAAATTCTACAGGGTCAATGGTGGTGGTTGCGGCTGGATAAGTTCGAATGGAATCGATTAGCATCGCAACCTCGCGCCGGCAGCTCGGCAAAAATGCTACATTGAGCAGTCCATGTCTGCTCCCAATTCCATCTTTGTGCGCGCCTGCAGGTCGCAGCCGGCCGAGCGCACGCCGGTATGGTTTATGCGCCAGGCTGGGCGCTACATGGCGGAGTATCGCGCCGTCCGAAAGCAGCATTCGCTTTTGGAAATCTGCAAAAAGCCGAAGCTCGCCGCTGAAGTCACGATCACCGCGGCCGAAGCGCTGGGCGTGGATGCCGCCATTATTTTCGCGGACCTGCTGCTTCCGCTCGAAGTGATGGGCTTGCCGTTCCATTTCTCCGCGGGCGAAGGACCGGTAATTGAAAAACCGGTGCGCACGAAAGAAGAGATCGCGCGGCTACGAACCGACCGCGCCGCCGACCTCGGTTACGTGGCGGAAGCGGTGGGAGTAGTTGCAAAACATTTTGGCGAGCGTTTGCCGGTCATCGGATTTTGCGGGGCGCCGTTCACGCTGGCCAGTTACATGATCGAAGGCGGCGGCTCACGGAATTATGTTCACGCCAAGAAAATGATGTACAACTCGCCGGCGGACTGGCATGAGTTGATGCAGAAACTGGTGGCCGTTACTGCCGAGTATTCCGCCGAGCAAGTGCGCGCGGGCGCCGATGCCATCCAGATTTTTGACAGCTGGGTGGGGTGCCTGAGCGTGGAGGATTATCGCCGCTACGTTCTGAGCCACGCCACGGATTTGGTGAAGCGGGTGCAGAAAAGTGGAGCGCCCGTCATCTATTTCGGCACCGACAGTGCGATGCTGCTTCCGGCGATGAAGGAGACGGGAGCCGAAGTGATTGGGTTGGACTGGCGAATCCCGCTCGACGAGGGCTGGAGCAGATTGGAGCATGGCTGCGCTGTTCAGGGCAACCTCGATCCGGTGCTGTTGTTCGCAAGCTGGAAAGAGCTGAAGTCGCGTGCGCAAGAAATTCTGCGCCGCGCCGGAGGGCGGCCGGGCCATATTTTCAATCTCGGCCATGGCATCCTTCCTGAAACGCCGGTGGAGAATGTGAAGAAGCTGGCGCGATTTGTGCAGGAGTATTCGGCGTCTGGGCGCGATGCCAGTTTTTCGGAAGCGTAAAGCAGCATTCGCACGCAGCATTTCATGAAACGCATCGCAATTATCGGGGGCGGAATTTCCGGGCTTTCCGCTGCATTTGCTCTCGAAGACCTCCGCACGACCGCGAATTCCGATGTTGAGTATTTGCTCTACGAGTCTTCTCCGCATTTGGGAGGCGTGCTCAGGACGGAACACATCGATGGATGCCTGGTCGAAGCGGGCCCAGATTCTTTCATCACGGAAAAACCATGGGCTGCAGATCTCTGTCGCAAGGTCGGCTTGGGAGATCAACTCATTGGGTCCAACGACGCCGGCCGCAAGACATACATCCTGGTCCACGGGCGCCTGGTCGCGATGCCCGATGGGCTGATGTTCATGGTTCCCACGAAAATCCTGTCCACGGGATTGTCGCCGCTTTTTTCCTGGAAAACGAAGGTGCGGATGGCGAGGGAGTTTTTTCATCCGCCACACGTATTGAATGGTGACGAAAGCGTGGCGAGTTTGGTGGAGCGACACTACGGCACGGAGATGGTGGACCGTCTTGCCGACCCGCTGCTCTCGGGCGTCTATGGCGGCGAAGCCGCGAACCTCAGCGTCCGGGCAGTGCTGCCCCGCTTTGCCGACATGGAGCGAACGCACGGCAGCCTGGGGCGCGCAATGCTGGCCGCGCGCAAGAAGATGTTGCAAGCGGCGAAGAAACCGGCGGCGCCACTGTTCACGTCTCTCAGACAGGGCATGCAGCATCTTGTGCAGGCGGTGGTTGCGCGGCTGCCCAGGCAATTCTTGATGACGAGCACTCCGGTGCAGGTCATCCAGCAAGAGGCTGAAGGCTGGAACGTGGTGACAAGCTTGCGTACGGATCATTTCGATGCGGTCATCCTGGCTGTGCCGGCGTATGCGGCTGCGCAACTGTTGTCCAACCTCAATCGCGAACTTGCCGCGGAGCTGGCTGCGATCCAATATAGTTCGTCGATCACGGTTGGACTTGGCTATGGGGGCGAGGTACGGGAATCGCTGCCACCGGGATTCGGATTTCTTGTTCCCCGCAGCGAAGGCAAGCAGATGCTGGCGGCTACGTTCGTTCACAACAAGTTTCCCCATCGCGCGCCCGAGGATCGGGCTCTGCTGCGTTGCTTTTTTGCGGGAACGAATGCCGAAGCGATCTGGCAGTATTCGGATGACGAGATCGTCGCGGTGTTGCGCAATGAACTGCAGCAGATTCTTCGACTGCGCGCGGAGCCGCTGTTCGCGCGAGTGTATAGGTGGAAGGCAGCGATGGCGCAATATAGTGTGGGGCATCTGGAGCGACTGGAGCGAATCGAGCGCCTGCGGCGGAGTCTGCGGGGACTCGCGCTGGCAGGCAACGGCTATCGCGGAATTGGCGTGCCGGACTGCATTCGATCCGGACGCGATGCGGTAGTGCGGGTGCTCGAATCAGCGAAGACCTAATTTCAAGGGGGATGTCCTAGCCAATTAATCCTCACCAGCGGGTCGGGCCGTTGGCACGCTGGCTCTGGGCGGATACGTCCGATTAAACGCGATCCACAACCCTGCGATTGCGACGAAGCACAGCGCGCTTCCCTCGGGACCGACGGTTCCACCGGTCAGCCAGGATGGGCCGCGGAATGACGACTGCAGCAGGTGGCCTGGAAATACGGTTCCACTGTCGGGAACGGAATAGAAGAATGTCTCGCCCCAATCCCAGGCCGCGTGGAAGCCGAGGGCAAACCAAAGATTGCCAGTGCGGCGCAGGGTTAAGCAGAGAAACAGACCGATCACGACGACGGCTAGAAGCCCAGCCGGGGATTCTCCTTCATTGCCGCGATGCATCCAGCCAAACCCGCACGACAGCACCACCGCCGCCGGCCAGAAGCCAATGCCGCGGGCGAGCGTGAATTGCGAATAGCCGCGCACCAGGAACTCTTCGAACAGCGCCACAAAAAGGAACATCACAGCCCAGAAGGCGGCGAATCTCATAAGGCGGGCGCCATGGAGCACAAGGTGGCCTACGTTGAACGCGTGCAGGCCGTAGAGAACGCCGAGCAGCAAGCTGATTCCGCCGAATCCCCATAGCGCGCCGCTCCAGAACAGTCTTCCGAAGAGCCGATGCAGCGGCAATCCGTAGGCACCCCACGGGCGGTGCTCGATGCGCGACAACACCAGCGCCGGAATTGCAGCAGACAGGAACGCTCCGCCTTCCTGAGCCATCATCGACCAAAGCGGGTTCGCCGAGGAAAAATACAGCGTGCTGGCCAGGACGCCGGCGTAACGCTGCAGCACATAGAACATTGTCAGATAGAATGCGAATCCCCAGCCTGCACGCAGACCCGCAGGACCGAGGAAGAGTGTCCGGGCATAGGAAGGCTGCGCTGCAGCCACAAAACTCGGAACTGAGTCGGCGAGCGACTCGCGGCTTACGTCATTCTCGAGGTTTGCCATTTGCAGAAGGTTCGCGAAAACGGTCTGTGCCATGGTAAAACACTCGGCTTGCACTTATGAGCGGATATTTCACGCGCGAACGCTTTGGCCGGCCTCAATTTCTTGCCGGAATTCTGCTGTTGGCGTTCTTTGGGCAAGCGTTGTGGCTGATCCATGCCGAACGCAGCGGCGGAAATGCGCCGGACGCGCTGGAAACGATTCGGATTCGCGAGGGATGGAAGCAGTGGCACGGAGGCGGGGTTGCCGGGACTCCGTTCGGCGGCGAGTGGTTGGAAACAGCAAGCCTTGGCCGCGAAAACATGCTGGTTGCGCGGGATTCTTTGTCAGACCCGATTCATTCCCCAGGCGAGGATGTCGAGGGATACGAGGCCGAGCACTCGCCGCTTCTTTATCTCCTCACAGCCGGTCCGCTGCTGGCGCTTCCATCGGGCTCGCAGGCAGCCGGGTCTTCCCGCGATTGGGGTTGGCTTCCGCGCCTGCCTTTTCTGGCCTGCGGCATGTTGATGGGAGCGTCTCTGTGGTATGTGGCACGCAGACTTTGCGGCAACGCGGGAGGGTTTGTTGCGCTGACGCTCTACTGCTTTTCTCCGGCAATGATTCAGGCGAGCGCCGTCTGGCACACGGAACCGGAGATTGTTGCGGTGTGGGGCGCATTCGGCACGGTGTTCACCGCGATTGCGGTCGCTCACACGCTGTATGCTCCGCGGGAAGTCATCCTGTGGAATTGGCGCCGAATCCTGCTGCTGGGGGTCGCACTAGCGCTGGCGGTCGGATCGCAGTTCTCCACGATCGTTGTGGTCCCGATGGCGCTGGCCTTTCTGCTCTATGTCGCTCCAGTGCGGCGAGGAGCCGGAACGATGATCTGGCTGGCCGCTTGCGTCATCGGGCTCGTTCTGTTGTTTGCGATGTACTCATTTCACCTGCGGGCATTTATTGCCGGCATGCATCACGCAATCTTCTGGGGAGTTTCCTGGCGGGGATTTATGCTGCCCGGAGTTTATAGGCAGGTGGGGCGGCAGATTGCGCGGGGATGTCCGCCACTGGCGTTTCTCTTTCCGGTCGCGATCATGACCTATGCGATATGGCCGCGCACGCGATATTTTGGCAATACCGCGCCGCTGTTTGTGGGGATGCTGTTCCTGGCGCTGGGGATCGCGCATCCGCATATCGCTGGTGCAGGATTCCTGTTAGCCGCTCTTCCCTTCCTGCTGATCTTCGTTTCTGGAGTGGTTGCCGATCTGATGGAGACTCGTCAGCGCATGCTCGCGACTGCCGGCGTATTTGGAATGCTTTTGGCGTACGCGTTATGGAGTCTGATGGCCCTGGCGCAAGCACCGCAAGGATGAGGGGGAGGGTCGCCGTCGGCGCTACCTTATTCCGGAAGCGAGAACGACCGAGGCACCGAACTTGATCGCGTCACCATCAGAGAATTTCGACACGGCGGCGTGCACATCGGCATGAATGCGGGGCCACGTTTCCGCCGGCACTCGGTCGA
>Ga0209580_10000754_pt1 | contig 16110 bp, 14 predicted proteins | sample Coa_R1_5_FD_187153 | JGI IMG/M metagenome (GOLD analysis project Ga0209580, IMG submission 187153) | Surface soil microbial communities from Centralia Pennsylvania, which are recovering from an underground coalmine fire - Coalmine... | ecosystem: Environmental > Terrestrial > Soil >... | reverse complement strand
CTTATGTTGCGATCTCAGTTATGTGGTCTCCTTATCGGAAGGAGCAGTCAGTACCTCACTGCCATTCTTTCCAGAGACCACATAAGTTTTTTGGATTATAGAGTTTTGAGGAAAGCCATCAGTCCTCGATGGTCAGCTACAGCAGTCTTTTTCCGGTCTCCAATGTCGCATTTTTGGAGCGCGCGGGCTTTCATCTCCAGATCGACCTCTGCATAAACCTGGGTGGTGTCCACTGAAACGTGACCCAGCCAGGAGCGGATGGTGTTGATATCAACACCGGCGCGGAGCAGATGGGTTGCAGTGCTGTGTCTCAGAGTATGCGGACTCACTCGCTTGGAAAGGAGCGAGGGCATACGTTTGGCTGCCTGTGTGGTGCATTCCCGCACCATCGCATAGATGCCAAACCGGGTGAGCGGCTCGCCATAGCGATTCAGGAACAGCTTGTCCTTTTCAGAGCGTCCCGCGATCAGCTTACCCAGTTCCTCAGCCGTTTTCCGCCAAAGGGGACAGCGGCGTACTTTTCCGCCTTTTCCTTTGATACGCACGAATGCTGTTCCGTGTAAACGGTTGTCCAGATCGAGATCAGCAATGCAAAGCTCGGCTGCTTCACTGGCTCGTGCTCCTGAGTTGTAGAGAAACAAGAGCAGCACGTAGTTCCGATGTCCGAAAGAATCGGAACAGTCTGGTACGTCGAGGAGGGCATCGATCTCCGATTTCTCCAGATAGGGAACGAGTCCGCGACTCGCCCGTTTGAAGGGAACAGTGCGAATGCCGCCATACCAGGCGACATGTTGAGGACTAAGCTCAGCGATGAAGCGTGCCAGAGAGTGGATGGCAGCCAATCGCTGATTACGAGTTTGTATGCTGACCTTCCGTTCTTCTTCGACATGCTTCAGGAACGACCGAACAGCATCAGCGGATACGTCCTCGACGTGCAGCCGATCAAGCGCTTTCCCAGTCCTTGATGCGATAAAAGGCAGGAGCATCCGGAGTGCGTCTCTGTAGCTCCACTGGGTATTGGGGGACATGTTTCTTTCTCCCACGAGATGCTCCAGCAGGAAGCGCCGCACCCATGGGCCAAGCAGTTCATGCTTCTCCATGAACCACCTCCCCGACATAGCGTTCAAATCGGAGAGATGCCTCTGCCAGCAGCTCTGGGGTCATGGTCAGATACACCTGAGTGCTCGCAAGATCAGTGTGGCCGAGATGAGTGGACAGTCCCGGTAATAAGTGCTGAACGTCCAGCCCGTTTCGATACCAGGCGATCACGCGATGCACCGCAAAGGTGTGACGTAGATCGTGAATCCTTGGCTGCTTTCGACCTGTGGTAGGCCCGATACCGGCGTGATGGCGAAGGTTTCGAAAGACAACTTCCAGCGCCCCGCGGCTAACGATTCCTCCATTGTTATAGGTAAAGAACGGAGATGTGTCGTCCCTTTCATGCCCGCTCTGTCGGCGATTTTCATCGTATTCACGCAGGACCCTGCATAACTGCGGATTGAGGGCAATCCGTCTGGTCTTGTGAAACTTCGTGCCTCGAATGGTGAGCGTGACTTCTGAAAAATCCACGTCAGAGCATGTGAGACGTGTTGCTTCGCTAATGCGGAGCCCTGCGCCATACAACAGCAAGAGCATGGCGCGAACGGAGATTGGTTCCAGAAGGCACCATTTCGATTGGCAGGTCTTGATTCCTCCCAACAACCGTTTTAGTTCCTCGTGAGTGTAGATGTACGGAGTAAAGTTTTTAACTTCTTTCCGAGGCCAGGCCGGCAGCGGACACCGGTCGGTATAGCCGCGCTCAATGGCGAACGTCCAGAATCCCCTCAGAATGTGGTACTTCTCATTCCAGGTTCGAGTTCCCGAACCATGACTATTCAAAAAGGTCTGGACCACATCGGGACAGACTTTGCTGACCGAAGTGCGTCCTCCTGCGATCCTGGTAAACACCCGGAGAAAGTATGCCCCATTGACGAAAGCCATCCCGGAGGTTCGCTTAACCGCAACATATTTAGGTATCGCCGTGCATAGTCTCATAGCAGACCTCCGAGATCGAGATCCGCAACGGCGCGCAAGGTAGGCATATCCACTTTCGCGTAGACACTGGTTGCCGAGAGCGAATGATGTCCTAAATGGCCTCCTACTTCCGTCAGCGTCAAACCCTGCGCCAGCAGATGTGTTGCGCAAGCGTGACGCAGGCCATGTGGTCCTGGAGAAGGACACGCAATACCGAGCTGATCTAAGCGCCGTCTGACGATCCGATACATTCCACCATGCCGAAAAGGCCGGTGTGGCGCCCGGTACCGCAGGAACAACTCAGGGTAATCGCACACAGGCCGTGCTTCTCGAATGTAACGAGCAACCGCTTCAGCCAAAGAAGGAATGAGTGGACACAATCGCGCCTGACGCTGCTTGGTACAAGGAATCTTCAGGGTTTTGTGTTCCCAGTCGAAATCCTGAAGACGAATCCGCTCCACCTCCCCTGCCCTAAGCCCATACACAGCAAACAGCAGCAGGACGGCTCGGTCGCGGATGTCGACCGTCCGCTCCGTTTCTGTTGTGGCCAGCAGGCGTTGGACATCAGCCCAAGCAGGCCCTTGGGGAAGTTGTTCGTAGCGGTACAGGCGTGGTCCGTGGAGCTGTGCGCCAATGCCTCGCTTCGTGAATCCCAGCTTCTCTCCATAGTTAAAAAAGCTGCGAAGTCCCCAGATGAACGAGCTCAGACCAGCACGTGTGCAGCCTGCTTCGCGCTTCCGCTTGAGGAACCGCTCAATCTCATCAATCGTGATCTTTTTGACCGGCCGCCTCGGCATGTTGCGGAAGAAGGTCTGTAAGTGAATACGCATACTTTGGATGGAGGCAGATGCCAGTCCGCGCTCTTTTTCGAGATACAAGCAGAACGCATCGATTTCAGCTTGGTGTTGTACTTCTGCCCGGTACGGCCGCAGCCTGCCGACAAAGCGCAGCCAGTCACAAGTGATCTGCCGAAATTCTCGTTCGGTATATCTTGCGACGCGCCGGTTGGGGTTGCCGTTGGGTCGGTTCGCCCATTCCTTGGCTGCCCTCGCCACCGCAATTTCTTCTACATGGCTGGATTCGTCCAGCTTCATTCTCACCGCAGCCCGGTACATAACTCCCGAGGCTCGCAGGAGCATGGAGCGAGACGCTCCTTCCTTATTCAGGTGTTCTAGGTAACGACGCCGCGATTCGTGCAGAGGACCATTCTCATGACGGGCGACAGTCAGTGGACAGGAATATATCGTTTTGAACATGTAAAACCTCCTGCGGGGGAGGCTCTACATTTGTTCGTCTTTCGTCCAGTTATGTGGCGCTCAGTTGCACCCAAATCCGCACCCCGAGCCACAGGAGGGTCCGACCATCACATAAATGAAATCGCAACATAAATGCGCCTTGTATCCGACATAGCGGGATGCCCTGCTGAATACCGCCTGGCGTCCGTCCGCGTTGGCCGTCCACTTGTCGAGCACCAAACAACGGGGAAACTCCTCGATGTTGATGATTCTTTCGGATAAGCTCTCCGGCAAATAGTCGAAGACGATTCCCTGCTCGGGATCGGTGACATAGCGGGATGCAAGCTGCACTCCGCTTCTGCATGGAATAGACATCCCGGCGCTCTCAAAGCGCAGTTCGGGAGTGTGGGTAATCAGCCATTCGGATACTTCGATGGCGGCCACTTGCGGCATGGACAGCCCCAAAAATGTGCCGATCCGGGTCGCCAGAAACTCATTGGCCAGCACGCGGACGGATTGCGGGTTGTTGGTAAATTTGACAATCCAGTATCCGTTGTCGGAGCCGCGCATCAGGTGAGACTGCGCGCCTCCGCGCATCCGGCGGATATGCTGAACGGCTTGCAAAGAGGTGGTCATTGCTGCACCTCCCTGCCACCCTCGGGGCGGATGGCCCCAAGGATGGCGCTGGCGGTGCGGTGGACAACATGCAGGCTTTCGGCCAGCAATCGCGCATCGCCGTGATACAGCCGGCAGTCGGCGAAGTCGGACTTCGCTTCAAGTTGAAGTGCCTCGCAAACCACAAAAGCGGCTGCTTTGGTTTCCTGCTCATGCAGGGCGCGGGTGACAAAGGTGCGGCGCGCAATGCCGTAGAGCATCTGGCCTGCAAGCTCGCGCAGCAATGCCGGGAATGCTTCGGCAGGTTGGAGATTGGGCAGCAGGCGAATGATACCGCGATAAGAGCTTGCCTTATGCGGCGCGATCCAGTCCGCGTATTGAATCGTCATCTGCCGCGATTGCGCAAATGCGATCAGCTTGTCCGGCATCTCGGCCAGAGTTACGGGAGTGTGCGTGTCGGGCAGCTCCTCGCCTCCGGTCTGCGCGATGTCGAACACATAGACGCCGCGAAACCCGAGCAACTGCGATTCTGGCTGCGTGGGTTGCTTGGCGGTTTCCGCCTTTTTGCCTTTGGCGGATTTCTTGGGTTCTTCGGGTTTGGGTGTGTCCTTAAAGCCGACCGCAGGGGCAAAAATGAAGATGCCCTTTTCTCCGGGGCGAACAAACCGCCCCAGTTCGTTCCAACTGCGGAGTCCTTCCAAGTGCGTGGCCGTAGGACGCTGCGCCGCAATCAAAAGCACATTGCGCGCGCTGTAGGTGGAAAATCGCGCCATCACTCCGAGATAATCTTGGAATACCTCGTTGCGGCCCGATTCGATGGATTGAGCCAGGTTATTGACGCTGGCGCGGCCAAGCGCCCAACCGTCGTGATTTCTTCCTTCTCTGCTAACTAACATTTTTTTCTCCTGTTCCGCCGTCACCGGCTGTTTTGTTCTTCACTTGGCCGCGAAGCGGGAACAAAACAGGCAAGGGGAGGCGGGCAGGAAAGAACGAAGTCCGAAGGAGGGCGGCAGGGCGCGCGGGTTAAGCGCGGTGCAAGACAAAACGTTTTTGGTTTTTTGTTTTGGCGCGGCATCGGCGCGGCTCGCGCGACCGTCCGAGCCTCGCGACTTTACGAGGCGTACGCCAGAAGAAGGACGCAGTGGAAAAACGCCGCGAAGCTACCTATTGGGGGCGGGGGTGGAATGGTTATGAGGCTATGCAGGGCATGGGAAGAGCAGAGGGAGGCAGTTCGTCAGTTGGTGCGTGCTCTGGCTTGAACGGAAGCCGCGCTTCTTACCTTTGATATCAAGGAATGTCACGTCAAAATGCGTCGCGCCCACGTTCGCGAATGTATCGAGCATGTGTCGCGCTAATGGGGCACAACTCGCATTTCAGTGTTCATCGCAACGATGTTCGCTGCAGCGGCTCTTATATTCAGCGCGAACCGCCTCTGCCATTTGATGCCTGACATCAGAAGGAATGACATTCCGTTGGGCGAAAGGTGCCAGAAACCGGGTAAGGTCTACAAAGGATTGTGCGGCATAGATGGCATATGGAAAAGGATGTTCCCACGATACCATCGGGGCTGGGAGTCGGCTCTCGGGCAAGTCTAAATAATCGGCAATGAGAGGTAGTACCTTTGGATTTTTGCTCAGCCTGAATACGATGAAGTAAAGGATGCGCGTGTCGTCATAATGGAGAGCACCGGGCGTTTGTAGACGCCGAATCATCTGAGGACCCGCTTCGGAGAAATGCAAAATGAGGTATTGAAGTTCTGGCTTCTTCGAGGCCATGAATTGAACCTGCCATGGGGCATCCCAATCCTCGATGGCCCCATGCACAAAGCTTTCGTTATCAATATGGTCAAGAGTATCGGTGATTTCGTCGTTCTTTTCGGAAGCCGCAACAATTGTTGAGAGTGCGCAGAGACATATCAGGGGCATGAGGCCGGACAGCAAACAACGCAACCAATCTGCCAACCGCGATTTGAAGTGTGGGATGGTTATGTTCACAAGCTTTTCACCGCTGTGCTCGTACAGCGCTCCAACTTAAGCTGGAGTGTCGGATACTTCTGCTATTCTCGCAAGGCAAAACTATGCCTCCTGGATTTGCCCAAGCCGTACGCTCACTTCGCCAAGTTAAGGGCGAACGCGTATGGTTTGAAGAGAAGCTCACTGTTCACTGATCGTCAATCCGGTATGAGAAGTTGCACCCTGGCCCCACTTCCTTCCCGGTTATCCGTTGTAAAGCAGGACAGATCTCATCCTCTGAACTGGTGCCAGTCCAGAATTGCTTCGTACTCAATTCACGGCGGATTTTGTTTAGTGCCGCTTCAAGTTGTGGGACTGTATGTTTTGCTCTCGGGCCAATATAGCGCAGCGATCTGGCTGCATTGAATCTGACGATATCGTCGTTGTTTTGGAGAAGAGATGCGATCAAATCTATCATTTGGTCGTCGAGGAACGCATTGGTTGTGCGTACCGTCGCAGCCAGGTGCTGCGCTTTTTTTTCTCGCTCGGAAGAAAGCGCTTGCGCTTGAATTTGTTTAACAAGGCTGGAAATCTGGTCTGCTGGATTAAGCGCAGGCTCCGCCTGAGTCGAACTCTCAGGCCCTAGGAAAGCTGGGACTAGGAGAGCAAGATACAGAAAATATGTACGAGCTTTAGTCATTCAGTGTGTGGGTGGGGCTGCATTGGTGCGGTCTTACGGTTTCAGTCATGGCCAAGTACTCGAGAGTGTTCGTGTCACTGGTGCACTGCCGTCTTTAGTAGGCAAATGTGGATCTTCAGTGGTCGAAGGAAGGCTATGGGCTTTTGTGTCAGGGTTATCGACCTTAAAGGTCGATGGGAGAGCCTGGCAAGGATAGAATATGGCTGAAGTATTCACAGTAGCTGTGCCCTTGGCTGCGTTGGGTTCGCCACGCCAGCCCACATGATCCAGAAGTCCATAGGGAGCGGTGCCGTCGGCCAAGATAGACCACGCTTCCCAGTATTCCTTAATACCATCGAAAAGCACAGTATTATCTACATCCTCTTCGTGCAACTTGATAGTTACATGCTGTATGATCACGCCCTCTTGCCCAGGATTAACCCACTGTATGGTTTGATTGAACGCCCCGTGGCTGGCTGTGTCGGATGAACGAAGATTGTAGCGCAACCTAATTGAACGGGACTGGCACTGTTGCGCGCAGTCCTGACCCGTATAGTTAATGTCGGTGTTTCCACCTGGGCCTGCCAGATAAATGCTGGCTGGCTCAAAAGGATGATCGGTAGGACTTGGGAGAGCCGGAGGAAGTGCACCGTTCACTAAATGATTCCCGGGATAGGCGAGACCAAGATGCACGCCCAGCATATTGAGTGGGGTGGCGGATTCAGAAGGCGATGCCGGAGCAACGACTGCTCCCAATATGATCCGAGTCGTCGTGTCGCGCGCGGAGAAGATGAATTGTACGCTCGCCGCTTTATTGTTTACCCGCGCGCTACTCCAGCGGCGAGCGCCACTCTGGATTTCCAGGAGAACGATCGCACTGCAGGTCGTTTGATCAGCAGCCGACGTGCACTGCGTGCCGGGCTCTACCTTTGCGGTGAACAGGATCGGATCGCCAGGTTTTAGCTTGCTGAGGTGCGTCTGGCTGACGGTGCCGCTTACGCAATATTGCTGGGCGCGTGTCATGGAAACCAAAGTGGAAAGGGCAAGCAGCCCGCCAGTCAAGCGAGAGCGAAAGCGCATAGGATTCTCACCGTCTTGGGCGGAATCATACTACGGACTAGCTTCCTGTGATGAGGCAGCAATCTGGCAGCACGTCAGATCGCCCCATAACGGGTCGCTATCGCCTTCATCTCCTGCTCGGCCTGGCTGGCGCGGTCGGCTTTCTCGCGCCGTCTCTTATCCCATGTCTCGATTTCCGCTTTCAGCTCGCGCACCTGCTTTCCGGGATCGCCTTCGAGCCCATCTTGCACGCTCGCGGCGAGCAATTGATTGTCGGAAGGGATGGGCGGATGGGCATGCATTACCTGCGCCTCGTCCTCATAAGCCGCCATATAGCGGTAGAATGCCTCGGCGAAATCCCTCGGGCATTCATGGGTATCGATTTTCCGCACCTGTGCGACATAATCGTCATAGTACCCCGCTGCGCGATCCAGATCCTCTTGCGTGGGTTCTCCGTTGCGATCCGCGCGTTCTCCGATTCTGCTGGCCAGAATCTCCCCGAACTGCTGATTCTGCTGCAGCACCGCGCGGATCTTCTTGGCATCATCTTCCTTGGACATATTCCAGAAGAACATGACGGCCAGACCGGCGACAACGCACAGAAGCACCATCGTGCCGATACTCGCCTTGCCTTGAGTCTTACCATGGCTCATGATTTGCTTGCCTTTCTGTGATGAATCTGAATTCCTTTGAAGCCGCCGCCGCGTCAGTGCGGCGTGGATTTCTTCAGGTCCGCCTCCAGCGCCTGCTTCAGCCATTGCTCCAGCTGATCCATCGCGCTGCGCTTCTGCTTCCGATCGTCCGACGCCACGCGCTCCAAGAGCGCATCCACCTGCGCCGCTGAAACCCCGTTCCGCGTGTTTTCGTCTAGGAATTTGCCCGCGATAAGGTTTTCCACGATGCGGCGCAGCTTTTCCAGGCTGTGCTTTCCGGCATAGATCCGCATTTCCAGCTCGATGTCATGGGTGAGCCGCATGGCAAGCGGACTCACGCCTTCCAGTTGGGAGGGAAGCGTGAGATGCTTTCGGCCTTCGGGATTCTGCGCATTGATTAGCCAGTATTTTGCGGCGCGCGCCTGCTGGATGGTTCCGGTCTTGAGCGTCTGGAAATGCGTGCGCACTTCTTCCCACGATGCGTCGCGCAAAGCGTCATGCGCGTCCCAGGCAACGGCTCTGTTGCCCATCGCGCTCCACCAGCTCTGCGCGATGGCGTCCATCTCCGCTTCCGAAAATGTCGGAGCCTTCGCGGCAACGAATTCGCACCAGCCCCGCTGGACAGCCTCGGCGGGCGCATGGATGCGCAGATCCTCCAGCGTGAGCAGAAAACTTATCCATTCGTACCTTTCCGCGTGCGGCTCCCGCTTACTCGGGGATGGAAACACGGGGGCGTTGGATTCGATGACAGCGATGGCATGGGACGTGGCGACAGGCATCTCCGGGTGCGCTGCCGGCAAATAACGCAGGAAGGGATCGGGGATGTCGCAAAAAGGAGCGGGCTCGGGATCGGCCATGCAGGGATTCGGCGCAGGCTTTGAAGCCTGAGCGCGTAAGGAAGGGACATTCAGCAGGACTAGACAGAGAAGGCCCAAGAAGATACGTTGCGCGAGCTTGAGCCGTGCAGTCACGATTGTCTTTCAGGAGCGCCGCTGTTGCTAAACGCCTGCAACACCGTGCAAAGCCGCGACGGTTTTAACTGGCGGCGTTCCGATGGATCATACCAGAATAACGGTATGCGTACCAGAGAAGTGGAATCGCGATTTTTTGCCGTACCAGAGAATCGGTACGGATGGCCGGTCACACGCAATCCCTTCAGGTACGGTTCGGTCAGCGGGTCAAGCGGCTGCGCCTGGCGCGCGGCTGGAGCTTCACCTATCTGTCCGTGCATAGCGGGCTTGCCAAAAACACCATTGTCGAAGTGGAAAGCGGGCGCACGGAGCCGCGCCTGAATACGATTGCGGCCTTCGCGGGCTCGTTTAACAAGAGTATCTCGGAGCTGATGCGCGGTCTGTAGTCCGGCTCGGTTCATTTCGTGAGTGCAGCGATTAATGTTCGCCGGAACCCTGCCGAATCCGGCGGAACCCGGCAGGGGTGGATTTTCCGGCGAAACGCAAGTGCGTTGCTGGCTCATCCTGGCTTCCAATTCGGGAAGGGATGGCGCGCGCAGCGCCGGAAGCGGGTGATAAGGTCGCGGATGAGGGTGCGCCGCTGATGCAGCGTCTCTATCAGCCGCGACAGGGCGCTCGCATCGTGCTGATACCACTCCTGCGGCACTCTAGCGGCGATATTCCACAAATCGGTGGCATCTATCGCTTCGAGACGCGACAACACCGGCTCGAAAGAATCCCAGCCGGTCACGCCCGCATAGACCCAGTCGTGGTCATAGGCTCCCATCAAGGCCAAGTCGGGGAAGCTCCATTGCGCCGCATTGAAGCACTCACCCTGGTCGAGAAACACGGTTTCGTAGCGGACGGGCTTGCCGTTGCGCTTGACGAATACCGCTTGCCTGTTGTCGCAGTTGCCCGCCCATTTATCGAAGGGAAGGGCAAGCGCGAAGGCGCGTCGGTTGGTGAGGCGCAGCCGTTGCGTCTTGGGAAGATGCTCAATGACCTGATCGTCCTCATCCGCAACATAGAGCGAGGCGAGTTGCAGGCCGCCGCTGCAGGGCACGATGCGTTCACCGATGTGCATGCGCAGCTTCGGGGTATGGCTGATAAGCCAGTCGGAGACCTCGATGATCTGCGCTTGTGGCATCGGCAGGCCGAGCGAGAGAGCAATGCGGGTCGCCAGCAGATCGTTGGCCAGAATACGCGGATGGATGGGGTTGTTGCGGAATTTGACGACATAGCGGCATCCGTCCGCCGCAAGCATCAGGTGCGGCTGCGTCCCGCCGCGCATCGGCTGGAGGTGCTGGATGGCGCAAAGAGGAGTGGGCGGGCGATCCGGTTGCTCCCATGGAGCAGACCATTTAAGGTGAGTGACAGCCATAGATGCCTGCCCTAAACAGGCGTTTGTGGTTAGGGCGCGTCCGGTGTTATCAGCACCGGGCGCAGCCCGTGCTTACGGTTTAATGCTTCTTGGTGGGTTTCCTCTTGGTCTGTGTTTTAAGTTTCTGATAACGGGTCTTCCTGCCATTTTTTATTTTGGGCAGGATCTTCCTGACATTTTCAATGTCGCTGTCGCTCCACAGGCGAACGCGGACGCCGCCGACCGTGGTAACCGCAGGCACGGGGATCTTCCGCGCCGCGACATAGCGCCGCAGACTGATATGGCTCAATCCCAACTTTTGAGCGGCTTCGCGAGTGGAATAGGGCGGCATTTTGATCTGGATCAGGATCAGATAGTTTGGGGAGGTTTGTCAAGGGGTAAAGGTACGGAAATGTATGGAGATTTGTAAAAGGGCGGGCAGCTGCGGCCCCGCTGTCTCCTTCGGCAAGACCTTTTCGGAATTGCTGCGCGGCCTTTGATCCGGCAAGCCCTGGAGAAGACCGGTTATTTTTCCAGAGCGGGTAATTTCAAAGGTCAGCACTATTTGCGTTGCTCCGTTTTAGCAAGCAAAGTTGCAGCCTCCTTGCTACCTCCAGCGGTGGCGAGCTGGAGCCATTTGATGCTTTCAACTTTATCGATCTTTGCACCCTCATAAATACCGGCATAAGTCTTGCCAACTTCTAATTCCGCTGGTGCTGCGGGATCGGATTCATCGGTGACAAACATTGCGGCACGCCTAAACCAATAAACTGCTTCCTCGTCACTTTTCTTTACTCCACCCCAGCCAAAAGCATATATGCTACCTAGCCAGTATTGAGCTTTACTGTCACCGAGGCTTGCTAGAGGACGCAGTTTATTAATAGCAATGCCGCCCTTGTCTGCTTTAAGGGCACTAAGTCCCGAATCCATTTGGTAGTTCCTAAGGCCAACCAGCCCTACCGAGCCAATTAGTATTATCATGACGAGCAGTAAGTATCTGAGCTTCATGGCACTACTGTAAGTTGATTACTTCCATTTTCTTGCCCAAGGAGTGAATTGACGTTGTTGTATTGATCCATCGCCCTTGTATTTGTCTTATCGACAGTGATGCACCCTGCAGATATGCCACCTGGATGGAACTCAAATCCACTACGAGTAAAACCAGAATAAAATTTCCACCAGGGAATTTTGGGGTTGGGTTCGAGTCGCCAGAATCCTTCTTTTCCTGGCCGAGTGTCTTGGTTCATATTGTAGTTACCGGGAACGATTGGGCCTATCCCCGACTGTTCAAAACACCGATCATTGTTTCTGCACATGCCTCTGCCCGAAAAAACACCATTTGGCCCGACGGAGTTGACATTTCCGCCTGCGTTTGAGACGCAATCGAGTGTGTGGGTGGAAACGGAATATTGACACTGCGCCAAGCCCGATGGATCGAACATGTTGATGGGATCGGCGCCCGTATAAGTGTAGGGATGGCCCCCCCCGCGCTCCGCTATAGGGTCTCTGTTGGGGAAGCGGAACGTGACGGGATCGTAAGCCCGGTGCATTGCAAGGCTGAGCGCGCTTTGCGGGTGGTAAATCAAACCGGCGTATTGATAGTCCGTGGGCGTGGAGCCGTTCGTCTGCACCGCGTTCCCATACGGCGAGTAGTCAATCGAGCTGATGAGATTGCCGGTGCCAGCATCGAGCACGTCGCGGACAGAGCCTAACTGATCCGGCATGTAGATGAGTTTCTGACTGCTCGCTACAACAAACTCCCCCTCATCCAGATCGCGGCGGAGCACAGTGTCGGAGCCGTCTCGTGTTTGGCAGACTCTGCCATCGCACCACAGGAACCTCCGAGTGGTGACGCCCCCGAGGGCATCGGTTTCGATATCAACCGTCCTGCGCCCCATTCCGTCATAGGAGAACTGTGATTTGGCGGTGGTTCCGATATAGTCGATTTCGATGAGACGGTTCTCCGCGTCCCATTTGTAGTTTTTGGTGAAACCGTCGGAGCTGGTGTTGCCGTTGTTGTCGTAGGTGTAAGTGTTCGTGTTGAACGCCTGCACCTGGTTGAGGCCGTTATAGGTGGGGCTGGTGGAGCCGAAGCCCGGATCTGTGACGCTCGTGGCGTTGTCGAGGTTGTCATAGCCGTAGCTGTAATTTCCCGGCGTGGTGGAAGAAGCGGTCAGCAGCCTGTCCACATTGTCATAAGAATAATTATGGCTCTGCGTCGCGAACGGATGGCCTGTGGCGGCGGTATCGGTGATGGACATGATGTCATACGGATTCACGGGACTACTGCCGTAGCCGAGCGTGTAGCTCCTGGTCACTCCGCTATTCGCAATGCTTATCAATCTCCTGTCATTGGCGTTGCTGTCATAGCTCCACGATGTGGACACGGTAACGGTGCCATTCGTGACGCTGCGGCTGGTGATTTTATCCGTCTGGCCGAGATACGTGTTGGTGAACGACCCGAGCGGAGTCCCGTGCGAAGTCATGCGGTTTATGGCATCGTAGCCGAAGGTTTCATTTCCTCCTGTAATATTTCTTCCGCTCAAGCGGCCCAGCGCGTCGTACGTCAAAGAAATGGTGTTGTTAGTGAAGGGGCCGGTGACGGAGGCGAGCTTCAAAGCGCCTGCGGTCCCGATGGCGGTGTAGGAGAAGTTCGTCGTCCCCAGCCCGTCCGTCATGCTGCTGATGCGCGGGAAGAAGCTGTCCCAGGTGTAAGTGACATTCGGCGTCGGGTTTACCGTGCTCGTGTAGGTGATGCCTTTGATGCGGTCATCCTGGTCATAAGTAAAGGTCTTCACCTGCCCTAAGGCATCCGTAATGGATTTAAGCCTGCTCGTCGTGTTCTCGTATGTGTAGGTCTCGGTCTGCGCGCTGGAGGTGCCGAAGGCGTAGATCTTGTCGATGGGCCGCGACTGGATGTCGATGTCCCAGTGCGTGACGTTGCCGTTCGCGTCCGTAATTTCCTTCAGGGTGCCGTTCTCGTAATAAGAGTAGGACGTGGTGCGCGTGCCTGTGCCGCTTGTGGGCTCGGTGACGGAAGTCAATCGCCGGTCTGCGTCATAACCGTATGTGGTGACACGCCCCAGCCGGTCGATGTGCTTCCTCAGCTCCAGGCTCTGCGTGCCCATGTTCGGGCCGGACTGGAAGCTGTAATCGTACAGATCGGTCGTGCCGTCCGGATAGGTAATCGAGGTGACGCGGTCGAGATTGTCGTAGGCGTAGGTAAGAACATAGCCTTCCGAATCTGTATAGGTCTGAATGCGGTCGGCGCTGTCGTAGGTATAGCTCGCCTGCGTCTGGCTGTTGGCGTTCGTAATGCTGCTCAGTCGCCCGGACGAATCGTAATTGCGCGTCGTCACCCCGCCGTTCGGATCGGTGATGGTGGCCAGTTGCCCGAACGTGTTGTACGTGTAATGCCAGACCTTGCCCGCCGCGTCCGTATAAGTCTGCGGTTCGTGCTGCGTGTTGTAGGAGCCGAAGGTGGCGATGGTCGTATAGGTCGAGGGGGCGGTGGTGAGCTGCTGCACGGTGAGCAGATCGATCTGGTTTGTGGCATAGGTGTATTTGAGGCTGCGGCCCTTGGCGTCGGTCGCGGTTGCTGGCTGCCCTCCGGGGAGATTGTTCCAGGCGGTATAGGTCGCCTTCGACAGCTGCGTCGTGCCGTCGTCCAGCACCCGGCCCTTGGCGGAAAGCTTGTCGATGTTGCCTTCATAATAGCCGGAGGGCTGGCTGGGATAGTTGTACCAGACGCGGTTTTCGAGCGGGGCCTTCGTGCTCTCGGGCATGTCGTAGGCGTAATTGGTGCCCCCCTGGTGCACCCAGTGCGTGATGCGCGCCTTTGTGAAATCCTCCGATTGCACCACGCCGCCGCTTATCGTCGCCCCCAGCGCGAAGGCGTGCCGGTCCCAGTAAAACGTGTTGCGCCACTGCAGCAACCCGTTGCCGTTCGTCGTCATGCCGGTGGGGACGACCGCGGTGGGGTCGGTCGCCGGGACGATGGAGGTGTTCTGGTAGAAGTACAGGAAATCCGTATAGCCCAGCGGATCGGTGAGCATGAGCGAGCGCGTATTCGTCTCCACCGTATCGTGGGGATTGGGCGTCTCGTTGAACTTCGAGACGCCGTAGGGGGTGGTGAGGCTTGTGATGAAGGTCGTGTCGGTAGTGGAATAAGTGAAGCTCGACGTGATGCCCACGGGATCGGTGATGGAGGCCAGCCTGCCGCTTGTGTCGTAGGTGAGCTGGCTCGTGCGCCCGAACGGATCGGTGATTTGGGTGATGAGCAGCGGGCTGGCGCTCAGGCCGTAGGTGAAGGTCGTTGAACGGCCCATCGCATCCACGACAGAAGTGAGGCGGAAGGTGCTGTCGTAGTTGTAGGTGGTCGTGTTGCCGTGCGGATCGATGACGGAGGTCAGGAAGTAAAGCTTGGGGTTCGTCGTCGCGCCGTTGTTAAGGGCGTAGACCTCCTGGCTGCCGTCGGGAAGGTTGCGCACGTACTTCGTGGTGGGCACGCCGCTCGTGATCGGATAGCGCCAGGTGACCGAGTTGTCGGGCAGCTCGCCGGGCTCGATGCCGTGGTCGCCGCCGTTGGCGTAATAGAACACATAATTGAGGCCGCCGCCCCCGCCCCAGACGCGCCGGGGCGAGGCGCCCGGATTGGCGGGGTCCTCCTTGAAGGACTTCATCCAGGTGAAGGACCATTTCGGGCTGACGTTGGAGAAGCCGAAGGTGGCGGGCTGTTCCCCCTCGCGCTGGTTATAGGTAAGCTGGGTGAACATCGGCGTGCCGCCCTTCTGCGGCTGGTACCCCACCGGAGTGTCGTTGATGTGCAGGCTCACCACCATCGAGTGCGCGTTGGCGACGGCCATGCCCTGCGTGGATATCTGGGTGCCGTCGCAGCGGGTGCATTCCGGAGCGCTGGAGTCGGCCCTCCCCATCCCATAGACCGCCTGCGCCTCGGAGCTATGCGCAGAAACCTTGCGCCATTCCCCCTTCGCCAAGGCTTCGGGGGCCAGGCCCGCTTTTACGCTCATCGCTTTCGCAGGCACCAGGAAATAGCCGCTGCTCTCCTCGTCAATCGTCCTGGCGGTGGCCGCCAGGACACCCGCTTCCCCGAAGGTGGGATCCGCAATCTGGTATCTGCCGTTCTGCTCGGCGAGGATGGCCGCATAGTGATGGATTTTCCAGTTGATGATGGAAGGAACCGGGATGGGTTGGCCCGGCTCGCGGTGGATGAGGGTGTATTTGAGCCCCGTCTTACCGGCAAGCGCCGCCAGCTGCGTGAGCGAGAAGCCATGCTTGCCCGATCGCGCATCGTCGGTCACCTTGAGCTGCTCCGGCTTCGCCTTGAGCATTATCAGTACGTTCTTAAGCGCATTCGGCCCGCACAGATACGCCTCGCCCGGATTGTGATGGAACTGCCACAGTCCCTCGCGCGCGCCCTGTATCAGTTCGGTCGCGGGGCCGCCGATGGGGCGCGAGCCTACGTCCTTGAGCAGAGCCTCCAGCTCCTTTGCATGCCCGACGCGGGCATGCATCTTGGCCAGCTCTCCCACCGCGCGTTGCACCATCAGGTGCGCGTGCGGCTCGGTGGCGTT
>Ga0209580_10000752_pt1 | contig 16138 bp, 16 predicted proteins | sample Coa_R1_5_FD_187153 | JGI IMG/M metagenome (GOLD analysis project Ga0209580, IMG submission 187153) | Surface soil microbial communities from Centralia Pennsylvania, which are recovering from an underground coalmine fire - Coalmine... | ecosystem: Environmental > Terrestrial > Soil >... | reverse complement strand
TAGGCCGCCAGCCGCGGGGCCATCGGCACCGCGCCGGCAAGCTTCGCCGCGACCACCGCATGCAGCAGCGGAATGAGAATCTCGTGATGGCCAATGAGTTCGATCCCTTCGGCGGCTGGGCGGAAGAGGACGTTCATCATCGTGCGGTAGCGCGATTCCTTGTCGACATTTACCGTCACCAATTCATCAAGCGGATGCCCGAAGTTTCGAACCACGGACACCGCCTTTAGGAAGACTTCGGGCAGGAACACCGCGCTGCCGAAGTTCATCCACACGCCATGCGTCATGCCGGAGACGACATTGCAGAGAATGCGGAAATCAATCAGCGACGATTCACCCAGCGCCGCGCCGGAGACGTGCGGGTGCATGTGCACAATGTCGGTGCCGAGAGCGACGTGAATGGTGCATGGAATGCCGGCCCGGTGGGCAGCCAGCACGACGCTGGCATGGCCATGCGCGACACGGCACTCATCCATATAAGCGCCGAGGGCGGCGCCGAGGCCGGTATCATTTTCCGCCCCGCGACGGCAGGCGATCGCGAAGGCGTCGGCCGTCTCGCGCGCCATCCCGAAATGGCCGCCTGGAAGCTGCGTGGCCACGTCTTCGCTGGTTTTGCCCGCGCAGGCGAGTTCGAAATCGTGAATGGCCGCGGCCCCGTTCATCACCACGCCGCTGAGCAGCCCGCGTTCGATCCAATCGACCAGATAAGGCCCGCAGCCGGTCTTGATGACGTGCCCGCCCAATGCGGCCACGATGGTGCGGCCGTTGTCGGCAGCGCGACAAAAGTGGTCGCGCACTTGGCGCAGGTTATTGGCAGCTAATTGTTGCGGAAGCGAATCGAGCCAGTCGGCCGCCGTGGCATCGACTGAAATGGGTTGACCCAGGTCTTCGACGAAAACTTTGCTAGGGCGCGATTGCAAATCGCACGTCTTCAATCCGTGAAGGTCAAATGGCTTCATGCCGGTTCCTCGCTTCTGTTCCGGTTATGGCGAAAGTTGTGCCGCAGCCGGCACAACGCTACAAATCATTTGCTGAAGCGCTTCCTCTCCTTTCTGAATGGACAATTCGATGCGAAGGGCCAACAAATCATGGGCCGCCAGCTTCGTTTGCTTGAGCTTCACCAAATCTTTCTGCGTGGTTAGGACGGGCCAATCCGACGGCAGTTGTTGGACCCATGATTCCAATTCGGCCGAATCATAGCGATGATGATCCGGAAAGGCGCGAAACTCGCGAATTGTGACGCCGATGGATTCCAGCGTGTTACGAAAAGCTGCTGGGTTGCCGATCCCGCAGAACGCTGCGGTGTTACCATGAATTTCGTCGAGTGGAATAGTCCTGCTATCCGCGGTCAGCCATTCGAGCGGCCGGTGTTCGCTTTCGACAATGATGGCATGCGGCGACAAATGGCGGATTTCACTTTTCAGTTGCCGGAGGTTTTCTTCGGCGACCTGATCACTGTGCGTGATTAGGACCACATCTGCTCGCCAAAGTTCTCGCGGCGGCTCCCGCAGCAAGCCTCGCGGCAATAAACGGCCAAAGCCCCAAGGCTGCGTAGCGTCGACTAGAACGATGTCTAGGTCTCGCTTTAACCTCCGATGTTGAAAACCATCGTCGAGAATCAGGGCGTTGAAATCGAACTTCGCTACTGCTTTCGCCGCCAGCGCCACGCGATCGGCCCCTTGGAGGTGCGGCACATTCGGCAGATTTTCGGCGAGCAGGAGAGCCTCGTCGTTGGGCCCGCCAGCGCTTCCGTAACCACGACTCAGGATGGCGACGCGAACGTCGAGGTCACGGAGGAAGCGAGCAATGTATTCCACGCACGGAGTCTTGCCGGTGCCGCCCACCGTCAGGTTGCCGACGCTCATCACAGGCACGCTCGCGGCCACGCCAGGTTTCCAACCCCAGTCGAAGCATCGATTCCGCAGCCACGTCGCGCTGCCATAAGTCCAACTCGCCATCCGCAACAGTCCACGAATCATGCTCGCGCGTGGGCCGCGCTCTTCGCCGCGGATGAGTCGCAGATAATTTGCCGTCCGCTCTTCACTTCGCTTGGCCACGCGCCGGCCCTCGGCCCGAATTTCAGGGCCGGCATCTTAGCCCGGAAGGCGCGCCAACGTCAAGTTGGCTTTGGTTTAGCAGTCGAGCAAGACAGCATTAGCCCACGGAGCTGCGCTACACGGATTTCATAACACGGATGAACACGGATCAAAAAAGACAAAAAATAAGGAGAGCAGAAAAGCAGGAACGCGAAAACAATTCCTGCCCTCCCGCTCTCTTCATTAGATTTGCTGATCTGTGTTCATCCGTGTTACGAAGTCCGTGTTCATCCGTGGGCCACTGTTTTGCCCTCGCGACCCCGAACCTGTTTTGCTATCCTGATGTCTGATGGTTGACACCAAACAGGAGGCCGATGATGAATGGCGACTTGCGACGACGTACCGATGAATTGACGAATCGACTCACCCAGCTCCGGGACTCTCTTTGACATCGCCAGCAAAATCTCCGAGCGCGACCGGCTCACGAATTCGATGAGCGAGCCCAACTTTTGGGACAATCCCGACCGCCGCAACAAGGTCATCGCGCAACTGAAGCCGCTCAACGCCTTACTGAAACCTTACCAGGAACTTTCGACGGCCGTCGATGATGCGCAGGCCATGGCGGAGCTTTGCGCCGAAGACGAAAGCCTGGAGCCGGAACTCGAGCGCGACCTGGGCAAGCTTTCGCACCAGCTCGACAGTTTCGAGCTGAAGGCGATGCTCAGCGGCCCGGCCGACGCGAACAACGCCTTCATCCGCATTCAGGCCGGCACCGGTGGGACCGATGCCTGCGACTTTGCCGAAATGCTCATGCGCATGTATATGCGCTGGGCCGCCAAACAGGGCTTCACGGTCGAAGAGCACGATCTACAAAAGAATCCCGAAGCCGGCATTCAATCGGTGACATTGCACGTCATCGGCGAATACGCCTACGGCTACCTGCAAGGTGAAGTCGGGGTGCACCGGCTGGTGCGCATCAGCCCGTTCAATGCTCAGGGTTTGCGGCAAACCTCGTTCGCTGCCGTGGAAGTGACGCCGGAACTCGACGATTCCATCGACATTGAAGTGAAGCCCGACGATCTGGAGAAGCAAACGTTCACCAGCGGCGGTCCCGGCGGCCAGCATCAGAACAAGACGCAATCCGGCGTGCGGCTGATTCACTTGCCGACCGGCGTGCGCGGCGAAAGCCGTACCGAGCGCAGCCAGCACAAGAACTATGACAACGCCTTGAAGCTACTGAAGGCCCGGCTCTACGCCATTGAGGACGCAAAGCGCCGATCGGTGGTGGAGCGCGCCTACGACGAAAAAGGCGAGGTCTCCTGGGGCAATCAGCGCCGCAATTACGTCTTGCAGCCGTACACCATGGCCAAAGATGTCAAGCTGGAAGTGGAGACGCCGCAAGTGCAGCAAGTGCTCGACGGCGAAATCGACATCTTCATCCAGGCGAATCTGCGACAAAAGGCGGAGCGCGAGCACAAGAAGAAGGAGTGAATGGTGAGTGGCAGGAGGCTGATGATGAGCTTGAACTTTTGCGTTTGGTTCGTCGTTTTTGCCATTGCTGGTGCTTTCATTTACGCCGAGACGCGTAATCGCCTGACAGTTATCAACGAAAGCGGCCAGCCTGCGCATGATTTGACAGTCACCGTTGGCGGCGAAGCGTTGCAATTCCGCGACCTTTCACCGGGTGCTTCAAAACGTGCCCGATTTCGAATTGGCGACGAGGGAAACTTGTTAGTCCGGGGCCGACTTGCGGATGGTCAAGAAATTGACGACTATGTTGGCTATATTGTGGGTGAAGAGAGCCTGCTCGGCATCAACGCGGTACTGACGATTCGTCCAAGGGGCGAACTTGAATTCTGCCACTGACCTTCACATGCAAACACGTTAGAATAGATGCAGTGATTCGATGTGAAACAGAGGGATGCCAATGAAAATTTCTCTTACTCCCGAACTCGAACAATTGATCCAAGAGAAAGTTAACAGTGGCCAATACCGCTCTGCGGTCGAAGTGATACACGAAGGGCTGCAATTGCTGCGTGAGCGTGATGTCCGCAACGAACAGAAGTTAGCCGAATTGCGCGGGGAGATTGACCTCGGACTGAAAGATTTGGAGCAAGGCCGAGTCGCGCCAGTGGATGCGGAAAAGACTTTGGCCGGAATTCGCGCACGGCGGTCTGCTTCTGCGAAAGAGTAGCGAATGCTGCCCGTCGTGCAGACGCAGCGAGCCGAGCAGGATATGGAGGAAATCCTTTCCTATCTGGAAGAGCACAGCCCACCGGCCGCCGAGCGATTTGCGGTTGCCTTTAATGACCGGTGCCGGCTGCTGGGGCAGTTTCCCGAAATGGGAAGACTCCGAAATGAGTTGCGTCCGGGCGTGCGCAGTGTCGTAATCGAAAAGTATGTCGCGCTCTACAAAGTCACCGAATCAAGTGTCGTAATTCTTCGAATCGTTTTTGGCGCCCGTGATCTCGATTCCTTGCTCAGCTCTGACGACGAATAAATGCATTCGGCGCGTGCTCTTTCCGATCTCGACACCACGATTGCTTTCGGCCGGGCGCTCGGCCAACAGCTCCAGGCCGGCGATGTCATCGCGCTCATAGGACCACTGGGCGCGGGCAAGACACATCTTGTTCGCGCCATCGCCGAAGGACTCGGTGTCCCCGATAGCCGCGCAGTCAGCAGCCCCACGTTTACGCTTATTCACGAATACAAGGGCCGCCTGCCGATTTTTCATTTCGATGTGTATCGCTTGAAGTCGCCGGCGGAATTCCTCGATCTGGGTGCGACGGAATACTTCGAAGCCGGCGGTGTGTGCTTGATTGAGTGGGCCGACCGCGTTTTGGAGTATTTGCCCAAGCGACGCATTACGATTGAGCTGGAGATCACCGGCGAGACGAGCCGGAGCCTAACCATCGACGAACCGTCAGAGCCGCGCACGAAGTAAGCGGCGAGACGCGGCTCGCCGCTTACTTCGTGCGCGGCTCAGACGATTTCAAGCACCTTTACCGGCGCCAAGTTTCCTTTGTCATCCAGCCTGCCAATCGCAATCAAACGATCTTGTTCATCGAATACAGCAATTTCCCCCAGCACATGCCGCACATCCATGAACAAACTCTGCCCCTGCCGAAAACGCTGCGCCTCATCCGCATTCACCGATAACGTCGGCAACTCGGCCACAGCTTCAACCAATGGCCGAATCCATACGGCGAAATCATCCGGCGGCGAAGGCTTGGACCAATCGATCGGAATGGCCGCATTGGCGCTGAACGGTCCCACGCTGAGCCGGCGCAGCTTCTCTACGAGGCCGCCGCAGCCGAGTTTCTCGCCGAGGTCGCGAGCTAACGAGCGGATGTAGGTTCCCTTGCCGCAATGCACTTCCACCTCCAGCCGCGGCCAGAAGTAGTTCAGGATATCGATGCTGTAGACCGTAACTCGCCGAGGCTTCAATTCAGCCGCTGTACCTTCTCGGGCGAGCTCGTACGCTCGTTTCCCTTCCGAAAGCGCTGCCGAAAAGGCCGGCGGGATCTGATCGATCTCGCCAACGAAGGTTTGCAATTGCACTTCGATTTCCTGCCGCGACCGCGGTACGAAGCCGGCTGGTATGCTCGCCGTTACCGTTCCGTCGGCATCATCCGTATCGCTATGGGAACCGAGCAGAAACGTGGATCGATACGATTTCCGCATCGCCTGCACGTATTCCGCCAGTCGCGTGGCCTGGCCGAGACACACCACGAGCACGCCGGTGGCCAGTGGGTCGAGCGTGCCGGTGTGGCCGATTTTGGTCTTGCGGCCAAACCATTTCTGCACGACATTCACGGTGGCCCGCGACGTCATTCCGCCTGGCCTGTCCAGCACGAGCAGGCCGTGAACCTCGGGCTTCTGCATGTGATATTCTCCCCGCATTTTTCGCTTATATAGGAAGAGAGCGATGCCAAGGGAACGCGGTTCGTTCGTGCAGGAAATGGACATGAGCGGGTGCGGCAAGATCTGTGTGTTGTTCAACCCCGTCTCGGGCCGCGGCCGGGCCCAGCGATTCCTACGCTCGATTGAAAAAGAACTGTCATCGCAATATGTGCTCCAACCGCTGACGGGACCCGGCTCCGGTTCCGCCCAAGCGCGCCAGGCGGTTGAGGAAGGATTCAGCACCATCATCGCCGCCGGCGGCGACGGCACGGTGCATGAAGTCGCCAACGGAATCATGGAAGCCGGCCGGGGTGATGTCGTAATGGGCATTTGGCCTGTCGGTTCCGCGAATGACTACGCCTTCAACTTCGGAATCAAGGAACCCTGGAAAAACCTGCGCGGTGAGGCGGTCATTCGCAACGTCGACGTGGGTGTCGCGGAAACCGAATTCGGCGTCAAGCGCTACTTCGTCAACGGCATGGGGCTCGGCTTCAACGGAGCGGTGACCGTCGAAGCCCGCAAGATCCCCTGGCTGCGCGGCATGCCGCTGTATGGCCTCGGCATCCTTCAGGCAATGCGGCGGCAATTCGTGAGCCCACGAACGAAGATTCATTTCGATGAGCAAATGCGGGAAGCGCCCACGCTGGCCCTGTCCATCAACATCGGCAAGCGCGAAGGCGGCTTCCCGCTCACGCCGAATGCCGACCCGTGCGATGGCCTGTTTGATTATCTTCAGGCCGGTCCATTATCGCGTTGGGAATTGCTCCGGCAATTGCCAAACATGGCCACGGGGAATATTCCGACCGATCATCCGAAAGTCTGGCTCGGACGCTGTCGCTCGGTGAAGATCGAATCCGAGTCGCCGCTGCGCGTGCATTTGGATGGCGAATTCCTCTGTCATCCCGAAGACGGCGTGCGGAATATCGAAGTGCGCATGTTGCCCGGGGCCTTGCGGCTGCAAGTTGAATAGAAAAAGAACATCAGCCCCGAAGGGGCGGAAGTTAATAGCCAGGGGCGTCAGCCCCTGGTAAAGAAATGTAAACGACCCGAGCCCCGAAGGGGCGAGAGTCACTGTCGCCCCTTCGGGCCTCCCATATCATCACCATTGTTCCCAGGGGCTGACGCCACTGGCTATTGACTGCCGGCCCTCCGGGCCTCAAGAGGGGCCGACATTCGCAACAACCATGATTAGCGGAGAGTTTGTGTCCCTCACCTGCCCTGTTTGTCGTGCCGTGAATGAGCAGCCATCGGCTTGCCGGCGCTGCAAGGCGGACCTCTCCCTCTGTTGGGCGGTTCAGGCGCAGCGCGATTATCACGTCGCCGCGGCAAAGGGGGCTCTCGCGCAGCGCGATCTGAAGGCTGCGGCCTATCATGTTGACGAGGCCGAAATCGCCCAAAATGGCCCAGACTTGCATCGCTTGCGAGCGGTTTGGCACTTACTCCGACGCGACTATGAATCTGCCTGGCAAGAAGCGCAGTTGGTGCGTAGTTTAACCAGCGTATGAGCGAAACCATTCTGATTGTCGATGACGAAGAGCCGGTCCGCCGCACGTTCACCGACTGGCTTTCGCACAGTGGGCTCGATTGCCGGCTTCTGGTGGCCGGCGATGCCGAATCGGCCCTCAAACACGCGAATTCGCAACCGATCGACCTCGCCATTCTGGATTGGAACCTCGGCTCCGGATCCGACGGCCTCCAACTACTCGAAGACTTGTCGCTCTTCCATCCCGATGTCGTCGCGATTTTGGTCACCGGCTTCGCCCATCAGGCCACGCCGCTCGATGCCCTGCGCATGGGCGTGCGCGATTATCTCGACAAGAACCAAGACCTGAATCGCGATACCTTCCTGGCTTCCGTGCGCAAGCAACTGGAGCGAATCATCCCGGCCAAGCGGCAGCGCGCATTCAACCAGAGCTTGAAGGAATTCCGCACCGCGGTGGAGAAGATTCTGCCGCTCGTGCAAGCGACCTCCGCCCTCAACAACCCGGTGCCGTTGCCGCAAGCCATCGGCAGCCTGTTCCGCTTTGTGCTGCGCACTACGGGAGCGGTCGATGGCGTGTTGGTGGTGCGCTTTCTGAGCGACGGAACTGCGGATGAACGCTACCTGGCCTACGACGCCAACGGAACTGCTCTGCCCGATAAACTCGTTCCATTCGCCAACACGATTGCCGCCACGGCCGTGAGCATGCAGGAGCCGTGCCTGATGAACCGGCTGGAAGAAGCGGCCGGCTCCATGGAGTTTCAACCCTTCGAGAAAAATCACAAATCGGTGTTGGCCGCGCCGCTCCAAGTCGGGCCGGGGCTGCACGTGGTCATGGAGCTTTTCGACAAGCAATTCACCGTCGATGATCGCCGCATCGCGCTGGCTGCTGCGGATTTCGGTGGTGAAATTCTCCGGCAAGCGCTGGCCGAGCGGCAGGATCATCAACTTTTGTTCGGCGCTATTGAGGCCGCCTTGCAAGCGACTGAAAAACTTGCTTCGGCCCCATTGCCGAGTGAACCAGCGCTGGAAAAACCGCCGCCCACCGAGGTCATGGACAAGCTCCGGCAGGGCCTGGCCCAAGCCGTCGAGCCGGCCGTCGATTCTGAAACTTCATTGAAACTGGCCGAAGCCGTGCGCGTGCTGGCCCTTCGCCACGGCCCCGCAGCTGTGCAACACTGCATTCGCCTCGTGCAGGACCTGCGCGAGCTGTTGGATGCCGTGACGGGGCAGGACGGCAAGGCGACCGGTTGATGGCGTGACAAGGTGACAAGGTGACAAGGTGATATTGAAGTCATCAAATGAGCAGGCGCGAACGGCGAATTGCACTTGTGGCCATAAATGCGTTGTACCACTGACCACTGACCAGGTAATTCCATGAGCTACGACCCACAGGATGATTACGTTCGCGAAGAGGCCCCGCGTCCACGAAAAGGCTGGCTGGCCCGCAACTGGTTTTGGAGCCTGCCGATCGGGTGCCTGGTAGTGATCGCTGTATGCGGCGGGCTGGTGGGCGGAATCGCCTACATGGGATTGAACATTATCAAGACATCGCAGCCTTACACCGATGCCGTCAACAAAGCGAAAGCAGACCCGGCCGTGCAGGCCGCGCTCGGCAACCCGGTCGAAGCCGGCTGGATGATGAATGGCTCGGTCAACCAGACGAACAACAACGGCGTCAAAAGTGGCGATGCCGACCTAACCGTTCCTCTCACTGGCCCGAAGGGCTCCGGCAATGTGCACGTCGTGGGCAAGGTGGTCAACAACAACTGGGAGTATTCGAAGCTGGAAGTCACCATCGACGGCACCGGGCAAAAGATCGATCTCCGGCCGCAGTAAATTGGCCGGTTAACCGACGTCAAATATTGCGGTTCCATTCCGGCTAATGACATTCCGTTTGCCCCACTTTCTGGAAATCCAAACGCACGCGGCGGCCGTCCCCATAATTGGGGGCGCTAACTCGCCCTTGAGTCCAATCAGGAAAGTGAGGCACAAATGAAAACGAAGCGTTTCTTGTTCCCGATTATTGCCGCAGGGTTCCTGGTCATTGATGGCTCAGCTTTCGCCAAGCGCGTCAATCACGATGTGACTCCGGCGAACATCGACAAGATGCCGTTCACGGCCACGGTCAAAGTGAAAGACGTGGGCAAGATGAAGGAATTTGAAATCACGATCAAAGACATCAAAGGGACCATCGTGAACCCGACGAAAGCATCGGCCCCCGGCGGCTGGCTGGAAGTCGTGGTCGATGGCAAGGCAGTTGTTCCGCCTGCGGTCAAGAAAACGGAAAAAGGCGGCGTGTTCACCTTCACCTTCCAGCTTTCGCCGGAACAAGCGCAAGGGGCGCGCTTCGCCTTTGTGGAAGACGCCGCCGACTGGGAGAAGCCATTCCCGAGCAACGGGAATTACTACCAGTTCATGCTGCAAGAGTTTATGGGGAAGAAGTGATCGGAGCCGGGAGATCGGAGCCGGGAGCGCGAGCGACCGGATGTTGGACGTCCAACATCCGGTCGCTCGCGCTCCCGGCTCAATTCAACTAGGATTTCCGCATGGTCAAATCCCCCGCCACGCAGCAGAGTTGGTTCTGGGCCATGCTCATGGGCTCGGGCATGCTCGGCGGCGGGATTCTGGCGCTGGTCATCGCCGCCACCCGCGTAGTGCTGCCATACGACGAGCAGTTTGTGGGCATGACGCGGCAGCAGCTTATCGAAGTCAATTCGCGCCTCCTGGCATTCATGGCCCACGACCGTGTGTCACTGGCCGGCACCATGATCGGCGTGGGCGTGTTGTATGTGCAGCTTTCGGTCTTCGGCATTCGCTTTGGCTATGCCGGGGCCCGGCAGGCCGTGCTGATCTCGGCCTTCGCTGGGTTCGCGAGCTTTTTTCTGTTTCTGGGCTTCGGCTACTTCGATCCGTTTCACGCCTTTGTAACCGCGATTTTGTTTCCTTTCTTGTTGCTGACCTTATTCGGCAGCCTGGGATCGCACGATCGGACCATTACGACCGAAAGGACCTATGCGAAACAACCGCTTTTGGCAAAGCTAGGTCAATGGTTGCTGGTGGCACATGGCGTGGCATTATGCCTGGCTGGTGCCATCATCTCCAGCGTGGGTTGCACGACCGTGTTTGTGCCGGAAGATCTGCATTTCATGCACACGACGGCGGAGGCGATCACCTGGGCCAATCCGCGATTGCTTCCCCTGGTGGCCCACGATCGCGCCACCTTCGGCGGCATGCTGCTGTCCAGCGGCATCGCCATGGCCTGGTCGGCCTGGCGCGGCTATGGCCCAGGCCGGCGGTGGCTTTGGGTCATGTACCTCGCGGCCGGCTTGCCGGCATACATCTGTGCCATCGGCGTGCATATCGTGGTGGGCTACCACGATTGGTGGCATCTCACGCCGGCGCTTGCCGGCTGCTCGATTTGGGGCCTGGGCGTGCTGCTTTCCTACCGCTATCTTTGCGAACGCTCCTAATCATGGCCGGATTTGAATCGGCGGACCTTTTTTCCAATTCGGGCTGAAGCGCTGCTTCTGAAAATCGCGCGTCCAGTCTATACATTTCGACGCGATGATCACCAGAATGATCGCCACAATCACGGCCACGATGGCAACCACAGTCCCGCCCATTGCAAGCCCTAACGGCTGCCGGCGAAGAAAGGTGGAGATAACTCCAACAATGCCGCAGACCAAAGCGAAGATTGCCAGGCCCAAAAGTCCGCCGGTGGACGCTTCCGTGGCGGTCACGCCGAGATCCAGGTCGCTCGATTGCAGATAGTCGTTGTTGGCAGCGCCCGCCATCGCCCCGAAGAACGACATCACCATGATGGGGAAGAGGACGATCACCAGCGCGCCGATGAGCAGCGCGGAGAGTCCCCACTGGCCGGAATGGGTGCCTCCCGTCGTCGGGTTCGATTCGTTTGACATGGAGATCTCACTTTATGAGCCCGCAGCGCAAGCAAGGGAGAGACCGTTACGCCCTCGCTTGCGCTGCGGGTTCACGAATTTGTCTACTTCCCTCCCGCCACCCGCACTTGCGTGGAGAGCGAACATTTGCCGCCTTCGCATTCGTACTCTGCTTCACCGAAGAAAGCACGAAATCCCTTCGCCGGCGGCTCCACGAAACCGAGAATCAGCTTGCCGTCAGGCCCGATCTCTGCCTCTTTTTCCTTCCACGTCGATTTGCGGAAGTCTTTCGTATCGGAATCGATGACCCAGAGCCGGGCGGCTTTCGGCTTGGTATCGGTCGTGATTGTCAGGCGCAGCTGATTGGCGACATCGGCATGCCGCCAGGTCATTTTCGGCAAAGGCTTATCTTCAATCTGAGACTTGGCGAAGACCGAAATGGCCGCGACCGCCCGATTGGCAAAGTCCTTCGTGCCGTTGGTCACTTGCCGCAAATCATGCCCGGCATTCGGCACGATGAGCACGTACTTGTCGCCCTTCAAGTCGTCCCAATACAGGTTCAGCGCATCGACGGTCCAGTACGGATCGTTGCCGCCGTTGACCAGCAACTTCGGCTTGTTCAGGCGTTCGAGATAAAAATACGGGTCGATCATCTTCCATAGTTTTTGCGCTTCCGGCGTATCGGGCGCCGGCACGAGTTTGCGTTCGACGTAATCGTGAATCTGTTCGCTGGGTTGGCCGAACATTTCCAGTTGATGCTTCATCTGCGGGTGCATGTTCAGCGTGTCGATGACCAGGGGAGCGATGGCTTTCACGCGTTCGTCGGCCGCGCCAGTCAGCCACGATGTCCAGCCGCGCTTGGAACCGCCGGTGACGACGAACTGCTTGAGCGGCTTCTGCCATTCCTTGTCGCTGAATGCTTGCAGCGCGTCCATCGCCCGCACCAGGCTCTTGACCATTGGGAAGAGCAATGGCCAGCTATCATCCTTGCCGCCGCCTTCAAGGAAGCGCACGAAGGTCTCGGCAATCAGGCCGTCTTCCGTCTTGCCATAGATCGGCTGGTTCGGGATGTCGAACAGGAACGCGATGGGGTGACCGATGCGCCGCGACAGTTCGAGGGCCAGCACCTGGTTGGAAGTGCTGGGCCCGCCGCCGGTGTTGTAGATGAGCATGGTGTCAGCCAGCACCGCATCCTTCGGCTGATACACCTGAAGCCGGTGCTTCCAGACGATGCCTTGCCAGGTCTGCGAGACGAGGTCGAGATTGTACACCTTGCCCTGCGCGCTTTCCTGGGTGTCTTTGAGCTTCCAGGAGAAGGTGGGGTCGGGTTTCTTCACGTAGCCGAGCAAGCCGCCATTCGCCCCGCCGGGAACTTCGGCATAGGCGAAGAACGGAACGAAGAAAAAACAACCGGCAACGACGAAAAGATGCAGGCGATGAATCATGAAGGTGCTCCGAGATTGAAGAAAGGGATGACACTGGTGTATATGAGCACGCGGCGCAAGCAAGTGCGATCTGCCCACGCACTTGCTTGCGCTGCGTGCTTATTGCGCCGCGTGCTTATTGCGCTGCGTGCTTATTGCGCCGCGTGCTTATTGCGCCGCGTGCTCATTGCCGCTCAAGAACATAAACCACGGCATTGGCCAAATACTCTTCCGACTCGATCAATCGCTTGTCTCCGCCTTCGGTAAACCAGTGCCGCCGGCCGGCCTTTTTCGCCACTTTCGCGACAAGACCGGCTGCATCGGATAGCTTCCGCGAACACCAGGCCTTGAATTGATTCATCACTTCATCAGCATCGCGTTCGGCTGCCACGACGACATATATGTGATTGGACCGCACATTCACCGCATGCAAGACCCAGCCACGAATTCGGCAATGATCGCGAATGGTCTTTTCCACGAGCGCGCGTTGTTCTTCGGTTAATATCACGGCCGGCTCTTTCATACGCTCCCGCATGTTTTGCTCGCGCTCCGGGTCAGGTGGCTTGACGCCGGCTTCGCCCCACTGCACCCAACCCCGCTCGTCCCCGTGTAACCAGGTGCCGTAAGTTGTCCATATGAGGTGGTATGCAATTACAGTCATGAGAATTTGCTCCCAACACACAGCGCCTCAGCACGCAGCGCAAGCAAGTGCGAACCCGTCGGGCACTTGCTTGCGCTGCGTGCTCGGAATGCACGCAGCTGCGCGTGTTATATCATTTCCCCGCCTCCACAATCCGAATCTCCTCCTCCGTCAGCCCGTAAAGCTCATATACCAGCGCGTCGATCTGGCGGTCGGTGGCGTCAATCTGCGCTTGCAGCGCCGCCTGATCACTCGGCGTCCGAGCACGCTGCGCCAGCAAGTGCAACTCCAGCATCTGCTCCACCAACGCCACCATGCGGTCGTGCCGCGATTTGTCGGCGGGGGAGGAGAAGTCGATGACGCGGATGGGGGCTTGTGAGACGCCCTTGGCGCTAAACTCTACATAGCCGGAGAGTTTGGGAGGGCAAAGGCCTTTCAAGACATAGCTGACCAGCCGAGAGTTCATTAGGCCTAGAAAGTAATTCAATTCGTGGGATTTCGCATCTTCGATGATTATCGCGGGACACCGAGCACCGTCGAAGGCTGTATTTGGCTGCAAAAGGCCAACCCTACATGTTTTGGCGATACCGCGCAGCACGAGCTTTTGAGCGTGAATGTGATAGTAGGAGCCAGCGCGCAAGTGGCGGTACCAGTCAGCGCCAGTCGCGTAAAGGCGCCGGCTGTCTTCTCGCCGGCGCAAATCGTCCTTATAGGCGGATAGGTGTTTATGAACGTTCGGAAAGCCGGAACGCAATTCAGATTCGGCCAGCAATTCTGGAGTGCCGTCTTGCCCTTCCCGGTATGGGTAAATGATCAAGCACCCGGGCTTCGTCACACTATACCTTTCGATGTCCCCGCCGCGCATTGCGTACGGCAATAGGAGTTTTCTTTCGAGTTTGAGCTTCTTAGCATCTGCCAGCGAAACGACGAAGGCTGCTATCATGCCGCTCTTTGTTCCGATATAGGCTTTGCCAAAAGTACTCAGGGGAGCGATCGGTACATTCCTCGCGCGTAGCAACTCGACAAGGTTCACGGTAGAGAAGTTCCAAGGTCCGTCAGGCAGGCGCTCCACGGGGAAATCCGTCGACTCGACCGCCTCGATATCGGTGAGGTTGAGTTGCCCGGGCGAGTTAATTCGCTTGTGTTTGAGCATGACAGCGCGGGTAGGGCTCAATATGAAATTGGCAGGATAGGTGCTCGCGGACTGAAATACCGGCAGACTTCCGAAATCCACTATTTCTAATAGGCGGCCGTCGCGCAGCATCCTGCGCATGTTTGCACCATAATTGGTGCTCAGCCACTGTGAAGTGCATATGAATCCGGCAAAGCCACCCGATCTCGTAAGTTGCAAACCCCGCTCCAAGAAGACCAATGATAAATCGACTTTGCTTGTCGGACCTTCAAATCTCCGGTAGATATAGCGAGCCTCCTCCTCGGAAATTCTCTGGATCCGCACATACGGCGGATTCCCAATCACCACATCAAACCCGCCGGCCTTCATGATCTTCGGGAAATTCGCGTTCCAGTCGAAGACGTTGATGCGGTATTTCTCCTCGTCGTCGAAGAGGCTGCGGTCCTGGCCGTCGTAGAAATCCGGGCCGATGAGCGAGTTGCCGCACTTGATGTTGTTGGCCAGGTCCGGCAGGGCGCGCTCGAAGCCGGCGTACAGGTGGCGTTCGAGCGTTTGCTTCGATTCGCCTTCCAGCACCTTCAGCAGCAGCGAGAGCTTGGTCACTTCCACGGCCTGCGGGTCGATGTCCACGCCGTAGATGTTGGCCTTGAGGATGCGCTTCTTCTCGGCGGTGGTCAGCCGCCAGACGCCGCCGGGGCCGGCGTAGATTTCCTTGGCGTGCTTTTCGGCCCCGTCGCGCACGTACCAGTCGCGGTGCCAGTCGAGCAAGTACTGGTAGGCGCCGAGCAGGAAGGAGCCGGAGCCGCAGGCGGGATCGAGGATGCGGAGTTTCGAGCAGGCAGCGGGGTCCGAGCACGCAGCGCAAGCAAGTGCGGGGGGGCGCCGCACTTGCTTGCGCTGCGTGCTCGGACTGGAGCGCTGCGTTCTGCGAGAGTAACTTCCCCACCGTATGCCGCACAATGTAATCCACGATATACGCCGGCGTGTAATACACGCCGCCGGCTTTCTTTACCTCCGGCTTGTCTTCCACCTGATTGCCCGATGCCCGGCCGTCAGGCGGATCACTTTGCCCAGAAACTGCTCGTACACCTGGCCCAGAATTTCCACCGGCAGCACCGAGAAGTCGTACTGGCTTTGCGGCGGATAGAGTTCATCGATGGTGTTCTTGAGCAGCTTGTCCTCGATCTGGAGCTTCGGCGTGATTTCATCGGGCTTGTCGTCGCCGTGCTCCTTGTCGGCCTTGAAGTAGAAGAGGCCGGAGTTGTAGCGGTCGTCGGCCTTGCGGAAGAGCGTCTTGAGCCGGTCGTAGATGTCTTCACCTTCGCACAGATCGCGCAGCTGGCCGTAATCCTCGATGCCGCGGTCTTCGCACAGGCGCAGGAAGACGATGCGGTCGATGGTCATTTGCACGGCAAAGTTCAATTCGCGCTGGTCGAGCTTGGGATTGCGCAGGGCGAGGTTCTTGGCCAGGTCGAGCCGCCATTTTTCGATGTCGTCGAGCAGTGCCGCGTCTACCGGGGCGGTGCCGCGCTTCTTCTTCGCGGTGTCGGCATATTTGTCGAACGAGCCTTTCTTGATGGCCTCTTTCGAGAAGACATCGGCAATCTCGTTCCAGCGCTCG
>Ga0209580_10000751_pt1 | contig 16162 bp, 15 predicted proteins | sample Coa_R1_5_FD_187153 | JGI IMG/M metagenome (GOLD analysis project Ga0209580, IMG submission 187153) | Surface soil microbial communities from Centralia Pennsylvania, which are recovering from an underground coalmine fire - Coalmine... | ecosystem: Environmental > Terrestrial > Soil >... | reverse complement strand
GGCTCGATAGCTCCATGCGTCGTAAGGTCTTGCAGCCAGATTTCGGCCTTGTCACATGCCGAACCATTGCATACCAGGACCACCAAATGTCGGCCATCTTCGGTCGGATCGCCGATAACGATCGATTCCTTCGTGTACCCCCTGCCGAAGACGTCCGCATCACTGCTGACCGGCGTGCCAAATTTGTGAAAACGAACGCGCGGCCCGTCATCGGACATGATTGAGTAATACAAGCCGCTGCGGTCGGGCAGCAGGCCAACGTCAAAATAGAGCGCGAGTGGCAAAACTTCGGCAACCTCGTGACGCGTATCCAGGTCGAGAAAATGGACTTCGGTTTCGTCCTTCCCGCCTATTCGAAGTAAGTAGGCGAGAAGCTTGCCATCCTTCGAGACGTCGAAAATATCTACGTTGGTGGTGTGGTCGGCGCTCATGGGATTGGGATCAAGCAGCACCTGCTCCTTGCCGGTTTCTCCCTCGCGCATGCAGATCACGTATTGTTCTTGGTCCACCTTGCGCCGCCGGTAAATAAAACGCCCATTCCGTTCAAATGGAGAATGAATTCCCTCGATCTTCTTCAACTCGGCGAGACGGTTCTCCAGCGCGCTTCGTCCCGGTAGTTGATCGATTAGCGAATGCGTGTAGTTGTTCTGTTCCGTGATCCAGGAACGCGTTTCGGGGCTGTTCTGGTCCTCCAGCCACCGATAAGCATCGTTGACGCTAACGCCATGCAGCACTTCTTGCACCTCGTGCTGCGGTGTCGTGGGAGGCGATGATTTCTGCTGCGCAGGTTGAGATTGTGCGTGGGCTAATGACGCAGCCAAGGCGGCGATAATTGCGTAAACCAGCTTCATATGTTGGCTCGGATAACTGGGCACGGAACCGGAAGTTTGATGTGAGGATTGCAGTTTGTCAAGTTTTGAATCGGCTCACAGTTTGTCATCCTGAACCTGGCTTCTCGCCAGCTCGCCCACGCCAACCACTCGCGGGACTCCCTTTTACTTAGTGCTGGCATGGGGCGAATCTCGGAATTCTCACGGTTTGCACCTGTCCAATCTGCCCCGATTAGGTGTTCCCTTTGGTCACCTTGTGATGTGTCCACGACCGCGCCACAATTCCCTAAACCCGGAGGCCTTATGAACAAAGCGATCCGAACGATCTTGAGTCTGGTGGCCAGCCTAATGCTGCTCAGCGCGCTGACCGTGGCTCAAGCTAGTGGCAACACCGACAAGGATAAGACCAACAAGGAACACCATAGCCATCTCGCGAAGGCGGCGTTCTGGCGCCATCACAAAGACAGCAGCAAGAGCACGAAGCCAGCGCAACCCGCGCAGTCGAAGGCCCAACCCGCACAGGGCAAGACGGCACAACTGAAACCCGCCTCGGCAAAGTTGTCTGCTGATAAAACACAAAAGCCGCAGCCCCAGGCCAAGACTGTGAGCAAGACAGCTACTAAGTCCGCTGCAGCCAAATCGCCCAAGGTGAAGAAGACGAACTCTTCTGTGAAGAAATCCACCACCGCGACGGCGAAGTCTTCAACGAGCACGTCATCCGCTGCTAGCAAGAAACCGCAGCAGAAGACGCCCCAGCCCTAGACAGTTTCTTTGAAGCAATAACTTCGGTTGTCCTTTCCCGTTCGCCGCTGGCGGACGGGAAACGGACCTGTGGTCGTCACTTATTTATCTTCACGAGACGATGTGAACCCGAGGTAACTGAGTCGCATCCCACGCAATCGCCTTTGAGATAGCGATAAAACCTGGGATGTCCGCGGCCCTTCCAGTAAGCGGCTTCATAGTCATCGGTCCCGGGACCTGAACGCATGAAGCTGAAAAAGATGTGCTGTGATGGTTGGACCACGATACCGACGTGCCCTCGCCAAACCACCAGATCTCCAGGTTGGGGCCGCTTGACTCGCTGAAACCCTTGGGCGCCGGCGTAAAGCTCCGAAGAGGGCGCATACCTGTAGGGAAAGCCCGCTTGCTGATAAATCGCATGAACGAGATGTGAACAATCGCGCTCGGAATGACGGACTATCGCATCCAGCGCCGCCGCGAGAAGGGATAGCCGATCATCTTCATTCAGCGTCCGGCCGTCTTCTCGACCTTGATTCGTGGCTGTACTTTGCAGGTTGTTGTTTGAGTTTCCCGCGTGCCGATAATCTTCGACCTGCGCCACCGAACGGCAGATGCTTGCCCCGCAAAACAGGACCGCAATCGTAAATTTCACCCAAATCCGCATCGCACTATTCTGATGCGGGATGGGCAGTCCGCGCAGATTACGTGTGTTCTACGGCAGAAGGCCAGTCGAACGTCCGTCCACCGGGCTGCTCAGAAAGCCGAGTTCGCGGTGGTGGCGAAGAGCGCTACATTCGTGAACACAAAACAAGTTGGGCTTTAGCCGCTGAATGATCGTCAGCGGCTAAAGCCCAATGAATCGAATCCTTAACGCCGTAGTTTTCTACGCGACCGTCGCGCCTGAAAGCTGCTTGCGCATCACGAAAACTGCTCCTGCCATTATCAAAATCCCAGTGCCCAGAAGCAGCAAACTGCTGGGTTCGGGGACTGACGTCGTGGCCTGCAGCTCGTCAATGAGCACGTTACCGCTCGGGGCGGTAATTATCAGCGTGCCGGACTTTTCGCTCTTCATCTGGTCAAACAAAGAGGTGATGTCCACGAGTGTCCCGCTTTGTGAGGGACTGAAACTGACACAGTGGCTGAAGGCGTCACACGCCTGCCCTGACTCGCCGGTCTGAATGCTGCCCAGTGCCAGCGAAAGGCTGGTGACGTTCTTTGAAAACAGGCTGCTGAGATCGAAAGTGATACTTTGCCCAGCGCCGATTTCGTTCTCGGATGAAGGCGTCAAGCCCAAACCGGTTTCATCGCCGCCACCGTTCTTGAAAAAAAGGTCGGCGCTAGTGCTGCTTGCGGCGTTAATGGTGACCCCATCGCTGGTATAGGTGGCGGTGGTGGTGTTGCCGGGGGTTGTCGAGAAATTGAATGTGATCGTATCGGCATATGCGCCGGTCACTACCACAAACGCGAAAGCGAGGGTGGAAATCAGCCGTAGTTTCATGGTTCGATCCTTTTTTAATCCTCTTCTGATCTTCTAATTAATCTCGTAATCCTGGTTCCCGACGTTGCGGCACGTTTCCAAAAAAGCGACAACATAGTACGCTTGCACCGACCGCTTGGCAAGGCATAAATGCATTATTTAGGGCCTTCGAAGCAGCTTGCCGAGAAGCATCTTCACACGAAGCAAGAGAGATGTGCCATACCGCGCATTCTGTATGAAAACAATTTCACTAAAGGCGCATGGTTTGTACCAGAATCTGCGCTGAATATGCCGCGACTAGGGCTTCACTTAATTCGGCTGGGTCTTATTTTCGACCTTCTGTGCGCCTTGTTTGGTCTTATGGGCGGTTTTGTGCGCGGCGCTCTTGCTGGTCCTCTTGACGTGATGCCCGGTGCTTTTGGCAGTCTTCTTCGTCGCTTGTCCCGTATGCCTGGCCGCCTGTTTAGTATCGTGCCCGGCATCTTTCATATCTTGTTTTGCGCTTTCCTGTGGGAGCGCAAAACATGCAGAAGCCATTGCAACCAGCAGAATTACAGTTGAAAAATATTTGGCCATACGCAAAGTTCCTCCTGGAGGATTTAACGCTGGCTTACCCTATCACCAGGACCAGCAGAAATCCACCTTGGGTTCACCAAATAAGCAATAGAATCATCGGACAAAAGCCACTTGAAGGAATTCAGCAATGGAAATCAAGAGAGTTGGTTCGCAATCTTCCGGCAAAGGACCGGCTGATTGGTTCACCGGCACAGTGCGGGTTGACCCACCGTTTAATGCGCCCGCGCCAGCGCGGGTGGTGGGCGCAAGTGTCACCTTCGAGCCTGGCGCCCGGACAGCATGGCACACGCACCCGCTGGGTCAGACGCTGATCGTGACGGCGGGCTGCGGCCGGGCACAACGTTGGGGTGGGCCCATCGAGGAAATTCGTCCGGGTGACGTGGTCTGGATCCCTCCGGGAGAGAAACATTGGCACAGCGCTGCTCCCACCACCGCAATGACTCATTTCGCTATTCAGGAGCAACTCGACGGCAAGGCGGTCGACTGGATGGAAAAGGTGACCGACGAACAGTACCAGGGCGAATTAACCGTCGTTCGCGGCTTCGGTTCGGCGCCAGTAGCCAAGCAGATTGACAGCCGTGCGCGTGCAGCCCAAAATAGCCGGCTGGCATCTACACAGGATTCTTCGAGGTTCTTAGTTAGAGTTCAGACGAGTGCAAACCGCGAAAGATTGTACTCTTGGTTAACTCATTTCTGACCGCCAAAAGGGAACGTTTAGCCTCGAAGCATGCTAGTGGGGCGAGCATTATGGCAACCAGTGGCATCGGCGGATCCTCAAAATCTTCACGAGACTTTCTTTCAGGCCGCAGCGAAATGGGCGCGCTGATGCGCACCATGAATTGGTCGAGGACCAAGCTGGGTCCGATCGAGCGCTGGCCGCAAAGCCTGCGGACATCCGTTAGCACCTGCCTCAATTCCCGCTTTGCACTTTTGGTTTGGTGGGGTCCCGATCTCGTAATGCTGTACAACGATGCCTATCGCGACATTATCGCGTCCAAACATCCAGCAGCATTAGGCAATCCGGGACGCGATTGCTGGCCCGAAATCTGGGACACCATCGGCCCCATGTTGGAAGGCGTGATGAAGCGCGGCGAGGCCACTTGGTCCGACGACCTGCTTCTACTGCTTGCGCGACACGGCTATCCCGAAGAGTGTTACTTCACTTTTTCATACAGTCCCATCAGTGACGAATCGGGAGGCATTGGCGGAATATTTACGCCGGTGATGGAGACGACCGAGAGGGTGATTTCCGAACGCCGGTCGAATACATTGCGCGAATTAGCTGCCTGCGTGGTCGAGGCCAAATCCGAGAACAGCATGTGGGCCTTAGCCGCAGAGATTCTGGGCAGAAATCGGCACGATATTTCCTTCTCCGTGCTGTATGCACTCTCTCCAGACCGCAAATACATTCATCCAAAAAGTTGGAGTGGCATTCTTCCGGATGATGCGTTGTGCCAAGGGCCGAAGAAGTTGGGCGGCCGCCAGTCACCCTTGCTAAAGGCAATGAGCGATGCCTCGCGCTCAGGCGAGATGGCGCTAGTCAGCGACCTGCAACAGAATTGCCCGGAGTTGCCGCTGGGAGTCTGGGGAATTGCTCCCGTGGAAGCCATCGCCCTGCCAGTGGCATTTCCCGGGAGCACAACGCCTGCAGCGTGTCTTTTGCTCGGTCTGAACGCCCGTAAACGATTCGATCCGGACTACAGGTTGTTCCTTGAAACGCTGGCTCGCCAATTGGGCAGCAACCTGGCAGCAGCTCGGGCTCACGAAGAGGAATCGAAGCGGGTCGAAATGCTCGCCGAATTGGATCGTGCGAAAACTCTCTTCTTTTCTAACGTGAGCCACGAATTCCGGACCCCGCTCACTCTGATGGTTGGTCCGATTGAGGCCATGCTCGAACGCGCGCGTCCGTCCCTGACGGTCAGCAGGGAAGAACTGCAGCTAGTGCATCGCAACAGCATGCGCTTGCTCAAACTCGTGAACACTCTTCTCGACTTCTCCCGGATAGAAGCTGGACGGGTGGAAGCGATTTACGAACCGACTGATATTTCCACTTTCACTGCGGACACCGCAAGCGCGTTCCGGTCGGCAATGGAGCAAGCTGGTCTTAAGTTTGTCATCGACTGCGAACCTCTATCCGAGCCTGCGTACATCGATCGGGACATGTGGGAAAAGATAGTCCTCAACCTGATCTCGAACGCGTTTAAGTTCACGCTTTCTGGAGGAGTCACCGTACGCTTGAGGGCGATTGCAGGCCAAATAGAACTGCGGGTCGAAGATACAGGTTTAGGCATACCCGAAGATCAACAGTCCAAAGTATTCGAACGCTTCCACCGCATAGAAGGCGTGCGTGGGCGAACTCATGAAGGCACAGGGATAGGGCTGGCTTTGGTGCAGGAGTTGGTGAAACTCCACCAGGGTTCCATTCGAGTCGAAAGTGCGCTCGGAAAAGGAAGTACATTTGTCGTCTCTATTCCCAAGGGTCGCGCCCACTTACCTGCGGGTCATCTCGGGGCTCAGGAGCGCACGCTGAAATCGACCGGGGTATCTGCGGCAGCGTATGTGGATGAAGCTTTGCGATGGTTGCCTGAGGCAGCGCAAACAGTTGAGTCGCCGCAGGTGTTTGCTTCGGATTCAATGCAGGCGCCTCACGTCCAAACTACGAGTGGAAGAATTCTGCTCGCCGACGACAACGCCGACATGCGCGGATACGTGCGTCGTCTTTTAGGTGATAACTACGAGGTTCATGCCGTTTCGAATGGGATGGATGCCCTGACTGCAATTCGAACTCGACCTCCAGACCTTGTATTAACCGATGTGATGATGCCCGGGCTTGACGGTTTTGGCCTCTTGCGCGAGCTTCGCGCCAGCGACTCCACCAAGACGATTCCCGTAATCCTTTTGTCTGCTCGTGCCGGAGAGGACGCACGTGTCGAAGGCATGGTAGCCGGCGCCGACGATTACATGGTGAAGCCTTTCACTGCACGAGAACTTCTTGCCAGAGTTGGGGCGCACCTCGCCATGGGCCGCTTGCGGCGTGAGACGGCTGAGCACGAGCGAACCCTGCGCGCTGAGGCGGAAGCTGCGCACCAGCGCACCTCCACGATCCTTGAAAGTATCAGCGACTCCTTCTTTGCGCTCGACCGGGACTGGCGTTTCTCGTACGTCAACGCGGAAGCTGAACGGAGCCTGAACATGCGGCGTGATGAACTGGCGGGACAAAGTTTTTGGGATGTTTTTCCGCCCGCGAAAGGCACCGCTTTGGAGACGCAACTCCGGCGCGCGATGAGTGAACGAGTTTCGATCCAGTTCGAGAACTATTACCTGCCTTGGCAGCGCTGGTACGACGTCCGGGCCTACCCGGCGAATGACGGTGGCATTTCAGTCTTCTATCAAGACATTACCGAGCGGAAACGAATTCAGGAAGCATTGGAAGAAGCGCGGCTCGAATTGGAGAGCCGGGTAGAGCAGAGGACTGCCCAACTGCAACTTGCGAATCAGGGACTCCGTGAACTTTCCTCACGCCTCCAGCAGATGCAAGATGAGGAGCGCAGACGTCTCGCGCGAGATTTGCATGACAGCGCCGGACAGTTACTCGCCGCTTTGGCGATGAATATCTCCGTGGTCAAGTCAGAGGCCCACAAACTGAGCGCCGAAGCCGCAAAACGAGTCGCGGAAAATGGCAAAATGGTCGATCAGCTTAGCACCGAGATCCGCACCCTTTCGCATCTTCTTCATCCGCCCCTGCTCGACGAGGTTGGGCTTCCTTCCGCTCTTCGTTGGTATGTTGAAGGCTTCGCACAACGAAGCAAGATCGCTGCGACTCTGGATATGCCAGACCTGATGGAACGCTTTCCAGCCGATGTGGAGATCGCCGTCTTTCGAGCGGTACAGGAGTGTTTGACCAACGTTCACCGCCATTCCGGTAGCCGATCTTGCGCGGTAAAAGTTTTTCAGGACAAGAGCGATCTGCATGTCGAAATCCGGGATGAGGGAAAAGGAATCCCCAACGACAGACGCTTGAAATTGACATCCTCGGGCGGTGGGGTCGGCCTGCGAGGGCTGCAGGAGCGTATTCGACAGCTCGGAGGAACTCTGACCATTACTTCCTCAGAAACTGGCACCACGGTCTTGGTTTCGTTGCCAATTCCACAGGCAGTCTCTCGCACCGAAGGCGCAGCGTGAAGGCTGAGAACTGCTCGCAGTAGGGATTTGGTCGTATGGGGCCACGGCTTCAAACTTGGTGCGATCCCGCTTGTATCAGGGCACGTCTTCAGACGTGCCGAAAGAAGCAGTAAAGATGAAACGGCTTTAGCCGCTGGAACCGTTCCATTCTGGGCATTTTCAGTTTCCGGATCGCTGACCATCCTGCCAGAGCCTGATCATTTTCTGTCCACGAGTGCGTCGCACGAGCGGTTCTTGTCCGAGATTAACCACTTAGGTACTGTGTGCAATTGTGCATGCCCTAAATTGACCAGCCAAGTCAGATTCCCGAACCCTATGATTTAGCCTCTTTTCTAGATACGGAAAACGAGCATTCCCGCGTGAATTGGTCGTGCCAAGGAAATAGATGGCGAAACAAACTCTCGGTTTCAGTTCTACAGTTTTCCGCAAAAAGTTCCGGGATGGGATGACTGTGCGGACCTACCGAGACAACGAGATTATTTTTTCGCAAGGGGATGCAGCCGATGCAGTTTTCTACATTCAGAGCGGCACGGTAAAGCTCACGGCGGCCGCCACGCGTCAAAAAAAAGCTATAGTCGCCGTACTGCTGCGCGGTAGTTTTTTTGGCGAAGGCTGTCTAGCAGAGCAATCTGTGCGGGTTTACACGGCGAGATCAATTGGGCCCTCTAGTATCAATCGACTGCGGAAGGAAAGCACGCTTCGCACGCTCAAGCGAGACCCGCAGTTTGCAGCGCTGTTTATTGCATACCTGCTTTCCCGCGTCATTCGAGTAGAGGAAGACTTGGTAGATCAATTCTTCAATTTCAGCGAAAAGCGACTGGCGCGGGTCTTGTTGCTGTTTGGACAAATAATCAAGGAATCGAAGCCGGAGCACCCCCTGAAGGTGAGCCAAGCAACTCTCGCGGAGATGGTTGGTACCACCCGCGCAAGGGTAAGTAAATTTATGAATGCGTTCAAGAAGAGGGGCTTCGTCCAATACAACGGCGGCTTGAAAATAAATAGCGCACTTATCAGCGCGTTTCTGCAAAGTCGGCCCATGTCCGTTGTCACGAAAGCGTAAGACTGCGCAAATGGGTTCCGAAACTGGGCTTAGTTGACCGCCTTTTGTACATGAAGGTTTGTGATGAAAAAAGAATTCAATCCAAAAGAGGCGCTCGCAGTCCGTTGCCCGACTTGCGGTGCCGGCGGGTGGCTCAGCCTTTTTTGTTTCTGGGAACCACCACGATGAGGGCGCCCCACTCTTGCGTTCTTTGCAAGGGTGGGAACCTCGAACCTGTGCCTCTGGAAATTTGAATCTAAAACTGACAATTTGCCGCCCACCCTTTTGCAGAAAGGCGCGAAAGAGCCTGCCCTGAGCGGAGTCGAAGGGATGAGGCATCCTCAGTTTATTTCTAGGGAAGGAAAGGGTAGGCCACCCGCCGTAAGAGTCGAGCTTTTTTTGACGCGCTTTAGCCCCGGCCCTAAAGGGCGTATTTCAGAGCTCGACTTTACACGCTCTGAAAGCCTGCCCTGAGCGAAGTCGAAGGGCACCGCTCTTCGACTCGTTTATAGTTCTCCACCCCGAATCCGATCGCTAATTACGCGTGCTACCATCAGCCGATGCCCACGCTCCACAGCATTGCTCCTTTCTTTATTGTCGATAATCTTCGGTCGAGCCTCGACTTTTACCAGTCCAAGCTCGGTTTCGAAATTGCCTATAAGGGAGGAGGCGACGGGCACGGCGAGGATTTCTGGGCCTTTGTCCGCCGAGACGGCGTGATGATCAATCTGAAGCAGATTGCTCCTGAGGTTCATCCACAGCCGAATCATTCGCGCCACGAGTGGGCGCGCTGGGATGCCTACATCCACACCTCCGACCCGGACTCGCTGTACGAAGAGTACGTCGGTAAAGCCGTTCCGATACATAAGCACCTGAAAGACACCGAGGACGGCCTTCGCGCATTCGAAGTCATTGACCTCAACGGCTACGTGCTCTGCTTCGGCCGACCGCGCGAGTTGTGATCCCACCTCGACGGCGCGACCGGTGGGGCAGCCTCATTCAAGTAGGCGCAGTGCGCGGCCAGCCCGCCATCGACTGCATTTTCTCGCCGCTCAGAATGACACGGTTAGGATTCCCCTTACTTCCGGCGTTTTGCGGGGGAGGGGGATTTTAATTTCAGCTGTCACGCTAGCCAAAGATGAAAATAGCGGGGAACTGGCGGTCAGCGAGGACCACTTCATTGTGGCGGCGCGGGTCACGCAGCAGGCGGCGGACACGGCCTCGCTGCTGCCCATGATCGAGGAGGTGGAGCGACGGTGCCGGCAACGGCCGCAGCAGGTGCTGGCGGACAGCGGATTTCATAGCGGTGCGAATCTGGATGAACTGAAGGCGCGGGGCATTGATGGGTATGTGGCGGACACCAATCTGGCGGCGGCGTTGAAGTGCGGAGGAGCGATACGGCAAGGCAACCGGCAAGTGCGTCACCGCGAGACTCTGCGCATGCGAGAAAAACTCCGCACCCCGGCCGGACGGAGGACTTATCTGCATCGCAAGGCGATGGTGGAACCGGTCATTGGGACGCTGAAGCAGCAGCGGGGTCTGCGGCAGTTCCTGCGACGCGGATTGCGCCAAGTGCAGACCGAATGGCTGCTGGCCGCGCTCGGCTACAACCTGACGCGCAGCCATCGCCTGCTGCGCTGAACCTCGCATCGATGCGGCTAGGCCGTCGCCGAAAACGCAGAAGCAGCGCTGGTCTTCGCGGTCGAAGCAACTGGCCAATGAAGTGAAGTTGTGACACAGTCTCTGAAGAGCCGCTCTTCCACGTAATCACAAACGTCACAGCAGGGCCTTCAATGCTTCGCCAAGATTGGGGAATTGAAATGTGAAACCTGAAGCGAGCAGCTTCTTCGGCTGAACCCTCGCGCTGACGAGCAGGCCTTCGTCAGCAAACTCGCCGAATGCAAGCCTCGCGGCAAAGGCGGGAATCGGGAGAATCGCCGGGCGGTGCAGTTGGCTGGCCAAATCTCGGGTGAATTCGGCGTTGGTCACGGCATTCGGCGCAGTCATATTGACCGGGCCACTAAGTGGGCCGGGCGAGGATCCTTCGACTTCGCTAAGAGCTTGCCCTGAGCTTGCCGAACGGACAGGCGCCCGGCCCTCCACGAATGGTGTATCGTGAGTGGCCGTGCTTTGCAGAATGTGCCAAATCGCCGAAATTAAGTCATCAATGTGAATCCAACTCCACCATTGGAGGCCATTACCGATTCGTCCTCCCAAACCCAGTCGGAAAGGTAATAGCATTTGTTTCAGCGCGCCGCCGTTGCGGCTGAGTACGATTCCGATGCGGAGATTCACGGTGCGAATGCCAGCGTCTGAGGCTGGCATGGTTGAAGTTTCCCACTCGCGACTGACTTCGGCCAGAAATCCGCTGCCAGACGGACTATCCTCAGTGAGAATTTCTTCTCCACGGTTCCCGTAGTAGCCGATTGCCGAGGCGCATAGGAACACTGCCGGCTTCTTCTCCGCCGACGCCAGTGCTTGCGACAGGTTTCGCGTGCTCACAACGCGGCTGTCGCGGATGCGGCGCTTCTTGCCTGATGTCCACCGTCCGGCAACGCTTTCGCCGGAAAGATGGACAACTGCATCGAAGCCAGAGGCCAGATTGGGCGGGACATCCTGCATGGGATTCCACTGCCGCTCGTAGTCCGTCCAAGGCGCGTGCCGCACAAGCCGCATCACTTCGCATCCGCGGGATTCCAGAAGAGGGACTAAAGCTGAGCCCACTAGTCCCGAAGCGCCGCTGATGAGGATGCGAGGCATGTCATTACACTCGCGGGCGGGGGCCCCGTTCGACTTCGCTCAGGGCAGGTCCGCGCCACACACTGTATCGCGGGCGAGGGCGCTCGCGCCACACCTGCTTTGTGCCGCAATCTCCTGCGCCGATATAATCAAAAACAAGGAAACAGGCCACCGGATACTTCTCTCGGGCTTGGTCGGACAGAGCCTGCCCTGAGCGGCAGTCGAAGGGAATTCCACCGACACAGCAATGACGACGATCCGCGAACAAATCGCGACCAACGTGCTTACGGTGACGAAGTTCCGCGAGCTGCTGCGGGACATGCGCGAGAACCGTCCCAACGACGATCTGGAGCTGGTGCGCAAGGCATACGAATTTTCACAAAAGACGCATGCCGGCCAGCACCGGGCTTCGGGTGAGCCGTATCTCGTGCATCCGCTGGAAGTCGCGCTGGTGCTGGCGGAGATGAAGATGGACGGGGTCGCGGTTGCCGCCGGCCTGCTGCACGATTCTGTCGAAGACACTTCGGTGACCATCGTTGATATCCGCAAGGAATTTGGCGAGCAGGTGGCGCACATTGTCGAAGGCGTGACCAAGATCAGCCAGATTGATTTCTCGTCACGCGAAGAGCAGCAGGCGGAGAACTTGCGCAAGATGATGCTCGCCATGGTGGACGATATTCGCGTGGTGCTGATCAAGTTGGCCGACCGGCTGCACAACATGCGCACGCTCGAGCACCTTCCAGAGGAACGCCAGCAAAAGATCGCGCGCGAGACGCTGGATATTTACGCACCCATCGCGCATCGCCTGGGCATGGGAAAAATTCGCGGAGAGCTGGAAGACCTGGGTTTCCGCTACCTTGATCCCATCGGTTATCAACAAGTGCACGAAGCGGTCGAATCGCGGCGAAAAAAAGGCGAGCAATTTCTGGGCAGCGTTGAGCACGTGCTGCGCGACAAGCTCAAGGAAGCGGGAATCACCGCTACGGTCGAGAGCCGGATCAAACGGGTCTATAGCATCCACAAGAAACTGGTCAAGCAGCGCATTTCTGTAGACCAGGTTTATGACCTTTACGCCATGCGCGTGATCACGCGTTCAGTGCAGGATTGCTATGCGGTGCTGGGAATCGTGCACAACGTGTGGCGGCCGGTTCCGGGGCGGATTAAAGACTTCATCGCCATGCCGCGGCCGAACCTTTACCAATCGCTGCACACATCGGTGATCACCGACGAAGGCACGAGCTTTGAAATCCAGATTCGCACCGAAGAAATGCATCGCATGGCCGAAGAAGGAATCGCGGCGCACTGGAAATACAAAGACGGCCCTGTTTCCGCGAAGGACGAGCAGAGGCTGGCATGGTTGCGGCAGGTGGTGGAGTGGCAGCGCGACGTTTCCGATCCCAGCGAATTTCTCTCGACGTTGAAGATCGACCTCTATCCCGAAGAGGTTTACACCTTCACTCCCAAGGGCAAAGTGGTGGTTCTGCCGCGCGAGTCTACGCCGATTGATTTTGCTTACACCATTCACACTGAGGTCGGCCACACCTGTGTAGGGGCGAAGGTAAACGGACGCATGGTGCCGCTGCGCCACAAGCTGCACAGCGGTGACATTGTCGAGATCATTACGCAGCCCGCCCACAAGCCCAGTCGTGACTGGTTGAGTGTGGTGCGATCGTCCCGGGCGCGAAACAAAATCAAGCACTGGCTCAACATTCATCAGCGTGAACGCGCGATCGAGATTGGGCGCAAGCTGATCGATAAAGAAGCGCGCAAATACCGGATTTCTTTGAAAGACATCAAGGACGCCGATTTTCAGCGTATCGCTTCGGACTATGGCCTGGGGCAGCCGGACGATCTGATGGCCGGCATCGGCTACGGCAAATATTCCGCGCGCCAGATCCTGGGAAAACTTTCTCCGGCGGCCCATGCTGGCGAGTCTCCAGCTGAAGAAGATTCTGGAATCGGCAACGTGATGCGCCGGGTTTTTGGCGGAGACCACAGCAATGCTATTCGCGTGAAGGGCCATGGCGATCTGTTGGTCTATCGCGCGCGCTGTTGCAATCCCATTCGCGGCGAGGATGTGGTCGGCTACGTGACTCGCGGCAAGGGCGTGGCCGTGCATTCGGTGAGCTGTCCCAACGTGCTCAACCTGATGTATGAGCCGGAGCGCAAAATTGATGTCGAATGGGGCAAGGAAGAGGGCGCGCCGGCGTCGTTCCCGGTAAAGCTCACGGTTTTCTGTGATGACCGCTTCGGCATGCTGAAGCAGATTACGGCAGTTATTAGCGATAGCAAGACGAATATCCGCAATATCGAAGCGCGCACCGCGAACGGTCAGGCGAACGTGGATGTGGTGATCGAGATCGAGGACTTGAAGCATCTCGAAGGCATCATTCACGGCGTAAGGAAAATTCCCGGCGTGCACGATGTGCAGAGATTGCAGAGGGTATAAGAGCCAGCTCTAGGCTTCAGGCTCTAGGCTTCGGGCCTTTGCGACATGCAGTAGTCTCTGGTTACAATCTGAAGTTTCAATCTGAATTCAGGAGCCAGCATGCGGGAAGTGGTTTCTACATCAGATGCGCCCAAAGCCATCGGGCCTTATTCTCAGGGCATACGCACCGGGAGCCTGGTCTTCACTTCGGGACAGATCCCGCTTGATCCGACAACTCAGCAAGTCGTTGACGGGGGTATTTCTGGTCAGACGGACCGTGTGATGAAGAATCTCTCGGGCATCTTGAAGGCGGCGGGTTGCGGGTTACGGGATGTCCTCCGCTGCACCGTATTCCTGAAAAATATGGACGACTTTGCCGCGATGAACGAAGTTTACGGCAAGTACTTCGATCAGCCTTATCCGGCGCGTACGACGGTGGAAGTCAGGCGCCTTCCCAAAGACGTGCTGGTTGAAATCGACGTGATTGCGCTCGCGCCGGAGAAATAAGAACTCATTGAGGAACATTGAATGTTTCCAAAAGTTGGGATCTCTTTAGTATTCCTGGTCGCCGCCGCTCTCGCACTCGGGCAGACCGCGAAGAAAGCTGCGCCCGCGCATGCTGCCGCCGGTGGGCCGACCAAAGTCAGCGGGCCGCCAACGACGACGACCTCGGGCCTGCAATACTGGGATATTAAGCTCGGTACCGGCCCCCGAGCGATACCCGGATATACCGTGCGAGTCCACTACACAGGCTGGCTGACAAATGGAAAGAAGTTCGACAGCTCCGTAGACAAGCCCTTCCCGTTCAGACTCGGCAAAGGTGACGTCATCAAAGGTTGGGACGAAGGTGTTGCCGGGATGAAAGTCGGCGGCAAGCGGCAATTGCGCATTCCGCCTGACTTGGCCTATGGCCAGCGCGGCTATCCTGGAGTGATTCCGCCGAATGCGACGCTGATTTTTGATGTGGAGCTGGTGGGAATTCAGTAAAAACAGATTTGCTAATTGGGTAATTTCGTAATTGGGTAATTTGGCAACTCGTGCCATTGGGCGTTCAAAATTACTCAATTACAAGATTACCCAATTTTTCAATTCACTCAGGCTTTTACGACTTTGCCGCTGCGCAGGCAGGAAGTGCAGACGCGAATGCGCTTGGTCGCGCCCTTCACCTTTGCGTGGACAGGGCGTAGATTGACGTTCCAGCGCCGCTTGGTCACGTTGTGGGCGTGGCTGATGTTATTTCCAAATTGCGGCCCCTTGCCGCATATCTCGCAAACTTGTGCCATGACTGCTCCGGATGGGATCAGAAGTCTATTCGTGAAACATCGATTTTACCGGATTTGGGCGAGTTCTGCCAGCGCGAGCAGATCAGGCCTGTGCAATCTTTTGTGGTATGACTTCCCGTTCGCACCAAAATCTGCTCGGGCATTCGCCCCTCGCGAACGTCTCATTCGGTCACCTACCCAGGACTTACGTCCTGGGCTAAATTAGGCCGCCCCTGCGGGGCTTGGTTGCGTGGTTCTGCGGCTCCGAGCCGGAGCGCAACGAGCACCGAATAGAACCCTTTCTGCGATACTGAATCTGCATGGTCGCCGATCCAAAGTCCGTCAAAGTTCACCTGAGCACCGGCGAGGGCGTCACCATTGAATGGAAAGACGGACACCTTTCCCACTACACGTTTCCCGTTCTGCGAGATGCCTGTCCATGCGCCTTGTGCGATGAGGAACGCGCAAAGAGCGGCCGAGAAGCTGGGCAGCCGGTTCAACCTGTGCCGGGTGAGTTGCTAATGTACAAGGCGGCCGCCAAGCCGGTTTCAGCCGAAGGCGTCGGCAAGTACGCGATTAAGTTCAACTGGAATGACGGCCACCAGCTGGGAATTTACTCGTGGCAATGGCTAAGAGATATTTGTCCGTGCGAAGAGTGTCGAGAAAATCGCGCGAAGGCCAGTTAAAACCCCCGAATAGCAGCCTGATTTTTTACGAACTCGGAACCCAATTGCGTCGCTCAATGAACGTTGGCGGCTCGTAGGTGCGTCCTGCGGCCAGCCGCTTTTCTTCCCGTCGCGTGGTCCACAATAAAACCGGGCCGAGTGCTGCAGCAGAGAGACGAGAAATCACGGGGAACTCTTTCGCGACTTCTCGCCGCAGGTTGTG
>Ga0209580_10000749_pt1 | contig 16179 bp, 12 predicted proteins | sample Coa_R1_5_FD_187153 | JGI IMG/M metagenome (GOLD analysis project Ga0209580, IMG submission 187153) | Surface soil microbial communities from Centralia Pennsylvania, which are recovering from an underground coalmine fire - Coalmine... | ecosystem: Environmental > Terrestrial > Soil >... | reverse complement strand
TGGCTAGCGAGGGAAGGAAGCGGTCTGAACTCGGGCGAGAAAAATTCATTGAGCGTGTTTGGTGCTGGAAGAAGCAATATGGCGGGGCGATTAAAGAGCAGATGCGGCGGCTCGGCGCTTCGGTTGACTGGAGCCGCGAATACTTCACCATGGACGAGCATCTTTCGCGCGCTGTGCGCGAGGTGTTCGTACGCTTGTATGAACAAGGCCTGATCTATCGCGGCAAATACATTGTGAATTGGTGCCCGCGGTGCGAGACGGCGATTTCCGATCTGGAAGTCAAGCACGAGGAAGTTCCCGGTAAGCTGTGGGAGATTAGGTACCCGGTGTTTGGGACGAATGAATTCATCACCGTGGCCACGACGCGTCCGGAGACGATGCTGGGCGACACTGCGGTCGCGGTAAATGAGCGTGACGAGCGCTTCAAGCATCTTCACGGAAAGAAAGTCCTTTTGCCGCTGATGAATCGCCAGATTCCGATCATCACCGATGAATTGGCGCAGCCAGAATTCGGCACTGGAGCAGTCAAGGTGACGCCTGCGCACGATCCCAATGATTTTGAAGCCGGGCTGCGCCACAACTTGCCGCAGATCGAAGTGATGGATCAGCATGCGCGGATGAACGAGAACGCCGGACCGTATGCCGGGCTGGATCGGTATGAAGCCCGCAAGCGCGTTTTGCACGATTTGAAGGAGCAAGGGTTCCTGGTTGGTGAAAAGGATTACACGGTTGCCCTGGGCAAATGTGATCGGTGCGGGACCGCGGTTGAGCCGCGGCTTTCGGTACAGTGGTTCATAAAGATTCAGCCGCTGGCGCAGCGCGCGATCGAGGTGGTCGAGAAAGAGTACATTCGCTTCACGCCGCCGAACTACCGTCAAATTTATCTGAACTGGATGCGCAATATTCACGACTGGTGTATTTCGCGGCAGCTCTGGTGGGGGCATCGCATTCCGGCGTGGTACTGCTCTTGCGGCGAAGTCATGGTTGCGCGAGAGACGCCGAAGACCTGCCGGAAGTGCGGCAGTTCTGAGCTGAAGCAGGACCCTGACGTGCTCGATACGTGGTTCTCGTCGGGCCTGCTGCCGTTTACGTCTCTGGGCTGGCCGGAAGCGACGCGAGATCTGGAGGTTTTTTATCCGACATCGCTCCTGATTACCGGCTTCGACATTCTGTTTTTCTGGGTCGCGCGCATGATCATGCTCGGCTGCTGGTTCATGGCGCCGCCGGAGAAGCCCGGTGTCAGCAATGCCCATGTAGGGGCGGGTCTCCAGACCCGCCCGGCCGAGCGAAGCTCGGCATCGAAACTTAGCCACGACGATCTCCGCAACTCCGTTCCGTTCCGCGAAGTCTACATTCACGCACTGGTGCGCGATGCGGAACGGCAGAAGATGTCGAAGACCAAAGGCAACGTGCTAGATCCCATTGAAGTGATCGAGAAGTACGGCACCGATGCCACGCGGTTCACGCTGGCGGCGATGTCGTCTCCGGGTACTGATATTGCGTTCAACGAGAGCCGGACGGAAGGCTATCGCGCTTTCGCGAATAAGATTTGGAATGCGGCGCGTTTCATGTTCATGAACGTGGAGCGGATTGATCCGGGCCTGCGGCCCGGAAGGACGGGCGAGGATGGCCGTCCCCATGTGGGCATTTCCGATTTTCACCCGGCCACCCTCGAAGACCGTTGGATTCTCTCGCGATTCAACAGCGTCACGAAAAGCGTGAACGAATCGCTGACCGCTTACCGCTTCGATGAAGCCGCGAGTTCGATTTACGATTTTTTCTGGGGCGAGTTTTGCGATTGGTATATCGAACTGATCAAGCCTCGACTCGCGCCCGAATGCGCGGATAATGCACGCATCGCCTGTGGGAATCTCGTCGCTCTGTTCGAGTCATCGTTGCGCCTGCTGCATCCGGTGATGCCATTCATCACCGATGAAATCTGGCACGCGATTTACGATGGCAAGCCGCCACAGAAATCGTTGGCGCTGGCTGCGTATCCGCAGAGTGACGAGAGACAAGTCGACAAGGCTTCTGAAATCGAGATGGCAATCCTGCAGGACTTGATCGTGAGTGTTCGCAACCTGCGTGCGGAACTGAAAGTGGAAACCAAGGCCAAGGTTCCGATCGAGGTATTCGCCCACGAATCCGATATACGCACTTTGATGGAAGAAAACCGCGGTGCACTAGAACGCCTGGCGAATGTAGAGGAAGTAAGATTCGTGAACAGTTCGCTGGAGAAGTTGGCATCGGTGCGGCACACCGCGCGCTTTGACGTGCGCTTAGTGTACGAGCAGAAGATTGATATAGCCTCAGAATGCGAACGGCTGAAAAAGGAACTGGACAAACTTGAGAAGGGGATCGCAAGCGGCCAGCGCCAGCTCAGTAATGAGCAATTCTTGGCGAAAGCTCCGGCGAACGTCGTGGAAGGCTTGAAAAAGCAGCAGCATGAACTGTCGATGTTGCGAGACAAAGCAAAGAGCAAACTGCACGAACTAGCTTGCAAGTAACAAGTAAACTAGTGCGGGTCGTCAACAGGTATCAAGCGGGCGAGGGCGCCCGCTTTACACGAATCTATGGACTGGAATAGCCGGCGCATTACCGCGGTGTTGGAGAATGCGTTGCTCGAGGACCGGGCGACACGCGATGCGACCAGCTACGCCTGCATCGATCCCAACCAGCGCGCCACGGGCACCGTATTGGCGAAACAGGATTGCATTCTCGCCGGGCTCGGCAGCATTGCACGTATTCTCGACGTCTATGCCGCACTCGATGGCGCTGTAGTTTCGCATTACGAGGTCACCAGTCATCCCGAAATTTTCGATGGCGTGCGGCTGCACAAGGGTCAGGCGATCGCCGTCATTCGCCACAATGCGCGCGTGGTTCTTTCCTGCGAGCGCGTGATCCTGAATTTGCTGCAGCGGCTGAGCGGCATCGCGACGCTCACGCGGAAATTTGTAGCAGCCGTTTCCGGGACCAAAGCCAGAATTCTGGACACGCGAAAAACCGCGCCGGGGCTGCGCATGCTCGATAAGTTTGCGGTCCGCTGCGGCGGCGGCCAGAATCATCGTCTCGATCTGTCTGACGGAGTTCTAATCAAAAACAATCACATCGCTCTGGCGGGGAGCTTAAAAGCTGCTCTCGAACGGGCGCATCGCAACCGGCGCGGCACCCAGCCGATTGAAGTGGAAGTCAGGAGTCTGGCGGAATTGGAAGAAGCGCTCGCCAATGGCGGCGAAGCCATTTTGCTCGACAACATGGCGGTTGCGGACGTCAGAGCGGCCGTCGAGCGCTGTTCGAAGGCGGAACGGCGCATTCCGCTGGAGTGCTCGGGCGGGATTAATCTGGAAAATGTTCGCGCCTATGCCGAAACCGGTGTGGACTTCATTTCCGTCGGTGCCCTTACTCACTCCGCGCCCGCGGTAGACATGAGCCTGCGCATCGCACCCGCCTAGGGGTGCCCGCCTTGGAAGCGTGTGCGGCGTCGTTGTGCTTTCAGCTGCATTCATCGATAATTCCTGCATACCTCGTTCCCACGTGAGTCCGCGGAAACCGAGCACGCACAAAGCTCCGGCGCTTGAGACAGATGCGCGCCTGGGGCGCATTGTTCGCGTGCTCATGCACTACCCCACCGTCGTCATCAGTGGAACCAAACTGGCGCAGGAAATCCGCACCACCCGCTCGGAGGTCTGGCGACTGGTACAGCAGTTGCGCGCGCTGGGAGTCGAAATTGCCGGCCATCCCGCCAGCGGATACCAGCTGACTTCAGTCCCCGACCTGCTGCTTCCTGAAATGCTTCAGCCGCTGCTTCGCGGAACGATTTTCGGGGAGCACATTCATCACTACTACCGCGCCGGATCGACCAACACGCTGGCGCAGGAGGCTGCCGCATCCGCTGCCCCGGAAGGCAGCATTTTTCTTGCCGAACAGCAGACTGCGGGCCGTGGCCGCGGCAGCAATCAGTGGCACTCGGCGGAATGTACGGGAATTTATTGTTCTGTGATTCTGCGTCCCTCGCTGCCGCCATCGGACGTGTTGGTCCTGTCGCTTGCCGCCGGACTTGCCGTGCAATCGGCGGTAGAGGAAATCGATCCGCGCGTGCTCGCCGATCTCAAATGGCCTAATGATGTGTTGATTGGCGGCAAGAAGTTTTGCGGCATTCTGACCGAGATGAGTGCGGAAGCCACGCGCGTTCGCCACATCGTGGTAGGCATCGGAATCAATGTGAATCAGAAGTTTTTTCCTGGAGAGCTGGCGAATACCGCGACTTCTCTGCAGCTCACAACCGGGGCAGAGTGGTCGCGGGTAGAACTGTGCGCCGCTTTGCTAAAATCTCTCGACCGCGAATATCGCAACCTGCTGGCAAATCCGGGGACTCCGGCAGAAATTTTGCAGCGATTCGAAGAGCGGTCGTCTTCAGCTCGCGGAAGACATGTCCAGATTGACGAAAACGGTGGATTCGATGGCGTGACTGAGGGCCTTGATCCGCGCGGGTTTCTGCGAGTGCGAACCCGAGACGGGATGCGGATTGTGTTCGGAGGAACGGCGAGACTTAAGTAGTGATTGGTGGTTGGTGGCTAGCCAAAACCAGTAGTTGAGGCTAAGAGCTCAGAGCTGGACCAGCCACTACCCACTGCAACTAACCACTAGCAACTAGCCACTTAAATATGCTTCTCGTCATTGATGTCGGCAACACCAACACGGTTCTAGGCGTATTCGCCAAATCCTCGGCCAGTGCTGCTTCGAAATACGACAAACTGCTGGCCAACTGGCGGGTGACCACGCGGGCCGCGCAGACCGTGGACGAATACGGAGTGCTGTTTCGCAACTTGTTTTCGATGGAGCGGCTGGAGCCGAAAGAAATCCGCGGCATAGTCGTATCATCCGTTGTCCCGCCGCTCGATTCCACGTTGCGCCGCGTGTGCGAGCGTTATTTTGATCAGAAGCCGCTGTTTGTCGAGCCCGGGATCAAGACTGGAATGCCGGTCCTCTATGAGAATCCCGCAGAAGTGGGCGCGGACCGGATTGTGAATGCGGTGGCGGCATTCGAGAAATATGGCGGCCCATGCATAGTCGTAGATTTTGGCACGGCCACGACGTTCGATTGCGTCACTGCGAAGGGCGAGTACCAGGGCGGCGTGATCTCGCCCGGAATCGGCATTTCCGCCGATGCTCTCTTCAGCCGCACTGCACGCCTGCAGCGGGTGGATATTCGCAAACCCGCGCGCGTGGTGGGAACGACAACGGTTTCGAGCCTGCAGTCCGGGCTTTACTACGGCTATCTCGGGTTGGTAGACGGCGTTCTGGAGCGACTTCTCGATGAGCTTGGGCAGGCCAAGGTGGTCGCAACCGGAGGTTTGGCGGCGCTGATTGGTTCAGGATCAAAGCACATTCAGCAAGTCGATGAATTTCTGACGCTCCAGGGATTGCGCATTTTGTGGGAGCGGAATGCAGGCGCAAAAAGCGCCGATTCCAACAAAGAACCCTCGACGAGACGGACCGCGAGCCGATCTGGGTAACGTAAACCCATTTCGTGCTGTGCGCCCGGAAGCCGAGAATGAGAACCGAGAACTGTTCCCCGTGCACAACTACTTCAACTACTTCACCGAAATTGAGGAGCACTACCAGAGACGCCGAGGCACGATCGTTCCTATTTCCACGCTCGACTGGGCTCTGGTTGAGACATGGAAGGATGCAGGCATTCCGCTCGAAGCGGTGCTGCGCGGAATTGACTCGGCGTTCGATCGCTACGACCGGCGGCCGTCAAAGTCTAAAAAAGTGAACAGCCTGGCTTACTGCGCGCAAGAGGTGCTAACCGCAGCCGAAGACATGAAAGAAGCAGCGGTGGGCACCGCTCGCGAATCGAAGCCTGATCGGGGCTTCGACTCAGCGGAGATCGCGGAATTCCTGCGGCGCTGCGCTCGCGAGCTGGAATCGGCGAAACTGCCTGCGCGGCCGGGCGTCGCGCCAGAAATCGTCGCGCGTGAAATCGCCGAAGCGTTGCTCACAATGGCGAATGAAATTGCGTCAAAGCCCGTACCGCCGCGGCTCGAAGACCTCGAGCGCCGGCTTACTGTCCTCGAAGAAAAATTCTTTGCGGTGCTTCTCGCTGCTGTGCCGGATGAAGAAGTCGTATCCGTGCGGGCGCAAGCGGACCGAGAACTCACTCCCTACCGCAGCAAGATGCCGCCTGCGCAAGTTGAACAGCTGCTGAAGCAATACGTACACAAAAACCTGCTGGAAAAGTATGGACTGCCGAGACTGAGCTTGTTTTATATGTAGGGCGCAAATCGGTTATCACATCTTGCCGTGAAACACGTACACCAGCTCAATCAGCAGGATGAGCACCACCAGAAACTCTAGCCAAAAAGTTCGCGACTGATGGAACTCGTCAATCAGAAAGCGATAGAGATCTTCCGCGGTGCGCAGTTTCGCCTGCACCAGGCTCTTGTAATCCGGCACGCCGATTTTGCTGGCGGCCAGGCGATAAAGCCGCGCGGAAAACATGTCACTAAGGAACTTGATGGCATTGTCTACACGCTCGGTCAGCTCGGTAACATCCAGGAAAAAAGTTTGCAGGCGCGAAGCTTCGCGTGGCAGACGCCAGCGGCCGAGTAAGGGCGCGTTTTTCCCCAGCGAATCATAGACCCGGGTCAGTTCGCGCGTGAGCAGTTCATCGTAATGACGGAACTCAAGCAACTGCGAATTGGCGTATTCGAGCAGCTGCATTGTGGTCTCCGAACCGGCCGCTGAGTCGTAAACGAAAGCAGCATTCCAACCCAGAACAGCCAGATCGTTCGGATAGTAGGACATTGCCGATTGCAACACTTCGCGGCGCTCGTCATCGGAAAGCACTGCGCTTTCGCCGCGCACCACCTGCGCGATCTGCGGTCCGCACGAGCTCACCAGCTGGGCAGCGGGAGGATTGCCACTAATCTCACGCAGGAAGAAGATGAAGTAATCTTCGCTGAGCCATTTCTGGTACGGCTTCTCCAGAGCGGGCCTGGCGCGGGCCACTTTTTCCTTGGCGATTTCCTCGGCGCGGCTCGGCAGGTCAGTGCCTGAGATCCAACGGCAGGAAAGCGAAATCAAATCCGTCCACTCGCCGGCGAATGGGAATTCAAACAGCACGCTCAAAACGCCGTAGTCGTAATACTTCACTCGCACCTTGGCCTGAGCTTCGCCGGGAAACTGCGCGTCTTCGACTACCGGAGGCCGTTCGAAGAACAATTGCTCTGCGGCAGCGTGCTTCATCCCTTCGCCGAGACGGCGAGCGCCTAGAACCGAGCGGAGTTGATCGAGGCGAATCTCTTCGCATATATCGAACAGGAACAGTCCGACTGCGGAGCCGCGCAACGACGCATGAGACTGAGAATTCATTGGCGAACCAGTCTAACGCCGCAACTCAGTTTGGCGAAATGCGGTGCAGGGCAGCGAGGCATTTAGAATCCATGCAATGCAATTGACGATCGAAAAAATGGTTTACGGCGGCGACGGGATCGCGCGCCTTCCTGCGGACGAACACGGCAAGGGCAAAAGTGTGTTTGTGCCGTTTGTGCTCGAAGGCGAGCGGATTGAGGCTGGGATTGCCGAGCAGAAGCCAGGATTTGCACGCGCGGAGCTTGAGGCTGTGCTCGATCCCTCACCCGCGCGAGTTTCGTCGCGTTGTCCGTACTTCCAGCGTTGCGGAGGCTGCCATTATCAGCACTCGAGCTACGAACATCAATTGGAAATGAAAGCCGCAATTCTGCGCGAGACTGTGCAACGAACTGCGAAAATTGAATTACCCTGCGAGCTGAGTGTCCATCCTTCTCCGCCTTGGAACTACCGCAATCGCACGCGTCTGAAGGTGCAGATTACGCCTGAGTTTGCGTTGGGCTACTACCGTTTTCGATCGCACGAGTTTCTGCATGTCGAGCAGTGCCCGATCAGTTCTCCACTGATCAATTGTGCGATGGGGGAGATTTCGGCGTGGGGGCGCACTGAGCAACTTCCCGTGGAAATCCGGGAACTCGAGTTATTTGCGAACGCGTCTGATGATGCTCTGCTAGTCGAGGCTTACTGTGCCGGCGGGACCTCTCGCCGAGATGCACGTGTTTTAGCGGAGAAGCTAATCAATGCAATGCCCGGGATCGCCGGTGTAGCCGTTTTCGAGCAAACCACGCCGCATCAGAATTCGGAGCCAAGGCATCTCGCAAGCTTCGGCGAGTCCCACATTGTGTATCAGACGGGCAAGTTTTCTTACCGCGTGAGCGCGGGCAGCTTTTTTCAGGTCAACCGATTCTTGATCGATGAACTGGTTGACATTGTCACCGCCGGCCCAACAGGCAAAGTTGCTTTAGATCTCTACGCAGGAGCCGGACTCTTCTCGGTTATTTTGGCGCGAACTTTTGCACAGGTGATCGCCGTTGAAGCGTCACAGACTTCCTATTCCGATCTGCGCCACAATGCGCCGCAGGAGGTAAAGGCAGTCCGGGCCACCACGGAACAGTATTTGCAGGGCGCATCGGAGCGAGCCGACTTGGTTGTAGCCGATCCCCCACGCGGAGGGCTGGGCGAGCGCAATGTCCGCAATCTGGCGAAGTTGGGTGCACCGCGCGTCACCTATGTCTCCTGCGATCCATCCACCTTGGCGCGGGATTTGCGAGCCTTTGTGAGTCTGGGGTACAGGATTGAAGGGGCAAATTTGATTGATCTTTTTCCTCAGACTTTTCACATTGAAAGCGTTTTTCGCCTGGCCCTCTAAATTCCGGCCTGCTATTAACCTTGCCTTCGGGCGAATCCACAAGCGCGGTCGCCCACACATCGAGCGCCGGGTATTTCGCCCGCCTAAGTCGGCGGGTCCGCCCGGGCTCCACGTCCAGAATGCAGGTCTCCAGCCGCGAGCCTCTGCTCTGGGCGGCACTGGCGTTTGCTGTCGGACTCTGGATAGGTAAGTACTCATGGCGCCCGCCAACCTGGTGGCTCATAGCAACATTCGGTTTTATTTTGGCGGCAGCTTATTTCGTCAAGCGACGGATTTTTCTTTCTTCTGCATTGACCTTGAGCGCCTTTGTGCTGACCGGAGCGCTCGCAATTCAGACGCGCGCTACGTTCTCCAACGGCGGCGCGCCAGCATGGTTGGGCGACGGCGATCCTGTCCTGATCACAGCCCACGTGATCTCCGAAGGCAACGTGCAAGCCGAGGGCCCCGACTCGCTGCATCAACGGATTGATATTGAGACGGAGACGATCCAATCTGGGGACGTCGCTCGAGCAGTTCGCGCTGGCATTCGACTGAATATTTATTCGAAAGAAAACACTGCCGACGAAGCCACTTCAGATTTGTCAGAAAACACAAACGCCCGCACGATGAGGCTCTTCCGCTATGGTGAGCGAATCAGGTTCTCGGCTGCCCTGAACCCGCCGCGAAACTACCGTAATCCGGGCGCTTTCGACTACGCCGGATACCTGCGCGACGATGGAATTGTCGCAACCGCTTCGGTGAAGTATGGCGAAATCGAAACACTTGCCGGATTCTCCGGCAGCCGTGTCAGTCTTTATCTTGCCCACGTACGCCGCGGCGTCTTGACCAAAGTTCATTCGCTATGGCCAGAGCAGGTCGCTGCCCTGCTCGACGCCATGCTGATCGGAGAAAAGTCCTTCATCGAGCGGCCCACGCGGGTGGACTTCCAGCGCTCTGGCACGTACCACATGCTGATTGTTGCGGGACTGCACGTGGGCATTCTGGCCATGTCCGCGATCTGGTTTCTCCGCCGCCTGGGCGTAGGCGACTTCGGCGCCAGCGCTTTGACCCTGGTGCTGATTGTGATTTACGCCGCCCTGACAAAGGAGGGCTCGCCAGTCTGGCGGGCGACGCTGATGTTGGCAGTTTATCTGGTGACTCGTTTCTTTTATCGCAAGCGCGCCGTGCTGAACGCGCTCGGGGCGGCCGCGCTGGCGTTGCTGGTTGCCGATCCAAACGCGCTGTTCGGAGCCAGTTTTCAGATGAGCTTCTTATGCGTCGCTCTAATCGCTGGGGTTGCGGTGCCGTTTCTGGAGCATACGATCGAGCCCTTTGCGCGTGGCCTGCGGAATCTGGACGCACTCGCCCGGGACCGCTCTCTTCCGCCGCAGGTCGCACAATTCCGGCTGGACCTCCGCCTGATACTGAACCGCATTGGACTTTGTTGGCCGGGACGGTGGGCTCGCCGAATCGTGATCAGTGCACTTTACGGATCGTTTCGCTGTGTCGAACTCGTCGTGATTTCTGCAGTGATGCAATTTGGCATGGCGCTGCCCATGGCTTACTACTTCCATCGGGCGACGTCGGTGGCAATCCTGGCGAATCTTCTGGCCGTCCCATTCCTGCAATTGCTCATGCCGATGGCGGCGCTGGCGATCGGCATCAGCTATGTTTCGTTGTGGGTCGCGAAGATGCCAGCGTTTATTGCAGGATTCGCGCTGCAGGGAATTGCCGGAAGCGTGCGCTGGCTGGGCGGTCTTCGCATTGCTGATGTGCGGCTGCCTACACCCAGTGCGACCCTGACCGTGCTTGTGGGCTGTGCAGTCTTCCTCGCAATCACTTTCCTTCGGAGAAAAAGCCGAGTTGCTGGAATCGGGATTCTTGCGCTCAGTGCTTTATGCATTTGGAAGATCCAGCCTCGAGAGCAAATTCGCCCCGGCGTCCTCGAAATGACAACCATCGATGTCGGCCAGGGCGATGCGATCCTGCTGGTGTTACCCGACAAGCGCAAGCTCCTGATGGACTCTGGCGGCCTGCCGTTCTGGACCCATTCACAAATGGACATTGGCGAAGACGTGGTCTCGCCTTATCTCTGGTCGCGTGGAATTTCGCGCCTTGACGCGATTGCGCTCACTCATGCCCATGCTGACCATATGGGGGGATTTCCGGCCGTGATCGCGAATTTTCGTCCTCGGGAACTTTGGCTGCCTGAAGGGGTGGCGCAGGAAGAGATTCGCAGGCTGCTGAGTAGCGCGGAGCGCTTCAACGTGAAGATTATTCATCGCAAAGCCGGCGACACTTTCGCTTACGGCGGCGCGCAGATCAGAGTGCTGGCGCCGAATCCGGATTTCCCGGTCCGGGTTGCACATCGCAACGATGAATCGCTGGTGATGAAGATCAGCTATGGGAAAACTTCGGCGTTGCTCGAAGCTGACGCGGAGAAAGGAACGGAGAGGATGGTCGCCTCAGAACAGCCCGAGGCGGATGTGCTGAAGGTGGCTCATCACGGAAGCTTGACCTCTAGTGAACGCGAACTGCTGGCCGCTGTGCATCCGCGGTTTGCAGTAATCTCGGTCGGAACTCGCAACGTCTATCACCACCCGCGGCAAGAAGTTCTCAAGCGCCTTCAGGAAGCCAACGTAATCACGTATCGAACTGATCTTGATGGCGCGACCAGCTTCTATCTGGACGGGACCACGGTCACTCCTCAGGCTTTGGCCCTGCACTGAGATCGCCCTCCGAACCCGCGTCCATGGCGGCTTCGTCGAAGTCGGCCTCTTCTACTTGTTCCTGTTCGGGAGATCGCCGGTATTCTTCAATCACCTGGAGCGCGCGTGGAGCATCTTCTTCCCGCACCAGAACCCCAATGCCGCCGACCGGTAAGACGTCCTGCGAATTTTCGGAACCGCCTAACTGACAATCAATCCCGGCGGATTCGAGCAAGCCACGCACTACCAGTGCCTCCGTTTCCTGCTCCGTATCGAATACCCGCACCAGGTTTTCATTGGGATCGGGCGCAGGGAACGCTTTCTCGGCCATTGGCACACCTCCAGATCAGACCTTGATTCTAGACCTAAACGGCGCTCTGCGGACGACGTAGAACGCCAATGTTGGATGGCGTCCGGTTGCCGACTGTTTACCGGTGGTGCCAGATCACCAACGTACAGTGACGAGTGCTGCGTTGACCGCCAACCCTGGCTGCGCCAGAATGCAGCGCAACGCTGGCATATTGACCTACATCTAAATGTAAGTCGGCGGAAGTCGCGCGGACAGCGGAATTGAGGTCTCTTTGGAAGAAGCGCCGGGCAATGAAGTTCATCAGGAAGCGGTTAAGATTCGCCGCCTGCAAATCATGGTAAGCATGGTGATGTCGGTCATCAGCCAGGATCCCAACCTGACGATTGAAGAAGCATCGGAATTGGTGGCTGGGACCAAACGCGCCGCATTAGCCATGTTCCCAGACAAAGAGCTCGCGTATGACATCCTCTACAAGCCCCGCCTACAGCGCCTTATGAACGAGCGCTTTCATCTGCAATAAGCAATCAGCCCTTGGACCTGGAACTATCCCTGTTGTGAGTTAATTTGTGCCGTCAACACGCATTGGGCCAGTTACATCAGTAACTTGTCCGAGCAAACTGCTGTACCTACCATGCGAGTATGAGCTACAAATCTCTCCTTTTCTGCCCCGACGAGAGGACTGCGCGGGTTGTCACCCAGGTGCTGAGTGAACTGGAGTTTGCGGTCGAACCGGCGAAGGATCCTTTTACCGCGGTAAAGAAGCTCACTGACGAGCGCTTCGACGCGCTGGTGGTGGACTGCCAGAATGAGCAGGATGCTTCCTTGCTGTTCAAGACTGCGCGGGATTCAAGTCAGAACCACAGTTCGCTGTCGGTGGCCGTCGTCGAGGGGCAGGCGGGTGTAGCCAAGGCCTTCCGCATCGGGGCAAATCTGGTCCTGACCAAGCCGATCAATATTGAGCAATCAAAGGGCACGTTGCGGGTGGCGAGAGGACTGCTGCGGAAAAACGAAGCTAAGCCTGCTTCGAAAACACAAACAACGGCAAAATCCGTTGATCAAGTTTCAAGGTCCGCGCGGACCCCAGCTCAAGCTGCATCGCCGCTTCCGCCAGAACCATTGCGCGCTCTGGATCCAGTGGTCGCGCCTGCGCCCCAACCAGAGGCGCCATTTTCGGCAATCGAGGTCGAGGCTGATCCTGTCCCAGCGGCCGAAGCTGCCGAAGCCGCGGTATTGGAGTCTTTGCCAGAACTCAGTGGAAACGCCGCGCGACACGGCCTCGCTTCTGAGTCAGCGACGGTGGCAGAGCCGATCGCGGCTGGGGGATCAGCTCTGGGCGCGGCGGTTGCGCCGGCGTTGGAAAAACCGGCGGTAATCGAACTCAAGGCCACGGGCGCTCCTCCCATGGTCACCAACGAACCTATTGTTGCGCAGGAACGATTTCAAGAACCATTAGCGTTACCGTCCGCTGAGGTCCCGGCATTTTCTTCACTGGAATCGAGCCGTGAGAGCGGAGGAGCGAAACGAATTTTTGCGGTCGCGGTCATTGTGATCGTCGTGGCAGTGACAGGATATTTCGGATGGCAAAAACTGCAGCCGATGCAACGTTTGCAACACATGCGTGCAGCTCACGCAGAGAGCTCACCTGAAGCAGCCACACCGGTGCCGGCTCCCACGGCAACAACCGGGAAAACGCCTGACGCGGTCTCCATTCCAGTCACGGAGAAGCCGGAGCCTCCTGTCAACGTCGAGAGCGAGATTTCTGCTACTCCGGCGCACACTGCACAGCAAAAGGACGATCTGGAAAATATAGAAGTTCAGGAACTGCCGATGTCGAGGGATGCGAAGCCTTCGATCGCTCCCAAAGCTCAGCCACTGATCGTGAAACCCGATACCGGGCTGAAGAAGAACACCAGGCCGGCGCAACTTGCGCCGCCGCCAGTGCAGGTTTCTGCCATCAACGCTTCCGACTCGGCGCTGAACAGTCTGGCCGCGACGAACGCGGCCCTTCCTGAATTAGCGCCGGGTTCATTGCGAATTTCACAGGGGGTGTCGCAGGGGCTGCTGCTGAAGAAGGTCCCTCCAGTCTATCCGCCGATGGCGTTGCAGCTGCACAAACAAGGCACAGTAGAACTGCTGACTACAATCAGCAAACAGGGCTTGATTACCAATGTGAAGGTGCTCAGCGGCGACGCCATGCTGGCAAAGTCGGCGGTCGACGCGGTTCGCCAGTGGAAGTACCGGCCCTATCTGCTAAACGGCGAGCCGGTGGAAATTCAGACCCAGATCACAATCAACTTCAAAGCGCCGCGGTAACTGAGCGCTCTGCAAAGAATATTCTCATCGAACGGGGCGTCCGTCTGTCGTCGAAAATTGCCGATTTGACCGCAAGAACCGGATAGCTCACTGCAAACGGTTCGACTACCCTAGCTTCAACATGACGGAAGCGGCAAAGCGCGTAGCGAAATTTGACTGGCCGGCTATAACTGAACACCTATGGCAGCACGGCTTCAGCCGGATTGGTGTTCTATTAAGTGAATCGGAATGCAGGGATATCCAATCTATGTATTCCGATCCGGCGCGATTTCGGACGAAAATCGACATGGCCCGATTTCGCTTCGGCCGAGGCGAATATCAATATTTCCGCTATCCGCTGCCGGAGGTGATTTCGCGCGTGCGCAAGGCTCTTTACGCAAACTTGTACGAACTCGCGAATGCGTGGATGTCAGCCTTAAAGACGGATGCGAAGTTTCCGGCAACGCTCGGTGCGTTCCTTGAGCATTGCCGGGAGCGCGGTCAGGTTCGGCCCACGCCGCTGCTGCTGCGCTATCGGGAAGGAGACTTTAATTGTCTGCATCAGGACGTGTACGGAGATCTTGTCTTCCCGTTTCAAGTGATCATTGCGTTGAGCGGACCGGGGACCGAGTTTAAGGGCGGAGAGCTGTTGCTGGTCGAACAAATACCGCGGGCGCAATCGCGCGGGCATGCACTAACACTGGCTCGCGGTGAAGCAGTGGTCATCAGTACCCGATTCCGCCCGATTAAGGGCTCTCGCGGCTTTTATCGCGCAACGGTCCGACACGGCGTGAGTACGGTGCTATCGGGCGAGCGCTTTACGCTGGGAATCGTTTTTCATGACTCAAAGTAGGAGGAGATTTATGCTGGATTACGAAATGTGCTGGCAGGCGGTTGAATCGAAGAACAAGAGTTACAACGGCAAGTTTTTCTACGGCGTTGTGACCACAGGCGTGTATTGCCGCCCGTCGTGTCCTTCCAGGCTACCTCTGCGCAAGAACGTTCGTTTCTATTTGACTCCGCAGGAAGCTGAAGCCGATGGCTTGCGGGCTTGCATGAGATGCCGGCCGCTAGCCGGGGCAGATCCCACGGCGCAGCGAATGCGTGAAATGTGCCGCGTTATCGAGCAAAATGCCGGCGAGCGATTGAGCCTGACAGATCTGGCTGCGAAAGCCGGGATGAGTCCGTTTCATTTCCAGCGCGGCTTCAAAGCAGTGGTAGGAGTGACTCCAAAACAATATATGGAAGCCCACCGGCTGGGGAAGCTGAAATCGAGCTTAAGGCAGTGCAGAGACGTGACGGAGGCAGTGTACGACGCGGGATTCGAGTCATCGAGTCGGGTTTATGAACGGGCCGACACCCGGCTTGGCATGACGCCGAAGCAGTATCGCGAGGGCGGAAAAGGCATCGTCATGACCCACGCGACCATCGCAACTGCCTTTGGCCCGATGATGGTCGCGGCTACTGACCGCGGCATATGTTCAGTGCAGTTCGCGGACGATCAAGCGGACCTCTTGCAGATGCTGCAGAAGGAATATCCCCAGGCGGAACTCAAACGCATGGCGAAGCCCTACCATCCGGATTTTGCGCGATGGACGTCTGCGCTGCGCGACCATTTGGCGGGCAATCAGCCGCACTTGAGCCTGCCGCTCGATATTCGTGCAACTGCCTTTCAGATGCGGGTGTGGAACTATCTGCAGTCGATCCCGTACGGTGAAGTGCAATCGTACAGTGAGGTCGCCAGCGGCATCGGACAGCCAACCGCAGCCCGCGCCGTAGCACGCGCTTGCGCCAGCAACAAGGTTGCGGTCCTGATCCCCTGCCACCGCGTGATCCGGGGGACCGGAAACCTGGGCGGCTACAAATGGGGCCTTGCTCGGAAAAGGACGCTTATCGACTACGAGCGGCGGCATCGCGAAACAGATCCGGCGGGAGCAGGCGCTTTGACCAATGCGCCCGGAGGCCCAAGTTAATCCTGGCTTCCTCCCGCTTTCGAGAGATGGCGCGCAACCCCGGTTCATGCATCCCTAGCAAAAATTTGAAGCCTTGTATCCCGCACCTTCATCCCCTGTCTATCTCGGTTGAGTCTTCGCCTGCGCCTTGACGGCGGCGCCATATAGGAGCAATGCATGAGCTTTGGCTTGCAG
>Ga0209580_10000747_pt1 | contig 16189 bp, 13 predicted proteins | sample Coa_R1_5_FD_187153 | JGI IMG/M metagenome (GOLD analysis project Ga0209580, IMG submission 187153) | Surface soil microbial communities from Centralia Pennsylvania, which are recovering from an underground coalmine fire - Coalmine... | ecosystem: Environmental > Terrestrial > Soil >... | reverse complement strand
CCCGCCGCCGGCTTCTCGTCGCCGGCGGTGAGGTCGTCGGGCATCAGGTCGAAGAGCGCGGAGTAGAGCACCGCGACCACGGCGCTGGCGGAGTCCGTGTACCCGCGCCGGGCTTCGCGCACTTCCAGGCGCCGCCGCAGCGGCTGCGAGAGGTCGCGGGCATCGGAGTGCTCGAAGGCGGCGGCGGCCTTGCCGAGGAAGACCCGCTGGGCGTAGTCGTCGATCTCCTTGTGCAGCGCGTCCGGCTGCAGCGAGGCGTAACGGGCGCGCTGCTGCTCCTCGGCCGTGCCGCCGTACTCGATGGTCTCGACGACGCGGGCGGGGCCGGAGTCGGCGAGGAAGAACTCGCGCGTCTTGAGCACGCGGTTCTCGGCGGCGGCGGACGCCGCGGTGCGGGTGAGGGCGGCGACGCCCGGCGCGGCGACCAGGGCCTCGCGCCCCTGGTCGGATGCCGGCAGTTCGCCGAGGCGCGCGTAGGGGTCGGTCGGGTCGATCCAGAGCGCCGGCGTCCCGGGCACGTAGACGATGGCGTGGTCGAAAGCGCCGAACCCGGGCAGCGCGGGATCGACGTCCGGATCGTCCTCGCCGGCCGCCAGCAGCGCCACGTAGGCGGGGACGTCGAGGGCGCGCAGCGCGGCCACCAGCAGCACCGCCTTGTCCTTGCAGTCGCCGAAGCGCCGGCCGAGAGTCTCGGCGGGCGAGCGCGGCACGAAGCTCCCTTCCCCGAGCTCGACGCCGGTGTAACGGATGCCGGTCATGTGGGCGAGCACGCGCTGGATCGTCTCGAGCTGCGAGCCCGCGGCGTCGAAGGCGCCGGCGGCGCGCAGCCAGTCCGCGAGCTGCGCGCCGGCGGCCGCCCGGTCGACGATGCCCGAGTAGGCCTCGGCGATGTCGCGCCAGGACGCGCCGTTGGCGAAGGCGATGCCCGGTTGGCGCGGCGCCTCGGGCGGCAGACCCGGAAGCGGCGGTGCGAGCGGGGGAACGTCGCGGAGCTCGAACACCAGGCGCTGCCGCCCCGACGAAGCCTCGCGGCGCGGGGTGATCGGCGGTATGGCCGTCGTGCCCGTCGTGCCCGTCGTGCCCGTCGTGCCCGTCGTGCCCGTCGTGGCCGTCGGCGCCGACGTGGCCGGCCGGTCCGGCGGCAGCTCGACGACGTAGCGCAGCGGCATGGCGGCGGGCGCCTCGAGCACGATGCGTGCGTGCCGCACCGGCACGTTCAAGCCGAGATGCTGGCGCTCGAGGGTGCCGCGTTCGAAGGCCGGCGCCGAGTCGTCGACGGTCTCCTCCTCCTCGACCACGGCGCCGGGCCCGATCGCCGGCAAGGGGCCGCGCAGCACCTGCCGCTCCGAGAACATCTCCGGGTCGCCGCCGCCGACGGTGCTCTGCTCGAGCACCTTCGGATCGAGGCGGTGCTCCTGTCCGTCGGGCGTCACCACGCGTGCCCGCATGCGCGGCCGCTGCTGATGCCAGGGCAGCCAGCCGATGCCGGCCTCGGACCAGCTGGGATCGGCGCTGGCGCTCTTGACGCGGTAGACCATCCGGGAGGTGTGGCTCAGCCGTCCGGCCTCGTCGAAGCTGTAGCGGTTCTCGAAGAAGAGCACCGCGACGGGTCTGCCGTCGTCGGCCGCGGAAGCCGCCGTGGCGGCCGCGAGAAGCTCCGCCGGAGCGGCGGTGAAGAAGCGCCCGTCCCAGGGCTCGGCGAGCGCCGGTGGCGCGCCGGCGGCCGGCGCGGCCGCAACCCGAGCGGCGGTGGTGGCGGGAGCGGCGGTGGCAGGGCCAGCGATCGCTGCCGCCGTGGCCGCCAGCATGCCGGCGATCAGCAGGCGGCGCGAAGCGCGCGGGGGGCGGTCCGGCCGCCGCGTTCCCGGCAGCCGCCGAGACTCTGGACGGCGACAGAGCTCGCTGAACATCACATCTCCTTTGAGGACTGCGACGAGTCTATCACGCGGGCGCGGCGCTCCGCGGGTCGGAAGGCCGACGGGAGGCCGCCGGCGGGAGGCCGCCGGCGATGTCGCGAGAGCCCTGGTGGGCGGGCTCTCGCGGCGGCATCATGAGCCCGACGAGCTTGCCGAGCCCGCCGAGCTCCGCGCGAGGCGAGCCTCGGGCAGGATCGGCTCGAAGAGCTCGATGGGGTTGCCGGATGGGTCGTCGAGGATGATCTGCCTGCCGCCGACGCCGGTCACGATCTCGTTGCGGAAGTGGGCTCCGGCCTGGCGCAGCGTCTCGACCAGGGCGGCGAGATCGCCGACCTCGATCGCGAAGCGGTTCCAGCCTCCCGGCTCGGGCCTGGTGCCGTCCGGCATCGACTGGCCGCCGCCGCCCTGTGGATTCGGCGCGCTGAGCACGAGTCGGAGATCGCCGCGCGTGAGCATGGCGAACGCGGGCGCCGGGTGCATGACCTCGTGGAAGCCGAGATGTCCGCAGTAGAAGGTGATCGCGGCGTCGACGTCGTGGACGATGTAGCGCACTTGCACCGTGGCCATGTGGTCCTCCTCGGCACGATTCTCGCGCCTGGCCGCGAGGTTGTGGAGATCCAGTTGCGCGCCGGGGGATGAGACCACTCACTCCCGCCAGTCGAGGATCTTGTCGACCGCCGCCCGGGTGATGGGGTGGTAGCCGGGGCGGGCTTGGGCGTAGATGCGCAGGGCGGTCTCGGCGCCGGCGGGGGTCTTGGCGAGCTCGGCGTAGAGCGGCTGCAGGTACTTGCGGCGGCCGACGGCGATCAGGAAGCGCTCCAGGGCGGCGCCGGCGGGCTCGTAGGCGTTGCGGATGGCGAGCAGCAGCCAGGCGTCGAGGATCTCGTCGTTGCCGGTGCCGGTGAAGTGGAAGGCGGCGTCGAGCTCGGCCATCCGGGCGGGCGGCAGCGGCCGCGGCAGGTTGCGCAGGAAGCGCAGCCAGTGATGGGTCGTCCAACCCGCGGTGTCGAGCTGCGCCGGCGGCGTGCCCGCGGCGAATGCCGCGAGCGCCTGGTCGACGCGGACGAAAGCCGCCGAGCGGACGGTGATCGCGGTCGCCGGCAGGCCGGGAGCGTGGATCCAGTCGTCGAGGCGCAGCGACTCGGCGAGCCCCGGGTGGGCGTCGAGCAGGTGCGCCTTCAGGTAGGCGACGAAGCGGCGGCTGTCCATCGACTGGAAGGCGAAGGTGTCGAAGTAGCCGCGCAGGAAGCGGTCGAAGCGCTCGCGCCCCACCGCGGCCTCGATGGTGGCCAGCAGCAGCGCGCCCTTCTCGTAGGCGATGTCGGAGACGCCCTCGTCGGGATCGCGCCCGGCGAGGTCGAGGTGCAGGCGCGTGTCCGGACTGTCCGCTCCCTTCTCGCGCAGCGTGTCCTCGAGCTCCTGGCGGCCGAGGACCGCCAGCATGTCGGCGTAGTCCTTGCCGTAGAGCACCTCCATGATGCGGCGCTCGATGTAGACGGTGAAGCCCTCGTTGATCCAGAAGTCGTTCCAGCTGGCGTTGGTGACCAGGTTGCCGGACCAGGAGTGGGCGAGCTCGTGCGCGACCAGGGAGACCAGCGAGCGGTCGCCGGCCAGGATGGTCGGGGTGGCGAAGGTGAGGCGCGGGTTCTCCATGCCCCCGAAGGGATAGCTCGGCGGCAGCACCAGCAGGTCGTAGCGCCCCCACCGGTACGGACCGTACAGCTTCTCCGCTGCCGCCATCATGCGCGGCGTATCGGCTAGCTCCCAGGCGGCGCGCTCGAGCATCGACGGCAGAGCGTAGACGCCGCTGCGGTCCGACAGCGGCTTCCAGGCCAGGTCGCCCACCGCGAGAGCCAGCAGGTAGGACGGTACCGGCTGCGGCATGCGGAAGTGGTAGATCCCGTCCGCGGCCTTGGCGGTAGGGTTCTCGGCGCTCATCAGGGCCAGGAAGCCGGGCGGTACCCGTATCGTCGCCTCGTAGGTCTGCCGCACCGCGGGCGTGTCCTGGCACGGGACCCAGGTCCGGGCCAGGATGGCTTCCGACTGCGTGAACAGCAGCGGCATCGCGCTGCCGGCCTGAACCGGGGTGAGCCACTGCAAGGCCGCCGCGTCCGGCGACGTCGCATAGTCGACGTGGACCCATTCCGTCCCCGGCGGGATGCGGATGGCCAGGGAGCGCCCGAGATGAGGCACCGGGTCGCCGAGCGTGAACGGCGCCTCGGTCTTGCCGTCGGCCAGGGTCACCCGCTGGACGTCCAGGTCGCGCGTGTCGAGGTAGAGGGTGTCGGCGCCGCTCCTGCCGCGCAGCCGCAGGCTCGCGCGGCCGCTCAGGCGCCGGGCCGCGAAGTCGACCGAGAGGTCGAGGACCAGGTGCTCGACCGCCACCTCGGAAGGGCGGGCGAACGAGTGAGGGTCCGCCTCCGCGGGCGCCGCGCTCGCATCGCCGGCGGCGGCGCCGGCGTGGCCGGGGGCGGCCGCAGCGCCCCCGGGTGTGGTGGCGGCCCCGCCCGCCGGCGCCGCGCCGGGACGGGGCCCCGAGGCACATGCGAAGAGCCACGGCATGCCGCCGGCCAGCAGGGTCAGGGCGAGGGTGGAGAGCTCGAACGCGCGCATCGGAATCACCTCGTGCAGCGGCGCGGCCAGGCGAGGCGGGTCGCCGGACGTGCGGCCGCCGGGACTCGCGGGCCGGCACGCCGCTCGCGGCGCGGCGGGCAGGGCATTATAGCGGCAGTCCGGAGCCGCGGACTCCGGGAGACGGGAACGGGTAGCGGGTCGCTCTCGAGATCTTCAGCCGGAGATCAGGTCGGCGAAGCAGAAGCCGTCGCGGCTTACGATCTCGCCGACCTGCACGGGGATCTCGACGGAGAACATCGGCCCGGCGAAGCAGCAGGTATGAAATTCTCCGCGTTCGCCGCAGGGATCCACGCCGGGCGGCAGATCGGCCAGCAACGCCGCGTCGTACGGCCGCCCCGCGAACCGCTCCGGAAGTTGTCCGGGATCCACGCAGGTCAGCACGGCGCGTAGGCCACCGGTCAGCATTCGCCGGGCCAGGGCTGGTGTGTCGGCGGCCGAGCCCCACAACGGGAACATGGGTTCGACTCCGGTCCCGGAGAGTTGGTGGATGCGGTAATCCCGCACCTCTTCCAGGAACAGGTCGCCGAAGGCCAGGTGCGTGATGCCTTCCTTCCGGGCCCGGCCGATGACGGCGGACATGCGTCGTTCGTACTCCGCGTTGGAGCAGGGCCAAGGCAAGGGAACCGCCCAGAGGGGAAGTCCCGCCGCCATCGCCTGGGCTTCCACCAGGGCGCGGCGTACGGCGTGCATGGCCACGCGGTCCACCGCCTCGTTGAAGGTGGTCAGCAGGCCCACGACCTCGACGTCCGGTCGCTGGCGGAGGACGTGCAAGGTCCATGCGCTGTCCTTGCCCGAGCTCCAGGAGAGCAGCACGCGGCGTGAGGTCATGTGCACACCGACGGCACGCCTGGTGGCCTGACCCTAATTGTTGCCGGGCGCGAGGTGGGCGGCCGAGATCGCGGGGTCGCCGTGGTCGAGGGCGTGGTGGACTCGCTGCACGAGGGTGTAGACCTCGGGGCGGGTGAGCTTGGCGCCGGGACCGGCGGCCTCGACGCGGTCGAGGGTGGCGCGGGCGAGCTCGACCGGGACGGCGGTGAAGGCGAGGAGGCCGCGCTCGGCGCCTGAGCGTTGCAGGAGGAGGACGTACTCGGCGGCGGAGCGCAGGTTGGCGCGGGCGAGAGCCAGGACCTCGCAGCGCGGCACGCCGTCGGGCAGGTAGCGGCGCCCCTCGGCGGCGTCGGAGGCGGAGTCCTTGAGGATGTTGACCAGCTGCAGGCCCTCGCCGAAGGCGCGCGAGCGCTCGCGCAGGGCGGCGGCGCCGGCGGCGAGCGCGGGGTGGTCGAGGAGGAAGAGCTCGGTCAAGAGCTCCCCGACGATGCCGGCGACGACGTAGCAGTAGCCGTGCAGGTCGTCGAGGTCGCGCAGGCGCAGCTCGCCAAGGTCGTCGGTGCGGGCGACGAAGCCGGCCATGCCGCGCGAGGTGCGCAGGGTGTGCTCGCGGATCAGCGCGACCGCGGCAGGTGAGAGAGCGAAGAAAGCCGCGAGGACCTGCGGCAGCTCGGCGAGGAGGTCGCGGTAGCCGGGCTGGTCGCACGGCACTTCCGCCGCCCAGGCACGGCCGGTGGCGGCGATCGCGCAAGGATCGGGAGCGATCAGCAGGCGCTCGAACGCCGCCAGGGCCTCGATCCGCCTGGCGCGCGGCCAGCGCGCCGCGTCCTCGAAGGTGTCGGCGATCCGGAACAGCAGGTACGCGATGGTGACCTGGCGCCGGGTGGGCTCCGGCAGCAGCGGGATCGCCAGGGCGAAGGTGCGGCTGGTCGCGATCAGCAGCTGCTCGAGGTCCGGGCGGACCTCCTCCGCGTAGAGGTCCTCCGCGGTCTCGGCAGGCCCTGGAGGCTGGTCGGGCGCCCCTTCCATGCCGCAAGAATAACAGCTGGCGATGGTGGGGGCGGCGCGGCGCGAGTGGCTTGGCGCACTGGGTTTACGCCCGGCGCCGGCGCGGCGAGCCGGTCAGGCGATCGGGTCCGGCGGCTCTCAGCCCACGACTTCGGTGCCGAGGACCGGCTCGCCGCGGAGGGCGGCGGCGAGGAGGCCCGGGGTGGTGCCGTTGGCGATCAGCGACGGGACGCCGCGGGCGGCGAGATCGAGGGCGGTCTCGACCCGGTGCAGCATGCCGCCGGTGACGTCGGTGCCGGCGGCGGCTCCGATCGCGCCGCGCAGCTCCCGGCGCCGCGCCAGGTCGCCGGCCGCGAGGCGGTCCACGGTGCGGCCGCCGGCGTCGTAGACGCCGTCGGTCTCGCCGAGCCAGAGCACGCGGCGCACGCGCGTCCCGTGCGCCGGCAGCTCCCGTGCGAGCAGCTCGAAGAGCCGCTCGGTGGAGCAGATGGCCACTCCCTGCTCGCGGTCCATGACGACGTCGCCGTACAGCACCGGCAGCAGGCCGCGCGCCAGGGCCAGCAGCAGCGGCTCGACGGCGATCGCGAGCGGCCGGCCGCCGGCCGCCACGACCGAGCTCGACGGCGCGAGGGAGAAGGGATGGAGCCCGGCGACGGCAAGCGCGCCGCACACCTGCCAGTGCAGGGCGGCAGCCCGTTCCTGGGTGAGCGAGACGCCGGGCAGTTGCGCGGCGCCGTGCAGGCCGGCGGCGATGCCATGGCGGCGGGCGGCGACGTGCCCGAACGAGCCGCTGCCATGCGCGAGCACCAGCGGCACGCGGCGCGGGCCTGCCGCTCCCGGTCCCCCGGCCGCCGCCGGCGCCGCATCCGCCGCTCCGCTCTCGGCGATCTCCGCCGCCAGCCGGACCAGCACGGCTGGACGGACGGCGTCGACCTCGGTCTTCTCGGTGAGCAGGCTGCCGCCCAGCTTGAGCAGCGTCACCTCGGACGGGAAGTCCATCGATCCACCTAACCAACGTTTCTAGAAAGGGGGAGGGAGGGGGCGTTCCCTTCCCCTAGAACAGATGCTCGTCGTCGGTCTCCGGGCCGGCGCCGACGCTGTCCTGGATGACGAAACCGACGACGGCGAGGCTCTCCAGGCGCTCGGCGACGTCCTCCTCGGAGTCGGCGTCGCAGATGACGTGGACGTTGGCGCCGGCGTCCATCGTCGCCCAGGCCGAGAGGCCCTCCTGGCGCAGCTCGCGCACCGCGCGTAGCACCGCCACGGTGCCGGGGGCCCAGTAGAAGATCGGCGGCCGCGACGACATGGCGATCAGGTGCAGGTCGACGGCCTCCTCTTCGAGCACCGGCCCGAGCAGGCCGAGGTCGCGCTCGGCGATGGCGCGCCGGACCGTGGCGAGGCGCTCCGGCAGCAGCTCGAGGCGGCGCGCCAGGTAGGGGCTGGTGGCGGCGCGGCGGTGGCCTTCGAGCGAGGGGATGGCCTTCGGCCCGATCTCGACCACCGCGATGACGTCGCGCAGGTCCCAATGCTCGGCGTCGGCGAGCTGCACGGCCTCCCGTCCCCGTTCGCCTTCTCCCGCCGGCCACTCGACGTAGCCGCCGAGCACCGAGCGGCCCGCCGAGCCGCTGCCGCTCTCGCGGGCGAGGGTCGAGAGCTCGGCGACCGGCGCGCCTCCCTTGCCCAGCGCTCCGGCCGCCGCCAGCGTCAGCGCCGCGAAGCCCGAGGCGGAGGAGGCGAGCCCGGCGGCGCTGGGGAACGTGTTGCGCGTCGCCACCCGGAAGCGGTCCTCGCTCCCGGCCCATCGCCGCATGCGGTCCAGCTGCTGCTTGACGCGGCGCTGGAAGTCCGGCTCCGGCGTGCTGAAACCGCCGTGCGGCTCGGCCAGCCAGATCTCGTCCTGGTCGCCGTGGATCAGCTCGATGGTGCACTGCGTGACGCAGCGGTCGAGCGTCATCGAGATCGAGGAGTTCAGCGGCAGCGCACGGTCGAGGTCGCGGGCGCCCCAGTACTTGATGAAGGCGATGTTCGCCGGCGCCGAGATGGTGGTCTTGGTCATCAGGTCTCCCGCCGGAATCCGGCGGTTCCGAGGTGGACGGGAAGGTGGGCGAAGGGGCGGAGGAACTCCCAGCCCGCCACGGCCTCCGAGTCGGCATGATAGATCAGCAGCGAGCCGGCGCCGGGACCGGCGAGGGAGCCGGCGCCCGACACCTTGGCGGCGCCGCCCGCGGCCTCCACCTGCCGCACCAGCGCCCGCACCGGCGCGGGGACCACGCCCAGCGCCTCGAGGCAGGCCTGGTGCTCCCGGATCAGGGCCGTGACCCGCTCCGGGCGCTCCGCGGCGGCTTCGAGCTCGGCGCGCAGGCCGCGAGTCGCCGCCTCCATGCGATCGAACAGCCGCTCGTGCGCGGCCGGGTCGCTGTCGCGTCGCGTCCGCACCGCCGCCACGACCGCTCCGGTCGCTTCGGGAGGCGTGCCGGTGTGAACGACCCGCAGCCGCCCGAGCAGCGGCGAATCGGCGGCGAGGCGCTCGCAGGCGAGCTCACCTCCCTGCGCGGGATGCAGTCGCCGTGCCCAGAGCACGCCGCCGTGCAGGCTGGTGGCCGTGTCGACGCCGGAGGGCAGCCCGTGCTGCCGGCGCTCCGCCTCGAGCGCCAGGCGCGCGATCGTGCCGCCGTCGAGATCGTCGCGGCCGCGCCAGGCGGCATAGCCGGCGACGACCGCCACCGCGGCCGCGGCCGAGCTGCCGAAGCCCGCCCCGATCGGCAGCTCGGAATCCAGGCGCAGGCAGAGGCCCGGAGCGCCGCCGGCTTCCTCGCCGAGGGCCGCCGCGGCCTCGCCGAGCGCCGCCTTGACGATGTGCGCGGGGTCGTCGCCGCGCAGCTCGAGGAATCCCGCCAGATCGGGCCGCGCCGCGTAGGCCGTCCAGCCGTCACGGGCGGCGCGCGCATAGGCGAGCACCTCGGCCCACGGCAGGGTCACCCGGTGGGCGAGCCCCGGGAGGTCGATCTCCACGATCTCCACGATCTCCGACAGCGGTCGGGAAGTCCCGGGAGGCGCGAGCGGCGCCGAGAAGGTGGCGCGCAGCCGCAGGTCGATGGCGGCCACCAGCGCCGGGCGGCCGTAGACCACCGCGTGCTCGCCCATCAGGATGAGCTTGCCTGGGGTCGAGACGGTGACCGGAGGCCTCGCGACGGCAACCGCGGCCGCCGCCGCGCCGCGGTGCGGCGCGTGCGGCTCCCCGAGGGCCGATCGCCCGGCCGGCACTGCCTGCTGTCGGGCCGCCTTCGGAGTCATCTCGGCTACGCACCCTCCCCGCGACGGCACGCCGCCGCAGCGGCGGGCCCACGTTCACTCATTGTACGAGAGGCGCAGGCCGGGAGAGTGGCGTGGGCCCGGGCGGCTCAGGCCGGCAGCGGCTTCGGGCCGGCGGGCTCGCCGCGCCCGAGCTTCTCGTGGGCCCGCGCCAGGTCCTGGGAGGTGAAGGCGGCCATCAGCGACAGCTCGCCGGCGAGCACGATCGCTCCCAGGATCTCGGCAAGCCGGAGAGTGGCCTCGCCGCGGCGCTCCGGGTCGGGGGAGACGCCGAGCATCGCCAGCGCCTCGCGCTGGGTGTCGAGCGCGGTGCCGCCGCCCACCGTGCCGAGCGGCACGTCCGGCATGAAGATGGACGCGAAGACCCCATCGCTGCCGCGGGCCTCGATGCAGGTCACGCCCAGCGAGCCCTCGACCACGTGAGCCGGATCCTGGCCGGTGGCGATGAAGAAGGCCGCCAGGACGTTGGCGTAGTGCGCGTTGAAGCCGAGCGAGCCGGCGGCGATCGAACCCAGGAGGTTCTTGCGGTACTGCACCTCCACCAGGTCGCGGGCGTTCGTCTTCAGGTTGTGATGGAGGATCGGCGCCTCGAGCAGGATCTCGGCGTAGATGCGCTTGCCGCGGCCCTCCTGGAAATTGATCGCCGCCGGCTTCTTGTCGACGCAGTAGTTGCCCGAGAGGCCGATGCAGGCGACCCCGGTGGCGGGCTCGATGAGGTCGGTCACCACGCGGTCGCAGGCGATGGTGGCCATGTTCATGCCCATGGCGTCGCCGGCGTCGAAGCGGAAGCGCAGGAAGACGGTGGTGCCGAAGGCGAACGGGCGGACCTCGATCAGCTTCAGGTGGCGGCTGCTCGCCTCGCACACCCGGCGCACGTCGTCGTAATGGTCCTGGATCCAGCGCAGGAAGCTCTGGGTCTGGACGATGCCGGAGGTGCGGAAGACCGGCGCGCGGGTCATGCCGACGTCCTCGACCCGGACGACGGCGCCGCCGGCCTCGCGGATCGCCGAGCAGCCGCGGTTCGTGCTGGCGACGAGGGCCGCCTCGGTGGTGGCGAGCGGCACGTAGACGTCGCCGTCGATGTAATTGCCGCGCACCCGCAGCGGGCCGCAGATGCCCATCGGCACCTGCGCCACGCCGATGAAGTTCTCGCAATTGCGGCGCGACGCGCGGGTCACGTCCAGCGAGTGATGGGCGATGTTGCTGAGCGGCGTCCGGGTCATCTCCTCGAGGGCCCGGCGGCGGATCTCCGCGGCCTCCTCGGGGGCGAGGTCCTTCGGCAGCTCGTGGAAGCGGCGCTCTCCCTCGATCAGCGACCGGACCAGCTCGGCGCGGGTCAGGCGAGCGACGGCGGCGGCGGCGATGGAATTCGTGGCATTGGTCATCTCACGACCCTTTGCGAAGCCTGGCGTGACGCAGGTCAGCTACGTTCTTCACACCCAGGCAGAACATGCAGATCTTCAGCTCCAGCACGATCCTCTGCACCTTGTCCACGACTCGTTCCGGCGACTCGGTCGCCGCCTGCAGGAAGGGATAGGCCATCCCTGCCAGGTCGGCGCCCAGGGCCAGGGCCTTGGCGACGTCGATGCCGTTGCGGAGGCCGCCGCTCGCGATCACCGTCAGGCCGCCGACCGAGCGCACCTCGCGGATCGACAGCGGCGTCGGGATCCCCCACCCGGCGAACACCTCGCCGAGGTCCAGATCGCCGGCGCGCTCGGCTTCGATTCGCGCCCAGCTGGTGCCGCCGACCCCGGCGGTATCGACGATGCGAATCCCTTGCCCGGCCAGCGCCCGTGCGGTCGCGGCCGAGATGCCGCAGCCGATCTCCTTGACGACGATCGGCACCGGCAACGCCCGCACGACCTCGCCGATCTTCGGCAGCAGGCCGGCGAAGTTACGCTGGCCCTCCGGCTGGATCGCCTCCTGCAGCGGGTTCAGATGCAGGATCAGGGCGTCGGCCCCGATCATCTCGACCGCCTGCAGGCACTCGCGGGCGCCCAGGCCGTAGTTCAGCTGCACCGCTCCCAGGTTGGCGAGCAACGGCACCGACGGGGCGACCTCGCGGACCTTGAAAGTATCAGCTTTCGCGGGATCCTCCAATGCCTTCCGCTGGGAGCCGATCCCGACCGCGATGCCGGTGCGCTCCGCGCCGGCGGCCAGGTTGCGGTTGATCAGGCCGGCCGCCTCGGTGCCGCCGGTCATCGACGAGACCAGCAGCGGCGCGGCGAGGCGGCGGCCGAGGAAGTCGACGCCGATGTCGATGTCGTCGAAGTCGATCTCGGGCAGCGCCGCATGCTCGAAGTGGTACTCGTCGAAGTAATGGACGCCCAGCTGCATGCGCTGGTCGAGCGCCAGCCGGATGTGCTCCGCCTTGCGGTCGCGCCCGAGCGCGGCCGCGACGGCGGTGGGCCCTGCCGCTGCCGGTGCCGTCGGGCTCATTGCTCACGCCCCCAGAGGAAGTCGAGAAGGCCAGAGAGGAAGCTCAGCCCCTCGCTGGCCGCCTGAGCGCCCGAGTCCGGGTCGACCAGGGCGTCCGGTGCCAGTGGCGCCGGCGGTGCCGGCGGCGCCAGGAGCGGGGCGAGCCGCTCGAGGGCCCGGCGGGCCTCGCCGAGGCGTTCGGCGATCATGGCGGTGACCGCACGCCGGGCGCCGGTCCGCTCGAGCGCCGCCTGGACGCGGGCGACCTCCGCGGCGGTCAGGTTCGGATCGCCGAGCGCGCCGGCGATCAGCTGCCGGTCGGCGGGGCCGCCCATGACCAGGGCATGGTGGATCAGCAGGGTGAACTTGCCCTCGCGCAGGTCGTCGCCCACCGGCTTGCCGACGGTTGCGGGATCGCCGAAGAGGCCCAGCAGATCGTCCTGCAGCTGGAACGCCTCGCCGACCGCGGTGCCGTACCGCGACAGCTCCTCGCGCAGCTCGGTGGGCGCACCGGCCAGCAGGGCGCCCAGCTGGATCGGCCGCTCCGCGGTGTAGCGCCCCGACTTGAGGCGCAGCACGCGCAGCAGCTCGGACTCGCGGACGGCCTGGGCCGGGGTGGGCCCGGCGTGCGCGGTGCTCGCCGGGTCCGCGGTGCCCGCCGGGTTCGCGGCGCTCGCCGGGTCCGCGGCCAGAGGGCCGGAGGGGGCGCCGGCCGGGCCGGACGACGCCGGCTCGAAGTGGCCGCGGTGGGCGAGCAGGAACTCGAGGTACTGGCCGCCGATCACCTCCTCGCACATCTGGGAGAAGCAGCGGTTCAGCTCGAGCCACCGGGGAACGGGCGGCGCGAGAGGACCGGACGGCATGGAGGCCGCCGGTGGCGCGGGCGCGGCGGACGAGGCGGAGGGCCCGGCCGCCGCGGCGGGATCGGGGCGAACCGCCACGCCGGTGAACAGCTCGACGGCATAGGTGTGGGCGAGATCGCCGAGCAGGATCGCGACCGAGCGGCCGAAGTCGTCGGCGTCCCCGCGCAGGCCGGCCGCGCGGTGGAGGTCGCGGAAGCGTGCGTGCGCCGCCGGCTGGCCGCGCCGCACCTCGGCATGGTCCATGATGTCGTCGTGGATCAGCAGGTAGGTGTGGAGGAACTCGGTGGCGAGCGCCAGCGGCATCACGGCCGACTCGGAACGGCCGCCGCAGGCGCGATAGGTGTAGTAGACGAGGGCGGGCCGCAGGCGCTTGCCGCCCTGGGCCATCAGGCGGGCGACGCCGTCCACCAGGTCGCCCGGGTCCGCCAGGGGCTCTTGCGGCCGGGCCGCCGTGCGGGGCGTGCCGCCCGTGCCGGCGGCGACGCTGCGCTTGTCAGCCAGGAACGCCGCGATCTCCCGGTCGAGGCGGTCGCGGAACCCGTCGATCAGCCGGGCGAACGCTTCCGAGGCGTTGCCGGAGTCGGCGGTGTCGGGGGCGCTGGGGGCGACGGAGGGCGTGGGTAGGCCCGGACGGGAGGTGAGAGGCGCCTCCGCCGGCGAGCGTGACGATGGTGCTGACAGTGACAAGGTCTGGTCTCGGGCGCGAGTCCGCTGGCCGGGTTGTAACAGGTGCCGGGATTGCCGCCAGATCGCCGGCTCCCGCGAGACTTCCATCTAGGAAAGCGCATTCTCGAGCGGATCTCGATACTGCGCCCATCCTTTGCCGGGGATATATCCACATACCCCCCTGTGCAGTGTACCCGAATTCGAATCCTTGCCGTTGGTCCCCCCTGGGGAGGGGGTCGTGGACCCGTTTCCCTGCGAGGGGGTGAGGCCCGAGAGGCCCCTTCCCTTCTCTCTGAGGCCGTATGGCGAGGGGTCCAAGTCCATGAGGCGGGCGCAGAGCACTGCGACCCCTCGCCATACGGCCTCAGAGAGAAGGGAAGGGGCCTCTCGGGCCTCACCCCCTCGCAGGGAAACGGGTCCACGACCCCCGGGCCGAAGGGGGAATCCCCGGAATCGCTGTGGTGGCCCCGATTTCTCAGCCTTCCTCCGGGCGAGGCGCGTCACGAACGGGTGGGTCGTTCGAATCGTTCGGTTCGTGCGGGTGATGTGAAGAAAGGGCGGCGAGGCAGCCGTGCCAGTAGCGCAGGAGATTGTGGAAGCCCTCGAGCATCTGGGCGAGGGCAAGCTCCTCCTCTGGCGGCAGGGAAGTGACGGGCGACTGGTCGTCGCCGAGAAGGCTGTAGAGGTCGGCGGTCACGGGGCGGCGGCCGGGCTCGCGAACCTCGCCGGCGAGCGGCATGCCCGGGTACCTCCCCCCCGACGGGGGCGGGAGGCCGAAGCCGGGCATGGTGGCGTAGGCGGGACGCTGGTGCGATGCCGGCCGGGCGCTCCCCCGGACGCCCTTGCCGGCCAGCGCTTCGCGGGCCGCCCGGTCGTTCAGGCCGGCGCCGCCCTGCCGGAGCGCCGCGAGATCCTGGATCTCGGCGAGGGCGCCGGCGTCGGGGAGCTGCCATCCCTTCATCCGCTCGGGTCTGCCGTTGACGATCTGCAGGGCGTTGTGCAGGTCGTTCAGGTCGCACCCCAGGGTCTCCAGCAGCTTGTCGAGCGTCTCGAGGGACGGCCGTTGCCGGCCGGTCTCGTAGGCCGAGAGCATGCCCTTCGTGACGCCGGCGTCGTCGGCGACACGGTATTGCTTGCGGGCCTGCCGCTCGCGCAGCCAGCGCAGCGCCTGGCCCAGCCCGGTCAGCACCGGAGCAGGAGGGACGGGTGGGGAAGTGGAGGCATGCACGGCGATCTCCTGATGGCAATGGACCCAGTGATTCCAGCCACCGCCAGCGCCATTCGGGTCTCGCTGGCGGTCGCCAGATTCGAGATCGATCTCCAGCTCGATGCCCGGGACCATCGAGATGCCCGGGACGGTCGGGACGATCACCAGGATCGAGACGATCGCGACGGGGCCCAAGCCGGAGACGGCAACTCGCCGGAAGCTCGGCTGCCGATTCCCACGCCAGCCGCTTCCGGTTTGATGTCCCCACTTTAGGCGTAAATCAGGCGTAAGTCAACGGTCAACGTACGCCCTTTTACGCCTGCACAGAGGGTTGTGCAGCGGCTCGTCCGGCGTCCTCCGGTATCCTTGCGGCGTGGCGGCGCGCTACCTGGTCAACGAGATCTTCTACAGCCTGCAGGGCGAAGGGGTGCGGGCCGGCACGCCGAACCTGTTCCTCCGCCTGGCGCGCTGCAACCAGGAGTGCCGGGTGGAGACGCACGGCTTCGACTGCGACACGGAGTTCGAGTCCGGCCGCTGGCTCACCGCGCCCGAGATCGTCGCCGAGGCGCGCCAGCTCTCCGCCGGCTGCGGCTGGCTGGTGCTGACCGGCGGCGAGCCGGCGCTGCAGGTCGACCGCGAGCTGATCGACGCCCTACATGGGGCCGGCCTGCGGCTGGCGATCGAGACCAACGGCAGCGTCGAGCTGCCCCCGGGCATCGACTGGATCACCGTCAGCCCGAAGGTGGCCGAGCACGCCATCCGCCAGCACACCGCCCACGAGGTCAAGTACGTGCGGGCTCATGGCCAGGCGCTGCCGCGGACCGTCGTGAAGGCCGAGCACTTCCTGATCTCGCCGGCTTTCGACGGCGACGGGCTCGACCGCCGCGCCCTCGACTGGTGCATCCGGCTCTGCAAGGACAACCCGCCCTGGCGCCTCTCGGTCCAGCAGCACAAGCTCTGGGGGGTGCGCTAGGAAGCGTCAGGCGGGCCGCCACAGGGCGGTGCTAGACTCTGATGCCCGGGAGGAAAGATGGCGCTCGACTACTCGCGATATATCGTCCAAGACCTGCAGATCTGCGGCGGCGAGCCCGTCGTCCGATCGACTCGGGTGACCGTTCGGACTGTTCTGGCGAGCCTCGCGGAAGGGGCCTCGGTGGCCGAGATCCTCGAAGACTTCCCTTCTCTCGATGAAGAGGCCGTTCGAGCGGTGATCGCGTTTGCGGCGACGTCGACCGCCGAGGATCTCCCCCTCCCGGCCATCCCTGCCGTACGGTGAAAGTCAAGCTCGACGAGAACATCCCGGCCCGCCTTGCCGGGGATCTCGGGGAACTGGGTCA
>Ga0209580_10000744_pt1 | contig 16229 bp, 19 predicted proteins | sample Coa_R1_5_FD_187153 | JGI IMG/M metagenome (GOLD analysis project Ga0209580, IMG submission 187153) | Surface soil microbial communities from Centralia Pennsylvania, which are recovering from an underground coalmine fire - Coalmine... | ecosystem: Environmental > Terrestrial > Soil >... | reverse complement strand
GGTCGCGATCAACTCGGCCCGCAGAGCGCCTTTTGAAGCAATCGCGATGCGGTTTTCTGTCGGTTCGCCATTGATGAGAAACTTGCATGAGTTCGGCTGCTGATTCGCGGTTTTTGCGCCCAGGCTGTCACGCTCCTCGCCCACCAGAAATAGAAGGCCGACATGAGTTCCCTGCCCCTTCAGCCGCTCCGCGGCGGCAATTTGCGTCGCGATGATTCCCTTGGCATCGCAAGAGCCCCGACCGTAAATTCGAGTGTCATCTTCTGAAGATGAAATAAACGGAGGCACCGTGTCCATGTGGGTGGAAAAAACGATTGCCGGATTCGGTTCCTGCGGCGAAGTCGCGAACACGTTGGCCCGCTCGCCTTCTACGGGCATCACTTGGGCGTTGTACCCGAGGCTGCGGAGATGATTGGCGAGAAAAATCCCGACACGGCCTTCGTTGCCGGTGATGGATTCAATGTCGACCAGTTGGCGAGTTAACGAAAAGATGTCCATTGAGTGGGATTGGATTAGCAGAAAAGCATAAACCACGAAGGGCACGAAGGTACACGGAGGAAGGGTAAAGGTCTGCCGATTGCTCGAATGGCAGGGCTGTATCAGGGCACCCTTTCAGGCGTGCCGAAGTACGTTCCTAAATAGTTGCGGCACGGCTCGAAGCCGTGCCCCGATACAACCATTCTCTAATCTGCGAGTAGATATACTCTCCATTCATGGTCTTGCCGTCCGGCATGATTCGTTCTCTCTTCCTCGAAGGGCCCGTCGGCCGCTTGGAGGCGCTGCTGAATTCCGGCGACGCAAACGCCACCCACGCGGCGCTGGTCTGTCATCCGCATCCGTTATATGGCGGCACAATGCACAACAAAGTTGTGTTCCACACGATGAAGGCCCTGAATGGATTCGGCTTCCCTGTTCTGCGTTTCAACTTTCGCGACACCGGCTTGAGTGAGGGAGATCATGATTTCGGCCAGGGAGAGACTGACGATGTTCGTACCGCGCTCGACTGGCTTGATCGAGAATTTCATCTGCCGCTGTTTTTTGCAGGATTTTCGTTTGGGGCGGCGGTGGGATTGAGTGTGGCGTGCCCGGATCCTCGTGTCGAAGCCGTCATAGGACTTGGTGTTCCGGTTAAGCCGAATGATGAACGGCTTTACAATCTGGAGTTTTTGCAGTCTTGCAGCAAACCCAAGCTTTTCGTCAGCGGCAGCCGCGATCAGTTCGGGCCGCGCGCCAAGCTAGAGGAACTAGTGAGCAGAGTTCCCGAGCCGAAGAAGTTAGTCATCATCGAAAGCGCCGATCATTTCTTTGAAGGCAGGCTGCGCGAGATGAGAGAGGCGATAGAAGCTTGGGTTAAAGACGCGGTGCTCATTAATCCGCGAGAACAGCAGGTCCCTCGGGACTGAAGCCCGCTCGGAATGACAAAGGATTATTGACTGGTCGGCGGACTGGAAGTCGTGACCCTCCCGTCCTACTATCGGCTGCCGAATTTGAAGAACATCTATCGCTCATGAAAGAAATCGCACGTCACATCTTCGAGCACGCGTTACGCGAATCAAGTATCAGTGAAGCATTTTCCAGGCATGTCTCATGCGAGCGGGGTGTCCTGCGGATTTGCGAAGACCTTTACCAGCTGAATTCCTATGGCCGCGTGTTTGTGGTGGCGATTGGTAAGGCTGCGCACAGCATGCTGGTCGCGCTGCATGAGCAAGCGGGAGAGCGGTTTGAGGGCATCGTGGCAAGTTCCGTGGCGCCAGAATTTCAAGTGCGCGGCTTTCGATATTTTCAAGGTGGCCATCCGTTGCCAAATGCCGAGTCGATCCGAGTTGCCGATGCCATGCTGAAATCGTTGAACACGCTGAATGAAACCTGCCTCGCAATCTACCTGATCAGCGGCGGCGGCTCGGCAGCGGCGGAAAAGCCGATTGATGACGAAATCTCGCTGGATGACTTGGTTGAAACTTACCGAACGTTAGTGCATTCCAGCGCGCCGATTGCGGAAATCAACGCGATTCGAAAACATCTTTCTGCGATTAAAGGCGGACGGCTGGCGCAGGCGGCATATCCAGCGCAGCAGGTTTCGATTTTAGTTTCCGATGTTCCGGACGGCACTCCTGATGCGCTGGCTTCAGGACCGACGATGCCGGATTCGACTACCATCGAGGACTGTTATGCGATAGCGACCAAGCACAGGCTTGTGGCGCAATTTCCGCCTTCTGTGCGTGAATTGTTCGAGCGCCATGCTTTGGAAGAGACGCCGAAATCCGACGACCCTGCATTCATTCGCGCGCGCTGGTGGACAATCCTCTCCAACGCTGCGCTGCTCGATGCTGCGAAAAAGGAAGCCGAGCGCCAGGACTTCATCGTGGAGATCGATAACACCTGCGACGACTGGGATTACGCAAAGGCCGCCGATCATCTACTCGCGCGTTTGCGCGGGCTGCGGAAGAATGCTGACCGAGTCTGTCTGCTTTCCGGCGGAGAGGTGACGGTCCACGTCGAAGACGGCGGCGCCGGCGGGCGTAACCAGCAGTTCGCGCTCTACTGCGCCGAGAAGATCGCAGGCGAAAATATTTGTGTCCTCAGCGCCGGCTCGGACGGAATTGACGGCAACAGTCCGTCAGCGGGCGCGATCGCGGACGGAACGACCGTCGAGCAAGCAAAAGCCCGCGGCCTGGATCCGAACGTTCATCTCCAGCGCTTCAACGCGCACGCGCTATTTGAAGCGCTGGGAGATGCAATCATCACCGGCCCAACGGGCAACAACCTGCGAGACCTCAGAATATTGTTAGCTGCTTAAGCAGTCTTTCTGGCGGTCGAAGGCGGCGGCATCTTGGCTATGGCTTCCTTCATGCCCTCTTCCATTTCTGCGGGCGACATATCTTTCACGTGTGTGGCCAAGGACCACTTGTGGCCATAAGGGTCCGTGACTACCCCGTAGCGATCGCCCCAGAACTGGTCCATGAGCGGCATTTTCACTTGCGCGCCGGCGGAAACAGCGCGGTTGAAAGCCTCATCAACGTTTTGACTGTAAATGTGAATAGTGACTGAACTGTTGCCACCCGTCGAAAGCGGTGAGAGTACGCCATATTCGGGCATTTCGTCGTTCAGCATCAAGTGGGAGTCGCCAATCTTCAAGTCGGCGTGCATGACCTTGCCATTCGGCATATATGCCACGTGCTCGCCGCCTTCGGCGCCAAAAGCTCTCTTGTAGAACTCAATTGCTTCTTTAGCGTTGCGGACAGTCAGATGCGGGGTGAGGGTGTGGAATCCATCGGGAATAGCTTTGACTTTGCTCATAAAAATCTCCTCAAGCAGGAGATTTTAGTCGAGCCAATGTTGAAGGATCAAAATATTTTGGTCACGCCCTCCTGCAAGACCAGCACACGATCGCGGATGCCGACCCGCCGGGCCTCCTCGTCGAGCAACTGCAAAGGCTCATCCAACGGCTCATGTGAGAGGCGGAAAGTTCCGTAGTGCATGGGGACCATCCAGCGTGAGTTCAAGTCAAGGAAGGCGCGAGTGGCGTCGGCGGGGCTGGTATGAACGTTGCGGAACGACGGCGGATTGTATGCGCCGATGGGAAGCAGCGCGAGCTGCGGGGCAAGGCGCATCCCAATTTCGCGGAAGCCAGGGAAATATGCGGTGTCGCCGGCGTGATAAACGGAATGCTTGTTGTCACGAAGAACGTAACCGCCGTATCCACGATGTGCGTCGCGCAAAACGCGCGCTCCCCAATGGCGCGAGGGAGTATGCGTTACCGTGAGGCCGCGATGGCGATAGCTGCTCCACCAGTTCAACTCGACGACGTCGCGGAAGCCGAGATCGGAAACCAGGTCAAACACATGCTCCGGCACAACCACCGTGGGCGCTGATCCGCGCCAGCGTTTGGTGTGTTGCACCAGGGCCCGCAGCGAAGGACGATGCAAATGATCGAAATGCGCATGCGTGATTAGCACCAGGTCCACCGGAGGGAGGTCGTCAATCTTGACGCCTGGCTGCCTCAGGCGTTTGAGCACGAATAACCACCGGGCGAAATTGGGATCAATGACGACGTTTTCGCCTCCCACCTGGAGAAAAAAGCTGGCATGACCGATGAAGGTCACGCCCATCTGGCCATTCGCCACCAGCACGGGCCGGTGCGATTCGCCGGTGGTGGGCGTCATGGCAGAGTGACGAACCAGGCGGCCAAATTGCCTGGCGCGTTTGCGCAACGCCGGATTTTTCAGGGCCTGCTTCAGCATCGGGAAGTTGGTCGCAACGGCTTACTCATAACCGGCCGATCAACATGACATTTTGAGACAATTTGGGCCGCATCGCTTCTTATTTTATGTCATTGGCTTGACCACCTCGACCGTCTCATTTCTAATTCTGGTTATCTTCGAGAAGCCTATAGCTTTTCTGGAAGTCTGGAGCTCTTCAAATGCGAGTTGCATTCTTAGGTTTAGGAATTATGGGCCGCGCTATGGCGACCAATCTGGCCAAAGCCGGACACGAAGTCACCGTCTGGAACCGAACTGCGGGAAAAGAGGTGGAAGGCGCGCGAGTTGCCGCGACTCCGGCGGAAGCGGCGCAAGACGCGGAAGTAGTGTGGATGTGCGTGTCAGACACCGCAGCCGTCGAAAACGTGCTTTTTGGAGCGAATGGAGTTGAACAGTCGCTTTCGGAAGGCATGATCATCGCCGATTCCAGCACCATCTCGCCGTCGGCGACCCGCAAATTTGCGGAGCGAGTCGCGCGCAAGGGAGTCCAGTACGTGGATTCGCCCATGACTGGCTCGAAGGCGGGCGCCGAGAGTGGAACGCTGCTCTTCATGATCGGGGGTGACGAGCAGACGATCGAGAAATTGAAGCCACTCTACGCGGCCATGGGAAAGAAGATTTTCCGCATGGGCGAGACCGGCAAAGGCCAGTCTGCGAAGCTGGTGATGAACCTGCAAATCGCGCTGATTTACGAAGGGTTCGCCGAGGCGCTCACCTTGGCCGCAAAGCTGGGGGTGGATGCGGAAAATCTGGCTTCGCTGATCAATTCTTCTATGGTGAAATCGGGCGTGGTGGAATACAAGTTGCCCTTCGTTCTCGGCCGGGACTTTTCGCCCAACTTCCCACTGCGCCTGATGCGGAAGGACATCCAGTTAGCTCTCGAAGCTGCGAAAGAAGCCCGTGTGAAGCTGCCCGGCTTGGAGACAGTGGAAGAGATCTACGACGTTGCGGTCGAAGACGGCCATGCCGATCTGGACTATGCCGCGACGCTCTTGCTGCTCGAGAAGTGGGCTGGAGTCGAAGTGAAGGGGCAGGCGGCGTAAGCGCGGCTGTCGCGGCCGTCATCTGTGTTTTCCTATGCGAAAAGTGGAACAGTGCGCCAAGTGTGGATCGAGTTCAGTGATCCAGCGAGCGATGGTGGTCGATAAAGTGAGCGTTGCCGGCGCTGAGCAGAACTTCACGGTCAGGGTTGACGCTGATCCAACTGCGATAATGTTCAAGAAATCGATGCGGTCCGACGTTCATGCATGGATTTGCGGGCAGTGCGGGTACATGGAACTCTACGCCGACAATCCAAGCGAACTCTATCAGGCTTATGCGGAGGCGCAATCAACCCTGCCCGACTTAGGCTGAACCTCCTGCAAGCAACTCGGCTTCGTCTTAAAATACACACTCTAGTTATGGCCGATTCTCTCTTTCTGAGTCTCTGGTTTTCTGACTTCGAGAACGACCAGATGCTGCCGCATGCATTGCGAGTGATGCAGCAGTTTGCGTTCTCAAAAACCATTCCAGGAATCACCGGTGTTGCACTGCATCCGATTACCTGGGAGCAGCCTACGATTCTCGAACAGCGCTTTCGTCCCGGTATTGCGCCCGAAGAGGCAATCGTTCCTATGGCTGATCTTCTTCACGAAGACTATGCCTACGTCTTCGAAGCGAACTGGGACCTGTGGACGCCACAGACTCCGGATGGCGATTGGAGCTTGCGGCCTGAGCGGGTGCAGTTCATCGTTCGTGGCGAGGAATTCGAGGAGGGCGAAGCGGAGGCCGAAGGCCAGGTGCAAATCGATTTCGGCTTGGACACGCCTTTTCTGCACGAAGAACTCGATCTCACCGAAGAACTGGAATCGCGGGTACGCGTAAACGTTCAAGCCTTGGTGGAGTTCATCAATAAGGTCGAGAAAAATGCGGGGGCGAAGACGCGGCTGCTATGGTCTGAGTCGGATGAAACTCTGGCGCAAAAGCTGATCAGCCGACTGCAGAAAGTGCAGTAGCAGGAGTACGGCACGGCTGAAGCCGGGCCCTAACCAAAACAGCCACAAGCTGAAGTGTTTCCTGCTCTCTTGAGACGCTAACCTCTGTAATGAACACCACTCTTCGGCACGCCCGTTGGTTGTGATAAAAAGAAAGCACGGCGATGGAGTTCGCCATAACCGTCCGTTGTTGCGGACTGATGACTCCTACCAGAACTCATGGCGGAGACTCCATTGTGAACGACATCCTCGTTATATCCCTAGGCGCAATTCTGGGCGCGAATGCCCGCTGGATCATCAGCCGTTATGCGGCGAAAGTTCTCGGCCCGATTTTTCCCTACGGCACGCTGTTCATTAACGTGAGCGGAAGTTTTATCGTGGGGTTTTTCATGATCTGGGCGACCGAGCGGGTGCTGCTCGATCCGCGATGGCGATTGTTGATCGTAGTCGGCTTTTGCGGCGCGTTCACCACATTCTCCAGCTTCGCATTTGAAACCATGGCCTACTTCGAGCAGGGCCAATGGCTGCTGATGTCGGTCAATTTTCTGTCAAACAACCTCTTATGTTTGGGCGCGGCGCTGGCGGGAATGGCGTTGGCGCGCGCGTTGTAGGCTACCAGAATGAAATCAACGCTCATCGAAACCCCACGGCTGCAGCTCCGCCCTTGGAGTGAGGAGGATATCCCTGAGCTGGTGCCACTGATCGGCGCGCGGGAGGTGGCGGCGACTACGCTGCGCATCCCGCATCCTTACGAGGAGAAACATGCGCGGGATTTTCTCGCCTCAATAGTGAAAGAAAAAGAGCTGCGTCTAAGCATTCGGCAGCGTAGCGACGGGCGGTTGTGCGGTGGCGTTGGGCTGCACCCTGAAACGCCCCATCAACACGCTGAACTCGGCTATTGGATCGGTGTCCCTTACTGGGGCAATGGGTACGCAACCGAGGCCGCGAAGGCTGTAGTGCAATATGGATTCGAACAGCTAAAGTTGAACCGCATTTTTGCCCATCACTTCAAGCACAACCCGGCGTCGGGAAAGGTGCTAAGAAAACTCGGGATGAAATACGAAGGCTGCATGCGCCAGCACGTGCTCAAATGGGGCCAATTCGTTGATCTTGAGCTTTACTCGATCCTTCGCGAAGAAATGAACTCCGCGGTGAAGTAGAATGCAGAACGCGATGGCAGTGCAGGTCACGATGTATCTGAACGAATCCGATAAGTGGCAGGGCCGGCCGCTGCATTTGGCCATTCTGAATTATCTGCACGATGAGAATGTATTTGCCGCCTGCGTGCTGCACGCGGTCGCCGGATTTCTCGGCCGCCAACGCGTAAAGACCAGTCACTTGGTTGACGCAGGTGGCAAGCTGCCGGTAATTATCATCTTCGTGGATACGGATGACCACGTGAGCCGCGTGCTTCCTAGGCTGAAGGAAATGGCGGCACACCGGTTGATCGTGCGGGAAAATGTGGTTTTGGAACAAGGGAATTTGGAATAACTCTGCGGTTAGCCTGCCGCGTCCCCGTCCGCAGATGATTCGGCAGGCACAATCGCTTCTAATGTAGTTCCCTGCTCGCTTGAGTAAACTTCAAGCCTGCCGCCTAGTTGCCGCATGCGTTCGTTCATGCCTCGCAAACCCACGCCTGTAAGAGGCAACTGGCGCTTTCCCGATTAAGCTTCGACCTTCTTCAACTGAAACTTCCTGGTGGCGGTGCGACCGTCAGAATTCACCTGCACCAGAATGGAGGATTCGTGCAGCGATGCTTCTTCGACCTGAAACTCAAGTTCGGCGTCTCCCGATCCGTCGGTCGTAGTTTGCGTGTAGAACGGATCCGCGTTGGAACGCGCCAGGCGAACGGTTAGGCGTGCATTGGCGATTCCCTGCCCGCCCTCGGTAGCGCGGAGCTTCATCGACAGCTTGTCATGCGAGTGGATGGAATGCGAGTTCAGCCACTGGATCTCGATTTCTTTGATTGCGGCCAGGGTTTCCGGAGTCTCGCGCTTGTCGAAGACCTGCTCCAGGCGACCGTCACGGATCGCGTCGAGGACCAGGCGGTGCTGCTCGCGCAGGATCTGCTCTTTTTGCTGGTCGGTGAAGTCGGGGCTTTCGGCCTGCTCGGCGTACGGAGTGGCACGCTTGCCGATGCAGCGTCCTTTGACGAACACCTGCGTCTGCAGCAGTAGGTCGGCTTCACGGGCCTCGCTCTGCACGTGGTAAACCGTGCCGTCGTGTTTGATGTCGGTATTGAAGCCAAAAATCATATGGGATTGAGTAATAGTGTCATCGAAAACACCCGTCCACGCAATGATTACGGAAGTTTGGGGCACCATTGGTAAACTGGTTCGCCGTGAATAGAACGCATGAACCAAGCGTGACCGCAAAAAGGCTTCTTAGCCGCATTCTGATGCTCGTCGTCGCGACCGGACTGGGTATTTCGCGCCGTGAAGCACAAGCCGCAGCCTCAGCGCCAGCAACGAGCTCTCAATTTCTAGTGCCGTTCCCTGCGCATCACGTTATTGGCAACATTTATTTCGTGGGAAGCCGAGACTTGGGCATCTACCTGGTGACGACACCCAAGGGACACATTCTCATCAACGCCGGGCTGGAGGAATCCGTGCCCGGGATTCACCAAAGCGTCGAAAAGCTTGGGTTCCGTTTCAGTGATATCAAAATTCTGCTGATCAGCCATGCGCATTTTGACCACGACGCTGGAGCGGCGCGGATCAAGGAACCCACTGGCGCCAAGTACATGGTGATGGATGCTGACGTGCCAGTGGTCGAGTCCGGCGGGCGAAAGGATTTTGCCTATGGAAAGGAGCAGGCCTCTTATCCGCCGGTAAAGGTGGATCGGGTGCTGCACGATGGGGACACAGTCACGTTGGGCGATGCGGTTCTGACTGCGCATCTCACACCCGGGCACACCAAAGGTTGCACCACCTGGACGATGAAGGTTGTGGACGGCGGAAAGCGCTACGACGTGGTGATCGTAGGCAGTCCGAATGTGAACGATGGATACAAACTGGTTAACAACGTGGCGTACCCACAGATTGCCAGTGACTACGAGAAGACGTTCCGCGTCCTGCGTGCGCTGCACTGCGACGTGTTTCTGGGCGCGCATGGAAGTTATTACGATATGGAAGCGAAGTATGCGGAAATTGGGAAAGGTGGCGCGAATCCGTTCATTGATCCTGAGGGATACAAGAGTTATGGGATGCTCGGGAACGGGCGTTTCGCACTGAGTTGGCGCGACAGAGGGCGAAGCGGCAAAAGCGGGAGGCTACGGTCCGCCATCAGTCCGCGGGATGGAATCCCGAATCTGTTCCAGCACGAAATTCACACGCTTCTCCACGCAAACGCGCGGAAGTTCGACTAGTTCATAGCCGCATTCGCTGTACGTCGCAACTAGCGCCTCATACGTCCGCACCGCCTCTGGGAAATCCTGTTTGCGCTCGCGGTCCCTCTCAAAAATCTCCGGCCATGGTGGCGCTATGAAGACCCTACGGTTGTAGCGGAAAGCATGGGCAGCCTTTTGCATGTGCACAGGCGCGGGAAGTGCTGTCAGCCGCAAGTAGCCAAGCACATCAGGAATGCCACGATCGAAAAACACAAAGCCGCTCTCGTCCTGGGCCATCTGATATGAACGCATCTCCCAGGACAACATCATTTCAGCAAAGAACAGTGGATCACTCCAAGGCAGGGCGCGCCCGCCAATCGCCATCTGGGCTTGAATGATGCCACGTCCAGCTTCAATTGAGCGCGCGTATCCGGCCCTTTGCAGCGCATCAATCAATGTACTCTTGCCTGATCCGGGACCGCCGGTGAGTACAACGAAACGCTCTACCGCTTCAACCACTGGATATGTTCTCCTGGATTTGGAACTTAAAAGCGCTGTCCACGGAACGCGAGTTAAAATTGACGATGTACATGGAATCGAGAGTCAAACCGATTCGCGATTCGCACGCCCCTTCGCTTGACACTATTTCGCTCGAACTCTAATCTAGTTTGTTTACTTGTGCGGTTGCATTTTATCCAGCTCTCCTATGCCCGACAATTATTTCGCACGCTATCTTCCCCTCCTGATCCACTTTCTTTTGGCAGGCGCTTTGGCCACGGGGATGGTGCTGCTTTCCTGGCTGATCGGCCAGCGCAAGCCAACACGCGCGAAGCTTTCTCCTTATGAATGCGGCATGGTTCCGATTGGCGACGCCCGCCAGCGTTTCTCGGTGAAGTTCTACATGGTCGCCATGCTGTTCATTCTGTTCGATGTGGAAGCCGTGTTCCTCTATCCGTGGGCGATCATCCTGAAAGACCTCAAGAAGATGGGACAGGGCGTGTTCGGTATTTCTGAGATGTTCGTATACATCGGAATCGTGCTCGTCGGGTACTGGTACATCTGGAAAAAAGGCGCGCTGGATTGGGGAGTAACCATTTCAGACGTGAGGCGAACTTTGACGCCACGGGCCGAACTCGCCAGGCGTTCTTCACGTGAAGCTGACCTCGATGCGGTAGGGAGCAATCGTTAATGCCAATCGCTCCTCCGGTTACCGACATCGAGCAATTGAAATCTCATCCGGCGGTGATGCGGTTGGTCTCGTGGAACTCGCAGGCCGTCGAGGGCGCAAAGTTCGATCGCGAGGAGATGACGATCTACGTCGAGCGTTCGGCGATCAGAGAAGCGTGTGCTCTGCTGAGAGACGAAGCGAGTTGTCCGTTTAATTATTTGTCCGACGTTACTTGCGTCGATTGGTACCCGTCGGAGCCGCGTTTCGAGGTTATCTATCACCTGCTTTCGATTCCCAACAAAGAGCGCGTGCGTCTGAAAGTGAGGCTCAGTGGCGATGCGCCATCGTTGGATTCGGTGACCTCGGTCTGGCCGGCTGCGAATTATTTTGAGCGCGAAGTTTTTGATTTGTTTGGAGTGCGATTCAACGGCCATCCTTATTTACGGCGCTTGCTGATGCCGGAAAACTGGGAAGGCCATCCGCTCAGGAAAGATTATCCCGTGGAGGGATACAGATAAAAATTGGGAAATTGAGTAATTTGGTAATTCTGTAATTTAAGCCCAAAGTGCCGATTGGGCAGGTTTTAGATTACCCAATTACCAAATTTCCCAATTACAAAATCCTTGAAATGGCACATCTCTCCCCAACTCCCGCGCTAGAACCCGGTCAGGACCGGACGATGATCCTGAACATGGGGCCGCAACACCCGTCCACGCACGGCGTGCTGCGCCTGCTGCTGGAGATCGATGGCGAAACGGTCGTGCGCATGATGCCCGACATCGGTTTCCTGCACACTGGAATCGAGAAGACCTGCGAGGCGAAGTTCTACCAGCAAGTGGTGCCGCTCACGGATCGCATCGACTATCTCTGCCCGATGACCAACAATCTGTGCTATGTCCTGGCGGTGGAGAAGCTGCTTGGGCTGGAAATTCCGCCAAGAGCGCAGTGGCTGCGGGTGATGATGAACGAGTTGACGCGCATCAACTCGCACCTGGTGTGGCTGGGCACGCACGCCATGGATATCGGCGCGATGACCGTCTTCCTCTATTGCTTTCGCGAGCGTGAAGATGTTCTACGTCTGTTTGAGGCGATCAGCGGACAGCGGATGATGACGTCGTATTTCCGTGTGGGCGGGGTTGCGCTGGATGCGCCGCTCGACTTTTTCGATCGGGTGCGCAAATTCGCGGACCGCTTCCCTTCGAAAGTGGATGAATACGAAGGCCTGCTCACCGGCAATCCGATCTGGGTGATGCGGACGAAAGGCGTGGCACATATTTCTGCGGAAGACGCTATTGCTTTAGGAGCGAGCGGGCCGACGTTGCGCGGCAGTGGCGTGGATTTTGATTTGCGGCGCGACATGCCGTACTCGGGGTATGAGAACTTCAAATTCAAAGTCCCGGTAGGCACGGACGGCGACGTGTTCACGCGCTATATGTTGCGGGTGCAGGAGCTGCGCGAATCGATTGGGATAGTTAAGCAGGCGCTCGACGGCATGCCTTCGGGACCGATTAAAGCCAACGCCCCGAAAGTTGTTTTGCCGGATCGCGAAAAGATGAAAACCGAAATGGAAGCGCTCATCTACCATTTCAAAATCATCACAGAGGGTTTTCAGGTCCCTGAAGGTGAGGTTTATCAAGCGGTGGAATCTCCGCGCGGCGAGATGGGTTACTACGTGGTGAGTGACGGTTCGGCAAAACCGTATCGCGTGCACATGCGCTCCGCGTGCCTGGCCAATATGCAGACGCTGCCCAAGATGTGCGAAGGCAGATTGATCGCGGACGTAGTGGCGGCGATCGGAAGCATAGACATTGTTCTTGGTGAAATTGATAGGTAAGGCGTCGTTGGTCGTCGGCCGTTGGTCGTCGGCCAAAGCAGTGGAGTCGGCTCTCGGTCGTCAGCGGGAACGTGCTGGTCAACAGGCCCCGAAGGGCGAACAAGCTTAGCCCAGGGCGGAAGCCCTGGGTAGACGGAAAAACGATGAACGGAGTCCCGTAGGGACGACAGAAACTGCAAATTACCCGATCACCAAATTTTCAAATTTTATGAGGTTTTCTGATCAATTCGAACGGCGCTTCACGGAGATGCTGACGCACTATCCGACGAAGCGCTCCGTTCTGGTGCCAACGCTACTTTACGCCCAGGACGAGGTCGGATACCTTTCCAACGAGGTCATCGCCGAACTAGCTGGACGCCTGGATTTGACTGAGCTCGATGTCCGCAACGTGATCACGTATTACTCGATGCTCACGATGAAGCCTCGCGGCAAATTCAATGTTCAAGTCTGCACCAACATCGCTTGCCTGCTGCGCGGAGGAGAGGAACTGCTCGAGCATTGCGAGAAAAGACTCGGCGTTCGGAACAAGGGCACGACTCAGGATCGACTGTTTTCCTTAGAAGAAGTCGAATGCATTGGCGCGTGCAGCTGGGCGCCGGCCGTGCAGGTGAACTACGATTTTCATGAGAACCTGACGCCGGAGAAGATGGACAGGGTGATCGACGAATATAGGAGGAAGGCAACGCAATAATTTCAGATTTGGCGATTTCAGAATGCAGATTAGAAGATCGTGATCGGCATGTGTTCGTAAGATCTCCAATCTGAAATCTCCAATCTGAAATCTCTAATCAGCAATGGCTTCTCTCGTTTCACATCCCGATGAGGTACGCGTAGTTTCGAAGCGCCTTGGACAGTGCGCGACGAATATCGACCGCTACGTCGAGCTCGACGGGTACAAGGCGGTGCGCAAGGCGCTGGGCATGCAGCCGGACGCGATTGTCAACGAAGTCAAGAATTCGGGATTGCGTGGGCGCGGCGGCGCGGGATTCAACACGGGCCTGAAATGGTCGTTCGTTCCCAAGGCTTCGGCGAAGCCGAAATACATCCTGTGCAACGGCGATGAAAGCGAGCCGGGGACTTGCAAAGACCGACTGATCTTCGAGCATGATCCGCACTCCGTGATCGAAGGCGTGATAATCGCGGGAATCGCGGTGGGCGCGCACACGGGCTACATCTACATTCGCGGCGAGTATCGCTATCTGCTCGAGATCATGCAGAAGGCGATTGCCGACGCCTACGCGAAGGGTTTTCTCGGCAAGAACATTTTCGGCAGCGGATACGATTTCGATGTGTACTGGCATGGCGGCGCAGGCGCGTATGAGGTTGGAGAGGAATCAGCGCTGATGGAATCGCTCGAAGGCAAGCGCGGCGTCCCGCGCATCCGTCCTCCCTTCCCGGCTGTGGTTGGGCTTTGGGGTGGGCCGACAGTCATTAATAATGCGGAGACGCTGGCCAGCGTGCCGCCGATTATTCTGGGTGGCGCGGAGTGGTTCGCGAATTTGGGCACGCCAAAGAACGGTGGCACGCGGCTCTTCTGCCTAAGTGGAAACGTGAACAAGCCGGGCGTTTATGAGCTGCCGATGGGCTACAACCTGAAGAAAATGATTTACGAGGTCGGTGGCGGAATTCCGAACGGGCGCAAGTTGAAAGCGGTTGTACCTGGCGGATCGAGTTGCCCGTTGCTGACTGCTGACGAAATCGATCTTGCAATGGATTTCGATACGCTGATGAAAGCACAAAGCATGTTGGGATCTGGCGGGGTTGTCATCGTGGATGACTCGACCTGCATGGTGAAGTTTGCGCTGCGCATCATGAAGTTTTATCAGCACGAAAGCTGCGGATGGTGCATTCCCTGTCGCGAAGGGACGGACTGGCTGAAGAAGACGCTGGCAAGGTTTCACGCCGGCGGCGGGATTAAGAAGGACATTGATAACATTCAATACTTGTCGGAAAACATGTTGGGCCGGACGTTCTGCCCCTTGGGGGACGCCGCCGCGCTGCCGACAATTTCAATTGTGAAGAAGTTTCGCAAAGAATTTGAAGACCATTTGGAAGGCAGACCGTGTCCGTTTGAGAAACAAGGAGTAGTCGAAAGGCTGCCGGTTTTTGCATGAGAAGCTCCTAGCCGTTAGCTCTTAGCTTCTAGCCACACCTCTTCAGGTTTCGCTACGAGCTAACAGCTAAAGGCTAATAGCTAAAAGCTGGAATTCATGGCTGACGAACCCAAACTCGTAAACATCATCGTTGATGGCAAGAAGGTCTCTGCGCCGGGCGGAACTCTGCTGATCGAGGCGTGCAAGACCGTTGGTATTGAAGTGCCGTCGTTCTGCTACTACCCGAATCTTTCGTTGCAGGGCGCGTGCCGCATGTGCCTGGTGCGGATCGAAAAGATGCCGAAGCTGCAAACGGCCTGCACGACCGGGATCACTGAGGGCATGGTCGTGACCACCGACAGCGACGAGATCCGGCAGGCACGCAAGAGCATGGTCGAGATGCTGCTCGGGAATCATCCGCTGGACTGTCCGGTGTGCGACGCGGGCGGCGAATGCGAGCTGCAGGACATGACATTTTCCTATGGCGCCGCGGAATCGAAATACATCGACCTCAAGACGCACCGCGATGAACAGCAGTGGTCGCCGGTGGTCTACTTCGACCGCCCGCGTTGCATTTTGTGCTACCGCTGTGTGCGTATTTGCGGCGAAGGCATGGACGTTTGGGCCCTGGGAGTCGACAATCGCGGCGTGGTCTCGACGATTGTACCCAATGAAGAAGACCATCTGAACTGCGAAGAATGCGGCATGTGCATCGATATCTGCCCCGTGGGCGCACTCACTTCCGGCGCCTATCGCTACAAAACGCGGCCCTGGGAGATGAAGCACGTTGCCACGACCTGCACACATTGCGGCGATGGGTGCAAGACCACGCTGGGCGCGCGGCGATCTGACACCGGCATGCAGATCGTGCGCGGTGACAATCGCGACAAGAGCGGGATCAATGGCGACTTCCTTTGCATCAAGGGTCGGTACGCATTTGATTTTGCGAACCACGAAGACCGGTTGACGCAGCCACTGGTGCGCAAGGACGGCCGGCTGCTTCCGGCAACGTGGGAAGAAGCATTCGAACTGGTTGGCAAGCGATTCAAGGAGATTTGCGATCGCGAGGGTGGCCGGTCAATTGGAGTGATCGGTTCGACGCGCACCACGAACGAAGAGAATTATCTGCTGCAGAAATTCGCGCGGCTAGTGCTCGGAACCAACAACATTGATCACCATCGGACTGCGGACCTGCCGGCGTTTGCCTCCGTGCTTCATGGAAAAACAAACGCCAGTGCCAGCATGCGCGATGTGTACAACGCGCCCGCAATTCTACTGATCGGAAACAACCCGACCGATGAGCATCCTTTGCTGGCATGGCAGATTCGCAACAACATCCGCTTGCACAACGCGAGGTTATACGTTGTTAATTCCGAGCCGATTAAATTACGCCGCCAGGCAACAGAATTTCTAGAGGTTCCCGCTCCTTCACAAATCGTGTTCGCCCTCTTCTTGGCGGGTAATGAGCAAGTTCCATATTCCCCTGAGGCACGGGAAGCGTGGACTGCATTTCGGGCAAAACTTCGCGTGGAAACCAACCTCGTGATCATTTTCGGATCGGAGGTCTTTGGTGA
>Ga0209580_10000743_pt1 | contig 16236 bp, 11 predicted proteins | sample Coa_R1_5_FD_187153 | JGI IMG/M metagenome (GOLD analysis project Ga0209580, IMG submission 187153) | Surface soil microbial communities from Centralia Pennsylvania, which are recovering from an underground coalmine fire - Coalmine... | ecosystem: Environmental > Terrestrial > Soil >... | reverse complement strand
GGAGCGGGCCTGGCGGCAGCGCACGGGATGGACGCCCCAGTAGAGATTCATGCGGTGGATGACCGGCTCGACGTGGGTGAAGGCGTAGATCGGGGCGGGCGGGCGGTACTTCGAGATCATGCGGGCAGTGTTGCCGGTTTCGGTGAAGATGGCGATGGCGCCCATGGGAAGATCCTCGGCGGCGTGGGCGATGGACTCGCAGATGGTTTCGGCGACGGAGAGTCCGCGGCGCTCGCGGCGGCGGCGGACCTGTCCGAGATCGGCAACGTTGCTTTCCGCCTCGACGACGATGCGCGACATGATCTCGACTGATTCGCGGGGGTACTTGCCACTGGCGGTCTCAGCGGAGAGCATGACCGCGTCCGTGCCATCAAAGACGGCGTTGGCGACGTCGCTGGCTTCAGCCCGCGTGGGGCGCGGGTTTTCGATCATGGATTCGAGCATCTGCGTGGCGGTGATGACTGGCTTGCGCCAGGCGGCGGCGCGACGGATCACGTGCTTCTGGATCACCGGAACTTTTTCCGGCGCCATTTCGACGCCGAGGTCGCCGCGCGCAACCATGACTCCGTCGGCGGCTTCGAGGATTTCTTCCAGATGATCGATGGCTTGCGGCTTTTCGAGCTTGGCAATGACCGGGACATCGCTTTTGTGCGAAGCGATGACCCGCTTGACTGCGGTGACGTCGTCGGCGGTGCGGACGAAAGAGAGAGCGACGGCGTCGACACCGTGCTTCAGACCGAATTCAAGGTCTTTGCGATCTTTCGGCGTCATGGCCGGAATCGACAGTGCTACTCCGGGAAGATTGATGCCTTTGTTCTCGCCCAACAACCCGCCATTGATGACATCGCAGAGAACATCCTTGCCGCGGATGGCTCGGACACGGAGTTCGATCAGGCCGTCGCTGAGCAGGATGCGCGCACCAGGCGTGAGCTCGCGGGCAAGATCAGGGAACGTTGTGGAAATGCGGGTCGCATTTCCGGGGACTTCGTCGGGGGTGATGGTGACGATCGAGCCGGTCTTCAGAAAGACGGGCTTGCGCTGCTCGAGCAGGCCGGTGCGTATCTTGGGACCCTGCAAGTCCTGGAGGATGCAGACGGTGCGTCCTTCGCGCTGGGCGGCCCGGCGCAGGCGCTGCATGTTGTGGGCGTGATCTTCGTGCGTTCCGTGGGAAAAATTGAGGCGGGCGATGTCCATGCCGAGGCGAAGCAGGTCACGCATGGCGGCTTCGGTACAGCACGCAGGGCCGATGGTGCAGATGATCTTGGCGCGGCGGGAGACGGGGTTGTTCTGGGTAAGGGTCTCCTCAGACTTTGGATAGCTCGGTTTCAAATATTCCTCGACAGATTCTTTTAGCTGAAGAAATGGGTGTCGTCCCTACGAGACTCGCACATGTTTCCGCACTGCACCCGGCACTTCCGTGCCCGGCTTCCCATGACGCCGCTACGCGGCTGGATTCTGGCAGAACTTTCTATGCCTTCGAAGAATTGATCGCCGTTAGTTCTTTCCCCAGCATGGCGCGAGGAAATAGTAGCGCATTGAACTCGGCGCCGACCAGCACCACAAGGGAAATCAGGTACATCCAGACGAGCAGCGCCATGCCGACACCGAGCGATCCGTAGATGGTGGTGAAGTCTCCGAAATGCTGCAGGTAATAGCGGAAGCCAACCGTCACCGTGAACCAGACGAAGGTAGCGAAGAGCGCGCCGGGAATGACACTGTGCCACGGCTGCGTACGCGGAACCGCATTGTGATAAATGAGTGCGATCACGGAGATGGCGGTCAGAGTGGCGATGATCCAGCGAATGATTCCCCACAGCAGGAGCACATAGGCGCTAAAGTCGGGATCGATGTAGGGGAGGAGCCGGGTTTCGAATTTGCTGCCCACGGCGACGAGCAACGTGGAGAATGTCATGGGGATGAGCGCGAAGATCACGAGCATAAAAGCGATCAGGCGTTCCTTGACCAGTCCCCAGCTCTTGGGCAGTTCATAGCAGCGGCGGAAACCTTCCATCCAGGAGATCATCACGCCGGAGGCGGTCCAGAGGGTAATCATCGAAGTCGTGAAGAGAAATCCGAACGGATGCTTGGGCGCTCCTCTGAGATAGTCCAGAACAACTCCGGATTTGTCGCCCACGGGAAGAATGCTGCTTAACGCGTAAGAAATCTCGCGCAGGTAGGGCGCACCCTTGCGCCAATTGGCTAGAACCGAACCCAGAATCACCAACGCAGGGAAAAAGGTAAGGATGGAGGAGTATGCGGACGCCTTGGCAATTGCGAAGGCATCATGGACAAAGGCGTTGCCGAACGATATTCCAAGAAGCCGAAGTAAGCGCCACATACGCTGACTTAGCTTAGGGCCTGAGGCCATCACCCGCAAAGAAGGAATTCGGGCAGGTTCCTCGATGCGCACTCGCTGGGGGGTAGCGTGCATTTTAGTTGTTTGGACTGCCTCGGTTCCGGCTCGCCTTCGGCTTCGCCGGGACAGCCGAGGCGGCTGTCGCTACATCATTGGATGAATATAAAACCGGGTCCGGATACCCTAGACTTGGGACTCCGGACCCTTAGTTCATTCACCTTACTCGGCTGCGGGCAGTTCCGCACCCAGTTCTTCGTTCTCGCCCTCGTGACGCATCATTTCGAGAGCGCGCTCGGCTTCTTCATAAGCAGCCGAGACTTCCGCCTGTACCTTGGCGGCAGCCTCTTCCATTTCTGGTGAGAGACGCACGTTGCGGTAGTACTCCATGCCGGTACCGGCAGGGATGAGGCGTCCAACGATGACGTTCTCTTTCAGGCCGCGAAGGTGATCGACCTTGCCGTTGATGCTGGCTTCGGTGAGCACGCGCGTGGTCTCCTGGAACGACGCGGCGGAGATAAAGGAGTCGGTGGAGAGCGAAGCCTTCGTGATGCCGAGGAGCAGCGGACGGCCGGTGGCCGGCTTGCCGCCCTGCGCAATCACGCGCTCGTTCTCTTCGCGAAAGGCGAACTTGTCGACCTGCTCTTCGAGCAGGAAGCGCGTGTCGCCCACGTCTTCGACCTTCACCCAGCGCATCATCTGACGAACAATCACTTCGATGTGCTTGTCCGAGATGTTGACGCCCTGCAGCCGGTAGACCTCCTGGATTTCGTTGACCAGGTAAGCCTGCAGCTCTTTTTCGCCGAGCACGGCCAGGATGTCGTGCGGGTTGAGCGGGCCATCCATCAAGGGTTCACCAGCCTTGACGCGCTCGCCTTCCTGCACGTTGATGTGAACGCCGCGCGGAACCGAGTATTCCTTCTCGGTGCCGTTGTCGGCGACCACGTAGATTTTGCGTTGTCCTTTGGACACCTCGCCGAATTTGACTGTGCCATCGATTTCGCTGATGACCGCAGTCTCGTGCGGCTTGCGGGCTTCGAACAGCTCGACCACACGCGGCAGACCACCGGTGATGTCTTTCGTCTTGGTGGTCTCGCGCGGGATCTTGGCCAGCACGTCGCCCGGAGTAACGGTGTCGCCGTCCTGAACCATCAGGTGGGCTCGCGAGGGCATCAGGTAGCGCTTGCTCGACTTGCCCTTGATGACGATCGCGGGCTGGCGCTTCTCGTCGGGAGAATCGCCGACCACGTGACGAGACAGGCCGGTGACTTCGTCCACCTCTTCGTGGAGCGTGACGCCTTCCTGCAAGTCCTTGAACTGCACGGTGCCGCCGATTTCGGTTAGAATCGCGAAGGTGTAAGGATCCCACTCGACCATGACCTGGCCGAGCGTGACCGGATCGCCCTCGTTGACTTTCAACTTGGCGCCGTACACAACCGAGTAGCGCTCGCGCTCGCGGTTCTTATCGTCAACCACCGCGATCGAGCCCTGGCGGTTCATGACCACCAGATCGCCCGATTTCGCCTTGACGGTCTGCAGTCCGACAAAGCGAACGGTGCCGTTGTTCTTGGCATCGAGGCGCGATTGCTCGGAAACTCGCGACGCCGTACCGCCGATGTGGAAGGTACGCATCGTGAGCTGCGTTCCAGGCTCGCCGATGGACTGCGCCGCGATGACGCCGGTGGCTTCGCCGAGTTCGACGAGGCGTCCGGAAGCCAGGTTGCGGCCGTAGCACATCACGCAGACGCCGCGCTTGGATTCGCAAGTCAGCACCGAGCGGATCTTGACGCGCTCGATACCGGCAGCCTGAATCGCTCCCGCGAGGTCTTCGGTGATTTCCTGGTTGATGTCGACGATGGTGTTGCCGTCGTAGTCTTTGATCTTCTCGAGCGACACGCGGCCGACAATTCGGTCACGCAGCGGCTCGATGATCTCGCCGGCTTCGACGATGCCCTGCACGTAGATGCCGTCGACGGTTCCGCAATCGTACTCGCTGATGATGACGTCTTGCGCGACGTCGACCAGGCGGCGAGTCAGGTAGCCTGAATCGGCCGTCTTGAGCGCCGTATCGGCCAATCCCTTGCGGGCGCCGTGCGTCGAGACGAAGTATTCCAACACCGTCAATCCCTCGCGGAAGTTGGCGGTGATGGGGGACTCGATGATTTCGCCCGACGGCTTCGCCATGAGTCCGCGCATGCCGGAGAGCTGGCGGATCTGCTGTTTCGATCCGCGAGCGCCGGAGTCGGCCATAACATAAATCGGGTTGAGTTCGCCTTCCTTATCGCGGCGCTGCATCTCGCCGAACATTTCGTCGGCGACCTTTTCCGTGATCGAAGACCAGATTTCGATGACCTTGTTGTAGCGCTCGCCGTTGGTGATCGCGCCGTCCAGGTATTGCTGCTGGACGTTGACAACCTGCTTCTCGGCGTCTTTCACCAGGACTTTCTTGTTGTCCGGGATGACCATGTCGTCGATGCCGATCGACAATCCGGCGCGAGTCGCGAAGCGGAAGCCGAGCGACTTGACCTCGTCGAGCATCTTGACCGTGGTCTCGAGACCGAACTGAAGGTAGCCGAAGTTCACCAGAGCGCCGATGCCCTTCTTCTTGAGCAAGCCGTTGATGTACGGCATGTTGCGGACGCGGCCCGTGATGTCGGTCGCGTTCTTGGGAAGATTGTCATTCAGGATGGCGCGGCCCACCGTGGTGTTGATGAACGCGCGTTCAACCTGTACTGGCTCGGTGTGAATGATGTCCTGATCGTCGTACGCGGTGGTCAGGTCGATCAGTTCGCCCGTGTAGCGGAGGCGGATCGGGCTCAGCGTTTCGACTTCACCGGCGTCGAGCGCCATCAGAACTTCTTCGATGTTGGCGAAAGCGCGGCCTTCACCCTTCGCTCCCGGCTTCGCTTTGGTCAGGTAATAGAGACCAAGAACCATGTCCTGCGTGGGCACGGTGATCGGCTGACCTGAAGCGGGCGACAGGATGTTGTGCGAGGCCAGCATCAGCACGCTGGCTTCGACCTGGGCTTCCGGAGACAGTGGGATGTGAACCGCCATCTGGTCGCCGTCGAAGTCGGCGTTGAATGCGGTGCAGACCAACGGGTGAATCTTGATGGCCTTGCCTTCCACGAGTACCGGTTCGAACGCCTGAATGCCTAGGCGGTGAAGGGTTGGAGCGCGGTTCAGCAGGACGGGGTGATCCTTGATGACTTCTTCCAGGATGTCCCACACAATCGGTTCCTGCTGCTCGACCATTTCCTTCGCTTGTTTGATGGTCGTGACGTTGCCCGTCTGCTCGAGCCGGTGATAGATGAACGGCTTGAACAGTTCAAGCGCCATCTTCTTGGGTAGACCACACTGGTGAAGCTTGAGTTCGGGGCCGACCACGATGACCGAACGTCCCGAGTAGTCGACGCGTTTGCCGAGGAGGTTCTGACGGAATCGTCCCTGCTTGCCCTTGAGGGTGTCGGACAACGACTTCAGCGGACGGTTGTTGGCGCCGCGGAGCACGCGGCCACGACGTCCGTTGTCGAACAGGGCGTCGACGGCTTCCTGCAGCATGCGCTTTTCGTTGCGCACGATGACTTCGGGAGCGTGCAGGTCCATCAGCTTCTTCAACCGGTTGTTGCGGTTGATGACGCGGCGATACAGGTCGTTCAAGTCAGACGTGGCGAAGCGGCCGCCGTCGAGTGGAACCAGCGGGCGGAGCTCCGGCGGAATGACCGGGATGACGTCGAGGATCATCCAGTGCGGCTTGTTGCCGCTCTTGCGGAAGGCCTCAACGACTTTCAGACGCTTGGCGTACTTGAGCCGCTTCTGCAGCGAGCTCTCGTTCTTCATTTTCTCGCGGAGTTCTGTGGACAGGCCGTCGGTGTCGACGCGCTTGAGCAGTTCCTTGATCGCTTCAGCGCCCATCATCGCCTTGAATCCGGCCGGACGGTACTGCTGGTCGAGTTCGCGGAACTTGGCTTCGTCCTTGATGACCTCGCGCTCTTTTACCGGAGCATCGCCAGGTTCGACGACGACGTAGGCTTCGAAATAGAGCACGGACTCAAGGTCACGCAGCGAGATGTCGAGCAGGTGCCCGATACGGCTGGGCAAACCTTTGAAGAACCACACGTGCGAACAGGGCGACGCCAGCTCGATGTGGCCAAGGCGCTCGCGCCGAACTTTCGACAGAGTGACTTCCACGCCGCACTTGTCGCAGATCACGCCGCGGTGCTTCATGCGCTTGTACTTGCCGCAGAGGCACTCCCAATCGGTGACCGGGCCGAAGATGCGGGCGCAGAACAGTCCATCGCGCTCGGGTTTAAAGGTTCGGTAATTGATGGTCTCGGGCTTGGTGACTTCGCCGTGCGACCAGCTCCGGATTTTCTCCGGAGAGGCCAGGGAGATGCGAATGGCATCAAAGTCCGCGATCACATTTGCCATTTCGAATGGGCTCGAACGAAACAAGGTGTTCCTCCGCTTCCTGCGGTCCTGACGCGTCCGCTGACGGAGCTCTAAAACAAGTTCTCAGTTCCTGGTTCTCAGTTCTCAGTTAAAACCGAGATTGAACTCTCGCCTTTCATGCGGCATTGAGCTCGGATGCCGCCGTGGCTGTAAGTCAAAAATCTTGAGTCGCCCTCAGCTCTCGATCTCATCTCAGCCGCAACTGAGAACTGAGAACCGAGAACTGAGAACTTAATTTCAGTCTGCTGCCGCGCTTGCGGTCGGCTTCTTCTCTGACGCCTTGATCAGCTCGACGTCGAGGCAGAGCGACTGCAATTCGCGGATCAGCACGTTGAACGATTCCGGCACGCCGGGCTCCATGGCGGCTTCACCCTTAACGATGGCCTCGTAGATCTTGGTTCGGCCATAGACGTCGTCGGACTTCGCCGTCAGCAGCTCCTGCAGAATGAACGCCGCACCGTAAGCTTCCAGCGCCCAGACTTCCATTTCTCCGAAGCGCTGGCCGCCGAACTGGGCTTTACCGCCCAGCGGCTGCTGGGTGATGAGCGAGTACGGCCCGATGGAACGAGCGTGAATCTTGTCGTCCACCAGATGCGACAGTTTCAGCATGTAGATGTAGCCCACGGTGACCGGCTGTTCGAACTTCTCGCCAGTCATGCCGTCGCGCAGATTCGTCTTGCCCGAGGTCGGCAGTCCGGCGTGTTCGAGCAACGCCTTGATCTCGCCTTCCTTGGAGCCGTCGAATACCGGCGATCCCATGAACACTCCCTTGGTGAGCGTCGGAGCTACGGATTCGAGTTCTTCGTCGCTCATCTCGGAGATGATGTCGGCAAGTTGAGAGTCTTTGAACAGCGCTTTCAACTCGCGACGGATCGCCTCCGTGCGCGTGTTCTCCTGAAGCAGCTTCGTGATCTTCTCGCCCAGAGCGAAGCCGGCCCATCCGAGGTGGGTCTCGAGAATCTGGCCCACGTTCATACGGGAAGGCACGCCGAGCGGGTTGAGGACGATTTCGACCGGCGTTCCGTCCTCGAGGTATGGCATATCCTCTTCGGGCAGAATGCGCGCGATGACGCCCTTGTTGCCGTGACGACCAGCCATCTTGTCACCGACACTCAGCTTGCGCTTCATGGCGATGTAGACCTTGACCAGCTTGATCACGCCCGGCGGCAGTTCGTCGCCCTTGGTCAGCTTGTCCTTCTTCTCGTTGACGATCTTCTTGAGCACGTCGATCTGGCGCGAGGTCATTTCCTCGATCTCGTCGATCTGCTCGTTCACACGCGGATCTTTATCGGCGTACTTGATCCGCTTCAGGTTGCGGGTCGAGATGCGCTCGATCTCCTCGCGCGTCAGCATCGTGCCCTTGGTCAGCAGGCGCTTGTTGGTGCGCTCGTCGTGCAGGTCGGCCTGTACTTCCTTGCCGCCCAGGATGTTGTCGAGTCGCTTCAACCGCTCGTCGGTCAGAATTCGGATTTCGTCCGAAAGGTTCTTTTCCAACTTCGCGATCTGTGTGGCTTCGATGGCCTTCGCGCGCTCGTCCTTCTCCTGGCCCTTGCGCGAGAAGATCTTCACATCGACGATGACGCCCTCGATGCCCGGCGGGCAGTAAAGCGAAGCATCGCGCACATCGCCGGCTTTTTCGCCGAAGATCGCGCGCAGCAGCTTCTCTTCCGGCGTGAGCTGGGTTTCACCCTTCGGCGTAACCTTGCCCACCAGAATGTCGCCCTGCTTGATGCTGGCGCCGATGCGAATCACGCCTGCTTCGTCCAGGTTGCGGAGCATGGACTCGCTGACGTTTGGAATATCGCGAGTGACTTCTTCCGGGCCCAGCTTGGTGTCGCGCGCTTCGATCTCGTACTCCTCGATGTGAAGCGAGGTGTAGTAATCGTCCTTTACCATTCGTTCGGAGACCAGGATCGCGTCCTCGAAGTTGTAGCCGCGCCATGGCATGAAGGCCACCAGGACGTTTCGTCCCAACGCCAACTCGCCGTGATCGGTGCATGGACCGTCAGCGATGATCTCGCCCTTCAGCACGCGCTGACCTTTCTTCACCACCGGCTTCTGGTTGATGCAGGTGTTCTGGTTCGAGCGCTTAAACTTGGTGAGCTGGTAGATGTCGCTTCCGACTTCACGCGACAACTGCGTGGGATGGTGTTCGCCTTCGACGCGCACGATGATGCGTTCGGAGTCGACCGAATCGATGATACCGTTGCGGCGGGCGAGAACGACTGCGCCCGAGTCGCGAGCGGTAACGCCTTCCATTCCGGTGCCGACGATCGGCGCCTGCGCGCGGAGCAGCGGCACGGACTGGCGCTGCATGTTCGCGCCCATGAGCGCGCGGTTCGCGTCGTCGTGCTCGAGGAACGGAACCAGCGAGGCGGCGACGGACACCAACTGCTTCGGGCTGACGTCAACGTAGTCGACTTCTTCACGGCTGACCAGCACGAAGTTGCCGGCTTTGCGGGCGTTGACGAGTTCGGGAACGATGCGTCCTTTGTCGTCGAGCTCTACGTTGGCCTGTGCGATCGTGTGGCGGTCTTCTTCCCATGCCGAAAGATAAAACGAGAACGGGTCAATCTGCGCCGGCTTCTTGCGCTTCTCTTTCAGCTCGCCGTTGATCTTCTCGATCTCGTGCTTTTCGATGTGATCGCCGACTTTGAAGTCGCTGTCGCCGACGTTGACGATCGAGACGTAGTCCACGATGCGCCCATTTTTCACCTTGCGGTAGGGCGACTCGATGAATCCGTAGTCGTTGATGCGCGCGTAGCAGCTCAGCGACGAGATCAGGCCGATGTTCGGACCTTCCGGCGTCTCAATCGGGCAGATACGTCCGTAGTGCGTGGGGTGAACGTCGCGGACTTCAAATCCTGCGCGTTCACGCGACAAACCGCCCGGCCCAAGCGCCGAGAGACGCCGCTTGTGCGTGATCTCGGAGAGCGGGTTGGTCTGATCCATGAACTGCGAAAGCTGCGACGATCCGAAGAATTCGCGGATCGCGGCCATCACTGGCTTGGCGTTGACCAGGTCGTGCGGCATGGCCGTCGACATTTCCTGGTACACGCTCATCTTTTCCTTGATGGCGCGTTCCATGCGGACCAGGCCGATGCGGAACTGGTTCTCCATCAACTCGCCGACCGCGCGCACGCGACGGTTGCCGAGGTGATCGATGTCATCGACCGCGCCAATGTTTTTGCGCAGCTTGAGCAGGTACGCGATGGTCGCGTAGAAGTCTTCCGGATCCAGAGTGCGCTTTTCGAGCGAGGTCGCTTCCTGGTTCTCGAACAGCTTGATATTGAACTTCAAGCGGCCTACGCGCGAGAAGTCGTATTTCCGCGGGTCGAAGAACATTCCGTGGAAGAGAGCCGTGGCCGTGTCGAGCGTCGGCGGATCGCCGGGACGCAGCTTGCGGTAGATTTCGATCAGGGCCTCCTGCGGAGTCTTGATCGAATCGCGCTTGAGCGTCTGGCTGATGACCGTTCCCACGTCGTCGCGCTCGGGGAAGAAGAGCGCCATTTCCACGACACCGGAGTCGAGAATCTTCGAGACTTTGTCGGCGGTCAGCTCGGAATTGGCTTCGAGCATGACTTCGCCGGTCGTGGTGTCGACGACATCGCCGGCCGTCCACGCGCCCTCGAGATCAGTGATATCGACTTCCATCTCGGTGATCTTAGCCTTCTGAATTTCCTTCAGAACCTGAGCGTTGATCTTGCGGCCGGAATGGGCAATCTCCTCGCCTGATTTGCTCTTGATGCTGTGGGCAAGCTTCATGCCGAGCAGGTTCGTTGGCTTCTCGGTCGTCGGGTCGAGCGTCCAGTAGAGCTTCTTGTCGCGGATCGCGATGCGGTCCGTGGTGTAGAAGGTCTTGAGGATGTCCTCGCCCGAACGGAGGCCTAGGGCGCGCAGGAAGATCGTGCCCAGGAACTTGCGCTTGCGGTCGATGCGCACGTAGAGCACGTTCTTCTGGTCGTATTCGAACTCGACCCACGAACCGCGGTAGGGAATGATCTTTCCCAGGAAATACGTGCGGTTGTTCGCCGTCTCGAAGAAGACGCCAGGCGAACGGTGCAACTGGCTGACGATCACGCGCTCGGTACCGTTGATGATGAACGTGCCGTTTTGCGTCATCAGCGGAACGTCGCCGAAGAAGACTTCCTGCTCTTTAATGTCACGAATGGAGCGGTTGCCGGTCTCAGCGTCCTTGTCGAAGATCGTCAGACGCATAGTGACTTTGAGCGGAGCGGAGTAAGTCATGCCGCGCTCTTCGCACTCAGCCACGTCATATTTCAACTGCAGGCCGACCGGGTCGCCGCACTTGTTGCAGAAGTCGGGCGTGTTGGCGTTGTAGGTGCCGCACTTGCCACACAGCACTTCGCCGGGGTGGAACGGGTCGGTGATGACCGTAGATCCGCAATTCTTACAAGTGGTACGAAGGTGATGCAGACCTTTGAGATGTCCGCACTTGCACTCCCAGTTACCAATGGCGTAATCCACAAACTCCAGTTGTGATACGTTGCGGAAGTCGGTGATCGGGAAGACGGACTGAAACACCGCCTGCAAGCCGCCGTCTTCGCGCTCGCTCGGGAGCTTGTCCATCTGCAGGAAGCGGTCGTACGAACGTTTCTGAACCTCGATCAGGTTCGGGATCTGGATAGTGGCCGGTATTTTGGAAAAATCAAAGCGTTTGCGGAAGGCATTTTTCATCGTTAAGAAACTCCCAATCTCACGCGCAACCGAAGGTCACGCTCAAACCGCGGAATGTGGGGCGTGTACCGCCCCGCGGGACTTGCTTATGTGCAGAGCCGGAACAACTTAGAACCTAAAAGACGACGGGGCGCCAGCGGGGACAGTGGTTCCCGCAAGCGCCATTCAAGGCGTTTCGCCATTTCTGATTTGAACTCTTTCGCGCCAGTATCTCGGCCTGTTTCCGCTCTGCCTGCCCGCAGAGCAGCATGCCTGAAACTTCCCCGCGCGAGACTCGCTCGCGCACGATGTACCTAGGAAGCGATGTTGTATAGATGCTAACATCGCCGCCCAAGGTTCACAAGTAGGAACGGATCAGAAAAACGATTTTGCATTACTTACGGTGCAGCCCGGGACTAACGATTCAGTGCCATGTGGGGACAGCCGCCTCGGCTGTCCAGCCGCGGAGCGACGAAAGAATGCGGTCCTCGTGCCCTGGATCAGCAAAAAACCTGCCGAGCTACGCTCGGCGGACAGCCGAGGGCGGCTGTCCCCACAAAAGCCACACCAGATCCAGCTACTTTACCTCTACCGTAGCGCCGGCTTCGGTGAACTTCTTCTTGATGGTCTCGGCTTCTTCCTTGGAGACGCCTTCTTTCACGTTCTTGGGCGCTCCGTCGACCAGTTCCTTGGCTTCTTTCAGGCCCAGGCTGGTGACTTCGCGAACGGCCTTGATCACGTTGATCTTGTTGGCACCGACTTCCTTGAGGACAACGGTGAATTCGGTCTTTTCCTCGGCCGGAGCCGCTCCTGCACCCGCCGCCGCACCGCCGCCCGCGACCATCACGGGAGCCGCTGCCGCCGCCGACACGCCCAAACGCGTTTCCAGCTTCTTGACCAGTTCTGCCGCTTCGAGCAGCGACAGTCCTACGATCGAGTCTTCAATCTGTTGCAGATCCGCCATGTTGATTCTCCAGTATTTAGTCTCTTGCTTTCGTCACCCGCAGGTCAGGTTTCCAGTGCGACCGGGTCTTGAGTTCCTCGCGCCAGACAACGTTTGGAACGGACCGCGCAACCCCTGAACTGCTGATGACCAAAATCGTTTTGTGTGGCGCGCGGGCACTCTTGCCCGCGAAATCTAACCACATCGACAGCCAGCCAAACCTCGCTCGCTGCGCTTGCAGGACGGCCGAAGGCGGCCGTCCCCACACAATCTTTGCCACCCTACGCTTCCTTGAACTTCTTCTGCTGCACGCCCTGGTCAACAACTACGGCCAGATTGCGGCCGACTGCACCCATTGCCGTTACTAGGCGCTGTGCCGGCGCGTTGATCAGGAACAAGAGCTTCGACATCAGCTCTTCCTTCGACGGCATCGTCGCCAGCGCTTCGATCTCTTTAATATTGATGACGCGGCCTTCAACGACACCGATCTTGAAGGTGAATTCCGGCGTGTCCTTGGCGTACTTGGTCAGGGCCTTTGCCATCGCGACCGGATCACCAGTCGTATAGGCGATCGAGGTTACGCCCGCCAGATCCTTCAGCGCGCCTTCAACCTTGGTGCCCTTCGCGGCCTTCTCGGCCAGGGTATTCTTGACGACCTGGTACTTGGCGCCCGCGCCGCGCAGAGCCTTGCGCAGCTCGTAGTCCTGGGCGACGGTCATCTTGGTGTAGGTCGCGACGACCATGTTGGAAACGTTGTTTAGGTCCTTGCTCAGCTTCTCGACCTGTTCTTTCTTCTTCGCTCTAGTAACCGCCATTGGTCAAATCCTCGAATCGTGTCTGTCTTGATCAATCATGAAGCGTTGCTTCGCAACGCGGACAGCCGATGGAGGCTGTCCCCACATAAGAACCTTATGCTTTCGCGGCGGCCTCGATCGGAGTTACGTCGAGGGAAATTCCCGGGCCCATCGTCGAACTCAGATAGCAGCCCTTGATGTACTTGCCTTTCGCGACCGACGGTTTGGCCTTGATCACGCTGGTGATCAGCACCGTGGCGTTCTCAATCAGCTTGTCGGGCGTGAATGAAATCTTGCCGACTGGGCAGTGAACGAGAGCGGTCTTGTCGGTACGGAACTCGACCTTGCCGGCCTTCACTTCCTGAACCGCCTTGCCCACGTCGAAAGTGACGGTGCCGGTCTTCGGATTGGGCATCAGGCCCTTCGGACCGAGAACTTTACCGAGGCGCCCGACGGACTTCATCACGTCGGGAGTAGCGATGAGGGCGTCGAAGTCAGTCCAGTTTTCTTTGGTGATCTTCTCGACCATCTCTTCGCCGCCTGCGTAATCGGCACCTGCAGCTTCGGCTTCCTTAATTTTGTCGCCGGTCGCGATGACCAGGACTTTCTTCGACTTGCCCAGACCGTGCGGCAGAACGACTGTGCCGCGGACCATCTGGTCGGCGTGCTTGGGATCGACTCCCAGCCGCATTGTGACCTCGACGGTCTCGTCGAACTTGGCGTACTTCACCTTCTGCAAGAGAGGAACTGCGTCCTGCAGAACATACGGGCGCTTTTCGACTGCGGCGTGCGCCTTGGCGATGTTCTTTCCTTCTTTTTTGTTCATTACCGCTCCTTGTCTCCCACCGCTAACCGTTGATTCGGAGAGCCGTAGTTTTTTCGACTTCAACTCTTTGTGTGGCGCGGGCACTCTTGCCCGCGAAATCTAACCACATCGAAGCAGGCAGCGAAAACCTCGCTCGCTGCGCTTCGCTGGACGGCTGAAGGCGGCCGTCCATACAAAAACCTTCTCTAGCCAACTACTTCTATTCCCATGGAGCGCGCGGTACCGCGGACGCTCTTGATTGCCGTTTCGACCGAGGCGGCGTTCAGGTCGGGCATCTTCTGCTTGGCGATGTCCTCGACCTGCTTCGCAGTCACCTTGCCGACCTTATCTTTGTTCGGCGTACCTGATCCCTTGGCGATGCCGGCAGCGCGCTTCAGAAGAATCGACGCCGGAGGTGTCTTGGTGATGAAGGTGAACGAGCGGTCGTTGTAGACTGACACCACGACCGGGATGATCAGACCTTCCATCTCTTTCTGGCTGGTTCTGGCGTTGAACTGCTTGCAGAACTCCATGATGTTGATCTGCGCCTGGCCGAGCGCCGGGCCCACCGGGGGCGCCGGAGTCGCTTTGCCCGCGGCGATCTGCAGCTTCACATAACCTGTAATCTTCTTTGCCATCGAATATTCCCTTTACTCCTCTGTGATCCTCTGTGTGCTCTGTGGTGAAAAAGCTTCAACCACAGAGGGCACAGAGGTTCACAGGGTCAGGCGACTTTCTCCACCTGATTGAATTCGAGTTCCACCGGAGTCGACCGGCCGAAAATCGTGACCATCACTTTCAGCGTTTCGCGGTCTTCGTTCACTTCGTCGACAACGCCAGTGAAGCTGGCGAACGGTCCTTCGGTGATGCGGACCGACTCGTTCTTCTCGAACTTGACCTTGAGCTTCGGCTTCTCGCGGCTGTCAGCGACTTTATAAACGATGTGCTGAACTTCTTCGTCCGAGAGCGGCGTGGGCTGCTGCCCGGTGCCAACGAATCCCGTGACGCGCGGCGTGGACTTCACCACATGCCAGACGTGATCGTCCATGTCCATTTCCACCAGCACGTAGCCGGGATAGAACATGCGCTCGGAGGTGTACTTCTTTCCGCCGCGAACTTCAGTGACCGATTCGGTCGGGATCAGCACTTTGCCGATCTTGTCCTGCAGACCGAAAGCCGCGACACGCGACTCGAGCGACTCTTTGACCTTGCGCTCAAACCCCGAGTAGGAGTGGATGATGTACCACTTCATGTTCGGGTTGCGTGGCGCCTCGGCGGTGGCGGTGACGCCTTCCGCGGGAGGCTGAGGCGTGCTTTCCGCGCCCGGCTGTGCTTCGTTTTTTTCTTCGTCCAGCATAATTAGGTTGCTTCTTCCAGGCCATTTGCTGCGGCGCGTTTCTGCGAATTAGTGCGTCCTGAAATACCCAAACAGCGCCGTCACGCCTTTGTTAATGATGAAATCGATGATGCCAAAGTAGGCGGCGAAAATGAACACGGTGATGATGACGACCGTGGTCGTGCCGCGAACTTCCTTCCACGTGGGCGCCGTCACCTTGCGCATTTCCGAGCGCACGTCGTTGTAGAAGGTTTTGGTCTTCTCTGGCCAGGACTTCAACCGCTCGCCAAAGCTGCCACCGGCTGCCACAATTGAATTTGCCATTTTCTTCGTCTCGACTGACATCACTACTCCTGGCCTTGTTCCTTCTCTTCCTCTTCCAAAACTCTGGCAGGGGCGGAGGGATTCGAACCCCCAAGTTCGGTTTTGGAGACCGACAGTTTAACCGTTGAGCTTACGCCCCTGTTGCCATTGAGTGATTGAAACCCAATCGCCCAATCGGCAATCACACAATCGCTCAATTTATTTAACTTCCTTGTGGGCGGTGTGCTTTCGGCAACGGCGGCAGAATTTCTTGAATTCGAGCCGCTCGGTCGTCGTCTTGCGGTTCTTCGTCGTCGAATAGTTCCGCTCTTTGCAGTCACCGCACTGTAATGTCACTATTTCTCGGGGCATCTCAACAGCTCCTAGCTTCTAGCTGTCAGCTCTCAGCTGTCAGCTTTCAGTGAACCCTTGTCATCCTGAGCGAGACGGTTTTTGTCTCGCGAAGGACCTCTGCATTTCTGTCGTCCCTACGGGACTCGTTCCGTCTGCCTAGTTCACCCGGGGCTTTCACCCCGGGCTTTCCCATTCCGCCCCTTCGGGGCTGCCGCCAGG